>Ga0126378_10003258_pt1 | contig 12266 bp, 10 predicted proteins | sample PanSoiMetPlot_23_FD_92587 | JGI IMG/M metagenome (GOLD analysis project Ga0126378, IMG submission 92587) | Tropical forest soil microbial communities from Panama - MetaG Plot_23 | ecosystem: Environmental > Terrestrial > Soil > Tropical forest > Bulk soil | place: Panama | collected 2016-02-17
AGAACTACTCGCCGTCGACTGACGTCCTCGGCGCACACCTAAACTATGGCCGCGGTTGTACCGCTTGCCATGCTCCGCACAGCGGCGTGTATGGCAACGGCAACGCCAAGACCGCGGACTCCACAGCCGGCAACGACGCCCTATGGGGCCAGGATGTCGGGTCACTCTTCGGCCAAACGATCACGACTGGCGGAACGGCCTTCGGAAATGTCCCCGAAACCCTTCCGGCCAGTTTTAGCGCAGGCACCCCCGATGTCGGAGGCCTTTTGACCTGTTTGAGCTGCCATGACGGCAACTACGCGACAGGCGCGATGATGAAGAATCAAGTCTATGAGACTCTTCCCGCGACCTACGGCACCTTAAACAAAATCCCGACGCTGCTCGGCAACGATGGAACCACGGTAGGTAACTACCTCAACGATCACCCAGTGGGCCTCAACGCAGTCATGGGCTGTGGCGGCACATACGATTGGGATTGCTCGATCAGTGCTACCGGAAAAGTGCTGATGACCGGCCCCAATTCCTCCAAGTTCGTCACCAACTATGGCTTCTTTGTGTCGCCCGGCGTTTACAACAACCAGCCCGTCGTGATGTGCACAACCTGTCACAACCAGCACCTCATGAACGTAGTCAAGGTCACTGCTGCCAAGAGCGGCCTGACACCGGGCTACTACCAGACCATGTTCTTCATCCGCGCACCGTATAACCCCGGCAGCACCACTCCGGGATCGAACCAGACCGCGCAGTTCTGCCGTCAGTGCCATGGCGGCGAAGCGAATGAGATGAATAACGGCACGGCCGTGACCATCTTCTGAACCCTTCAAGGGGAGGGAGCAATCCCTCCCCTTCTTCCAAATTCCGTTCCGGGGAGAAAGCCATGAAGCGAGCGACGTTGATCGGAGGGCTGGTTCTGCTGGCGCTGGTGCCCGCGAATGCGCAAGTTGCAGTTTCTCGCGGTTCTATTCCGGTTGCTTCTCATGTTGCTTCTGCCGCGGCAACTCGCACGACTCCTAATGTGCCCGTGCTCGGCAAGCCGGTTGCGCGCGTGAACGGCGCTGTGCTTACGGATCGTGATCTGCTCCGCGAGATGTACCTGATCTTCCCCTATGCGCGCCAGCACAACGGATTCCCCAAAGAAATGGAAGCGGGAATTCGCGATGGCGCGCTGAAGATGATTGTTTTTGAAGAATTGGTTTACCAGGAAGCGGTGCGCCGGAAAATGAGCGTAGCTCCTCTGAAATTGCAAAGGGCGGAGGGTGATTTTCGAAAGCAGTTCTCTTCTCAGGAGGAGTACCAGAATTATTTGAAATCTGAGTTCAGCGGCTCGCGGGAGCGGTTGCGCGAGAAAATTCGCCGCTCCCTGCTGATCGACGCGCTGTTGGAGATCGAGGTCGCTTCGAAGGCCAAAGTCACTCTTGCTGAAGCAAAGGCTTACTACGAAAAGAATCCAGCCCCCTTTCAATATCCGGAATCCTTCGCCTTTCAAACGATTTCCATCTTGCCGCCGGAGAAAGCCACTCCAAAGCAACTGCAGGAAGGACGCAAGCGCGCCGAGGATGCGTTGCGGCAAGCGAAAGCGACCAAGAGTTACGAGGAATTCGGAGTACTGGCTGAAAAACTCTCCGACGACGATTACCGGGTGATGATGGGTGACCACAAGTTCGTAGACCGCGCGAAGCTTGCTCCCAATGTGGTGCAGGCAATGCTCGCCATGCAGCCCGGCCAGATCAGCGACATTCTCCAAGTTGAACAGGCATACACGATCGTCCGGCTGAACAAGCACGTTCTGACCGGCAAGATGAGTTTCACCGATATCAAAGACAAGCTAACGAAAGAACTGGAAGCGAAGAAGACGGAAAGCCTCCGTGGCGCGCTGGACAAGAAGCTGCGCCGCACGGCTAAGGTGGAAGTGCTCTAAGACTCGCGGGAAGGTTGGGGTCCGGTGCGAACGATTCACCGACTAGCAAGTATCGTGGGAGCAGGGTTGCTGCTCTTACTGGCAAAGCCAGCTGTGGGCCAAGTGGAAGTCGGCGACCTCAGCATCAACATGAACGGGACGGTCTCAGCGGGCTATTCGGCGGCTTATGGAAATCAGACGGCATCTTCCCACAGCCTGGCACTCGGCGGCACGAGCACGCTCGCGGGTTCCTATTACAACCCGGGTTTTCTGACCTTCAATTTCTCGCCGTATTACAACCAGTCGCGCGCCAGCTCCAATTTCCAATCGATCACCGACAGTTCAGGATTCAACTTCAGCTCCGGAATTTTCAGCGGGAGTCATTATCCGGGTTCTATCAGCTACGCCAGGTCCTACAACAGTGAGGGCAACTTTTCGCTGCCCGGCTTGCCTAATTACACCACGCACGGAAACAGCGACGCCTTTGGAATCACCTGGTCCGAACAGGTTCCTGGGCTGCCGAGCCTGTCCGCCGGTTTCCAGAAGGGAGGGAACGAATACTCCGTTTATGGCACGAATAACACCGGCAACACTGGCTTCCATTCTTTCACGCTGCATTCCGGCTATGTGATCGACGGATTTTCCCTGAGCGCGTTCTATCAGAATGGATCATCGCACTCGCTCATTCCCGAAGTTTTTGCAAACGCGCAGCAGCCGCTCTCGGTCAAGTCAAACTCCGACGGCTATGGCTTCAGCGCTTCGCACGTGCTGCCGCTGCATGGCGGAATTTCCGCAACGTTCACCAGGACCAGCTTTGGCACGGAGGACCTGGGCTATAATTTCAATGGAACTGTGGATTTGGTCAGCGTGACCGCGGGAATTCAGCCCACACAGAAGCTTCACCTATCCGTGAGCACGAACTATTCAGACAATTTGACTGGCTCGCTGTTCCAGGCTCAGGCGTCCTCGGGAATCATTGCCCCGGTCATTCAGAATCAGAAATCCAACTCGACAGACACTTTGGCGACGGCCAGCTACACCATCCTGTCGAACCTGCAGGCGCAAGGCAACATCGAGCGCCGGGACCAGTCTTTCCTAGGTGAGAGTTTTGGTGAAACATCGCTTGGCGGAGGCTTCATCTATACGCGCGGGCTTTTGGGCGGCACGCTGAACAGCTCGGCATTCGCCACTGACAATCGCTTGGACAATTCCAACCTGAACGTCGTTGGCTTCAGCTCCACCGTCAACTACAACCGTCAAATCGGCCTTTGGGTGGTCAGCGGTGCCTTTAGTTATGCGCAAAACGTTCAGACGCTGCTAGTAAGCTATACGACCTCTTTTTACAATTATTCCGGCCATGTGCGACGCCGCTTTGGAAGACTTACTTGGAACGCCGGTGCGGGGGCCTCGCGGACCGGCTTCACCGCTATCCCGGGAACGGAAAGCCACAGCCAAAGCTTCACCACAGGCATTGCCTGGGGCCGGTGGATTACGACCAACGGCACGTATGCGAAGTCGAGTGGAATCGCTGTCCCAACTGGCAGCGGGCTGATTGCGCCTCCGCCTTCTCCGCTTCCGCTGCCATCTCTACTCATTCTCTATGGCGGCCACAGTTATTCCGCGGGATTGGGAACGTCTCCGGCGCGCAGGCTTACAGTTTCGGCGAGCTACTCGAGGGCCACTAGCAACACTACCAACGCGGGAATCGGCTCGTGGAACAACAACAAGCAACTCAATACCTACTTCCAGTATCAGTTTCGAAAAATGTACATCACGGGCGGGTACGCCAGCTTGTGGCAGGGTTTCAGCGCCTCAGCCAAGCCTCCCGCCAATGTATCGTCGTACTATCTGGGGGTTTCTCGGTGGTTCAATTTCTTTTAACTCGGCGTCGACGATACCGGCTATTTGCTCCAGTGGCAGGTGCCATTCTTCTTTGCCTCACACCTTTGGGGGCGGGCGAAAAATCAAAAAAGAAGCCGGCGGCTGAGTCTGTTCCGGAGCTGCTCCTCGAGGGTGGCCGAAAGCTCACTTACGAACGCAGCTTCAGCTGGCAGCGCGAAGTAAAACCGAAGCGCGGATTTTGGACCAAGTTGGTTGACGTGGTGGCGGGAGAACCGCAGTTTCATTCTCTCGTCAGGCCCTACAGCATTGCCACGGATTCTCGCGGCCGTATCATCGTGACGGATCCCGGATCTTTGGGCGTCCACGTCTTTGATTTTGCGCAGCAGAAATACAAATTCCTTTCGCGCCGGGAAAAAGGGAAAGACTCGCTGGTTGCCCCACAGTGCGTGGCCGTCGATGCCAAAGACAACATTTATGTGACGGATTCCGAAACTGGAAAGGTTTTTGTCTTCGACGCCAAGGGCAATTACAGCCACATGATCGGCAGTTTGAAGTACGGCGAAGGCTTTTTCAAACGTCCCACGGGTATCGCCATTGATTCGTCCGCTGGCCGCGTCTACGTCTCGGACACGCTGCGCAACAAGATTTATGTGATGGACATGCAGGGCAGTGTCCTGCAAACCATTGGGAAGCCCGGTTCTGGAGATGGTGAATTTAATTTCCCCACCGAACTGCGTCTGGATGGCTCCGACCTCATCGTCGTGGACGCCATGAATTTCCGCGTGCAAGTCCTCGATCACTCTGGCGAATTCAAATATGCCATTGGAAGAATTGGCGACACCACCGGGTCCATGTTTCGCCCCAAGGGAATCGGAATTGATTCCGAGGGAGATTTGTACGTCGCTGACGGGCTCTGGGGCATGGTTCAGGTATTCAACCGCAAGGGAGAGCTACTTTATTACTTTGGGCAACGCGGAAGCGGCGCGGGACAATTTCAGTTGCCAGCGGGCCTTTTTATTGACCACGACGATCGTGTCTACGTCGTGGATTCTCTCAACCGCCGCGTCCAGGTATTTCATTATTTTGGTCTTTCTAGGCAGCACGCTGCTGGAGGGGGTCAATGAAATTACGCCTCCTTCTCGTGGGAGCGACACTTTCCTTCGTGGTGCCTGCTTCGCAAGCGCAAACGCCCCGCGACGTGATCGGCATGCACGACTTAACAGTGGGCAGTAAGTCACCTGTCACCGGAGCAAGGGCGGGCTCTTGCACGTACTGTCATGCGCCGCACTCGGGCATCGGCAATGCGCCTTTGTGGAATCAAACTCTCTCTGTCCAAACCTATACGCCCTACTCCAGCACCACTTCACCACAAACTGGCAACCCTCAGCCTCCGCTAGGCGGAGACAGCAGTCTCTGCCTTAGCTGCCATGATGGCACCGTGGCTCCTGGTCAGACCGTCGTGTATGGCGCTGTAACGATGACCGGCGCCATGAATACTCCCGATGTGCTTGGAACGAACCTGCAAAGTTCTCACCCGTTCAGCCTGGTTCTCCCGATGAAGGACTCCATAGACATCGTCGCGTCTCTCGTTTCGCAAGGGAAAACTGCGGATCCGACAGGGGCAGTGAAGCTCATCCGGGGAAACATTGAGTGCACGTCCTGCCACGACCCGCACGTTCAGGCGAAGGACATTATTTCCCAGAATTTTCTGGTTCGAGACGGTTCCAACGGCCAGCTTTGCCTAGCGTGCCACGATCCGAATCGCACCGTGACGGGAAAGATAAATGTCCTATCAGGATGGACTACGGGCATTCATGCCTTAGCAACGAACAAAACCTTGGCCTCGGCAAATGTGGGCGGCTATCCCAATGTCGGACAGAATGCCTGCCTTTCCTGTCACATGCCTCACAACTCCGTCGGCTCGGCCCGCCTGCTTCGCGGCCCGAATGAGCAGGACTGCCTGGCGTGTCACGGCGGAGGGTCGAACCTCTCCCCCGGAATCCTAAACGTCTTCGCGGAATTCGCCAAAATCGGGCATCCCTTTCCCTCGGGAACAAATATGCACGATGCCGCCGAGAGTCTGGTCTTGAACAGCAATCGCCACTCGACTTGCGCGGACTGCCACAACGGCCACGCTTCCAACCAAGTGACCGCGTTCCCCCCCGCTCCCATCACGCGCCAATCGCAGAATGGGCTCGCAGGCGTCAGCGCCACGGATGGAGTTACGGCGGTGAATCCCTCCGTCAATCAGTTCGAAAACTGTCTGCGTTGTCACGGGACCAGCGCCGGAAAAGCGGTGAATCCCGTCTTCGGGTATTTGCCCGCGCGTGCCGTGTCCACGGGCGACTTTCTTAACGTGATCCCTCAATTCGCTTTCACGAGCACATCCAGCCACCCGGTGACCCACGCGCGCAGCAGCGCGTTGCCACAACCGAGCCTGCTCACCAACATGCTGAATCTTGATGGAGTCACCCAAGGACGCAGCATTGGGTCGCAGATTCTCTGCAGCGATTGCCACAACAGCGACGACAATCGCGAATTTGGCGGGGCCGGGCCAAACGGCCCGCACGGGTCAAAGTGGACGCATATTCTCGAGCGCCGCTACGAATTCAGCCAGGCGCCTGCGCCCGGCCAGCTTGTCACCAATCTTTTTCCCAATCCCGACCTCAGCGTGAATGGGCCATTCGCGCTTTGCGGAAAATGCCACGACCTAACCAAGGTTGCGGCAAATACGAGCTTTAGCGAACATGCGCGCCACATGAGCGACGGCTTTTCATGCTCCGCATGTCACACCGCGCACGGTATGGGGACCGCCAGCGGAACGATCTCCGGAGAACGGCTGGTCAACTTCGATGTCAACGTCGTCGCCCCGAACGGGGCAACCCCCATTTCCTACTCGCGAGCGACGAATTCGTGCTCCCTGACTTGTCATAATCACCCCCACACCGGGATTGGCGGCGTCCCCGTAAGAATGAAGCGCTAATTCTGCCTTTCGCATTCTGGTTCGACGCTTATTCAATGAGTTCACCTTGCCCGACCAGCCGGCTGGCGACGATGCTCGCACACTACGCATCGAACCTTAAGTACAATATTAGGGAAGCACGGTAAGGAGAGTTGAATCATGGAGAGAGACCCGGCCAGGACATTCGGCACGTTTGGAACGCTCGTTGGCGGTTTGTCCGTCTTGCTTATTGCAATTGCATCCTTTTCGCCAGCGCTGGCGGCGCAAGAACACGGCACATCGCAAGCGCCGTACGGCACCCTGAACCTCTCGTCGACCGCGCAGTCCTCTGGTTCCCGCGACCACGGTTCTCATATCACGAACGAGCCTCCGTCCATGCCGGTCGACGAAATCATCCAGAAATTCACGCAGCGCGAGGAGGAGTTCCGCAAAGAGCGAGACCACTTCACCTACACGCAGGACGTGCTGTTTCAAACGATCGACGAAGACGGTCAAATCGACGGCGAATTCCGCGAAGTTCGCGACATCCTCTTTAGCCCTGAGGGCAAGCGCTTCGACAAAGTTACCTTTGCCCCGGTCAACAGTGTCAAGCGCCTCCTTTTTACACAACAGGATTTTGATGACATCGAGAAGGTGTGGCCGTTCGTCATGACCACAGTGGAATTGCCCAAATATGACGTGAAGTACATCGGCCGCGAACACGTGGACGAGCTGGGCACATACGTTTTCGATGTGGAGCCGAAGAGGCTGGAGAAAGGCCAGCGGTACTTTCGGGGACGCGTTTGGGTGGACGACAAAGACTTACAAATCGTAAAGACTTCGGGAACGTCCACGGGGCTGCTGAAAAAGAAGGAAGACCAGGCGTTTCCGCGCTTCGAGAATTATCGCGAGAACATCGAGGGCCATTACTGGTTCCCCAGCTACACTCGCGCGGACGACACACTCCACTTCAAAATGGGTGATGACGTGCACGTGCGCATCGCTGTTCACTATTCCAATTACAAACGGTTCAGCACGACGATCAAGATCGGAAACGCCACGCAAGTGGATCCGCAAAAACCGTAGAAGATTTTCCAAGGGGCGGCCGGAGTGGGCTGCCCATGCTGGGCAGATCAGCGGGGTTCTGTCGAATCTCGAGTTAGTGGCGGCTAAGCCACACCAACGTCACGCCGAAGCACACAATCAGTACGCCCAGCCAGCGCTGCCTGCAGACTCGCTCGCGGAGGAGTAAGCTTGCCCCGATTGCTCCGGCGGCATAGTTCAGTGCTGTCGCCGGCACCACTAACGTCACATTTTCCATCGACAACGCCGCCAGTAGCGAAAAGAATGCCACAGTCATCAAGCCAATGCCAATCCACATCCAGCCCACGCGCGCGGCTCGCCACGCAAATCGCAGCAGCGCAGCAGGGCGAAAATCGTGTACTTCGCCGAGCGTTTTCATAGCATGAGAAACGCACAACTCCCCGCCCGTGCCGGCGCCAATCACTAGGAAAAGAAAGAGGAACTCGCGCACGGCTAAGGCTTCTCCGTCGTTCGTGGATGTGTGTTCCCAACAATGAAAACGCCCAAGCAAATCACCGCGATGCCGGTCCACCGCAGCAGGCTCACTCTCTCGCCTAACAACAACAATCCCAGAAGGGCTACGATGGCGTAAGAAAAGGCGGATGACGGCTGAACGTAGCTGTAGTCGGCCCACGTCAGGACAAGCGTGTACGCCACAAAAAACGCCAGCAGGCAGGCAATGCCCAGCCAGATGTACCCTGAGGTCAGAATTCGGATCAAAATGGGGAGAAGTTCGCGCAGCTCCCAGTCCCTCGCAGAACCGATTCCTTTCATACCCTTGCTGAGCAGGACGTTGCCGAGGGGGGCGAACAGCACAATGAACAAAATGAAAATGTAGGTTTTTAGGTGCAGCGCTGGCGAGTCCTTCATGCGGCTTGGAGTGTGCTGATCATCGGCATTGCGAATATTTAGTGTCACTTTCATTTTACTCGATGTAATGTCCACATCCAAAGCGGAGCGCGGCGAAACCGCTCGCTTTTTGCTATTCTTCTTTCAGGACACATCCCCTCAGTTTCAAAAATTTAGCGCGGGAACTTGCCCGCGCCAGAGGTGCAATGCATTTGCTGGCAGCTGGTTATCTCTTTCTCGTGCTCGCAGCCACCCCCTTCATTTACTATTTGCTGGTTCTATTTAGTACCTGGAAGTTCTTCTGGCGTGCACAAGATCCCCTCGCGCCTGATTCCGGTTTCGCGCCGCCGGTCAGCAACCTGAAGCCGCTGCGTGGTCTCGATCCCGAAGCTTACGAAAATCTGTCCAGCTACTGCCGTCAGGATTATCCGGAGTATGAGCTGATTTTTTGCGTCGGCGACGAGAACGATCCCTCCGTGCCAGTCCTCGAAAATCTCAAGCGCAACTTCCCCGATCGCCAGATTCGCATTCTTATCGGCTCCGGCCGTAACGCCATCAACGACAAAGTCGGCAAGCTCGTTCGTATGGTGAACGAAGCCCGGCACGAAGTTCTGGTCATCAACGACAGCGATGTGCGCGTTGAACCGGACTATTTACGCACGGTAGTCGCCCCGCTCCGCGACCCGAGGGTGCGGGGCGTCACGACGCTTTACGTTTCCACGGACGACAAGACTTTCACGCAGCATCTTCAGTCGATTGGCATGATTTGCGACTTCTTCCCCGGGATTTTTGTTGCCCGCCAACTTGACGGCATCAAGTTTGCCTTCGGTCAGACCATCGTTACTACGCGCTCTTGCCTCAAAGCTTTCGGCGGCTACGAAGCTATCGAGAACCAGCCAGCGGACGATCTCCTCGTCGGCCGGTACATTGCGAAACAGGGCTATGAAGTCGAGCTGCTGCCTTACGCGGTTAAGACCGTCCCCGATTACCATTCGTTCAGAGACCTTTTCATCAAGCGCCTCCGCTGGCTCACGGTAATGCGCCATATGCGGCCATGGGGGCACATCGGTCTAGCCTTTACGCAAGGACTGCCGTGGTGCCTTGCGGCATTGTTCGTACATCCTTTTGACGGAATCGGTCTTGCTTACGTAGGCATTTACATCCTCTTTCGCTTACTGATTACCTGGCTCGTGGGCACATGGGGCTTGCGGCAATGCGGGCTGTGGAAGCAATTGCCGCTCATTTTTGTTTGGGATGCCACGGCGTTTGTCATTTGGCTGCTGACGTTCGGCCGCAAGCAAATTCGGTGGCGTAACGTGAGTTACCGGATTCGCGACGGCATGCTCGTTCCCATTGCGTCGAATCCGGAGCAAGAAACTTCGAGTTAGACTTCTTCAGAAAACAGGAATTGGGGGCGGAGCTGAGGGTGGGCGCGACAGTTGCAGTAGCGGGTTCGGGAATTTACGGCGCCACGGTTGCGATTCGTCTCGCAGAGCAGGGCCATGCGGTGCGCTTGTTCGATCCGCTCGGCATTCTGCGCGCAGCCTCCGCGATCAATCAGTACCGCGTCCATGCGGGATATCATTATCCGCGCAGTCCGGAAACCATTCAGGAAACTCTCGAAGCTCGCGCGGAGTTCATCCGTGCATTCGAACCGGCCATCGTTCGAAACAGCCGGCATTACTATGCTATTCCCAAGAGCGGCTCCCGTACTCCCGCCGATCTGTATGAAAAAGTGATGAAGGACCACGGCTTGTCGCTGAAGCCTTGCCGCCCAGGCTGGATGAATTTCAATTTCATTGACCGCTGCTATGAAGTGGCCGAGAACATTTACGATCCCGATGTCCTGCGCGATTTGGTTGCGGCGCGCATCAAATCACTCGGGATTTCTTTCGAGCGAAAGGCCTTCACTGCCGCCATGCGCCCCGATTATGATTTTGTCGTTTGGGCCACGTACGGCTTGGGCCCGAGCCGGCGTGCGTTCAAGATTGCAAAGTTTCAGGTCGCTGAAAAAATGCTCATTGAGTTGCCGCCCGCACTGCAGCACGTCGCGCTCGTCGTTGTAGATGGCCCCTTCACGGCATTCGATCCCTACGGCAGCTCGAATCGCTCGCTTTTCGGCTCTGCCAAAAACACCAATCATTGGACAACCACGGATCCGGACGAACCGGTTCCTGAGCCTTATGCGGACATCCTCAACGAGCCGGAATTCCGCGCGGTGCCGTTCACGCGATTCGAAGCTATGCGCGAGGATTGCTGTGACACGGTTCCCGGCGCGAAAAATGCGAAATATATCGGCTCGCGCTTCACGATTCGTGTTGTCGAAGACAGTCCGGAGAGCGACCGCCGTATTCTCTATTTGCAGGAATCCGCGCCGGGGGAGATTCACATTTTCTCGGGCAAGGTTGTGGGCGCTGTGAAAGCGGCGCGCCTCGTTTGTGAAAGGATTGCGCGCAATGGCTAAGGCGCCCGCGTACGTCATTCTCGGCCGCGGCCGCTGGGCCAAAAGGATGCAACCCGTCATTGCAGGCGAGAACGGAGCCGTCACAACGATCGAGGAAACGCGCCAGCGCCCAGCTGAAACCGATGCAGCTTACGTTTCCCGCCTTTCTTCAGCGATGATCGAAAGTGGCGCGCAGATCGCCTGGCTGTGCGTGTTGCCGGGGCCTCACGTGACTCTGATGATTCACGCGGCACTCGAAGCGGGCCTGCACGTTATCGTGGAGAAGCCCTGGTATGGATCAGCGGAAGACTCGGAACGGCTGCAAGCCATCGCAAGGGCGAAGCGCCGGCTTATTGCAGTTCATTTCGAATACCTCGTTCACCCGGAAGTCGAAAAGTGGAAAAGAAACTTGCATCCCGGCGAAGGGCTGCGCTACGGCGGGAAATTCTTATTGAGCCGCTCTGACCGTAGCGGCATACCCCCAATGGATAATCTCGGCTGCCATTTGCTTGCGATTCGAGAATATGCCGTGCCAGCCGCAAAGATCGCGGGCATTCAATGCGTCTACGAACAATCGGATGAGCGGATTGTTTGGCTCGAGCGGGATCAGGAGCAGATTGCGTCCATTGATCTGCTTCAGGGCAGCGGGCGCATCATTCAGGACTTCATGAAAAAAGTAGAGGCCGCCTTGGACGAGGCGGCCTTCCCCTTCGATCTGAACTTTGCCTTGAGCGTGGCAAAAGAGTGCAACACCCGCAAGACGAGTAGCGCGGCCTAGGCCTTCTTCGCCTTTGCTTCCGCCCGGGGTTCCACACTCGCGGGTTTCCCCGGGATTTTCATTTGCAACCGCCGCTCGTTCCTTGGTTCGCGCCAATTTACCTGCGGCAGCATCAACGAAGCATCCACGCGGTCGCGGTACTTCAGCGCGATGTTCATCAGCGAATCGAGCAGCGAATCCGACAGATAGTGCGGCTGTAAGCCCAGGTCGATTAGCTTCGAGTGTTTCGCATTGTAATAGTGCTGCTCCGCTTCCACACGTGGATCGGGAATGTGGTCGACCTCGACTGCCACGCCCATCTTCTTGGCTGCGGCTTCCACGAGTCGCGCCAGGTCCATAATCGAAAATTGCTCCGTGAATTGGTTGTACACGCGGCATTCCCCGCGAGCTGCAGGATTGTGGCAGGCAATTTCGACGCAGCGAACGGTATCGC
>Ga0126378_10003259_pt1 | contig 12260 bp, 8 predicted proteins | sample PanSoiMetPlot_23_FD_92587 | JGI IMG/M metagenome (GOLD analysis project Ga0126378, IMG submission 92587) | Tropical forest soil microbial communities from Panama - MetaG Plot_23 | ecosystem: Environmental > Terrestrial > Soil > Tropical forest > Bulk soil | place: Panama | collected 2016-02-17
CTGCGTAACCAGCGGCGATGGCGGCAAACCATGCTCCAAAGTCCACATGCTTGTCCAGGGACACCACCGTGTGAATTCTGGCATGTTCTACGGGTACCAGGACGATGGCGCCAGCCAGGATCAACGGGAGGAGATCAGGTGATCTGCCTTGGCGCTGCACGAGACAGATAATCGCACCAACCGCGGCCACTATGGCAACCAGTCCCACCCAGTGGGCACTCTCCGCAAAGACCACACGCGCTCCGTCATTGCCGGAGGCTCGCATCAGGGTGGTCTGCTCAATACCGGTCAGGTACCAGACTCCACCGGCCTTAACCAGGATTATTAGCAACGCTGCGGTGTATGTAAGTATAGCGACCGCCTGTGCTCTGGCGAGTTTGGCGGTCCTGTCGGGGCAGCGCGCGAGGTATGCGACAGCAATGACCACTGGATCGAAAATCACGGTCGCATACTTTGTCGAGTTGGCCAGCGTGAGCGCCAGTGCGGACATGGCTACCCAGAACGTCCAGTGCCCGCTGGAGGCCCCCCGCACCGCGCACCAAACGGCGAGCGCCATCAGAAGGAGGGCCATGGCGTCGTAAGTGGCAAACGACCCGAGAAACTGTGTCGGGCCGAGTACAGCCCAAAGACCCACTGCGAAGAAGGCTGCAAGTCGCCCGTACAGCAAGGACGCGCTAGCCCAGAGCAGGCAGCTCGCGCCGAGCATGAAGCAGAGCGACAGAATCCGGGCTCCGGCTAGACCGCCCACAGAGTAGGCGAGCGCTCCGAGCGGCGGGTACAGCACCGGGGCCCCGGAGAAGTACGTCGGAAACGGTGGACTGGCCGTGCCGTGCACGATGTTGGCCCAGTCGAGACGCCCGGCCCACAGGTAAAGAGATTCGTCGGTGTACGCCGTGTTGCTCCACGGAAGCCGCAATGAAAGGCATGCCTGAATGGTGAGGATGGCAACCAGTGGCAGCCGTGGAACATAGCGCAGCCTGCGGCTGTTCCAGATGCGACCCGCAGGCATCGTCTCCCTAGTTGCGGTAATCCCCGGCCGGGCTGCCGCTGGTGCGGATCGGGTGAGGAGGGGCCCAGGTGAGGATCCGGCGGAGTTGGCCTGACTTGGTGGTGATGCGAGCGGTTCAGACGATGGCGCCCGAGGCATGGCAGGTGAGGGTGGCCGAGCGGTCGCACCGGCTTTCGCGAGGCTGATAATGGCGGCGAGCCCTGCCCGTTGCGACGCCGCGAAACCGGCGCGGCCCGCACCGTTCGAACCGGCCGGGGCGGCACCGTTCGAACCGGCCCGGCCCGCACCGTTCGAACCGGCCCGGCCCGCACCGTTCGAACCGGCCCGGCCCGCACCGTTCGAACCGGCCGGGGCGGCACCGTTCGAACCGGCCCGGCCCGCACCGTTCGAACCGGCCGGGGCGGCACCGTTCGTGTGTGATACAGCCCCGTTCTGAACCTCGCTCGTTCGCTCCCGATCGTCGTGGGGTGAGAGAATCTCCCAGGTCCGCGCCTGCCGTCGCCAGGCTGCGGCAGTGGCTGCGTTCGCCGGCGGGTCGGTCAAGATCGGGTCGTTCACGTCCACCGGTGGTTCCAGTGAGGTGTGATCGGTTGCGCTCACCGCTGGTGTCGCCAGATCACATAGGTGCCCTGGCCGAGGGATGGGTCCTCGACGCCATAAGGGACGACACCGATGATGTGATAGCGCGGGTCGCGGTGAAGCTGGTCGGCGAGGCGGTGGTCCAGCGCGGTGGTGTCGGCGAAGTTCAGCGCGATGTAGGAGAAGTAGCCGGCGGTGATGTACTCGGCGACAACGCCCGCGTTCCCGGCGCCGGTGACGCCGGCGGCGCTGGATGGCCCACCCGTGTTGGCGCCGGAGGGCGTGACGATGTTGCGGGTGCTGGACCATCGCTGCCACTGGCTGCCGGAGGGCAGGTAGTACCTGGCGATCGAAGCGTCTTCCACCAGCAGGTGCCCGTTCCCGTGCTCGGCCAGCGGCCGGAATATCGCGATGAAGCTGGAGGCATTGGGCCAGTCGGTGGAGAACACCCGCGACTGGCTGGCCCCGATGGAGGCCGGAAATGCCAGCACGAGCGCGCACGCCCCGCACGTCAGGGTCTGCATCCGGCCGACGGGTGCGGCGGCGATGAACCGGTCCACCGCGTATCCCGCGGCGATGGCGGCGAACCAGGCGCCAAGGCCCACGTGCTTGTTCAGTGAGGCAAGGGTGTGGAGCCGAGCCTGCTCCAGCGGCCCAAGGACCACGGCGGCGGCAAGCGCCGCGAGCAGCCAGGTGCGCGCACGGCCCTGCCGGCCGGCCCAGCTGATGGCCACGCCGCAGGCCGCCAAGAGCACGACCAGGCCGGTCCACGACCAGGAGTTGGCGATCACCGTAAGAGGGGAATCGCCGCCGCCCACCCGCGCCAGCGTGGTCTGCTCGACTCCGGTGAGATAGTTGCTCCCGCCGGCCAGCAATCCCGCCGTCGCCAGCACAACCACTACGACCAGGAGGATCGCGCACCGCCGGGCAGCACGGCGGCCGCCGTACGGCAACGCGGTCACCAGCGCGAGCACCAGCACGACCAGGTCGAACAGGGCCGACGAATACGCCACGGCGTTGGCAACCGCCAGCGCGGCGCCGGCGGCGACCATCCAGCCGGTCCCCTCCTCCCGGTCTCCCGCACGCACCACGCACCATGCGGCCAGCCCCACCAGCAGCACCGACAGGGCATCGAAGGTCGCGAAGGCCCCCAGATGCAGTGTTGGGCCCAGCACAGCGAACAGCGCGGCGGCAAAGAATGCGGCCCGCCCGCCGAACATTCGGCGGGCGGTGCCCCATAGCAGCGCCGTCGCGCCGAGCATGAAAATCAGGGACAGCATCCGGGCCGCGGCCAGCCCTCCGACGGCATCGGCCAGCGCGCCGACCGGTGGATAAATAACCGGCGCGCCGGAAAAGTACGCCGGAAACGGAGGGATCGGCGTGCCGTGCAGCCAGTGCACCCACTGTAGGTGACCGGCCCACAAGTACGTGGCCTCATCCTGGAACGCCGTATCGGCCCGCACCAGCCGCAGCGACAGCACGGCCTGCACGGCGAGCACAGCGAGCAGCGGCCAGGCGGCCAGGGTTCGCAGCCCGCGGGTAGCCACGCCCCGCGGGCGCCTGCGCCGACCCGGGACACCGGTCTCGGCCAGCGCCACAGGGACCTCTGCGACCGGAGACTCCGGAGCGGCTGCAGCGGCGCGAGCGCCAGCGCTCACAGTTGCCGGCTGCTCCCCCGCCGTTCTGTTACCCGATGACCGTGGCGATGGAGGCGTCCCCCTACCCGTCACCGTGCCGTACTCCATACTTCGCACCTGCCGCCTCAAGGCGTACCAGGGGCGCCTCAGTCACCCCCCGCAGCCCACGCAACGTACCGACATCGTCACAATTCGTGGCGATGTCCCTCATGCGGGCTGCCCCATAGGAAAACGTACGTGCCTGAAGGGCAATGAGGCGGCAATTTCGCCGATTTGAGACCACGTGTCATTGAGCCGACGTAGCTACTTCGTAACAACTTGTACTTTCTGTTGCTTAGCGGCCCGTTGTGTGCTGATCTTTCCTTCAGGCATCGCGCCGTCACGTGCGCGGGGGGTGCCCCGGGGGGTTGGCCGCATGGGGGAAGACAGTCGCGTTCCGCCGCTGCCGCGGCGTGCGCCAGGTAATACGCCCGGAAGAAGAGCCGGCCCTCGGGCAGCACCGGTGGTGCTGTCCGAGCATGTGGTACGGCGAATACTTACCGCACTTGACGCTACTAAGGAAACGCAGGCGTCCCCGCAGGACCGCGCGTGTCCTCCCGAGCAGCCCGCCCCGGATCCCGCTGCCACTTCCAAGCGGCCGGTGCTCTTGCCCCGGCGAGTGCGGGGCGCGAGCAGTGCGCCCGAGCCACCCACGCAGCCGGCGCGGCCCATCCCTATGCCCCGCCTGCCGTCAGAAGACAGGGCCCCCGCCAGGCCCCTGACGGCCATCCTCCCAGCCGCCGACAGCCTCATCCAGGGCCCGGCCGCGGAGCAGATCAGCACGCCGCCCACCATCGCCGGGCGGCCCAGACCAGGCGCTGCCCCTGCTGAACACAAGCTGGGCGCTGATGCGCCCGTCCTTCCCAGGCAGCAGGCGGGGGGCCAAGCTGGCCGGGACGCCGGCGCGGACAGCCCCGGGAAAATACCGGCCGGCCCGGAGAAAGCGACGGCGGCCAGGGACAAAGTTCCGGTCTCTCGGGAGACCGGCCAGCCGAGCCGGGGAATGGCGCAGGCGGGCCAGCAGGGAGTCCTGTCCGGAGCGGAGAAGGCCGGAGCGGAGAAGGCCCTGGCCCGTCTGGGTAGGGCGCAGGCAATCCCGGGGACGCTGACCCGGCCGAAGGCGCTGGCCGACCCGCCGAGGCCAGCACCGCTCAGCCCGGCACCGCCAGCACCGCTCAGCCCAGCACCGCCGAGGCGGGCACCACCACGGGGGCTGGCCCGCCTGCCGGAGCCAGCTGGGCCGAAGGCGGCAAAGCGCAGGCGCCGGCGCGTGGCCGGTGGGGTTATCACGGGGGTGGTGGTGTTGCTGTCGGCGGGGTCGGTGGCATTCGTGCTGACCCGGCACGGCGACACGGCGACCGCAAGTTCGTCCCTCGGGAACCGGCCCGGCGCCGAGGTGGCGACCGGCGATCGGGCGGCGGCCTGGGTCGCCGAACAGGTCAGCCGCTCCGTCACGGTGTCGTGCGACCCGGTGATGTGCCAGGCGCTGCGGGCGCACGGGGTTCCATCCGCCTCCCTGCTCGAACTCAATCGTGGGGCGGATCCGCTCCGGTCCGGCGTCATCGTCGCGACCCCCGCGGTGCGGCACCTGCTTGGCAGCCGCCTCGGCTCGGTTTATGCGCCTGCGGCCCTGGCGAGCTTCGGCTCGGGCAGCGGAGCGATCTCCGTCCGGCCTATGGCACCGCACGGCGCCGCCGCGTACTCATCCGCGTTCGCCGCCGATGTCCGGGCCCGCAAGGGCGCCGACTCGGAGTTGCTGCACAGCCAGCGGATCACGGTGTCCGCAACGGCCCGTTGGCAGCTCGCCGACGGCCTGGTCGATTCCCGGCTGCTTGTCACCATCGCGACCCTGGCCGCGGGGAGGCCGGTTTCGATCGTGGGGTTCGGGGACCTCGCTCCCGGCGCCAGCCCGGGCGTCCCCATGCGGTCGGCCGACCTGGCGGAGAGCGGTGTCACCGGCCCGAACCGGGCGGCGTACCTGCGGTCGGTACTCAGGTTGCTGCGCGCACAGCGCGGCGGCTACATGGCCGCGCGCATCCAGAACGTCCCGCTCCCCGGCGGCGGGGAGTTGCTGCGGATCGAGTTCGCGGCGCCGAGCCCGCTCGGGCTGCTCAGCCCGCGTGCCGGGTGAGCGGCTGATGGTCCTGCCGGGCGGGCGTTGACGCGAATTTGTCAACCGGCGGGAGGCTTGGGAGTAGCCCGGGCAGGCCGGCGCAGCCGCTTGGAGGTGATCCGGCCCACCGGCGGCCGTGCCCGGCCGCCGGCCAGGTGAGGAGGCGCGATGTCGGCGCAGCACTCCCTGTGGCGCCTGCCGGCCAGCCGGGCGCGGCACCCGGCGGTGAGCCCGGGAGCCAAGCGTGCCGACGGCCGCCTGGCGCGTCCTGGTGCCGCCGCATCGTCCGGTTGCGGTCACGTCCTCCGGTGGTGCCGCTCGTCCACGATCGACATCGTCTGGGTGGGATTCGTCGGGCTCAACCTCGCGGCGCCCGCGCGCCGGGTGACGTACCTCCAGTGGCTGCCGGGCGGCTAGTGCGGTGGCCACATAACCTTTGCCGGGCCGCCCCAGTGCACCGGCCAGGCGTAGTGCCATCGGCCGACCCGGTGGATGTTGGTGGACAGCCCACTAGCCAGCGGGCCTGGTTCCGATGACCACCGTGGCGTTCAGCTCGCTGGAGCCGACCACCCGCGGGATCAGCCCGTCACGGGCGACGGCTTCGGCGGTCCGCCGCGCCTGCCGCTCGCTCGTTTCGGCCAGCAGGTGGCCGCCCGGTGCCAGCCATAGCGGCGCGGCGGCGGCCACCCGCCGCAGCACGTCCAGCCCGTCCGCGCCACCGTCGAGAGCCATCCGCCGCTCGTGCACGCGGGCCTCAGGTGGCAGCAGCCCGACCTCCCCGGTGGGCACGTAGGGCGCGTTGGCCACCACAACGTCGACGCGACCGCGCAGCGCGGCGGGCAGCGGCTGGTAGAGGTCACCCTCGTACACCCGGCCACTCGCGCCTACGTTGCGCCGGGCGCACCGGACCGCGGCGGGATCGATGTCCACGGCGTGCAACTCCGCCCGGTCCAGGGCCGCGATCAGCGCGACGCCCACCGCGCCGGAGCCGCAGCACAGGTCGACGACGACGGGTGCCGGGCCGGCGCAGGCCCGGCCCGCATCGGCGGCCCGGCGGGCGACCGCGGCGGCCTGCCGGACGAGGAACTCGGTACGGCGGCGGGGCACGAAGACCCCGGGGTCCACGGCTACCCGCAGGCCGCAGAACTCCGCCCAGCCGAGGACGTGCTCAAGCGGCTGGCCGGCCGCGCGCCGCTCCACCAGGGCATAGAGCCCGTCCTGCGTCTCCGCCGCGGAGATGAGCAACCGGGCCTCGTCCTCGGCGAAGACACAGCCCGAGGCCCGGAGCCTGGCGGCGACGACGGACTGAAGGTGGGGTGTAGGGGAAACTGGCATGGAGCCTCTCCGGCTGCCGGCGGGCTCCCCGCGTCATCTATACCGGGCGGACCGCACGGGGGTGAGGCGAGAGCACCGGGCCTGATCTGGCGGTAACGGGTCTCACCCCCTCCGGCGTGTGCACGGCCGATGCGGCAACCCTATCCGAGCGATGAGTTCCCGGCCCCGGCCGCGTCTGCCCTTGGGGCACCCCAGTGAGACGGAGACCAGCATGGACCATGAGCCGCAAATTCAGCAGCGCCCGGCACAGCGGTACGCCGGCATCCGGATGCCGGTGACCATGGCGACCTTCCCCGGCGCGGCGGACCGGAGCTTTCCCGAGCTGTTCGGGTGGCTGGCCGAGCGGGGGGTGGCCGCCGCCGGGCCGCCGTTCATCCGCTTCCACGTGGTCGACATGGAGGGAGAGCTTGACATCGAGTTCGCCGTGCCGGTGGGCGAAGAGATCAAGGCCGGCGAGCGGGTCCGCTGCGACGTCCTACCGGCGGGCCGGTACCTGACGCTCCGGCACGTCGGCCCCTATGACGGCCTCATCGCCAGCAACGCGGCGCTCCAGCGCTGGGCGGACGAGCACGGTGTCGTGTTCGACATATGGGACACCGGCCGGGGCTCGGCGTGGCGCGGCCGGGTGGAGCACTACCTGACCAACCCCTCGGCGGAGCCCGACCCGGCCAAGTGGGAGGTCGACATCTCCTATCTGATCGCGCCCGCGCCGTCCGGCTGAGCTGGCGGTTCAGGCCACGACCCTGACGGCGGAGGAGCCGTCCGGCAGGCGGCGCACTTCGAGGCGCTCGGGCACCCGCTCCTTCAGGTCGGCCACGTGGCTCACGATGCCCACCACCCGGCCGCGGTCACGAAGGTCATCGATGACCGCCATGACCTGGTCGAGCGTGTCGGCGTCCAGCGACCCGAATCCCTCGTCGATGAACAGCGTGTCCAGGTCCACTCCCCCGGCCTCGGCCTTCACCACGTCGGCGAGGCCCAGCGCCAGCGCGAGCGAGGTGTAGAAGGTCTCGCCGCCAGACAGCGACGTGGGGCTCCGCTCCTCACCGGTATGCCGGTCGATCACCGACAGGGTCAGCCCGGCACGCTCACGCTTGGTGCCGCCCTCGTCGGTTCGCTTCAGCTCGTACCTGCCGGAGGAAATCGCCGACAGCCGCACGTTCGCCGCCGCGACCACCTGGCCGAACCAGTAGCGCAGCACATAGGTCGTGAGCGCAACCCGCCGGTGGCCCTCGGTGCCCTTGGCCAGGCCCGCGAGGTGGATGACCGTCTCGGTGCCGGCCACCACCTGATCGTGTGCCTGCGCGGCCTTGTGCACGTCCTCCAGCCGCTGCGCGAACCGGCCGCCCCTGGTCACGGCGCCATCCCTGACGCGCCTTGCCGACTTCTCCGTGTCCTGCGCGCTGGCCAGCGCGGCGGCGGCGGCGGTGGCCTCGCGCTGGACCTGGTAGGCGTCGGCGGGGTCCAGCCCTGCCAGGTCGGTGTCGTGCACGGCCGCCTCCAGGCTGGCGAGCGCCGCCACCCCCGCCGCCACCTCCTCATCCAGCGCGGCAAGCGAGGCGGGCTCAAGGGCCGACGCCCGCGCCTGCTCCGGCCCGGCGAAGCCCCGCGCGGCCGCCTCCTTGCGGGCCTGGTCGCTCGCGCGGGCCTGCGCCGCTGCGGCGGCAGCCAGCCGATCGAGCGCGCGGGCCAGCGCCCGCTCATGCCCGGCCGCCGCCCGCAGGGCCGCCTGCCGGGCGGCCACCGACCCGTGACCCCGTGCGGCTTCCGCGAGGCCGGCCCGCAGCCGCTCCAGCTCGGTCGCGGCCGCGGCCGCACGCTGGGCCGCGGCGGCCGCCCCCCGTTCCGCCTCCCGCAGGTCCTCGACGCTGGCTTCCTGCCGGTCGCGGGCGGCCGCGCGCTCTTCCGCGAGGACTTCGGCGTCCCGTGCCGCCTGCTGCGCCGCGGCGATGGCGGCGGCGAGCTCGTCCGTCTCGGCGGACAGGCTTTCCGCCGTGCGCCTGTCGGCCTTCGCGGCCCAGGCCACCTCCTCCTGGGCGAGCCGTTCACAGGCGTCCGCCAGCCGGCAGCGCTCTCGCTCCGACTGGTCCCGCCGCAGGGCCGCCGCCTCGACATCGGCAGCAAGCACCACGCCCTCGCCGGCCGCCGCCGGGTGCGGATGGTGCGTGGCCCCGCAGACCGGGCACACGTCGCCGTCGGCGAGCTGCGCGGCGAGCTCGGCGGCCATCCCGTTCAGGCGGGCCTCAACCAGCGCCTGATGCTCGTCCACCAGCGCCTGGTGCTCGCCCACCGCTGCCTGCAGCGCGGCTCTGGCGTCCTCGACCTGAGGCGCGAGCTCGGCGGCCCGGACCGCCGCCTCATGCTGTGCGGTAACCCCGGACAGCCGGGCCTGCAAGCCGTCAAGCGCGGCCGCGGCCGACCGCGCCTGCTGCCACTCCCCCTCCAACCTGGCGATCAGCGTGGGCAGCTCGCTGCGCGCCTCATCCAGCGCCGCGGCCTGTGACGACGCCTGTCCGGCCGCTTCCTGCGCGGCGGCCAGGGCGGCCTCGCTGGCCGGCAGCCCGGCCTCGGCGTCCACCAGATGCTGCAGCGCGGCGGCGTCGCGGTCGGCCGCCTCCGCCCGGGCCGCGGCCCGCTGGCCGCTGTCGGCGGCCAGCCTGCCCAGCGCCGGGTCGGCGGGCAGGATGGCCACCGCCTCGCTGCCAGCCACCACCTCGTCGCCGGCCAGCCTCGCCACCTCCGCGCGCGCCAGGGCCACGTCACGGTCTGCCTCGCTGAGGCAGTCAAGCAACGGCCGGACCGGCTCGGCCCGGCGGGCAGCAGCAAGCACGCTGGCCCGCTGCTCGTGGCCGACCCGCGTGGCCTGGTGGGCATGCAGCCTTCCGAGCGCGCTGGTCAGCCGGTTCATGTCGGCCGCCCGCCGTCTCGCCCGTTCGTCCTCGCCGGACGCCTCGGCGAGCCGGACCTGGGCGGCGGCCAGCCCGGCCTCCGCCTCGGCCAGCGCCGTGGCCAGCCCGGCAGAGGTCTCGCTGAGCCAGGCTGCCCGCTCGGGCGCCGCCAGCCCGACCACCCCCGCCCTGGCGTCGCCGTCCAGGCCGGCCGCCTCGGCCGCGGCCGACACGGCGTGATCGATCACCTCCCTCGCTTCCTCCCTGGCGCGGGCGGCGGCGGCCCGCCGCCGGTCGAGTTCGGCGGTGATCCGGTCGTAGAGCTCGGTGCCGAACAGCTTGCTGAGCAAGCCGCGCCGCTCGTCGTCGCCGCAGCGCAGGAACCGGGCGAACTCCCCCTGCGGGAGCAGCATGACCTGCGTGAACTGTGCGCGGTTGAGCCCGATGATCTCGTTGACCGCGTCGGCGGTCTCGGCTTTGTTCGACGACACGCTGGCCCAGCGTCCGTCCTCCAGGCGCTCCAGGTGCACCCGCATCGGCTGGGTCGTGTACCCCTCGCCGCGCTTCTTCGGCCGCTGGTACTCGGGCGTCCGCGAGATCCGGTACCGGGCCCCGGAACGGGAGAACTCCAGCACCACCTCCGGCTCGGCGCGCGGGGCGGCGAAGCCGGAATGCAGCCTGTCGCTGCCGGAGTGCTCCCCCGAAAGCCCGCTGTAGAGCGCGAACGTGACCGCGTCCAGGATGGTGGTCTTGCCCGTGCCGGTGGGCCCTTCCAGGAGGAACAGCCCGCTGCTCGTGAGCGGGCCGAAGTCGATCACCTGCTCGGTGGCGTAGGGGCCGAACGCCCGCAGGGTCAGCGTGTGAAGCCGCATCAGGACCCCGCCATCACAGTCGCTTCCCCCAGGTCATCCGCGCTCGCCTTCGCTGCCCCCGGGTCCTCCGCCACGGCGCGCTGGGCGGCCTCCACCACATCCCGCAACACCGCGCGGTCGGCCGCCCCGGGCGCGGCCCCGGCGGTGTACTCGGCGAACATGCAGCAGACCTCGACCGGGTCGGTGGTCCTGGCCAGGCGCCGCAGGTCGGCACCTGGCGTCACGGGCTCGCCATCGGGGGCGAAATCGAGCACGAGGGTGTGGGGCCACTTTTCCCGCAGCCGCTCCATCGGCGCGACCGGCCTGACCGGGTCGGTGAGGACCGCCTTGACCCAGGCACCGGCCAGGTGTGCCAGCTCGCCCTCGGCCCGGGCCAGCAGGTCGGCGAGGCGGCCGCGTACCTCGGCGAGCGGCCGCGGCACCGGCGCCGGAAGCAGGTCCATCGCCACCCGCCCGGCGCCGTCGATCTCGGCCAGCGTGACCGACTTCGTGTGGCCGCGCTCAGAGAACGAGAACGCGAGCGGCGAACCGGAGTACCTGGCGGCCGTCACTCCCCCTGGCACCGGGACGTGCTGCTGGCCATGCAGGTGACCGAGGGCCAGGTAGGTGAAGCCGGACAGGACGCCGGCCGGCGTATCGCCGATGCCGCCGACCCGGATGTCGCGCTCGGACTCAGACTGCTGGCCGCCGGCGACGAAGGCGTGCGCCATGACCACGGTGCGGTCCAGGCCGCGGCGGGTCGCGTCCGCCCGGATCCGTGCCGTGGCCGCTGCCAGCACCGAGGCGTGCGAACGCTCCGCTTCGAGCTGCGTCATCGCCGCGTCGGGCAGCAGGTAGGGGATCCCGTAGATGCCCACCTCGCCGTGTGCGTCGGTGAGCACGACCGGGCGCGCAAGGTCGGCGACGCTGGTGCGCAGGTGGATGCCCGCGGCCTCACTGAGCGCACGGCCAAAGCCGAGCCGCACAGGCGAGTCGTGGTTGCCGCTGATGAGGACCACCGGGATGCGCGCCTGGGCGAAGGCCGCCAGCGACCGGTCGAGCAGGTCGACGGCATCGAGGGGCGGCACCGCGCGGTCGTAGATGTCACCGGCCACCAGCACCGCGCCGGCCCGGTGCGTGACCGCCTGGTCGAGCAGCCAGCCCAGGAAGGCGGCCTGGTGCGCGAGCAGGCTCTCACCGTGCAGGGCCCGCCCGAGGTGCCAGTCAGAGGTGTGGATCAGCCGCATCCCTGCCCCGCTCACCGGTGGAATGGCCGCCGTGACCGGCCCCGGGTAAGGCCGGGGCCGACTGGACGTCCTCATGATGGCGGACAGGTACGACAATGGCCACCGGGACCGGCCCGGTGCTAGCGCCTGGGCGGCAGGTCAGCCCGCCCCGGGCGGGACGACAAGCACCTTCGCCGGCCGGCCCGCCTCGGCCGCCTCGTGCGCGGCGACGATCTCGGACAGGCCGAAACGCTCCACCGGCAGCCCGGTCAGCGCCCCCTCCGCGAGCGCGGCCGAGATGTCGGCCACCGCCCGGTCCATGGCGGGCGCGGGCACGCCGTACAGCAGGATGAAGCGGAGTACCAGGTTGGCCGTCATGCACGCCCGGACAGGCAGCACCGGGTCGCTGGGCTCGGCGGCGTAGATCACGATCGTCGACCCGGGCTTGGCCACCTCGAGGTCCAGCTTCAGGTTCGCGCCAAGCGCCACCTCGATCACCCGGTCGGCCTGCCCGGCGGCCTCGCGGATCTGCCCCGCCACGCCGGGGTCGCGGTAGTTGAACACGTGCTCGGCGCCCGCCTTC
>Ga0126378_10003262_pt1 | contig 12260 bp, 8 predicted proteins | sample PanSoiMetPlot_23_FD_92587 | JGI IMG/M metagenome (GOLD analysis project Ga0126378, IMG submission 92587) | Tropical forest soil microbial communities from Panama - MetaG Plot_23 | ecosystem: Environmental > Terrestrial > Soil > Tropical forest > Bulk soil | place: Panama | collected 2016-02-17
GACCCCGAACGCTTTCTGTCGAAGGGTAAGAATTCACCGCTGGGCGGGCAAACGCTACGTGGCACCGTGCTGCTGACCATCGCCGCGGGCAAGGTCGTGTACCGCAATGGCGTGTAACGCGCTCATCGTGAGCTTGCCGAAGGACGGCTCAACCGGAACTCAACCGGTACAGTTCAAGCGCGGAAATGGCTCGAACTCACACTCAGCTGGCAATGGCGTCGACTGACCGACAGGCGGCAATCGCCCTCCAGGACGGGTCCGTTTTCGTCGGCGAGCCGTTCGGCGCACCTGTCGACGTCGCCGCTGAGGTTGTGTTCAACACGGGCATGACCGGCTACCAGGAGGTGGTCACCGATCCCTCCTACCGCGGCCAGATGGTGGTCATGACTCACCCGCAAATCGGCAACTACGGTGTGGCCGCGAGCGGAGAGGAGTCAGTACGGCCGTGGGTCTCGGCGCTGATCGTGCGTGAGCTGGCAGACCAGCCAAACCACTGGGAAGCCAGTGGCCGCCTCGAAGCGCTGCTCGAGCGATGGAACGTGCCCGGTGTACAAGGTATCGACACCCGCGCCCTGGTGCGCCGTCTGCGCGAGACAGGTACCCAGCGCGGCGTGCTGCGCCAGAGTCCGCCAGTCGGGTTTGTGAATTTCGACTTCGACGAGCTGCGCGCGGCTGCGTTGACCGCCCCGTCGGTCTCGCAGCTCGAGCTGGTCAGCGGCGTCAGTGCCGTTCTACCCGCATCCGCAAGTGACAACACGGTCGCGGTCCTGGACTGCGGAGCCAAGTGGAACATCATCCGCTCGCTCGAGGCGCGCGGCGTCAAACCACGCGTCTACCGCTGGGACGCTACCGCCCAAGAGATCCTGCAAGCGAAGCCCAGGGCGATCCTGCTGTCGAACGGCCCGGGCGATCCCGCGCAGCTGCATGGCGTTGTCAAGGAGCTCCGCACGCTCATCGCGTCCGGGACGCCGGTGATGGGTATCTGTCTCGGCCATCAGCTGCTCGGCCTCGCCGCGGGTGCATCGACTAGCCGCCTGCCGTATGGGCACCATGGCGGCAATCACCCCGTTCGCGACCTCACCTCGGGACGAGTCACCATCACCACGCAGAACCACGAGTTCCAGGTCGTGGCCGACACCATCCCCGCGGCCAGTGGCTTCGAGGTCTCGCATGTGAACCTCAACGACGGCTCGGTCGAGGGGCTACGCCACCACGAGCTGCCCGTGTTCAGCGTGCAGTACCACCCCGAGGGCTGTCCCGGTCCCCAGGACAGCCAACCATTGTTCGATGACTTTCTGCGGCGTGCAGGGGGCGGGGCTTAGGGGGCGTCATGGTTGTGAGCGACCGCAGACCCCCAACCCCAAACCCCCAGGGCCCAGCCCCGCGAGCGAAGCGAGCATGAAAGTGCTGGTCATCGGCAGCGGCCCGATCGTGATCGGCCAGGCCGCCGAGTTCGACTACGCCGGCACCCAGGCTTGCCGTGCGTTGCGCGAAGAGGGCCACGAAACAGTCCTGGTCAACTCCAACCCGGCGACGATCATGACCGACGAGGGCGTCGCCGACCGTGTCTACGTCGAGCCGCTGACGCCCGAGTTCCTGGAGCTGGTCATCGACAAGGAACGACCAGACGCGTTGCTGGCCGGCCTCGGTGGGCAGACCGCGCTGAACCTCGCCGTCGAGCTCGCCGACCGCGGAGTCCTCGACCGCTACCACGTCGACATCCTCGGCACGCCGATCGAGTCGATCCGTACCGCCGAGGATCGCGAGCTCTTCAAGCTGCTATTGCAGCGCATCGGTGAGCCAGTCGCCGAAAGCGTCGTCGCCCACACGGTTGCCGAGGCCGAAGCCTTCGCCGATCAGATCGGCTTGCCGTTGATCATCCGCCCCGCGTTCACGCTCGGTGGAACAGGCGGCGGCACCGCTTTCACCCGCGAAGAACTGCGCGACATCACCCAGTCGGGCATCAATGCCAGCCCGGTCGGCCAGGTGCTCGTGGAGCGCTCGCTGCTGGGCTGGAAAGAGATCGAGTACGAGGTGATGCGGGACGCCGGCGACACGTGCATCACGATATGCAATATGGAGAACTTCGACCCGATGGGCGTGCACACCGGTGACTCCATCGTGGTCGCGCCATCACAGACACTCTCCGATCGCGAGTACCAGTTGCTGCGCTCGGCCTCGCTACGCATCATCCGCGCCCTCGGCGTGGTTGGCGGCTGCAATGTGCAGTTCGCCCTCGATCCGAAGTCACGGCAGTACGCCGTGGTCGAGGTGAACCCCCGTGTGAGCCGATCCTCGGCGCTGGCGTCCAAGGCGACCGGCTACCCGATTGCGCGCGTCACCGCCAAGATCGCGGTCGGCAAGCGCCTGCACGAGATTCCCAATGCGGTCACCCAGCGCACCACCGCCGCGTTCGAGCCCTCGCTCGACTACCTGGTGGTCAAGATCCCGCGCTGGCCTTTCGACAAGTTCCCGGACGGAGATCGCGGCCTGGGTACTCAGATGAAGTCGACCGGCGAGGCAATGGCCATTGACCGCTGCTTCGAAGCTGCCCTGCAGAAGGCGGTGCGCTCGCTCGAGATGCGCAGCCGTGACCTGTCCTGGCAGGACCCGAGCTGGACCGTCGAGGATGTGGAGCGCCTGGTGCGGCGCCCGAACGACCTGCGGCTGTGGGCACTCATGGCCGCGCTGCGACGAGGCGAGTCACCACAAACCCTGGCCGAGTGGTCCGGCATCGACCCGTTCTTCTTGTACAAACTGCACAACATCAGTCGCTGTGAGCGGGACCTGTTGGAGGCGCCAGAGCTCACGCCCGCGCTCGCGCGGCGCGCCAAGCGCCTGGGCTTCGCCGACCGCCAGATCGGCGCCCTGCTGGACGAGATGCCCGATCGTATCCGCGACCGCCGGCGCGAGTGGGGCACCCGACCGACCTACAAGATGGTCGATACGTGCGCCGCGGAGTTCGAGGCGGCGACGCCGTACTTCTACAGCACGTACGAGTCGGAGAACGAAGCGCAGCCGCTCGATACTCCGAAGGTCGTCGTGCTGGGCTCCGGACCGATCCGCATCGGCCAGGGCATCGAGTTCGACTATTGCTCGGTGCGCGCGGCGATGGCCCTGCGCGAGCACGGCGTCCAGAGCATCATGATCAACTCCAATCCGGAGACGGTGAGCACCGATTTCGACGCCTCGTCGCGTCTGTACTTCGAGCCGCTGGACGAGGAATCGGTGCGCGACATCCTGGAGAACGAGGCGATCGACGACGCCGAAGCCACACGGGTTCTGGCGCAGTTCGGCGGACAGACCGCGATCAACCTCGCCGAGCCGCTGGTGGGGAGTGGGTATCGCTTGCTCGGCTCCGACCTGCATGCGATCGACGTGGCCGAGGACCGCGACCAGTTCAGCGACCTGCTCATTCACCTCGGCATCCCGCAGCCACCTGGCGGCATCGTGAGCTCGCCCGAGGACGCCATCCGACTCGCGACGCAGCTTGGCTACCCGGTGCTGGTGCGACCGTCGTTCGTGCTCGGTGGGCGGGCGATGGAGATCTGCCGCGGTCCCGAAGAGCTCGCCGAGTACGCGGCCGTGGCCAAAGAGATCTCGGGCAAAAAGCCGCTGCTGGTCGACAAGTACCTCGAAGGCGTGGAGATCGAGGTCGACGCCGTGTGCGACGGTCGCGACGTGCTGATTCCGGGCATCATGGAGCACGTCGAGCGGGCCGGCGTCCACTCGGGCGACAGCATCGCCCTGTATCCCGCGCAGTCGCTCACTGGCGACCTGATGTCGACCATCGTCGCGCACACCACCGCGCTCGGGCGCGCGCTCGGCATCCGCGGGCTATTCAACATTCAGTACGTGGTGTTCGAGGGCCAGGTGTATGTGATCGAGGTCAACCCGCGTGGTTCGCGCACGGTGCCCTTCCTGTCGAAGGTGACGGGTGTGCCGATGGTCGACCTCGCTGTACAGGTTGGGCTGGATGTGCCGTTGTCGGAGTGTTATCCAGGCTTCGGCACCGGGCTGTGGCCGGCGCAGCCGCTCGTGGCCGCCAAGGCGCCCGTGTTTTCGATGTCCAAGCTGTCGCGGGTCGACACGTACCTCGGTCCAGAGATGAAGTCCACGGGCGAGGTCATGGGCCTCGGCGACACGCCGGCCGAAGCATTGGGCAAGGCGTTGATCGCGTCTGGCATGGGCCTCCCCGTTCGGGGGTCGGGCGTGCTCCTGTCTCTGGCTCGCCGAGATAGTGACGAGGCGATGCCGCTGATCCGTCGCCTGGTCGACCTCGGTTATGACCTGCTGGCCACTGAGGGCACCGCCGAGCGGATCCGCGGCTCGCTCGGCCTGCAGGTTGAGGCGGTGACGAAGAAACTGAGCGAAGGCCATCCGAATGTGCTCGACGTCATTCAGTCCGGCCGCGCCGCGATGGTCGTGAACACGGTCACTGGCGATCGACGCCCACTGCGCGACGGGTTCCTGATCCGCCGCGCCGCGGCTGAGCGGCGCATCCCATGCTTCACCAGCCTGGACACGTTGCGCGCCGCGTTGGACGGCGCCAACGGCCAGGCCGGCCAGCCGCGGGTCAAAACCGTGACCGAGTACCGCCGCGGCGCGCGGACTGAGCACGTGCCGCCTTCCACGACCCGCCTGCCGTCGAGCGTTTAGCCGCCTCCCGCCAGTAGGTAGTCGCCGCTCCGCCCACTTCCGGCGGCGCGAAGGGGCGCATATAGTGGGGGGGATCCCGATGCCGCCGCGCTCGATCGCTTCGCCAGCGCCGCTCTTCGAGCCGCTGCCGCGCATCGAGCCCCAGGTTCGCCGCCGGCGCCCTGCCTACGACGTCCAGGCCGAGCCGGCGTTGCTCCGCCAGCTGGTACTGAACTTCGCGGCCAGATCGCTCAGCATCGGCCTGGCCATCCTGGCGCTCGCCGACGTTCTCGCGGACGTCCAACCGCTGCGCGCCGCGAGCTGGATCGGCGCCGTCGTCCTGGCGGCGCTCGGCAGCCTCCTCGCCGCCGTCACCGCCGAAGCGACGCACAGCGAGCAGCCCCGCCGCCGCTGGTACTTGCAAGCCATTGCCTGCGCGGCGGTGATGTTTATGCTGATGGCCGGTGGGCCCGATGGCGCGCTATCGGACACGATGTGGCTGCTCATCGTCCTCAGTACCGCCAGTGCGCTGGTGGCGCTGGCCACGACCTACCGCGTCCAGATCCGATGGGGCATCCCCGCGCTGTGTCTGGTGCTCGACGCGTTCATCGTCGGCTTCACCGTCTTGCTGACGACAGCCGGCCTGACCGGCGGCGCCAATGGCGGTGGACCAGCCATTGTCCTCGGCGCGTTCGGCGCCGCCAGCTACGCCGTCGCGGTCGCGACTCGCCCGACGATTCGCACCGATCCGTATGGCGTCGACACGCTCCTGCTTGGCGGCGTGCTGCTGCTGTGCCTGAACATGGCAGGCATTGCCGCGCGGCAGCTGGAGTTCGGCATTCCCGCCATCTTCGCCTCGCCCGGTGTTGCACTGTTCGGCGCCCTGGCGCTGGTGCGCTCGGCGTGGCCCACCAACGCGACCCAGCTCAGCGTGGCGACCAGCCGCTTCCGCGAATCGCGTCTGCGCCTGGTGCCAGCCGTCGCCGCGACGGGCGCGATCCTGATCCTGTCGTGGTCGCAGCTCGAGGGTCAGGGCAGCCGCGCCGGCTACTTCGGCACGATCTTCCTGTTCAGCTTGATCGTTGGTCGCCTGCTGCTCACGCTTGTCGAAAACCAGCAGCTGCTGCAGCGCGTCGAACGCTCCGGCGTGTTCGAGGAGAAGCTGCGTGATGTCGGGGGCGCGCTCGTCGCCGCGCTCGACCGCAAGGACACCCTCGAGCTGGTGTGTCGCGCGGCGCAGATGGCGCTGCGCGCAGACTCGGTCATCCTGTGGATGCTGGACGCCGCGGCCGATGAGCTGGAGGCCGTAGAGGTCCTGAGTACCAAGCGCAGCGCCCTGCTCAGGCGCCGCCTGGCGATGGATGATCCGACGTCGCTGGCAGTGCGCGTCGCTCGCACCGGCTCCGCCGAGATCGTCTCCAACGTGCCGACTGCCAACCAGTCCAACGGGTTCCTGAACGTGTTGCTGCACGCGCAAGCGCTGCTAGCGGTACCCGTGCTGCGCGGCGACGGCGTGCAGGGTGTCCTGGTGTGCATCGATTCGCGCAACCCGAGCGCCTACGGCCCGCCTGAGCTCGCACGAGCTGAGCTGCTCGGTTCGCAGGTCGCGGTCGCGCTCGATAATGCGTATCAGCACGCGCTGCAACGGCGCCGTCTCGAAGAGCTGAGCGCGCTGTACCAGTTCGCACAGTCCGCGCACGCGGCGCAATCCAGCGCCGAGATCGTGCGCCAGCTGTTGCCTATTGTGAAGGAGCGGCTCAGCTACACCTGCGCGACGCTCTGGCTGCGCGACGAGCCACATGGCACGCTGCGTGTGGCGGCGGTCGACGCACCCGACACTCGTGCCCGCAGCGCGCGTCCTTCACCCATTGCGCTCGAGGCGTGCACAAAAGGTGAGCCTGCGCGTGCTGGCCTCGATTGGGCCGACTCGGAACCGACGCCGCTGCGCGATGGCATCCACTCGCAGCTGGCGGTGCCGATGGTCCTGCAACGCCGTGTCGTCGGCGTGGTGGACGTCGAAAGTCGCTACCCGAATGCCTATTCGCCAACCGAGGAGCGGCTGCTGGTTGCGCTCGCCAACCACGCCGCCCTGGCCGTCGACAATCTCCACTTGCTGGAGGAGAGCCGGAAAGTCGAGGCGCTCCGCGAGCTTGATCGGATGAAGACCGAGCTGCTGAGCACGGTTTCCCACGAGCTACGCACGCCGCTCAGCTCGATCAAGGGCTACGCGACCACGCTGCTCGAGCATGGCTCACGGGTGAAACGCGAGGAGCAGCGCGAGTTCCTCGAGATCATCGACTTCGAGGCTGATCGGCTGACCGAGCTGATCGAGAACCTGCTCGAGATGTCGCGACTCGAAGCTGGCGTGCTGCGCATGGACAGGACGCCGGCGCGGCTCGGCGAAGTCGCGCGGGCACTGATCCGCAAGTTGCAGCTCACCACGCCTGAGCACACCCTCGAGCTCGACTGGCCGCCGGCCGATCCCGTCGTGTCAGCTGATGCCCGGCGGATCTATCAGGTGATTCAGAACCTGCTGAGCAATGCGATCAAGTACTCCCCAGACGGGGGTCGGGTCATCCTCGCCGCCCGCTGCGAACGGCACGAGCTGGTGGTCTCTGTGCAGGATCAGGGGCTTGGTATGCCCGCTGGCGAGCTAGATAGAATCTTCGACCGGTTCCACCGGGCTGGCGGCGAGGTCACGCGCAGCATTGGCGGGACTGGTTTGGGTCTGGCCATCTGCAAAGGTCTGGTGGAAGCCCATGGAGGGCAGATCTGGGCGGAGAGCGAAGGCGAAGGCAAGGGCAGTACGTTCAGCTTCACGCTGCCGCTGCTAGCTGAAGGGACGTCGGAAGTCAATCGATCGAAAGGTGCCGATGACCACGAAGAAGCAAACCGTACTGGTCGCCGATGACGATCCTCGCCTGTTGAAGCTGATCCAGCGCAATCTGGAGCTGGCCAACTATCGCGTCGTGACCGTCTCGGACGGTCCGAGCGTGCTACGCCAGGCCGAGGAGGAGGAGCCGGACCTGTACGTCCTGGACATCATGATGCCCGGGCTGGACGGGCGGGAAGTCACGCGGCGACTGCGCGAGTTTTCCATCGCGCCGGTGTTGATGCTGACCGCGAAGGATACCGAGGACGACAAGGTGGCCGGCCTGGAGGCCGGCGCCGATGATTATCTGACCAAGCCGTTTGGTGCGCCAGAGCTGATTGCCCGCGTTAAAGCCTTGATGCGCAGGGCCAAGCAATACACCCGCGAAGCCACCACCCCGTCGTTCACCACGGGTGAATTGACGGTCGACTTTTCCCAACACCAGGCGTTACGCGGCGGCGCGCCGCTCAACCTGACCCCGACGGAGTACCGCATCCTGGCGTATCTCGCCCGCAACGCGGGCCGCGTGGTTACCCAGGACGACTTGCTGACCAAGGTCTGGGGCCCCGCCTACCGCGACGAGGCCCACTTGCTGCGGGTGAATATCGCTCGCCTGCGGCAGAAGGTCGAGCCCGAGCCTGCCTCGCCGAAGTACGTGATCACCCGCCCGGGCATCGGCTACAGCCTGGCCAAGCAGGACGAGAACGGGCTCGCGTAACTCAAGACACTCCTCGGCGCATGCGCCGCGGTCGTTCTGTTTCGCTCATTTGGCACGCCGCTGCGCGGCGAAGGGTGGCTCCGCCCCCAAGGACGTGAAAGACACTACTGGCGGCGCATGCGCCGAGGAACCTGAGGAAGAGCGCCGAAAAAACACTGAGCGCGGCGCGTGCGCCGTGGTACCTTTAGCCCGCCCAAAAGCTGTGACCCGCATGTAGCGAAAAGCGGGCCCACCGCAACGCGGACGTAACACCGGATCAAGGAAGATCACGAGAAGGCTCCGCTACTGTCGGGCAGTCCACAGACGGCCTGGCGGAGGCACACAGAGCTCGTGATCGCAAACTCGAATCAACCGGCGACGCCCGAAGCTGAGGACAGCAACCCGCTCACCCAGGCGGAGCTGTACCAGCTCACCCTGTACAAGTGGCGCTACTCCCTCGAGGCGTACGGCTTTGACGGCCACGAAGTCAAAGACCTCATGTTCCTCAAGTGGCTCCACGCCAGCCGGCGAGTTCAACCATAGAGCTCCTGCAGCCCCGTCAACCATAAGCCGCACCTTGTCGCGGCCGGCAACGGCCCCTTACGCTGGTGCGTCAGGAAGCGGCCGTGGAAGAGGGACGTCTCGCCTATCGCGTGCGCACGGCTGAGTCCAGCGACGCCCAGAAACTCCGCGAGGCCATCGGCACCACCCTCGCCCACCCCGATCATCAGGGCCGCCGCGAAAGTTACACTGGCGCCGCCAGCCGTGGCGACATCCTCGTCCTCGAGCGCTACGATCGACAGGCCCATGATTGGCAGGTCGCCGGCTTCGTCGAGTGCCATATGCGCGTAGACGATAATCTCAGTATCAGAGACATCGGCACGACCGGTGACGAGCCGCAGACGGGCATGGTGCGCTACCTGCTGGACCAGGCGTTCGATTCCTTCAGACCGCTCCAGGCCCAGGTCAAGATCCGTCGCGACGCGCGCACGTGGCTGGACATCTTCCGCGCAATTCCCGGCTTCTATGTCGAAGGTGAGGAGTACCGCCGCCCCCATTACTGGACTATCTGGCGCTGGGATCGGCAGCGTGCTCGCGAAGCGGCGCTGGCACCTGCCCAGAGGCGCCCCGCGGCCCAGCGACCGCAACAGGGCCCCCGCCCACCGCGTCCACCCATGCCGCCGACCAACGCGGCGCAACAGCAGCGCCAGCCCACGACCCGCACTCCAGACGGTTTTGCGCAACGACGACGAGGCCCGCGCCCAGGCTCGCCGCCCGGCACTGGTCGACCGGCCGGACCGCGCCCTGCCCGCCCACCGCGGCGGCCGACCCGCCCGGCCAATCCGCATTAGCGCCGAGGAGGGAAGCACAAGGCTATGAACGAGCGCATCGAGGAGTTCCTCGCATATCTACTCCGCGAACGCAGCCTCTCGCCCAATACGGTCGCCGCTTATCGCAACGATCTGCTGCAGTTCGACGATTACCTGCAGACCCAGGCGATTCGCGAGGGCAGCAGCGGCTTCGCGCTGTCGACAATCGATCGTGAACGTCTGACCGGCTACTTCTTGCACCTGCGCGACCGCGGCTACTCGGCCGCATCGATCGCTCGCAAGACGGCGGCAGTCCGTTCCTTCTTCCAGTACTTGCGCCGGAAAGGCGAGGTGGCTACCGATCCAACTGAAGGCATGGGCTCGCCCGAGGTCAAAAAGCCGCTGCCGCGCACCGCGCGTGAGGAGGACGTGCGCGCCTTGCTGGCATTCTGCGCTCGCCGCGATACGGTCGAGGGTCTGCGTGATCTGGCGATGCTCCGCCTGCTGTGGGCGACTGGCATGCGCGTGGGCGAGCTGGTGACGCTCGACGTCTCAGACGTCGATCTGGTAGGCGCGCGCGTGCGCGTGGTCGGTCGCGGTAACCGTGAGCGTAAGCTGCCCCTCGATGCCGCCACTGTCGACAGCTTGCGCACCTACCTCACCGAGTCGCGGCCATACCTGGTGCGCAACACGCCCACCGAGACCGCGCTCGTAGTGAACCAGCGCGGCATGCGGCTAACCCGCCAGGGCTTCTGGCTGGTGATGAAGGGCATCGTGCGCGACGCTGGCCTGCCGCGCATGATTACCCCGCACACGCTGCGCCACTCATTCGCGACACTGCAGATTGGCGAAGGCCGCGGCCTCGAAGAGCTGCGCCAGCTCCTCGGCCACGCGAGCATCGCCACCACGCAGATCTACTCTCAATTGGCCGGGCAGTCTCCGGATGACGTGGCGGTAACATCCGGGGTGTGACCCACAGTCCGGTTCGGACTGCGCCTATCGCGTTCGTAAACATCGCCGAACAAGCCGCCGAAGCTGCCGAGCTCATTCGTTCGCGCGGCGCCGTGGCGCCGAGAGTGGGCATGATTCTCGGCTCTGGGCTGGGCCATCTGGCCGACGACGTGGAGTCATCGGTCGTCGTTCCCTATTCCGAGATCCCTCACTTTCCGGTCTCGACCGTGGTCGGCCACCCCGGGGAGCTGGTCATCGGTACGCTGGGCGGGGTCGCCGTGGCCGCGATGCGCGGGCGCGTGCACTACTACGAGGGCTACAGCCTGCACGAGGTGACCTTTCCCGTCCGTGTGATGCGCAAGCTGGGCGCCGATACGCTCATCGTCACCAACGCCGCGGGCGGGCTGAACGAGTCGTTTCGCACGGGCGACCTGATGCTGCTGACTGATCACCTCAACATCATGGGCATGGCTGGCCAGAGCCCGCTGCTCGGACCCAACGACGAAACACTCGGGCTGCGTTTCCTGGATATGCTGCACGCGTATGATGCCGACCTGCGTCGGCTGGCCCACGAGGCCGCTGCGCAGAGTGGTTTTCAGGCCCAGGAAGGCGTGTACGCGATGGTCGGTGGGCCGGCCTTCGAGACTATGGCCGAGATTCGTTTCCTGCAGACTGCTGGCGCCGACGCCGTTGGCATGTCCACGATTCCCGAAGTGATCGTCGCTCGTCACGGTGGCATGCGCGTGCTCGGTATCTCGGCCATTACCGACATGGCCGTCGGTCCGGGCGCGGTCAGCGAGATCTCACACATTGAAGTGCTCGCTGCCGCCGAGGAGATCAAACCGCGCCTCGCAGCCGTCGTTCGCGGCGTCCTCGCCGCGTTGGCAGCTTGAGCTCGATCTTGCACGTGCGCACGTTCGTCCTCGGCGCCGTAACAGTGCTACTGCTGCTGTTGCCGCCAGCCGCCGCGGCGGCCGAAGGCCGCCCCGCGCCTGCAACTATGATCGAGCGGCTGCAGGCCGCCGCGCTGCCCGGCCGTGACCCGTTCGACCTGGCCGCGCGGCTGCGTGGCTACCGCCAGCCACCGCCGACGATCCCGTCGCCCTCCCCGCTTGCGCTGGGTCGAGAAGACAGCTTCTGGATCCTCGATCAACGCACCGCGCAGCTCTTCCAGTCACGCGCCACGCTGCGCCTGGTGACCGAACACGCCTACTGGTTCGTGGACAACGGGCTGACCGACCGCGCGCCGCAAGCGGACCTGGAGCGCTCGGCGAGCGTGTTCGAGTCCAGGACCTACCCGCTCATCCACCGCTACTTCGGCAGCGAGGCGATACCCGGCGTCGACGGCTACTCGCGCATCGTCTTCCTGTTGGCCAACGTCCCTGGTGTAGCGGCGTACTTCTCCAGCGCGGATGCCTACCCGCGTGGCATCAACCCGCGCTCCAACGAGCACGAGATGATCTACGTCAACCTCAACGCGCTGCACCCGGGCCAGCAGGCGTTCGACTCGACCGTGGTGCACGAGTTCCAGCACATGGCGCAGTTCGCGCGCTGCCCAACTCAGGAAGGATGGCTCGACGAGGGCACGTCCGAGCTAGCGATGCGGGTGGCTGGCTATGACAGCGGCCCGCCACTGGCGTTCATGAGCCAGCCGGCAGTGCAGCTCAACGCCTGGTCCCAGGGCGCGGATCTGGTCCGCCACTACCAGGCCGCCTACCTGTTCATGCGCTACGTCGCGGAGCGCGCAGGTGGCTGGGATGCCTTGCCCAGCTTGCTCGAGCCCTGCGCCCGA
>Ga0126378_10003264_pt1 | contig 12258 bp, 10 predicted proteins | sample PanSoiMetPlot_23_FD_92587 | JGI IMG/M metagenome (GOLD analysis project Ga0126378, IMG submission 92587) | Tropical forest soil microbial communities from Panama - MetaG Plot_23 | ecosystem: Environmental > Terrestrial > Soil > Tropical forest > Bulk soil | place: Panama | collected 2016-02-17
GATAGACGCGTTCACCCGGCGCGGCCGCTCGGAATCTTCCACGATTTTCAAAGACCTGGTGATGTTCTCCCTGTGGGGCATCGTCGTTGGGGTCGTGCTGTACACCGATTTCGGGGTGCAGCCGCTCTCGATCCTGACCACGACCACGGTAGTCGCGGCCGTGGTCGGTCTCGCCTTGCAGGAAACGCTGAGCAATATCTTCAGCGGGCTGATGCTCCAGCTCAGCAAACCATTCGAACCCGGCGACTGGGTGAAGGCTGGCGATTTCATCGGCCGGATCAAGGGCATCGGCTGGCGTTCCACGATCGTCATGACGCGGGCCAACGAACGGCTCGACATTCCCAACGCGATGATTGGCAAAGAGGTACTGGTTAACTACGCGGAAGACGAAATCTGCGACGAGATTTCAATCGGCATCAGCTACAACGTCCCACCCAACCGGGTACGCGAAGTGGTCGTGAAGGTACTCCACGACCTGCCCCATGTCCTGCCCCAGCGGACACCGCTGGTCTTGCCCTGGGAATACGGTGATTCGGCGATTCGGTATCGGGTCAAATACTGGATCTCTGACTACACTTTTCAGGAGCAGGTGCACGCCGAGGCGGTGTCGAGTCTTTGGTACGCGCTTCGCCGTCATCAGATGGAAATTCCGTTCCCGATTCGCACGCTCGAATTGCGCCGTGCGCGCCCCGATCGTGCGGCGGAGGCGGAGTACGAGAGAGAACTTATCCACGAACTCCGCAAGGTCGATTTCTTGCGCGACCTAGACGACGGCTCGCTCAGACTATTGCTGTCATCCGTGCAAGTTCATGAGTTCGGCGCTGGCGAGGTGTTGATGCGCCAGGGAGAGGCCGGCGAGACGATGTACATCATTCGCCACGGGCACGTAGAAGTGATTGCGCATGGAGAGGAAGGATCGGACCGGCATCTCGCGACAATGGGCAAATCAGAGATTATCGGCGAGGCCGCGTTGCTCACCGGCGAGGCACGAAACGCCACCATCCGCGCACTTGACGATGTGGAAGTAATCGAAATGAACCGCGAAGGCCTTACCCGTCTTTTCAAGCAGAGTCCGAACATCGCTCAGGCGATTAGCGACATTGTTTCCGCCCGTCTCACCACGCGGCAGAAGGCGCTCGCCCAAAGCCTCGAGGGCAACGGCCACCGCGGCCGCAGCCGCTGGCTGTTGGGCAAGATGCGAGTGCTTTTCGACTTCTAGTTTCACAAACCCCCGCGAATCTACTGAGCTGAGCGACCGTGGATCGCCAACCACGCGAGCGGGCAGCTCACCCTTTGTAGGGATTTGCACAGATCCGGTTTTGTCACGACCCGACTGAGACTGCACGAGATTTGGCAAACCGGACCTTGTGCGAACCTGTCGGCAATCCGCCGTCAGCTCATCAATCTGCGCTCGCAGGGCTATTGGGGGCGGCCGGCGCCGTCCTTATGCGCCGCATGCGTCTCGGCTATCAGGTTTGCCGACGAGGATGCGCTGCTCCTGAAACTAGCCTTCGGCAGCACCATTGCAGGGACATGATGAAACTGTTCGACCTTGGACGGCACTAGAGGTAGAAAGAATCGAAGGGAGCTGCGGAGCCCGAGCAGACCAAAAAAATTTCGGTGCGCACTATCATTGAAGCGGATACTGCGTTGCTGGTGTTGTCATCCATCAGCGTGCGCGACGAGTCCGAAATGAACCCGGATGCGCGCCGTAAACCGGTTAAGCGGCAGTGCCGACCGATCGGGGTGCGCATCGAGCGATTCCACCAGCCAGTTTTTCTGTGTCCGCGGGACGATTTGCAGACACCCCGGTCGCCCGGAGACGGGTTTCAAAATCCCATCACCAAGAGCGGATTGGACGGTGAGCAGTTCTGTGTCAGGCTGTTCGAGACCGAGTTCGAGGAGGTTGCATGAACTCGCCGGTCATTACTTACGAAACCGTAGAATTGCGTTGCCTCTGTGGCGAACTCACGGTTTGCGTCGCACGCGGCTCGGTGAATATCGCCGAGTTCCTGCGGAGCACCCTCGACTTGGGATGGCGACGGATCGAGAGCGAGTGCATGGAAGTGGCGACGTTTTGGGATGGCGAAGTGCAGGTGCGGCTTGCAGGGACCTGCGCGGAATGTAGCGCCAAAGCTGCTGCTGAGCGCGGTCTGAAGCGTGCGGCATGAGGCGGCTGATTGATGATTCTGCACATTGTCAAGCGTGACGACTGGGAAAATGCCATCCGGAAGGGAGAATATGCGCCGGCCAGTCTCGACACCGAGGGCTTCATTCACTGCTCGACGGCGGCGCAGGTAGTGGATACCGCGAACCGCTTCTACCGCGGGCAGAGCGAACTAATGATTGTTTGCCTCGAAGAAACACATCTTACCTCGCGGCTCACCTATGAACCGGCGGTGCGAGTTGACGACCAACCTGCCGATACACTCTTTCCGCACATATATGGACCGTTGAACCTCGAGGCAGTTAGCGAGGTCCACGAATTCCCGTGCGATGCTGAGGGTCGGTTCGTCCTTCCTAGTGCGCTGAGCGTCGCCTGAGCAAGGGGACGCGGAAAACCGTCCAGCGGTTGGATCCACGCTTAGAAACTCCAATGGCGCTCCTCGCAAAGGTGGGTTTCGGTTGCTGCGCCGCCATCCCGAGGCATTCGTTTTCAATTTAGTTCCTTGAGCAGTGAGCCTTTAGGCACACCTGACCGCTTCCTCAAGCGGGAGGCCAGCCACAAGGGAGTGCCACTCAGCGGGTTAGTCGGAGACGGCCGTATTGCTCGGCGGTAGTATCGAAGTCGATGCTCGCGTGTTGCGCACCCACGTTGATGTTTCTGAACGCGGTCTGCAAGGCGCCGGACTGATAGACCGCATGAGCTCCGGACCCGGTGAACATTCGGGTCACTGCGCGCCGGCAGAGTTCAGCCGCGTAAGCCGCTTGCCACTTCACCTGGAGGCGGCTCTCTAGTGGCTGCCCCTCGCCCACCTTCATCACCCGGTCGAGTTCGTCGAGTGCATCTTGGATCAGCAATTCGGCGCAATGTATCTCCGCCGCAGCTTCCGCCAACCGAACCTGAGTCGGCGCATGATCAGCTTTGCGCGCACCCGTGAGGATTACTTTGCGCTCCTTGGTACGCAGGATGAATTGCGCCAGCGCGTACTTTCCGGAGCCCAGAACCGCGGTTGCGACGCTAAGCGACAGCATCGCCTCGGCTGAGACCCGATAGAGGTTGCTTGGATGGTTGAGAGCGTGCGGACTGGTGCCGCCAAACAGAGCCCGGGTTTCGATAGTACGATGCACCGGTACGAAAAGGTCGTGCGCGACCAGATCTTTACTCCCGGTGCCTTTGAGTCCGAGCACGTGCCAGGTGTCGTCGATTTCGATTTCGTCGCGCGGAATGAGCACGTGCACGCGTGGCCCACGCGTCTGCGGGTCCGCACAACCGACCATTACCCATTGCGCATGATCAACGCCGCTCGCGAATTGCCAGCGGCCGTCGACGCGATATCCGCCATCCACTGGCGTAGCGGTTCCCTGCCAGGACAGTGTTCCGGCAACCAGACCATCCCGGTTCTCGCCGAAGACCTCGTCCTGTGCGGCCTCGGGAAAGGAGCCCAGACACCAGTGATGGGCGCCCATCACCATCACCACCCATCCACTGGAGGGGCATGCCTCGGAAAGTTCGGTGACGGCGCGGGCCAGGGAACGCAGCGTCAACTCGAAGCCGCCGACCCGGGCCGGTTGCGGAATGCGAAACATACCGGCCGCGACCATCGCACGCATGCTTTCGGGGACAACCTGGCGAGCCAGATCGCAGGCCTGCGCCTTAGCCGCCAACCGCGGTGACAGCTCAGCGACGCGGCGCATAACCTCGTCGTGATCGACCTTCATAGCTTACCGATCCTAGGCGAAAATGTGCCGCCGAAATACGCGCGCGAAGCTCCTGATGCGGTATGCATTGGAGGCGGCTTTCCGGTAATCATATTCGGCAAAATCCGCGCCGCCTACGGCGCAAGAACTATGGCGAACGACTACGAAGATTTTGATGACGAGGATGAGAAACCTGCCCCGGGCAGATTCGCGCGATGGTTCGCGTTTCTGCCTACCTTGGGCCGGCGCGGCCGGATAGTACGTAACATCATCGTGCTCGTCGTTGTCGTGGGCGTCGCCGGGTGGATCACGGTCCGGGTGTCGCTCAGTCCGCCGCGTCCACTGATTCCCCCTGGCCGGGATTTCGTCCTTACCGGACTCACCATCGTCAACCCGGGTCTGGATCGGAATAGCGGCCAAACCATCATCGTCAAGGACGGAAGGATTTCGAAGATAAGTGCCGTCGAGCCCCCCGACGCGGGCATAGTTGCCGCCCGCTATACCGGTTACTTCGCGTTACCGGGTCTCATTGACATGCACGTGCACACGCCGCCGCCACCGGCGAATGCCGACCGGTTGTACTTCTACCTCGAGTATCTGGCCAACGGCGTGACCACCATACGCGACACCGGCAACGATGGATTCCTGCTGCGCTACCGGATGAACACGGCGGAAGGAAGGGTTGCAGGACCGCGCATTTTCACCTGCGGTCCATATCTCGATGGCGAGCCACCGGTCTGGCAATTTTCACGCGCGATCAAGGACCAGGCCGATGCCGATTTTTTTGTCGATCGGCTGGCTGCTCACGGAGCCGACTTTGTCAAAGTCTACGATCGGTTAACCCCGGAGGCACTGGTGGCAATCGAAAGCGCCGCCAAGCGCCACAACCTGCCGGTGGTCGGACATGTGCCCGAGCTGGTCGCCTTCGAGAACGCGCATATAGACGACGTTCAGCATCTTAGCGGGGTTCCGGTGATTCCCGTCCACAAGTACCAGGACGTGACGTCTCTCTACGAGGCGCACGCGAACGGGTGGCGCGATGTGGACGACCAGCGTATCCGCTTCATCGTCCAGACCTCACTAGCTCAGCAAATCGCCCACACTCCCACCCTCGTGGCCAACGATCGAATCTCCCGTCTCTATGACTTCAACGAGCAACTAGTCGATCCGGTAGCCGCGATCCTGCCACGTTGGTACCCCGATATCGTATGGCCCAGATATCTCACCGGTACCGGCGGGCTGCCCGGAGAATTGCAGCAGGCTATGCGCCTGATGCACGCGCAGGTTCCGAAGATGAAAGAGGTAGTTCGTCAGCTACATCAAGCAGGGATCAAGGTGCACCTCGGCACCGATACACTGAATCCCTTCATCGTTCCGGGCGAGAGCCTGCACGAGGAAATGCAGGATTTCGCCGACGCGGGGTACACTCCGGAACAGATCTGGCAGGCTGCCACTCGGGGCAACGGTGCCTCGCTGCCGATGCCCGATCTTGGGCTCCTGAAGGCCGGCGCGCCTGCCGACTTTCTGGTCTTCAAGGACGACCCCACCAAGAACCTGGACGCTTTTGATTCGCTGCAGGCCGTGGTCGTTGATGGCCGCTTCTACTACCGTACTCAATTGGAAGATGGCATTCTCCGTTACCGCCGAAGGTTCGACAACCCCATGTACAGATTCATGACTCGGAGCGTGACGCGCGGGGTGCTCCGGCGGATCCGGCCACGTGACCTGCAAGGCAGAGTACCCAACGATCTCGACTGAGGCGGGTCGTCTGGTGGCGCGCTGCTCCGGCCTCGGCGCGGTGCAGTGAACCTAGGTAATTGCATGGCTGGTGCGTGTAGGGTAATTGACGCCCATGATTCCGGTCCGCTACAACCTGCGCAGCCTGCTGGTGCGGCGCACTACTTCCGCGATGACGGCCATGGTAGTGGCGCTGGTGGTGATGGTGCTGTTCATCCTCTCGGGGTTCATCACGGGAATCCGCAGCACCGTGATGCAATCCGCGGTCACCGGTAACTGGATAGTCACCAGCCGCGCAGCCGACTCGGAGCCGTCCAGCTACGTCTCGCGCGAGCAGTACTTGATCATCAGAAGCCGTCCACAGATTGTCACTGACGCCGACGGGACCGCCCTGGTCTCCCCCGAGATGATTACCGGTTTTTATCCCGCACCGGATGCTCCGGCGGCCAAAGTCGGGTTCACGTTTCTCCGCGGGGTAAGGCCGGTGGCCTTCAGGGTCCACCGGGACATGAAGATAGTCAGCGGCCGCTGGCCGCAGCACGGAGCCTCGGAGATGGTGGTCGGACGCAAGCTCGCCGCGCGCTACCCGAACCTGGCGGTCGGCTCGGACATGCGCTTCGGTCATCGGGTCTGGAAGATCGTGGGCATCTTTTCCGACCACAGCAGCACCCGCGAATCGGAGGTGTGGACCGACCTCGACGTGCTAACCCAGGATGTTCGCTACAACGCCGGATTTGCCGCGCTGCATGTGGTCCTCAAGCCCGGAAGCGAAGAGGCCTTCCGGCAATCTTTGACCACCGACGCACGACTGCGTCTCGATGCGGCCTCGGAGCGCGAGTTCTATGCGCGGGAGTCGGGATTTGTTGACCAACTGCGCGTGCTCGGACTGGTGGTTGCATTCATTCTCGGGGTGGGCTCGATCTTCGGCGGCATGAACACGATGTATTCTGCGGTGGCGCGGCGGACCGCCGAAATAGGCGTGCTTCGGGTGCTGGGATTCAGCCGCTTCGACGTCTTGCTGAGCTTCCTGATCGAAAGTGCCCTGCTCGGAGTTGCGGGCGGAATTGTGGGAGTCGGGCTTGGTCTGATTACCGCGCGGGCAACCGGCTTGACCAGTCAATTGATGAGCGTTGGATCTTACATTTTCACCTTTCGCCTGACGCCATCCGCTTTCACGTCGGCTCTGATAGCAGGCACGAGCCTGGGTGCGATCGGTGGTCTGTTGCCGGCGTGGCGGGCATCCCGAATCGGAGTCGTGGATTCGCTGCGCGCAGTGTAGGACCTCATGAGCGCTAAGCTGTTCAAACTGATCGAGCGCAACGCGCGCCGCAACCTGCGTCGTACCGTGCTCACGACGCTCACCGTGGCGCTGGCCACATTTATCTTTACTGTTCTGGTTTCGGTGCCTGCCTCGATGGACCGGATTATCAGCGATGCCTCGACGACTCTCAGGTTGATCGTCAACAACAAGACCGCGCCCTGGTACGACCTGCCGGCGCGCTATTGCGACACGATCCGCGAGCTTCCGGGATGTGCCGCCTGTGTCGCGTTGACCGGGTGGCCCTCAACCTGGCGCAACGTCAGCGAGCAGGTGTTTGCCGCCGGAGTCGGGCCGGAAATCGGCGCAGTGTTCCCCGACTATGCGCTCAGTGCCGAGCATCAACGCGCTATGGCAAGCGAACGACGGGGGGCGGTGGTTGGCGAACTCCTGATGAAGAAGTACGGGTGGAAGCTTGGCCAGCAGATTACCCTGCACGCCACGACTCCAGTGGCGATGGATTTGACTTTTGTGATCATGGGCACCACTAAGTCCAAGCACTATCCGAACACGTTTGTTTTCAACCGCAGCTACCTGATGGAAGCCTTCAAGGCGCACGGCATGGGTTCGGTGGACTTTGCATGGCAGCTGATCGTCCGTGCTGACAACTCCGACCACCTGGCAATGCTGGCCAAGGAGATCGATGAGCGCTTCGCGAACTCCGATGCCGAGACGCGCAGCGAGACCGAGAGCGATGCGCTGTCGACCGGGATCTCGCAACTCGGCGACGTGCGGGGGATCATTTTCAGCCTGTGCGCGATTGTGATCCTTACGGTGATGCTGATCGCGGCCAACTCGACTACGATGATGGTCCGCGAACGGATCGGCGAAGTTGCGGTGATGCGCGCGCTCGGGTTCACCCGGGGGGCGATTGGAACCTTGTTGTTCGGCGAGTGTGCTATCGTCGGGGTTGTTGGCGGCGGGATTGGAGCCGGGCTCGCCTACTGGCTGTTCTCCGGTGGCGCAACCCTCGGTCCGGTCCTCAATGGCGCTGGTGCGTTGTACGTGATGCCCGCGCAGGCGATCGTCGGGTTCGCCGCAGCGATCTTTGTCGCCGTAGTAAGCGGCTTGATTCCAATTGCCGGGGCTCTGCGAGTGGCACCAGCGCTGGCTTTCCGAAAAACAGTGTAAGCTTGAGGCTCTATCCTCTGCGCGGCCCCTTGCCGCAGCGGCTCGGACAATTCGATCGGTTTCTCAGCGTTGGTGTCTGCTCGGACGCGTACTAAGGGAATCCAAGGTGCGTCCTTGGGTCCAATCTGCTTTGTTCCCCCCCAGCTTAGCGACAACCAGACAATGAACCGGGATGAACCGGGGTATGCCAGCTTAATGGACCTGGGTGTCGAAAACGGCTGTTTCGATTTTGTTGCCACGCTTGAATTGAACAAAAATTCGGTAAACGCCGCTCTTTGGGAAGCCATAAGGCATCGAAAGTTCGGGCTCTACTTTGGCGGGCATAGTCATTGTTGAGTCGTTCGGCATGCTCATACCGTGAGGCGATGGCGCCCTGCTCGCCCCGGTCTCACCGTTCGCCAACATCAGCGCCGCCATTGGTGCGGAGCCGGACGGATGTATATGTGCGAAGACGCTGAGGTCGCTTCTCAATATTTCCAGGTGTGCAGCCATGCCCATATAAGGCTCCATGTCCCCGACCGGCGATCCGTCTCTGTCCTCCACGCTGAAACGCAGATTCAAAGGAATATTCTTCTCAAGCGGGTCGTGCTGCCAGACCACGCGTGTTCCATCGCGAAGAACATCGGTAGCGCTGCCTGATCGGTTTTCTGGAAGTGGTGCGAACGAACCGCCGGAGTCATCCGGGCTAAGAACGGCTCCTTTGATCTGCGGCAAGTCGACAGTTCCAAGCAGTGTCCACGGGAAGCCGCTTTCATCGACTACATCGGCAAAAACTTGGTAGCGGCCGGCATCGAGCGGCGGCAGATTCACTTCGAAGTCACCATCCTCGGTGCGCACCGGGTGGAGATGCCAGAAGCGGTCGAAGGCAGGCATACGGATCAGAAACAAGTGCATCGGGTGGCCGTGGTCAGGCAGCAGCTTTTCCGTGACCCGATACTTGACCCAGACGGGGTCGGTTGCGGTCAGTTTGAGTCGGCTGTCTTCCTTGAGTGTGACAGCTACAGGCGGAGATTTAAATCGTCGCGTCAGTCGCGTGTGACGGAGTGCGTCAGCGTCCCACCACGCAAAGGCCAGGTAAAAGATCCCAGCCAAGATCACCGCCGTCACGGCCATCGCAACTCGCCCGCGGTGATGGGATCGTTCATCTGCAGTCGCTCCGGGCGAAAGTCTCGACTCGCGTGCTGCTGCGCCCACTATAGAAACCGCGCCGACCGCGAGCCCCGCGGTCAGCGCCAACAGTAGGGCTCCTAGCCAACGCGGCATCGGAAGGCTCTGACGCGCAAACGATGCTACCGGCACGGACAACTCGGCATTGCCACGGCTCCCGCTTACCTTGAGCAAGATCCGGAGCGAGCCATACTCCATGAGCCAGACGCTGGAAGTAAAGAGATGCGGGTCGACGGGTGAGCGATGCGCGAGGTCGGGTACCGGTGCATACAGGGAACCGGCGCCACTGAGGCGAGTGACGACGGTGCTAACCTCACGCACCTGATCGGAGGAAGTGCGAACCTTGACCTCTGCTATTCCCGGAATCACTTGCGGTACCATGACGGTCACAGAGAGATGGTAGGGGCCTGCATCGCCAACATAGAAAACGTTGGGGCTACCCACATGCGCGCAAGCAGGCCGTGCGAAACACAGAAGGATCAGGACGGGCGCAAGCTCGAGAGCCCCCATGGCACAGCGCATCCTCGGTATGATCATCGCGATGTTCTAGCGCTGCACGGTTTTGAGCCACGAGCCCAACGCCATTCCGATGCAGCAAAAAACAATCGATGACAGCAATGCGATGGCTATTCCTGACAGGAACTGAATCGAAATTCCCTGGGCGATGAAGCGATAAGGGTCGTAGGTCAGGTTGGCGGGATCAAAGTAGCCGAAATAAATGGTTCCGAAAATGGGATTGCGCGCTTGCGGTGACAGTAGAAAATCAGCGAACGGCCATTGGGCGGCGACGAATGCAGCAAGGTAAACGCAGCCGGCCACAATACCGGTCGTCAATCTTGCCCAACGCTCCCCCACCAGGCGACGAAGCAGATCGAGGGCGATGGCCGGAACTATCAGCAGAGTCGGAAACCACAGCGGCACCATGTGAGTAATGGGCTGGTAGACCGGTCCGAGCTTGGGTTCCGCCGCAAACAACGGGAAAAGCCAGAGCGCGGCGAGAAACAAGCCCGTGTAGATCGCAGCCATCAGGGTCGCTGGCCAGCGCGATGACGAAACGCAAGAGATGGCGATGAGAGCTATCGGGAACGCGCGCGCGACAGCACCGTAGAAGCTGGGACTATGCATGAATTCCATGGGAGTCGACTCGAGAATGAGGAGAGCGGAGCCGAACACCACGATCCCTCCGACGTAAAGCAGAAGGTGATCGAGTTTTGCGCGGGCGCTGCCGGATGCCCGGTTTAGATGTGCGACGATCAGGATGACGGTGCCGAGGGTAATCATCGTCTCGCCCAAACCGAGTATCGAATGCGGCAGGCTCAGGATCTTGACGTCGAGCCCGTAGGCCGCATGCCACCAGTTGTCAAAGGGCGCAGAGGTGAGCATCGCCAGGCCGCCCCATGCCGCCACAAAGCATCCGAGCGGGCCGCGGAAACCCCACACCGATACCGCGGTGTCGCGGTATTCATTCGAGGAACCGAAGGTCGTCGCGAGAATTGTGTAACCGCTAGCTACGCCGGCCAGAATTCCTGCCAGGTAGACCATCATATGTGCGGGTGTCCAGAACGTGTCGCGTCCGATTGAAATGTGCCACGAGATATCCCAGTAGCCTCCGAAGGCATCAAAAGTCACTGCTGCCGCAAGGCACCAAACGTACCATCGGACAGCGCTCCGCGCGGTGACGACCGTGCGGGGTGCGGCGTCGGCACGCGCTTCAAAAGTTGCGGCGGGCGAAATGACCTCTTCCATCTGGACGATCCTCGTGGCGACCCGGACAAGAATGCTCCTTTATCATCGTCAAGGAAACGCCAGACAAGCAAATCCGAGCATCGCTGGGGCGTTCAGGAGGATGGGATGGTAATCGCCCAATCTTTCGGCGCTGGACGATCAGACGATCAGCCCGATCGCGTCGCCTACCAGTCTGAAGGGGAACAGAATTATCGTTCCGATGGCATGGAAAGTCGCGCCTAATACACTGTCGGGTTCATTGCTGGTGGTGGTGCTCGAGGTCGTAATGGTCTGCGTGGGAGCAGATTGAGGCACCTCGGAGGTGGTGGTGGTCGTCGTCGTGGTTTCGCTCTGACTGGAACATCCCTGAATGACCACTGGAGTTATCAGGGCAATTGACAGGGCGATAATCGGTAGTTTCCGCATAGTGTCTCCCTCACCGGACCCCGCCTCCGGTTCGTCTTTTATGGACCAGACACCGAGCGGAGCTTTCCTCGGATACGCCGAGCAAGTCCCATACCTGTGATGTTGACGGAGATTTGTCTTGGCCAAACAAAGAAAACGAAATGTGAGTGCCCGGCGGTGAGTGCTAGTTACTTGTAAAAACTGCAAAAGAGATTGTTCAAACTGAATAGTTTGGGGCCAAAGGGGGTTAAAAAGAAATTGGGCACTTTGAGGCAGCGTTACTGCTTGTTTTCAAGGACTAGGGGAATTATCCGCAGTCTCATCTTCACCGAGAAACGCCAGGCTTTTATCGCGCAACTGCCGATTGGATGTTGCTGTTTTGACAAGAGCGCGGTGGTGCCCTTTACAGCACAGTGCGCACGCGGTTCGTCCTTCGTGACGACTGACGCGGAACTCGACCCCACCAAGAAACTCTCGGCGCGTTTAGGACGTGAGCCGGTGGTCCGGCGTAGCTCTCGGCCGAGCGGCGTATAAGTTCAGCGCCTAGCTTTCTGCGCCCCAGAGAGCCTAGGGGTGCCAGGTCAGCGGTTGCGCACCAGAGACTATAGACCATCATGGCGATTGACTCGTTGTTGACCAAGTCATCAGAGGACAGGCTGCGGCCGGCTGGTCTTTGTCGTGTCCTGGCTTTAAACCTCAACCTCCGCGAATCGCAGGCGTCGGAAAGGTCAGGAGCGATGAAGCGTGCCGCCTCGCAACAGATCGGCAGCTGTCATCAGACAGACCGGCGAGGGCTCAGCGCCGACCCATCGATTGGGTTCCCGATCCGATGAAATTCCATTCGATCTGGAGCGCATCGCGCCGCCGCGTGTTCCTGCCGATCCGGCTCCTCCGCCAACGTGGAACGGATCTGC
>Ga0126378_10003265_pt1 | contig 12256 bp, 9 predicted proteins | sample PanSoiMetPlot_23_FD_92587 | JGI IMG/M metagenome (GOLD analysis project Ga0126378, IMG submission 92587) | Tropical forest soil microbial communities from Panama - MetaG Plot_23 | ecosystem: Environmental > Terrestrial > Soil > Tropical forest > Bulk soil | place: Panama | collected 2016-02-17
GCCGCCACTTCCTTGGGACTGTCCATGTGAACGTGGTGGCCGCCCGGGACGGTGATCGGCTTGGGCGAGCCCAGGCGCGCGAGCCTCGCCTTCATCTGCGCGTCGTCAAACGTGAAGCCATGGGTTCCGTGGATAACCTGCACCCTCGCGCGAACGGCGCCAAGGATGGCGAGAAGCTGCTCCTCGTCATAGGAGAAGCCGAATCTCCAACGGTGCGCTGGATCGAACGTGAACTCCACCCCGCCTGAGCTAGAGGTGCGAGTTCCAAAGCGCGTCAAGTGGAACGCGGCGCGCTCCGAAAGGCCGGTGTTGTTCTCCCGCACGCGAGCGACGGCCGCGTCCAGGCTCGGGTAGGTGCGCTTTCGCCGTAGCTTGTGCAGGTCGGCGACAAAGCCGCGCAGCCGCTCGGCGGCGCGATCGGCGCTTCCTCCGGAAGAACCGAGGCTCTCGATCGTCGTGACCGACACCACCTGCTCCGGCCTGGCTGCCGCATAGGCCAGCGCGACCGATCCTCCCAGCGAGTGGCCGACCAGGTGAACCTGCTCGACGCCAAGCGACGAGAGGGCCCATTCCACGTCCGCCACGTAGTCGGTGAAATGGTAGAGGCCGCCGTCGGTCAAGTGGGCGCTTTGCCCCATGCCACGGAAGTCGAGCGCGATCTGCCGCCAGCCCGCCGGCAGCTCGTCGCACAGCCAGTCGAAGCTATGGCAGTGGTCCAACCATCCGTGGAGGAAAAGCACCTCCGGCTCACCATACGGGTTTCGCTCCAGGGCGTGCAGCGACAGCCCTCCGGCGGAGAGGCGAACGGATTCTGCTCGGTTTTCGACGCGGTGGTCCATACTGCCTCGATATATACGCGCGCGGTTAAGGGACGGATCGCCGCTTGATGGTTTGACGGCGGCAGTTGCGCGGGTGGATGTATAGCTTGTCGCGATGGGCAGCCCAACGCCACAAAGACTGCAGAACCGACTCGCGCGCGAAGCGTCGCCTTACCTGAGGCAACACGCCGACAACCCAGTGGACTGGTATCCCTGGTCGCCGGAGGCGCTCGAGCGCGCCCGCGCCGAGAACAAGCCCATTCTCCTTTCCATCGGCTACTCCGCCTGCCACTGGTGCCACGTGATGGCGCACGAGAGTTTCGAGGACGCGGAGACCGCGCGGCTGATGAACGAGTACTTCATCAACATCAAGGTGGATCGCGAGGAGCGCCCGGACCTCGATCAGCTTTACCAGGGCGTGGTCCAGCTGATGGGCCGGGGCGGCGGTTGGCCGTTGACCGTTTTTCTCACGCCGGATCTCCGGCCCTTCTTCGGCGGCACCTACTTCCCCCCGGCCGACAAGTTCGGCATGCCGGCATTCTCGAAGATCCTTCGGGCGCTCAACACCGCGTGGCTCCAGCAGCGCAGCGAAATTGCCGAGCAGGCGAAACAGTTCGAGACCGGCCTATCCCATCTGTCCACCGCGGGGCTCGACGGGGTGGCTTCCGAGATGCGCCCGAGCGACGTGGTTTCGGCGGCCGAACAGCTCGAGGGCCTTATCGACTGGACTCGCGGTGGCTTCGGACACGCGCCAAAATTTCCAAACCCGATGAACCTGTCGCTGCTTTTGCGCGGCTATCGCCGGACGGGAAACGGCAGCCTGTTGTCAGCGGTGACGCTCGCGCTGGAGAGCATGGCCAAGGGCGGCATCTACGATCAGCTCGGTGGAGGATTCCACCGCTACTCCGTCGACGAACGCTGGCTGGTGCCGCACTTCGAGAAGATGCTCTACGACAATGCGCAGCTGCTCCACCTCTACGCTGAGGCCCAGCAGCTGGCGCCCAATGCGCTGTGGAGCAAGGTGGTGGAGGAGACGGTCGAATACGTGCGCCGGGAGATGACCGATCCGGAAGGCGGCTTCTACGCCACCCAAGATGCGGACAGCGAGGGGCAGGAAGGCAAGTTCTTCGTCTGGACGCGCCAGCAGTTGGGTGAGGCCCTTCCGCCGCGGCTGGCGGAGCTGGCCGAGGCGCGATTTGGAATCACCCAAGCAGGCAACTTCGAGCACGGAGCAACGGTGCTCCAGATTTCAGAAGAAGTGCCGGATCTGGCGCGGCGTTTCCGCTCTAGCGAGGAGCGGGTAGCCGCCGACCTGGCCGCCGCACGCAGGCTGATGTTCGAGGCGAGGGAGCGGCGGATCAAACCCGGGCGGGACGAGAAGATACTCGCCGGTTGGAACGGACTGATGATTCGGGGCTTGGCGTTTGCCTCGCGTGTGTTCCGCCGTCCCGAGTGGTTTTCCCTCGCGAAAAACGCGGCGGACCTGGTGCTCGCACGGATGTGGCAAGACGGGCGCCTCTTTCGGGCGCGGCAGGGCGGCGCCAATCGCATCGGGGCCTTTCTCGAGGATTACGGCGATCTGACCGCCGGTCTCGTCGCTCTGTACCAGGCTGGCTTCGATGCGCGTTACCTCGAGGCGGCGGAGGATTTGGTGAGCCGTGCCGTCGAGCTCTTCTGGGACGAAGAAAGGCAAGCCTACCGCGCGGCTCCCAAGGACTCGACCGATCTGTTCGTCCCCACCTACGCGCTGCACGACAACGCGTTTCCATCCGGCGCCTCCACCCTGACCGAGGCGCAGGTGGTGCTCGCCGCGCTCACCGGCCGCCGCGGACATTTCGAGCAAGCGGGGAAGTACCTGCGCAAGATGCGCGAAGAGATGCTGCGTAACCCCTTCGGCTACGGACATCTGCTCCTCGCGGCAGACGCCTGGATGGACGGGGCGGCGGAGGTGACGCTGGTGGGCGGCAAGTCGCAGGTCGAGCCGCTCCTCGAGGCGGTCAACTCGACCTTCGCGCCCACCACCGCGGTGAGCGCGCGAGATCCCTCGGAGGCAGCGACGCCGATCCTTGCCGAGGCGCTCCAGGGACGCGACCCGGTCGGTGGAAAGGCAGCCGCCTACCTCTGCCGCAACTTCACTTGCCAGCCGCCGATCACGGATCCGGCGATGCTCAGGAAGGCGCTGAGCGAGATCAGGAGCGCGGCTTAGCCCGTCGCGTTCGTGCGCGTTCGCGCCCTGATGCTCGCCGTTGTATCGTCGGTCCGATGGCGGTTGATCGCCGCGCCTTTCTGCTGCAGTCCGCCCGGCTTGCTGCCTGGTACGGAGTATTCGAGCTCGCCCACGGAACGTCGGCGTGGGCTCAAGAGATGAACTCGGTCGCTGGCCGTTGGGCGAAGGAGCTAGGCGAGATCTGCGCCGCTGTTCGTGCGGGGCGGCTCGAGCCGTTAGAGTGGCAGAAGGCGATCGAGCGTCTGCACGACAGGGTCCCTCTCGAGGAGATCGTCAAATTCGTCGACCTCGACGCCGTGCTAACGCGCCTCCAGCCACCCAAGGAGAAGCTCGGCGCGGTCCAAGACGTGCCATGGCCGGAGAAACAAGCAATGGCCGCTGGTTTTGGGCACAAGCTGTTTGTGTATCGAAGGGGCGCGTGCACGCCGCCCCACGCCCACAATCACCTGGTTTCCGCGCACCTCGTCCTCAAGGGAAACATTCGAACGCGGACATTCGATCGCCTGGCGGATCTCGAGCAGTCCATTCTGCTTCATCCCACCGGCGACAGGGTCGTCGAGCCCGGCCAGACCGTTTCGATGTCCGACGAGCGCGACAATGTTCACTGGTTTGTTGGAATGAGCGAAGTCTCTGTCTCGTTCGACGTCCCCGTCGGAGACATTTCTCCCGCCAAGCAATACCGGCATCCGGCTGAGGCAATGAATCAGATTTTTCTCGACCCTACTGTGCCCGCTCGGAGCGATGGGCGAATCGAGGCTCCAATCATCCCGTTCAAGGAGTCGGTCAAGCGATTTGCCTAGGCTGGGCACGCCAGCTCAGCGAACGTCGAGCACCTTGAGCTGGCCGATCAGCGGGGTGATCTCCGCGCCGGATTCCTCGCCCAGCGCGAGGTGCGTGGCGTGCGCGACCGTCTCGCCGAAGGTGGGATCGAGCTGCGTCCATTCGCCGACGAATGCCTCGACCCATTCGTGCCAGTAGAGGGCTGGTCCGTCGTCTCCGTTGTTCATGTAGACGACACCGTCGATCCGGCGGGCGGGGATTCCCTCGGCGCGCAGCAGCGCCACCGAGAGCAATGAGTGCTCGGTACAATCCCCGCGCATCTGATGGAGCACGTCGGTGGCTCGGTCCGCCGAAGCGCCGTACTCCTTCTTCATGTGTGAGTTCACCCAGGCGATGATTTTCTTCGTAGCTTGGTAGGCATCCGTCTCGCTGCCGACGATCTTCTTTGCCTGCCGTTGGATCTCAGGGCTTGCGCTCTCGATCGCCAGCGAGCTCTTCAAGTATTCCCCCCCGTTGGGATCGCGCACCGGCACCGTCAGCGGCTTTTCGTATTTGGGCGGGGCAGCCGAGATGGTCACTTCCACCTCGCCGTCAGAACCTTTCTTGAACTTCTGGCGCTCGCCCGCCCGCCAAAACCGCTCCGGCAAGCCGGAGATCAGCATGGAAACCTGGCCGGGAACCGAGTGCGCGCTTTGCGGCATCGGCTTGGGCAGGACGATCCGGGTCAGCCCGAATACTTCTACTCTGTCCAGTCGCTTGGCGATCGAAGCGGGCTCGGAAACCATCTTCATCGCTCCGCTGATGCTCAGCTGCACCATCTCCCCGTTTTCCGCGAGCAGAATCTCGGTGGGAACTTTCTCCTTGTCGGAAATGCTCACCACCTTGTGCAGCAGCACCTCGACGCCGTGGACGGGGCGCCGCTCCGGAGCGCTTACGGTGGTGGTCATCTTGTAGTTTTCCAAATCCTGGCCGTCGAGGATGATTCCTTCGACCGATTGGTTCCGAAGCACCGCCACCCGCGGCTGATCGGCGTCCTCGATCGTCTCTTTGGCAGGGGGCAAGCTCAAAGTCTCCACTGGTTTGCCGGGCCGCTTTCGCAGCACGCGCACACCATCCGGCTTTGCCTCGCCGATCAGCGTTTGATCGCCGCCGTCCCCCTTGTCCTCAATGGTGAAGCTGAGCAGCCGCCCTGCCGGCTTGGCCTCGTAGAGTCGCTCCTCGGAGTGGCGGCGCTCGGATACCTTCTCGCCGACGTTGGCGCGGAAGTAGAACTCGCTGATCGCCCTCGCCTTGTCCGTGGTACCGGGCGCGAGAGCGAGATCGTTGAACGCGTAGCCCACCTTCTTGTCGAGCAGGTAGAGGCCGAAGTGCTCGCCCCCTTTCGGGCGGGCCGCCTTGAGCGCGTCGGAAATCGGGGCTTTTGACGCGCTCGCCGCATCCCGCGCCAGCGCGAGGGCTCCAAAGCATGCGAGCGTGCAAAGGAGCCGAACCGCCGAGCTGTGTGTTGAGCTACTTCTCACAGGCGCTTGGATAGGATGATGAGGTCCTCACCCACCTTGTAGAAGTCTCGAAAGCGCGCTTCCTCCTTGTACTGCATCGCCTCGTAGAAGCCGCGGGTTGGCCCATAGGCCTCCATCGCGGAGGTCTCCACCCGGAGCAGCCGCGCCCCGCGCTTGCGCAAATCTCCTTCCATCGCCGCCACCAGCGCACTGCCCACGCCCTGCCCGCGGACCTCCGGGGCCGAAGCTATCCAGTACAGGTCGAAGGTTCCGACGGTCATCGGCGTCGGGCCGTAGCAGATGTAGCCGACCACTTTGTTGCCTTTGGTGGCGACCAACACCTGGTAATCGGACTTATTCGAAGTGAGCGCGAGGTCGATGAGCTCGAGCGCGCAGCTGACTTCGGGTGGCGAAAAGGTGTCGATTCGGCCCAGCAGCTCGGCGAGTTGCTCGCGGTCCTTGGCGGCGATCGGACGAATTTCCATAGCTTCTCTCTAGTGCGATCTCCACCAGTCGCAGCGCCAGCGCTGGGTAGTCGATCCCCGCAGCGGCGGCGCTCTTGGCGAATCCAGCATCGGGGTGGAGGTCGCAATTGGGATTGATGTCGATCACATACGGTCGCCCGTCGGGGGACACCCGCAGATCCACCCGGCCGTAATCGCGGCAGTCGAGCGCCTCGAATGCGGCAAGCGCGGTGTCGATCAATCGTCTCTGGGCTTTCTCATCCAGCGCGCAGAGCGCGGCAGGACTGTCGATGCACTCCGGGGAGTCCAGCTCCCACTTGGCGCGATAGGAGAGAATCTTCGGCCGCTCCTCGAACGCCTTGCCGAATTGAATCTCGGTCAGCGGGAGCGTGCGATGCGGACCGTTGCCGAGAATAGGGACATAGATCTCCCGGCCGTCGACGTAAGCCTCCACCAGAGCTGGCTGCCGGAAGGTGGCCAGCACCTCGCAAGCGGCGCGGCGCAGCCCAGCGCGATCAGTCACCACCGAGTCGAAGTCCACCCCAAGCGAGGCATCCTCCCTCACCGGTTTGATGATCAGCGGAAAGGGTAGGTTGATGGACCCTGCCTCCTCGGCTCGATTCACCACCGCAAACGGCGGCGTCGGCACCGACCTCGCGGCCAGAAGCTCCTTAGCCTTGTCCTTGTGCAGAGCCAGGCCGAGCGCCAGCGCGGAGGAGCCGGTGTAGGGCAGCCCGAGAAGCTCGAGCAGGCTGGGGATGGCCATCTCGCCGCGGCTGTCGCCGGCGAGCGACTCACAGAGGTTGATCACCAAAACCGGCTGGCGACGGGAGAGCGTCTCGGCGAAGGCTAGGCTACCGTCGACGGCGATCGGCTCGGCGCTCACTTCGTCGTGGGTGAGCGCGTGGCTGAGCGCGGCGGCTACCCGCGCGACGTCCTTCCTCGCCTCCCGACCTGGATCTTCTGCCAACGAGTCGTAGTCGCAGTTGTGCAGTATCGAGATGTGCATGAGGCGGGACGAAAATTTCTATCACGTTCCGCGCCAACTTCACAAAGACCATCCGGCCTGTTCGCACTGGACGCGAAGGTGCGAGCGGGCATAAGCCACCGCCGATGCGGATTCGCGACCCGATCCACGGGACGATCCCGGTCGACGACCGCGAGAAACCGGTCGTCGATCATCCATTCTACCAGCGGCTGCGCCACGTGAAGCAGTTGGGCTTCGGAGACCTCGCTTTTCCAGGCGCCACGCACACTCGCCATGCCCACTCGCTGGGAGCGATGCACGTGGCTTCTCGCTTGTTCGATGCGGTCTGCGCCAGCGCCGATCTCTCGCCGGAGGCCAAGGGTCGCTTTCGCGTGGCGGTGCGGCTCGCGGTGCTATGCCATGACATTGGCCACATGCCCTTGTCGCATGCCTCCGAGGCCATCGCCCCGCCCCGCGCCTCGCTCGATCTGCCTGGCTGGCTCGCCGATCAAGGCGGCGGCTTAGCCAGCCACGAGGACTTCACCGCGAAAATCCTCCTCGACAGCTCGCTTGGGCAAGTCATCCGCGACCAGTTCGCCGCGGACAGCGTTCCTCCCGAAGCGCTGGTGGCCCTGATCACCGGAGCCGAGCCGCCGCGGGGGGTGGACTTTTCCGACCGCGGCGTGGATTGGACCCCGCTTCTTCGGGCGATCGTCTCCGGGGAGCTGGATGCCGATCGGATGGATTATCTTCTTCGCGACTCCTTCTACACCGGCGTCAACTACGGCCACTACGACATCGATTGGATTGTCCAGAACCTGAATGCGGCGGTGAAAGACAACCGGGCGTACCTGGCGCTGTCGCGAGCGGCCGCCTTCGCCTTCGAGGACTTTCTGCTCAGCCGCTACCACATGTTCATCTCGGTGTACTACCACCACACCCCGGTCAACTTCGATCAGATGCTTCGCCGCTACTATGGCGAGTCGCCCCGCGAGTTCAGCATCCCGCCGGATCCGGAGCGATTTCTTTTCTGCGACGACGTCGCGCTCGCCCACACGCTGCGCAGCTCGAGCAATCCGTGGGCGAGGAGGATCGTCTCCCGGCAGGGGTACAAGCTGCTCGCCCAATTCACCGAGCGCGATGAAGGGTACGATCTGTCCTCGCTCGTCGCCGCCCTCAACCAGGCGGGGATCGACCACTTCGCGGTGGAGTCTCGAGGCGTTCTGTCCAAGTACTTCGAGGAGGGCAAGGATCCGAGCCTCTTCATCGAGGACGTGTCCACCGGACGTTTGACCGAGGTCGCCAGGTACACGCCGCTCTACCAGAGGTACAGCAGCGCGGTGCGCCTGTCCCGCTTGTATGTCCGTCCAGATCAGATCGATTCTGCGCAATCTTTGCTGGTCGAGGCAACCGGGGGCCGGGAGAGAGCGTGAGCGAGGCGATTGCTGGCATTCCCGCCGTTCCGCCGGCTCCGGTTCGCGACGCCGCCGCGGTGATCATGTTTCGGCGCGCCGCCTCCGGCCTCGAGGTCTTCTGGTTGCGGCGAGGAGCCCACCTTTCCTTCGCCGCCGGCTTTTACGCCTTCCCCGGCGGAGCGGTGGACGAGGCGGACGCCGACGTCTCAGTGAACGGAGCGCAGGGCCTCGACGCCGCGCTACACGCCGCGGCGGTGCGCGAGCTGTTCGAGGAGACCGGCGTTCTGTGCGCACAGGGCAGCGAGCGGCTGGGCCAGCCGGAGCTGTCGCGCCTGCGCTCACAGGTGCTCGCCGGTTCGACCTCCTTCGGGGCCGCGCTGGCGGAGCGAGGTCTTCGCTTGCTCCGCGAGCAGCTCTTGGATGCCGGCCGCTGGATTACTCCGCCATTTCTGCCGCTCCGCTTCGATGCGCGCTTCTTCCTGCTCGAGCTGCCTCGTGGGCAATTGCCGCAGTTCTGGCCGGGCGAGCACGCCGAGGGCGGGTGGGTGAGCCCGGCGGATGCGCTTCGTCGATGGGAGGGCGGACGCACGCTGCTACACCCGCCCAGCCTTCATGCGCTGCGGGTGCTCTGCGAAGGTGGACCGCCGAAGGAGATGGCCGCTCGGCTGCGCAATCCACCGGGCGTTGCTGATTACATCCCCGAGCGCATCGAGTTTCAGCGGGGGGTTCGGGTCTTTCCGCTGCGCACGCCGACGCTGCCGCCGGCCACGCACACCAACTGCTATCTGCTCGGCGGCGGCGAGTTGCTCATCGTCGATCCCGGGGCCAGCGATCCCGCTGAGTGCGATCGCCTCTTTTCCTTCCTGGGTGTCCTCACCCAAGAAGGGCTCGCGCCGAAAGCCGTTTTCCTCACCCATCATCATCAAGATCACGTGGGTGGCGCGATTACGGTGAAGCACAGGCTAAAGGTGCCGATCTGGTGCCACGCAAAAACCGCGGCGCGCCTCGGCGGGGGTACGGACCGGCTGATCGGCGACGAGGAGCCGATCGAGCTCGGCGGCGGCTTTCCGATGCGTTTCATCGCGGTGCACACCCCGGGGCACGCCCGTGGTCACCTCTGCCTGATCGAGGAAAAATCGAAGGCGGCGATCGTAGGCGACATGGTGGCTGGGGTGGGGACGATCGTCATCGATCCTCCCGAAGGGGACATGGGCGATTACCTGGACCAGCTGCGCCGCCTGCGAGGCCTTAAGATCGGAGCGCTCTATCCCGCGCACGGCCCGGTCATCCCCGACGGCCCGGCGAAGCTCGCGGAGTACCTCGAGCACCGCGCCCAGCGCGAAGAGCGGGTCCTCGAGGCCGTCCGCGACGGCTGCTCAGCAATCGAGGAGATCCTCCCCGTCGCGTATGCGGACGTCGCTGCGGTACTTCATCCGATCGCCGCGCGCAGCACCGAGGCGATCCTGATCAAGCTCGTTCGCGAGGGGAAGGTGAACCGCGACGGGCAGCGTTACTTCGCGGCGTAATCTCGGTTGACGGCTGGTCAGCCGGATGCGAATCATCCGCGCCAGAGCGGAGGGAATATGTCGACCGAGAAGCTAAACGAGAAGGCGGCGATCGATGCTCTCAATGAGATCCTCGAGCTGGAGCTGGCCGGGGTGGTACGTTACCTGCACTATTCGCTGATGATCTTCGGCCACGCGCGCATTCCGATCGTCGCATGGATGCGCAAGCAATCCGACGAGGCGCTCGCCCACGCAGCGCAGGCCGGGGAATACGTCACCACGTTGGGAGGACATCCTTCGCTGAAAATCGGCAAGCTCCTCGAAACGCAGCGCCACAACATCGACGAGATACTCCAAGAATCGGCGCAGCACGAGGAGGAGGGGATCGCCCGCTACCGCAAGCTGCTTGAGATCGTGGCGAATCGAAACCTGATGCTCGAGGAGTACGCGCGGCGGATGGTGCACGACGAGGAGGTGCACTTGTCGGAGATCAAAAAAATGCTTCGACCTCCCGGCGCGCTCGACGCGCGGCGGTAGCAGGCCGGCCTACTTCGCCGGCAGCTCGCTCGAGCCGCCGTCGACCGAGGGTTGCGACAGGCCGGCCGCCTTGCGGCGCCACAAAAACCAGACTGCCGGAGCTGTCGCGAGGATGAGCTGTGCTCCGAAGCTGAAGAGGTCCGGGTAGATGCCCAAAGGCTCCACCTCGATAAGCGGCACCGGCCAAAGCGGCATGATGCCGAGCGTCTGCAGCGCGTGCAGGCCTTTTCCAAGCAGCACCACTGCAGTCACCAGAAGGAGGACCGTCGACCCGTTGAAGAGCGCTTTCATCGGCAAGCGGTAGCCGACCCGGTTGACGAAAACCATCAATGCGATCAGGGTGGCGAGGCCGCCTGCCGCTCCCCAGGCGACGCCCTGGGGAGAGTCGATCGACATCCCCTGGAGGAACACAGCCGTTTCGAAGCTCTCCCGCAGCATCGCGGTGAAGGCGACGGTGAACAGGCCGAGCGTGCTGCCGCTTTCCACCGCCCCCTGCATGCGGGCTTTAAGGCCGCCCATGAAGCGACGTATCGTCGAGCGCGCGTTGAGCCAAAGCGCGGCGTAGACCAGCATCGCCACCGCGACCAAGGCGACGATCGCCTCGAGCAGCTCGCGGTCGGCTCCGGCGAGAAGCTTGTGGCCGAAAAAGAAGGCGATCGCGCCCAACGCGATAGCGCTCAACCACCCGGCGTGGACCACGCGCTGCTGCTCCCGCTGGTCCATCTTCTTCAATACCGCCAGCAGCGCACCGATCACCACGGTGGCTTCGAAGCCTTCGCGCAAGAGCACCAGCAGGGCGAGCCAAAACACGGACCAGAAGTCGCGCGCGCCCGAGAAGCCGCGGCGAGCCTGGTCGATGAGGGAGAGCAGCCTTCGCGAGTCGTCGGACAGCTGGGACGGGTTTGCCTGTGCGTCCAATCGAGCGCGGATGAAGGTGCGCTCCAGCTCCTTGACGAGCTGGGGGCTGCGCCGCTTAAGGATTGGCTCGATCGGCTCGATCCCGCGCAGGTAGGCGTCGACAATGGCCTGCCTCGCCTCCGTCATCTTCCCTTGATCGGCGAGGCGCATCGCGCTCTCCACGCCCGCGCGCGCGTTGAGCAAGTACTGCTCATCGTCCATTGCCGGCGGACGCTGCCGCAGACAGGCGACCTCCTTGGCGCCGAAGGCCGAGGCGAGCTGCCCATCGGTTGAGTTGGCGAGGGTCTCGAGCGAGGCCCGGGGCGGTTTGTGCTCGCACGGCGGCGCGCGCAAGGTGAAAAGGTAGAAGGCCAGCGCCCACCGCTCGTCGTCTGTCAGCAGGCTGAACGAGGGCATCGAGGTCCCATCGATGCCAAACGTCACCACGTTGAAGACCTTGTACGGCGAGCTCGAGTCGAGCGGCTCGCGATCGAGAAAGCTCGCCGGCTTGGGCTGAAGCTGATCGGCGATCTCGACTTTTCCGCTGCCGTCGGCCCCGTGGCAAGCAGCACAGCCGATTGCGTAGAGCTCTGTTGCCTTCTTCAAGTCCGGAGGACGGCGGGGACTGCGGGAAAGTCCAGCGGTGGAGGCCAGCTCCTCGATGAGGTCGGCGCAGTCGCGACTGACCCCCTCCGGATCGCTCGCGCTGTCGATCCGGGCGCTCAAAGACTGCAGCCGACCCTCGAATGGCCGGGCTCGGGGGCCCAGCTGGCGTAAGGTGGATAGAGCCTCGGCGATCAGCGCTCGGTGCTCAGCTAGCTCGGTCTCGGAATGCGAGCGGGCGGCCGGGGGATAGTCGGATTCGAGGTACTGCAGGATGCCAACCACTCGATGCCAGCCGCTGACGTCGTCATCGCCCTGCTGTATAGGTGGTTGCGCTCCGGCCGAAGCCGACAGGAGGGTGGACACTACAAACGCGATGGAGATGAACCGCAAGCTACGCTGTGGATAACAGAGCCAGTCGCCCCACTTCAATTGGAGGAGCGCAGTCGCCGTCCAGGAGAGCCGCCATCGAAGCCACGCCGTTTCAATCGCCCCCGCCGAAAGTGAGTCTGGTCAATGGCTTTGGCGAGCCTTATGACAACGC
>Ga0126378_10003266_pt1 | contig 12254 bp, 11 predicted proteins | sample PanSoiMetPlot_23_FD_92587 | JGI IMG/M metagenome (GOLD analysis project Ga0126378, IMG submission 92587) | Tropical forest soil microbial communities from Panama - MetaG Plot_23 | ecosystem: Environmental > Terrestrial > Soil > Tropical forest > Bulk soil | place: Panama | collected 2016-02-17
CGACTCCAGCCGCAGCACATGTTCCTGGCGCAACTGCAGTTCTGCCGCATCCTCGATCGTGATGATCCGCTCGTCCTCTGGGACGAAGCTCGACAGCACATTCAAGGTCGTCGTCTTGCCTGATCCGGTTCCGCCGCCGATCACGATGTTCAGGCGCCCTTCCACACAGCATCGCAGCAGGTCAGCGACCTGAGGAGTCATGGTGCCGTAGTGGATGAGATGACCGATGGTGAGCGGCTCGACCGCGAACTTGCGGATCGTCAGCAACGATCCGTCCAGCGCCACAGGCGGCACGACCGCATTGATCCGGCTGCCGTCAGGCAGCCGGGCATCGACCATGGGGCTGGACTCGTCGACGCGCCGCCCCACCCGCGCCACGATTTTGTCGATGGTTCGGCGCAGGTGTGCCTCATCTGCGAACGCCGCGTCCACAGGAAACAACAGCCCGGAGCGCTCCACGTAGATCTGGTCGTGGCCGTTGACCATGATCTCTGAGACATCCGGATCACGCAGGTACGGCTCCAGCGGCCCGTGGCCCAGGATGTCATCCGCGACCTCCTGCGCGACGCGCAGGCGGTCCGACGTCGTCATCGGCGTCTCGTCGCGCTGCAGCACCCCTTGCAGCGTGTGCGTCACGAGCTGCTCGAGTTCTCGCTGATCAAGATGCGCGTCATAGAGCTGCGGCCCGAGCGTCTCCAGCAGCGCTTCGTGCACGCTGCGCTTCAGCGGGCCGAAGGGGTCCAGATGACGGGTAGAGCGACGTGGCGCGCTCCGCCGTTCGAGTGGCGGCGCACCGGCCACCCGCATCTGCGATAGCCGGTCCGACAGGCTCATGCCGCGCGCTTCCTGCGCTTCGAGCGGCCGAGGCGGCCCTGCGCCGGCTCACCAAGGAGCCGGTGCTGCGCCAGCTTCACGATGGCCTGGCTCACCGGGTGGCCTGGGCTGTCCAGCGTGATCGGGACGCCCTTGTTGATCGAGATGGGCACGGCGCGGCTGGACGGGATGTAGGCGGAAATCGGGCACCGCACCGCCTTCTCCACGTGCTCAAGGCTCAGCCCGACCTTCGAATCCGAGCGGTTAATCACGACGGAGCGGATCTGCCTCGGGTAGGAGAGCAGGTCGAGCATGTCCAGCGTCACGCGCAGGTTCTTCAGCGCAGGCACGTCAGGAGTGGTGATCAGCACCAGCTGCGACGAGACGTCGATCGCCGTCAGGACGTGCTCGCTGAACTGGGCCGGGGTGTCGACCACAACGTAGTCAAACATGTTCCGCAGCACCGCCAGCAACTCGCCGACCAGGCGCGGGGGCACCTTCTCGGCATCGCCTGGGGTCACGGGCGCGAGCAGCATCGCGAGTCCAGGCAGATACGCGGTCAACAGCGATGCGGTGCCCGCCATATCGAGATGACCGGCCATCGGCAGCCCGTCAGAGATAGTGCGTAGCGGACTGAGCTGCAGGCTGATGGCGACATCGCCGAACGACAGGTCGAGATCGACGACGCACACCCGGCCGGCGGCCGCCTGCTTGGCCAGCGCAACCCCGAGGTTCACCGCCAGCGTTGTCTTGCCGCATCCTCCCTTCGCGGAGAACACCGTAATGATCTGGCCAGGTGAGGAATCCTCGGTCGGCGGCGGCGCGAGCATTCGCCGCGACACCTCGTACGAACGGCGACAGGCCGCGGCGAGCGCCGCGTAATCGCCGGCCGGCACGACTTCGCGGACCCCGGATTGCAGGGCTTGCGTCAGCAGCATGATGTCGACGTCCCGGCGAGCGAGTATGACACCGACAGCCGGCCTTGCCAGCCTCAGCGACGCGCTAAAGGCCAGGGCCTCCCCCGTTGCGGCGCGCGGGCCGATGACCACGAGAGTCTCGTGCGGATCCCCGTCCAGCATCTTGGCGGCGGCGCCTAGCGTTTCTGCCTTGCGCACCTCCCCGTCAATGCCAGCGATCAGATCTCCGGCGGTCGCGGCGGGCTCACAGAGTATTGGCACGATCAGCTCCCGGACTCACTTGAATGGGCTCATTTGAACTGTGCGGGCTGGAGATCCGCGGTAACACCCGAGCTGGACGTGGTCAGCGCGAAGGCTGGAACGCCTGTCGCGTTCAGGAGAACGAGCAGCTTGGCGTCCTGCGGAGTGGCGGCTAGCGTCACGAACACGGCACCCTGTGTTGCCGCTGCGGTGCCGCCCGCCACCACCGCGCCCGATCCGGAGGTCAATGACTGCGGGACCGGAGCGGGGGTCACGGACAAGACCTGGACCTTGGGGAGCACCATCTGCGTGAACACCGCGGTCCTGTTCGGAGCTTGATGCGTGGCGTCACAGCTCACCTGCAGGGACTGGCTGTTGCTCCCGGTGATGTAGGTGTCGAACACCGCGACATAGTTTCCCGCCTTGACGTAGCCGCCGACATCGGCCGACAGGCATACCTGCACGGTGACCGCGACCTTTCCAGGCGGGATGACGAGCGCCCCGGTCCGCTGGCTTTTCTGCACGAGCATTTCGCGCAGCAAGAGCTGGCCTGGCTGGATGGGTGCACTGGTTACCAGGCCGGAGATGTCGCTTGTGATGGACTGAACCGCGTCTGGAGGCACCGAGGATGCAGGCAACTGCTCGCGGATCAGCAGCCCGCCGCTCACCGCCTGGCTTGCAGCCGTGCCTGAAGGAATCGCCTGCTTCGCCACGAGGACGTACTGCGCCTTCATGCCGGCTATAGCCCGCTGATTGGCTCTCCCCACGTAGGCCAGCACGGCCACGATGCCCAGCACCGCGAGCAGCCCGGCCAGCATGACGGTCACCATGCGACGTTTCAACTCTCCTCATCTCTCCCGTGGTTCCGCCCGCTCAACCGGTGAGCTTGATGACGGAAGCGCCCAGGTCCGTGCCGTTGATGCTGCCGGTAAACGGGACTACCCCTTGGGTGAAGTAACCGTTGAGGCAGTAGCTGCTTGCCTGGCAGTCGTTCGCCGGGTTGAGCCAGTCCGAGGCAAAGGTGTCCGGCAGGTTGTATCCCGTGACGACGAATTCCGCGAATCCTTTCAGCGTGTAGGTAGGAGGAGGGCCGGCTGGATTGGCCACCGACACATAGATGGGCGCCAGCAACGGCGTCTGGTTCTGCTGCGCCGACTGCAAGAGCTGCTCACACTGGGAGGTGGGTGGTGAGCCGTTAATGCCCGTGAAGGTGGGCGGGCTGATGACCGTATTGCAGTCGCTCCCCGGAGCCGCGATCCAGCTGAAGGTTCCCGGCCCGTCCGCGCCGCCGGGCTCCGTGGAGCAACCGCTCCCGCCATTTCCCGTCGCGGTCAACGCGAGCACCTGGTCGAATGACGGGCTGGGGGGTGGATTGGGCGGATATGTCGGAGGCGGCGCGAAGGAGGTGCCCTGCTGCGTCGCCTGGTCCCACTCACATGCCGGGATCGTGAAGCCGGCAGCTGTCGCAGACGCCGGAGCGCCCCAGCTGGCCTGTGAGCAGGCTACGACGTTGGCCCCCTGGTAGCCGGAGTTGCCGAGCATGGTTTGGGCCAGAACCGGCGGAAGGAGCGTGGAGCCGCTCGCAGTTTGCGTGGACGTATACACATCCGCGTAGTTGGCGGCGATGGCGGGCGGGCAGTCGGTCAGAGCGCCGGTGCTTCCCGGACAGCTCGGCAGGCCAGCACCGGAACCGCAGATCAGGTTTACCCCCGCGGAGCCACCAGTCAGATTGGACGCGTTGGCATTGGCGTAGCCGGCCGCCACGCTCGGATCACAGGAGCCCAGCGCGCAGCTCTTGGCCACGCCAAGCGCCGCCGCATCCGCGCCGTTCTGAACCTCGGCGCGTTCCTGATACAGCTGGCCGACGTCGATTACCAAGGCGCCCATGCCGGTCAGCACGCCGAACCCGATGAGTGCGCCGACCAGAATGCCGATGGCGCCTCGCTCGTCGCGACGGACTTGCCGGATGATCCGGCGCGCGAGCGAAGCGATCACGTTTCGCATGGCATAACCCCTTGCGCGGTCAGCGTGACCGGGGAACCGAGACTCCCTGAGCCGCCGATCAGTCCGGCAATCGCGCCAATCGGGGTGACGAAGTTGAATGAGTAACTAACGTTGACGACCGCATTGACGGTGGGTCCGGCGCCGGGCGGGCAGGCGGTCACGGTGACGTCGACCGGGCTGAGCCCGGTCGCCGCCGCCTGAGATTGCGCCACCACGTTGGGCTCGCCTAGTGCGTCGAGCCGTGCCCCCTCTCGGGCAGCTTGTGTGAGGGTTATCTGAGCGTTCAGCGCACGGCCGAAATCGATGGTCCCGAACACGATGAGCATCAGCAGAGGGAAGAGCAGCGCAAACTCTATGGCCGCAGCCCCGCGGTCCCGCGCCTGACGCATCCACACGCGCCGTTTCATCGAAAGCGCCCCTACTTTTCCTCTGCACCCGGACGGTGATCTGGCTAGCCCGCGTCACCTGGTCAGGCGACACGGCCAGCCCTTGCTCACACGAGGTCAGAGGGCGTTGAGAAAGGCGGTGAACATCTGATTGACCCTCACACCGAGAGCTCCAACGACCCCGGCGATGACCGCGGCGATGAGCGCTGCTAGCAGGCCATACTCAACGGCGGCGCCACCATGGTCCCGGCGCAGCGCTCCCGTAATCAGGTTTTGCATGATCACGAAGCTGCTCGACACGCGGGATCTCCATCGCCACCCCGCTAGCTCCGTCACTGGCCGGCAGGCGATCGACCTTCCCAGCGGGCGAAACACGCGAGTACCTTTCGCCCTAAGGTGCGATCAGAGCGAGTTGAGAACGGTCTGGAATTTGCCCGCCAGAGCAAGCCCTATGCCGGTCACCACAACGATGATCGCAACGGCGATCAGCGTGACCAACAGGCCGTACTCAACGGCCGCTGCACCTCTGTCGTCCCCGCGCACGGCCTCTGCGAAGAAGTTCTGCAGGAAGATGACGAACTTGAGCATGTGATGCCCCTTCGACGCTGAGGGCGAGCGGCCATCCCGCTCGCCTTGGCCGGATGGCACTGCGCCACCCGGTACCGGACCACCTTGTTGGAAGACCGCTAGGCTGGGGCATCGGGCGGTCGGCCAGAGAAATGTGGCCGAGTTACTGACAAAGTCGGGTAATCGGCTGACGTATGCGCCGACTGGCTGACATGAAGTGGCTAATCGGCTCGTTCGGTGCCGTATACCCTCTCACAGCCCACTCGGGACCCTACGGTTGATTGCCATGAACCTGATGTGGGCGGCTGCGGGTGCCGTGGTGGGCTTGCTGGCAGGCGCCGCATTCAGGGCTACGGTATTTCGGTTCTCAGCCGGTGCCGACGATCAGGCCCCGGGAAAGTGCGAGCGCTGCGGAGCCCCAGCCTCGCGGCGGCTGGCAATCCGGTGCGGACAGTGCCGTGCCAGCCTTGGGATACCCCTGGTGCTGGAGCTAGCGACCGCAGCGGTCTTGACGCTGCTGCTTGGCCGGTTTGGCGGGCAGGCCGACGTGGTCGCTTTCGGTTTCTTCGGGGCGCTAGGCGTCGCGCTGGCCGCAATCGACATCGCAGTCCAGCGGCTTCCTGACCGGCTCACGCTGCCTGCGTATCCCATCCTGATCGCCATGCTCGCCATGGCGGCTCTCATCAGCGATGACGCCGCCGCGTTGGGGCGGGCGCTTCTCGGCGCTCTGGCGCTGTCGGGAAGCTTCCTGATCCTGGCGATGGTGCGTCCAGGTCAGCTCGGCGGTGGCGATATCAAACTCGCCGGCCTGACCGGCCTTGTGCTCGGCTGGCTCGGCTGGCCTGCGCTGATCATTGGCGCCACAATGGCCTTCGTCTTCTCGGCCATCGTCGGCCTCGCCCTGCTCGCCGCGCGACGGGTCACGCTGCGCAGTGCGATGAGCTTCGGTCCCTTCCTGGTCGCCGGTACCATTCTCGCGGCGCTGATGAGCGCACGATAGTGCTAGCGGGAACCCAGGAATACGAGCACGCCGAGTATCACCATGGCGATGACGATGAGGGCGACCATGCGGTATCGCCATTCGAGGCCGCCCTGCAGGCGACCTGCTTGCGCACGGGCGCTGGCCACGACTTCCTCGAGCGAGTCGGTTTCGGCGAACAGGGCCTGCAGCATCGTCGGCTGAAGGTCCGCAGAAGGACGTGAATCCGCCATGAGACCCACGCGCCACCAGTCGCGCGGCCGTTTCCGAGCCCGCATCGGGACGACAGCCAGCCCGCGGCGGGTGCGTGACCTTGCGACGCCAGCCGAGTTGGTTCGGCCGCTGGTCGGGGCATCATCAGGCTGATCGGCGTCTTCAGCCTGATCGCGATTCACCCTCTGGCGGCCGTTGTCCGGCTGGCGGTTGCAATCCGGCCGGTCGACCTTCTTCAGCTGGGCGGCCACCTTTTGCTGGGTGACGCGATCTGATTGCCGGTCCACGACATCTGCCGCGGTGAATCCACGGCTCGGAGCAAGCGCGGCGCTGGGTCCGGCTGGCTGAACAACCGGGATCGGCTCCGTGGTGTCCTCAGGATCGGCGACGGCGGAGTACGGCGAGTCAGGTACCACGCGCCACGCCACTTGCTGCGGCTGCGGCCGCGCCGCGACGACGCTCTTCGGGGCATGCGGTGCGTCGACATTCTTGGGCGGCTCGGGCGCCACGACGTTCTGCGGGAATCGCGGGCCGTCCACATTCTTCGGCCGCTGAACTCTGATGGCATTCTTCGGCTGATGTGGCGCTACCTCAGCCTGCTCAGCGACCTTCCCGTTCGGCTGCTCAGCAGCTTTCTCTCGTGCGACCGATACTTCCGCGCGCAACCGCTCTACCAGATGATCTGGCAGCTTCGGCGGCGAGCGCCGCGGCCGTGCCTTCGGCATGTCCGTCGCACCTGGGACGCGCCGAGACAACGGCGGGCGACCGTTCTCTCCCATGCGAAGTTCCCCTCGGGCAGGCGGACAGAACTAAGCCATCCCCAGGCCGCGCCGCAACATGCCAGCGAGGCTAAGGATGCCGGTCAGCGCCATCACGAGCCGGCAGGGATTCCGCCTGGCGCTGACGCCAGGGCAATCCCCGCGGGGACTGGCTCCGTACGCGGCCGCCCCCGGATCCCGTCGACGGCCTGGTCATCTGGGACGTCCCGCTTGTGCCGGGGCTGAGCCGGGCCTGGACAGGCCTGCGCTGTGTTTACTGGCACGTTCTGCTGGTAGTCGATCAGGCCGTGATGAAGGGCGGCCATCAGCGCTTGGGCCCGGCTGGCAGCGCCGAGCTTCTCGTAGAGCCGCGCCACGTAGGTCTTCGCGGTGGACACGCTGATATACAGTTCGACCGCCATCGCTGGTATAGACAATCCCTTATACAGCAGGTTCAGGACTTCCGTCTCGCGCGGGCTCAGCGCAAGCCTGTCCTGCAACTCGCGGCGCCGGGCGATAGCCATAGCCAGACCCGATGCGGTGAACGATGCGGCGGCGACGGCTGCATGCCGGATGGCGGCGATAACCTCCTCGACCGGTGCAGTTTTCGTCACGAACGCCGACACACCAGTTTCGAGGGCTCGGAAGAGCACATCATCCTCTTGCTTCGACGTCAACATGACGATGCCCAAGTCGGCATAGTTGTCGCGCAACTCGCGGGCTAGCTGCAGCCCGTCACCGTCAGGCAGCGTGACATCCACTGTCACGACATCGGGCCTTGCCGCGGCGATCATTCCCAGGGCGTGGGCCGCAGCCTGGCATTCTGCAATAATTTCGATGTCCGGGTGTTGCGCGACTAGCTCGCGCAAGCCATAGCGGATGAGCGTGTGCCCGTCAATTATGGCAAGCTGTATCGGCATTGCATTCCCCCCTGCCGGCACTGGCCTTGACCGCTGGTTGCCGCCTTCTTTCCGACTACCCGACTCGATCCGTGCAATCCCTCCGCCAAGCCGTGGCTGTGTAGTTTACGCATTCGATCCCTATCCTGCGCAATAAGTTATACAAATTTGACCGATGTCCACGCGAAGTGACGCACCCACGAGTCAGCTCATCGCAGTTGGGCACAATTTGCGGCCCAGGCGATCGGCGTCTAGGCGGACGGATGAGCGCCACCAGGACCAGCGGCTTTGCCATGGTGGTCGCAGCTTGCATTCGGAAACCCACGCTGACCTGGCTGGTAGTGGTGTAATTCTTCGTCGGGATAGTCACGAATCCGATGTTCGTGCTGATAGTCACAAATATCTAGTCGCCATGGCGGCATGGACCAAACTAAATTTCCGGCACGGCCAGTGCAAAAACAAAGCCTACTGAGATGCTAGCGATCCGCGGCGGGCGTCACGGTACCCGGGTTGGGGGCCGCGAGTTCGCTCCAGCGGCGATCCGCAAGGTAATCCGCGCCGTCGTGGGTATGTGTCAGGGTGAGCGACGAATCAGTTACGACCCGGCAAATGAACCACCGCGCATCCCATGCCGCGCTGACGATCGCGCGCCTGACTGACGGTTCCGCCCAGGCCACGGCGCGTCCGGCTCCGCCCGCACGGAGACACGGAGACCAGGAGGTGCCTGGTGCGATTCATGGATAGAACCGACGCAGGGCTGGCACTGGCCCGGTCGGTCGAGCATCTTCGCGGCGCCGACGTCGTCGTGCTTGGGCTGCCCAGGGGCGGCGTTCCCGTCGCCTACGAGGTGGCCAAGGCGCTTCAGGCGCCCCTTGACGTCATCGTCGTCCGTAAACTCGGCGTGCCCTACCAGCCAGAACTCGCGATGGGAGCCATCGGCGAAGGTGGCATCCGAGTCAGCAACGACGAGGTGATCCTGCGCGGCGGCATCACAGCGCAGGAAATCGCGGCAGTGGAAGAACGCGAGCGCGTCGACCTCGAGCGGCAAGCGCAGCAATTCAGGGCCGGCAGACCCCATGTCGACATCGAGGGCCGTACCGCCGTCATCGTGGATGACGGCATCGCTACCGGCTCCACCGCCGCGGCCGCGTGTCAGGTCGCCCGGCAGATGGGCGCCAGCCGCGTGGTTCTCGCCGTCCCGGTCGGTGCGCCCGAGTCCCTCCACGCCCTGCGCAGCGTCTGCGACGAGGTCATCAGCCTGTACGCGCCGGAATACTTCATGGCGGTAGGCACCTTTTATGACAACTTCAGGCATGTGCCCGACCACGAGGTGTCCGACCTGCTCGCCAGCGCCTTCAACGCGGTGAAGGTTCCCGCCGGCGGCACCGGTGCAGAGCCACCGGCCACCGGCGGAGGCCCGGCGGCCAGCGATCAGGCAGCAGGCGCCCCACCCGGCGCGCCCGGCGGTTCCGTACCCGGCAGGCCGACACCGTCCCAGGAAGGCGCGCCGCCAGTCCCGGAGCAAGCAACTTCTCAAGAAGGATCCACAACGAAAAGCGCGGGGCAACCCCCCGGCCTGGCGCGGCGCGATGAGCACGTCAGCCTCGAGGTCGCCAACGGGACGATCAGGCTGGACGGGCACCTCACCGTGCCGCCGAACGCGACCGGTACCGTCATCTTCGTCCACGGCAGCGGGAGCAGCAGGCACAGTCCGCGGAACACCTACGTCGCCACCCAGCTCAACGAGGCAAGCCTCGGAACGCTGCTGTTCGACCTTCTGACCAAGGAGGAGGAACTCGAGCGGGCCAACGTATTCGACATCCCGACGCTGGCGGCCAGGCTGAGCGACGTTACCCGGTGGTTCCGCGAGCAGCCCGGCGGCCTTGCCTCGGCGCTCGGCTACTTCGGCGCGAGCACGGGCGGCGCGGCGGCGCTCTGGGCCGCAGCTGAGCCTGGTACGCACGTCGACGCGGTCGTCTCCAGGGGCGGCCGTCCGGACCTCGCCGCACCGCGGCTCCCAGACGTGACCTCTCCGGCGCTGCTCATCATTGGCGGCCGCGACCAGGTCGTCCTTGACCTCAACAGGCAGGCGCAGCAACTGCTGCAGTGCGAGAACCGGCTGGCCATCGTTCCCGGCGCGACCCATCTGTTTGAGGAACCGGGCGCACTCCAGACGGTGACGAGGCTCGCCCGCGACTGGTTCCTGACCCACTTCGGCCCGCCCGTCTGACCACGCTCAACCGGCCGAACCTGGTGAGTCCTGGGATCGACTGGACCAAGCAGTGGCCATCGCAGGGCGGACCGGGCACAACCGGGGTTTGCCTCCTACACTCGACGACGTGACCAGCGCGAACGCGGGCGAGGTCAGCCAGCCGATCCTGACCATGCCTGCCGCTCCCCTGGCATTCCATGTCATGGCCAAGCCGACCGGCGCGGTCTGCAACCTGGACTGCGAGTACTGCTACTTCCTGTCCAAGGAGATGCTGTACCCGGGCAGCAGGTTCCGGATGGCCGCCGAGCTCCAGGAGACCTACATCCGCCAGCTGCTCGCCGCGCACGCCCGGATGCCCGAAGTGGTCGTCGCCTGGCAGGGCGGCGAGCCGACGATGATGGGGCTCGACTTCTTCCGTCGTTCGATCGAGCTCGAGCGCGCCTACGCCCGCCCAGGTCAGCGCGTGCTCAACACGATCCAGACGAACGGCACGCTGCTCGACGACGAGTGGGGCGCCTTCCTCCGCGAGAACGACTTCCTGGTCGGCATCTCGATCGACGGCCCGCGGCGGCTGCACGACGCCTACCGCGTAGACAAGGGCGGCAAGCCCACCTACGACCGGGTGATCCGCGGCCTGGACGTACTCAAGCGGCACTACGTGGACTGGAATGTGCTCACGACGATCCACGCGGCCAACGAAGATCACGGCCGCCCGGTCTACACGTTCCTGCGGGACGAACTCGGCGCCACGTTCATCCAGTTCATCCCCATCGTCGAACGGGTCACTGAAGACGAGCTGCCGATCGCTAATGCCGGATGGGGCGACCGCGCGCGCCATGGCGCGCGCGGTCGCCCCCTCTACACCCAGCGGGGAAACCTGGTCACCGCCCGCTCGGTCGGGCCGGCCGCGTACGGCCGGTTCCTGATCGACGTTTTCGAGGAGTGGGTCCGCCGCGACATCGGCACCGTCTACATCCAGATGTTCGACACGGCACTGGCCAACTTCCACGGCGAACCAGGTGGCATGTGCGTCCACGCCGAGACCTGCGGGCTCCAGCTCGCTCTCGAGCACACCGGCGACTTGTATAGCTGTGACCATTACGTCGAACCGAGTTACCTGCTCGGCAACATTTCCGAGCGCGCCCTGTTGGAGCTGATCGTCCTTCCCAGGCAGAAGGCATTCGGCGAAGCCAAGCGATCGACATTGCCGCGGTACTGCCTGGAGTGCGACGTCCGGGTCGCCTGCAACGGCGGCTGCCCGAAGGACAGGTTCGCGACCACGCCGGACGGCGAGCCCGGGCTGCACTATCTGTGCCCTGGTTACAAAGAGTTCTTCGGTCACGTCAGCGAGCCGATGCGGGCGATGTCAGCCTTGCTGCGCGCTGGCCGGGCCCCCGCCGACCTCATGGCACGCTACGCGGCGGCAGACGCGAGACGGGGCCGCAACGATCCGTGCAGCTGTGGCGGCGGCCGCAAGTGGAAGCGCTGCCACGGAGCGCCCCCTGGCGCCCGCCCGAGCACCCGGGCTGAACGCCCGCCCGGGCGCCCTGCGTAATACGTCCGCTGCGGGCGGCGGTCGCCTGCCGCACCCCTATCGGTCAAGGAAGCTTCGCGCCGCCGCCGGCTGTTGGTCAACCGGCGTTTGCCACGGGAGACTCGCGGCATGTGACAGGGAACGCGTCATCACGTCCTGGCGAGTAATAGGATGCAAGAAGGGTGGTCGCCCCCCGCCCGCCAGCCTGGCGGGCCCTCGGAACGTCACCGCCGCATCTGGCCGGCGCCAACTAGCCGGTAGCTGACCCGATGGATTAGAAATCGCCCACGACGTGTTGTCGTGAGCGCAAATGTAGACAGCTGTTCACAATGACAAGCGCCCGCCGTTCCGGCGTCGCGCCTGAGCGGATACGCCGTCACCGCAGCTTGAACGCGGCTTCGGCGCACAGAGGAGGAACTCCGCTGTGACCAGGCAAGTCAAGCAGGTACAGCAGCTTGATCGGGTGATCATCAGGTTTGCCGGTGACTCCGGCGACGGCATGCAGTTCGCCGGTGACCGGTTCACCCAGGAAACGGCGACATTCGGCAACGACCTGTCCACGCTGCCGAACTTCCCGGCCGAGATCCGCGCGCCGGCCGGCACCCTTCCCGGTGTCTCAAGCTTCCAGCTGCACTTCGCCGATCACGACATTCTCACCCCCGGCGACGCCCCTGACGTGCTCGTCGCCATGAACCCCGCTGCGCTGAAGGCCAACATCGAGGACCTGCCGCG
>Ga0126378_10003267_pt1 | contig 12253 bp, 5 predicted proteins | sample PanSoiMetPlot_23_FD_92587 | JGI IMG/M metagenome (GOLD analysis project Ga0126378, IMG submission 92587) | Tropical forest soil microbial communities from Panama - MetaG Plot_23 | ecosystem: Environmental > Terrestrial > Soil > Tropical forest > Bulk soil | place: Panama | collected 2016-02-17
GCCTGGGGAGCAGCTGGCGCTGGAACGCGGCCGCCTGCTCCATCTCCAGCTTCCGGGCGCTGACGTCGCGCAGGATGAGGACGTGGCCGTCCGGAGGGCCGTCCTTCAGGCGCATCGGGGCGACGGTGACCGAGCACCACAGCGGCGTGCCGTCGGACTTCCGCAGCCGGCCGTCGAACGTCGTGCGGTCGGAGCGGCCGCTGAACACGGCGTCGCGGTGGGCCCGCGCCACCCCCAGGTCCTCCGGGTAGACGAGCTCCATCAGGTCGCGCCCCTCGAGCTCGCCCGGCCCGTAGCCGAGCAGCTCGTGGCCCACGAAGTTGACGCTCACCAGCCGGCTGGCCCCGTCCACCCTGTAGATCCCGATCGGGGCCCGCTCGAGGACGATCTGGCGGATGGCGGCGGCGTCCTGCCAGCCCTGCAGCGCGCCGGCCAGGTCGCCGATCTGGTCGGTGCGGCCCAGGTGGGGGACCCGGGCCCTCCCCTCGCGGGCGATCCGGTCCGCGGTCCTGGCCACGTCCAGCAGCGGGGCGACGGTGAGCCGCGTCGCGTACAGCACGACGAGGGCGGCCAGGACCAGCACGGGGACGCTGGCCAGCAGGGGCAGCGTGATCGCCTGCGCGACGGCGGCGGACCCGATGGCGCCCGGCGGAAAGGCCGCGGTCGACACCTTCCACTCGACGTAGGCTGCCCCCACCAGCAGGCCGTTCAGGACGAGGCCTCCGCCGACGCCGAGCATGAGGAAGCGCCGCAGCACCGTCGGGCCGCGGCCGTCGGACCCCGCCGGCCCGCCGGCGAGTGAGCCCTGTCCCATGGCACCCACCTCCATGACCGTCTGCGCGACGTACCTGCGACGGCCGTCCGCATCGTTCCATGGGAGGATCCCACATTCAGTGGGGCTCCCGACGCGGGCCGTGCCCACAGGCATCGCCGGCTGTGGCCGTCTGACGAGGGCGCTACCTGGCCGCGCCCACGCCAGCCTACCGTTACGACTCGGCGCTGATGCAGGTATAGGCGCCGTAGATGTGGCCACGGAACCTGGTGGCCACGATCTCGAACCCCGCCGCGGCGAGCATGGGCTCGAGGAGCCACCGGAAGGTGCTGAACTCGGTGCGGATGTGCTCGGCGAAGTCATCGCGTGTGTAGCCCTGTGACGGGTCCTCGGCCGCTCCGGCCAGCCAACGATCGAGGATGCCCTCGACCTCGGCCGGCTGGCAGTCAAAGATCAGGTCATGCAGACGCAAGACGGCGCCGGGCCGCATGAGCGTCGCTATCCGGTCCAGCGCGACGGCCTTCCAGAAATCGGGCAGATGGTGCAGGGCGTTGCGGGTGTAGACGGCATCCGCAGGCGGACCGGTGTGTTCATATGAGAGAAAGCCGGCCTGCACGCACTCGACATTCGACAGCCCGGTCCTGGCCACCGCATCCAGCAGGCGGCTCTGCATGGCGGGGGAGATGTCGACGGCCACCACGCGGCGCACGATTGGCCCAGCTGCCAGCACCAGTCGTCCTGTGCCGGCCCCGAAATCCACCAGAGTGCTCGTCTGGTCCAGGCCATGATCGAGGAGGATGGCCAGATCCTCGGCCGGGTCCGGGTATCCCTGCTTGTGGTCGTAGGCGGCGACGAGGTCCGAATCGAGATGTTCGGGACCAGCGTGCGCCAACTCGTCGATCATCCAGGGTTTGGTCATCTTCGTATCCTGGCATCGCGCTCCAGGTGTGTGTGTGTGTGTGTTCTACACCCGGCACGATCAAACCATATCCCCGCGGAGTACCAGCGGTGACCACCGAAGTGGCGAGCGTCTTGCAGAATGTGCCATGGTCGATTAAGTGGCATACACGTTCATAGACTACTTTCCGGCCTTCCCGTCGCCGTTGCTCAGGCCGGCCTGGGCCGCCCAGGCTGCCACCTGCGCCCGCGACCGGTAGCCGAGCTTGGTGCGCACCTGCTCGACGTGGTATTCCGCTGTTCGCACCGAGATTCTGAGCTGCGATCCGATCTGCCGGTTGGTGAGTCCGCCGGCGATCATTGCCGCCACCTCGCGCTCGCGGGCTGTCAGTCCGCTCGCACTGCCAGCCCTCTCGGCCGCGCGGTCGTCAGTCTCCAGCTCGGACTCGCGGAGGGCATAGGCGATCGCGTGCTCGGGGCGAGCGCGGGCGCCCTCATGCGACGCCCGAGCCGCGCCCGAGCCGAGCGCCCTTCTTGCGATCGCGAGGCCTGGCGCCACCGCTGATGCCAGCGATGGAGGCTGGCGGGCTCCGATCGACTCCCGGATCGCCGCGGCCGAGCCCGCCAGGCGGAGTGTCCGCCGGGGCTCGCCCTCCATCACCGCGAGCCAGCCGAAGAGGTCGAGCAGGATTGCGACCTCCCAGCGGTCGTGCAGCCCACGAAACGAGTCCATGGCGGTGGCTAGCAGGCGCCGGGCCGCCTCGCGATGGCCCTCGATCAGGGCCAGTTCGCCGAGCCAGCCGTGGCAGTATGCCGCCCCGCTCGTCTCGTCAATAGATGTGAAGCGGCCGAGCGCCTCCTCCAGGTGCGCTCTGGCGGCGTCCAGCCTCCCGGCTCGTCCCTCGGCGTTGCCCAGGTACATCAGGTCGATGGCCACGTCGTACTCCGTCGCACAGGAGCGCTCGGCGGACACGGCGGCCTCGATCAGGCCTATGGCGGTCGCCAGGTCCCCGCGATGGCGCGCCACGTCTCCCAGTCGCGCCATGCCGTCGGCGATGTCCGGCAGGTCGCCGATCTCGCGCCGGATGCGCAGGCTCTCCGCCGCGTAAGCCTCGGCCGCGTCGAAGCTCCCCTGGCGCTGGGCGAGCCAGGCAGCGTTGGCCAGGGCGACGGCCCGGTGCGAGCTGCCCGCCGGCAGCCTGGCCTGGACTCGCTCCAGCAGCTGTCGCCCCTCCTCGAGCGGACCCTGCCTGCCCCAGAAGCCGACCAGGCGCCTGGTGATCATCGTCACCAGCACCGGCTGGTTTGCGCTGCACCAGTCCACGGCAGCCAGCCGGTCCTCCATCTGACCGCGCAGCTCGAGCGTCTTCGCCGGGGTCCACCATGACAGCTCAGGGCCGGTGGCCAGTCCCAGCGTCCGCGCGTAGTACCGGGCGTGCGCCTGGCGAGCGCGCTCGGACCCGCCCGACTGCGCCAGGCGCTCCCGGCCGAAGGCGCGCAGGGTTTCGAGCATGCGGTAACGGACCTCGCCGTCCGGGCCCGGCATCGCCACCATCAGCGACCTGTCCACCAGCCCCGCCGTCAGCTGTGCGGCCGCTCCGGCCGGCTCCTGGTCCAGGCCGCCCACCTGCCGGGCGGCGGCTGCGTCGAAGCTGCCGGCGAACACGGACAACCGGTCGAACAGCTCCCGTTCCGCCTCGCTCAGCAGCCGGTAGCTCCACTCCACGGCGCCCATGAGCGTGCGGTGCCGGGTCGCAGTCCCGCGGTACCCGTCGGTGAGCACTTGGAACCGCTCCTGGCCGTCGAGCATCGCCAGCAGCGAGCGCAGCGAGGTGGTCCGCGTCCGGGCCGCGGCCAGCTCGATGGCGAGCGGCAGGCCATCGAGCCGGCGGCAGATCCGCGCCACAAGCTCCGCATCACCGGGACCGATCGAGGTCAGGCCGCCGGCTCCCCGGGCCCGCTCGACGAACAGGGACAGGGCAGGATAGGTGTCGAGCGCGTCCGGGTCGAGCGGCTCGTCCGCCTCCGGCAGCTCCAGCGGATGGACCGGTTCCAGGTTCTCGCCGTCGATCAGGAGCGGCTGCCGGCTCGTGGCCAGGACCCGGAGCTGGCCGCAGCGCGCCAGCAGGTGGGCAACCAGCGAGGCGGCCGCCTCGATCACGTGCTCGCAGCTGTCCAGGACCAGCAGGGCCGGGCGAGAGCCGAGTCGATCCGCGACCGCGTCGCGGGGCGCCCGGTCGGAGTCGCGCCTCAGGCCCAGGCTGTACATCACGGACTCGTCGACGACGTCGTCCTCGGAAACCAGGCTGAGCTCGGCCAGGTGCGCGTCCAGGGCGAGCCGGGACTCCAGCTGCCTCGCGGCCCGCAGGGCGAGACGAGTCTTCCCCACGCCGCCGCAGCCGATGAGGGTAATCAGGCGCCGGGACTCGGCGAGTCGGACCACCCGCTGGACCTGGTTCTCGCGTCCGACGAGGCTGCTCAGTTCGTTGGGAAGCGCGCTGTCGCGCACGGAGCCTGCGTGCCGGGCCCCGGAGCTGCCTGCCAGCAGACTCTCGACGCCCTGGCGCCCCCTCACGCCGAGCTTGTGGTAGATGCTCCGCAGGTGCCCGTCGACCGTACGCGGGGAGACCTGCAGCCGGTGGGCGATCTCGCGTACCACGACGCCCTCGGTCAGCAGCAGGGCGACCTGCCGTTCCCGCGGGCTCAGGCTCGTCGCAGACCTGCCGTCCACCTCATTGCCCAGTCCAGCCGTGCGGGTCGAGCGCATCTCGGAGTGCGTCGCCGATGAAGTTGACGCTGATCACCGCGGCGGTGATCACCAGCCCAGGCGCGATCGCCAGCAGCGGGGCCGAGATGAGATACAGCTCGGCGCTGGTCATCAGGTTGCCCCAGCTGGGGATGTCGGGGGGGACGCCGAAGCCGAGGAAGTCCAGCGCCGCCTCGATCAGCATGGCGCCCGCCACTCCCAGCGTGGCCGCCACGATCGCCGGCGCCAGCGCATTGGGCAGCAGGTGGCGCGCGATGATCCGTCCGTTCCCCGCTCCCAGCGATCGGGCGGCGACGACGAAGTCGCGCTCGCGAAGGCTCAGCAGCTGGGCGCGGACAAGGCGCGCGATTCCCATCCAGCCGAAGAGGCCGATGTAGACGATGACGGAGAGCACCGAGCCGCGCTGGAACGAGGCCAGGATCAGGAGAACGAAGATCGCCGGGAAGGAGAGCAGGAAGTCGACGGCCCGCATCATCAGCGCGTCCAGCCGGCCCCCGTAGAAGCCCGCCACAGTGCCGTAGCAGACCCCGATCGACACCGCGATCGCCATCGAGCAGACCCCGACTCCAAGCGACACCCGACCCCCGTACAGCACTCTCGTGAGCACGTCGCGGCCCAGCTCGTCGGTCCCCAGCGGGTGAGCGAGGCTCGGGCTCGCCGCGACCCGCCGAAGGTCGATGGCACCCGGCTCGTACGAAGCGATCCAGGGCGCCAGCAGCGCCAGTGCGGCCAGCAGTCCCAGCACCGCGCAGCCGGTGAGTGCGAGGGGGTGAATGCGGAAGCGCGCCCAGGCCCGCCCCATCGGTCCCCCAGGCAGCGGCGGCGCGCCCACCCGCCGTGGCGAGGCCACTGGTGAGATCACCTCGGGCTCCTGGCTCCCAGCCGAATGCGCGGATCGAGCGCCGCACACACCAGGTCGGCCGCCAGGTTGCCCAGGATGATGAGCGCAGCCGTGATCATCAGCAGGCCCATCTCGACCGCGTAGTCGCGGGCGCCGAGCGCGTCGTAGAAGAGCCGGCCCATGCCCGGCCAGGCGAAGATCGTCTCGGTCACGACCGCGCCGGTGAAGAACTGCGGAACGTCCAACCCCACCACGGTCACGATCGGGACGAGCGCGTTGCGGAGTCCGTGTCGGAGGAGCGCGGAGCGCGCACTGTGGCCCTTGGCTCGCGCGGTGGTCATGTAGGGCAGGTGCAGCACCTCGAGCAGCGACGAGCGGAGGTACCGGCTCCAGCCCGCCACGCTGGTGACGCCCAGGACCAGCGCGGGCAGGACCAGGTGGTGGAGGAGGTCCAGGGGGTCGCCGGCGCCGACGGCGTGCATCCCGGCCACGGGCACCAGATGGAGGTGGACGGCGAGGACGAACTGCATCAGCAGCCCGAGCCAGAAGACCGGCATGGCCCAGGCGAAGTAGGAGAGGAGCGTCAGGGCATGGTCGACCCACGAGTACTGGCGCAGGGCGGCCACCGCCCCGACCGGCACGGCCAGGGCCACCGCAACCGCGAAGGCGGCCGCCATCAGGAGCAGGGTCGCCGGGACGCGCTCGAGGATGACGGTGAGCACCGGCCGTCCGTCCGCCAGGGAGTAGCCCCAGTCGCCCCGCAGCAGGCTGCTCAACCACTTCACGTACTGGACCTGCCAGGGATCGTCCAGCCCCATGGCAAGCCGGATGCGGCGGATGTGCTCGCTGGAGACCAGCGGATTGTGCGTGTACGCCGTCGTGGGCCCACCTGGCGCCAGGTGCATGATCCCGAACCCCGCGACAGACACCAGCAGCAGCAGGGGCGTGGCCTGGAGGAGGCGTGCGCGGGCGTATCTCATCGTCCGGGAGGCGCGCTCAGGACCTGCTCCATCCCCACACGCCGTCGAAGACGCCGGAGAACGCGTTGGGTCGGAACCCTCGCAGCGAGCTGCGATAGGCGTAGAGAGCCTTCGGCCAATAGAGGAAGATCACGGGCACGTCGTGGGCCAGGATCTTCTGGAGCTGGTCGTAGATGCGCTTGCGCTGGACGAAGTCGGCGACCTGCCCGCCCCGCACGACCAGGTCGTCGACAACCGGGTTCGCGTAGCGAGCCCCGTTGTCGCCGGGGTCGTTCTCGTTGTTCGTGATCTGGGTCGAGGACCAGTTGACGTAGTTGAGCGGGTCGGGGCCCTGCCCCCAACCGTAGATCAGCGCGGCGTCCTTGCCGTTCCACTGCGGCCCCTGGTTGCTGAACAGCGTGGCCGCCTCCATGGTCGTGACGGTGGTCCGGACACCGATCCTCGACCAGGTGTCCTTGAGCACCTGGGCGACCTGGACGAAGGTGGGCAGCGTCGAGACCGTGTGGAGCGGGATCTCGAGCGCCTGGCCGTCCTTCGTCATCACCCCGTCCTGTGAGGTGAAGCCCGCCTGCGCGAGCAGGGTCCTCGCCCTCTCGAGGTCGAAGTCGTGGTGCTCGACTGCCGCGTTGTAATACGGCGAGCCAGGCGGCACGTCCGCCACCGCAGGGATGGCCAGCCCCCGCAGGATGCCCTGCACGATGTCGCGTTTGGGCGTCGCGTAATCGAGGGCCTGCCGCACGGTCACGTCCTTCAGAAAGCCGTACTCGTCGAGCTGCACCAGCGCGTAGGTGGTGTCGTCGTAGGCGGCGGTGGCCACACGGGGCGCCATCGCCCGGACCTGGTCCCAGAGCGCAGGCTCGGTCACCCTGACGATGTCGAGCTCGCCTGACTGGAGCTGGTTCACCTGGCTGGTGGCGTCGGGCACGATCCGAAACACGAGTCGGTCCAGCCGCGGCCTGCCCCGCCAGTAGTGGTCGTTGGCCTCCAGCACGATCTGCGAGCCGGTCTCCCAGGCGGTGAGCTTGAAGGGCCCCGCCCCGACGGGGGCGCGGTTGAACGGGTCCCTGCGGAGGTCCTGACTCCCGGCCAGCAGGTGCTGGGGGAGGATGGGGTTGGCACCGACGTCGAGGAGGAACGGGGCGAATTGCTCCTTCATCCGGAAGACGGCCGTGGTCTCGTCGGGCGTCTCGACGGAGGCCACCTTGTCGAAGCCAGCCAGGAACGCGGTCTGCGTGCGGGGGTCCACGTAGGTCTCGTAGGTGAACAGGACGTCCCTGGAGGTCAGGGGCCGGCCGTCCTGCCAGCGGAGGCCGGGGCGAAGCTTGAAGCGGTAGGTCATGCCCTGGTCCTCGACGTCATAGCTGGTCGCCAGGTCGGGCTCGAAGGCGCCGTCAGCATTGAGGCGCACCAGCCCGGCGAAGATCAGCGCCATCACCGTCGACTCGACCGAGAGGATGTGGAGGGGCGGGTTCAGCACCCTGGGCTCGGAGGAGAGCCCGAAGCTCACGGTGCCGCCGGCCTTCGGCTGTGGAGCGGAGGTACCGCTGCAGGCCGCCAGCAGCAGGCCGAGCGCGGGTGTGGCCAGGGTGGTGCCGGCAGCGACGCGCCACAGCAGTGCTCGACGGGTCACACGGAAGCCGTCCATCGGTGGAACCCCCAACTACGCATGCGGTCCGGTCGCCCGGTGACAGAACCAGGGCGTCGGCTCAGTGTCGCCGAGGGGCGACGCGCTCCAGGATAGCGGTTTTCGGAGGCGCGCCCTTTCCATCGCATCGCGCACACATCATTGCTGGTACATTCCGTCACTCCCTCGCAGTCCGATGAGGAGTCATCTGGCAGTGATGCCAGGCTGTGACACCCTCGCAGGACTACGGGGGACGACAGGTCGGGAAGGCGCTACCGTGCCCTCACCATTGGCTGGCCGCTTCTCGTGCATCACCCGGAGGGGCAATGAAACCTGACAATCGCAGCCGTCGCAGCCGCACCTCCAGGACAGCGGGGAGGCGGGCGATGATGGGTACGAGACGTCTCGCCGCCGTACTGGCGGGCGCCACGATGGTCGCGCTCCTGCAGGGGCCGGCCAGCGTCTTCGCCGGCACCAGCCCGGTCCGCCCACCGGCCGGCCACACCGCCGCGCCGGTCAAGCCGCCCCCCTCCTCCGGCGAGCCTGCGGCGAAGCAGCCGAAGCGCCTGTCGGCTGGCGAGCAGCCCGACCGGCGCTCTCGCTTCTCCTCCACCCGCTACAACGCCGACCACACCTTCACCACCACGACCTCCATCCACCCGCTCAACTACCGGGTGCGCAACGGCGGCTGGCAGCCGATCGACAACACCCTGGTCTCCACCAAGGAGAAGGGCTACGCCTACCAGAACGGGGCCAACAGCTTCCAGGCCCAGTTCAAGAGCCAGCTGGGCGACGACTACCTGCGCTGGATGGTGGACGGCGAGGCCGCGAGCATGAGCCTGCAGGGCGCCTTGGGCACCCAGGCCAGCACCAGTGGCTCGACCATCAAGTACACGGGCGCGCTGCCCCATGTGAACGCCACCTACAGCATGCTGGGTGACGGTCTCGACGAGGTGCTGGAGCTGCAGGACGCGAGCGCCCAGTCCAGCTTCCAGTTCCTGCTCAAGACGCCGAAGGACACCAGCGCCAGCCAGCAGGCGGACGACAGCTGGGCCTTCGCTCTCCCCGGCCGCGCCCCGGCCTCCTTCTGGCTGAAGGCCCCCTATGCCTACGACTCCGGGGCGAAGAATGTGGATCCCGGCCAGGCCGACGCCCAGATGAGCGTCCAGCCCGCCAAGGACGGCTTCCAGGTGACGCTGAACATCGACGCGGCCTGGCTGCACGACCCCTCGCGGCGCTTTCCCGTCTTCGTGGACCCGACCATCACCATCCAGCCCGACACCCTGGACACCACCTTCGAGGCCGACTGCGGCAGCTGCCAGGGGTTCGTCGACAGCAGCGGGCGGATGTTCATCGGGGTCAACTCCAGTCACACGTACCGTGAGGCGCTGCAGTTCGACCTGAGCGCCATCCCGGCCGGGGTGAGCGTGACCAGCGCCAGCCTCCAGGCCTTCTACGACCAGGCCTGCATCGCGGTCTCGGGCAACAAGCTCTGTGGCGGCAACAACCACCAGATCGACGTCCACCAGATGACCGGTCCCTGGTCGACCTCGACCACTACCTCGGGCGTCCTGTTCAGCTCTACGGTCCTCTCCAGCTTCCAGCTGAGCGCCACCGCGCCCCAGGAGTGGATGAACTGGGATGTGAGCAGCGCGGTGAGCGGCTGGGTCTCGGGCTCGCAGCCCAACTACGGCCTCTACCTGATGCTGAGCAGCGAGGCCAAGAACGTGAGCGGGCCGGCGCCGCCGGGCAACACCTTCCAGGTGCCGCAGCTGGCACCGGAGCTGGCGGTGACCTACAGCGGGGATGCGGTATCCCTCTCCCGGCCCAGCACCCTGCACGCCAACGGGGCCGAGCTGAGCTGGTCGCAGTACACCGGTCCCTCAGGGGCGCCCTTCCAGCAGTACCAGGTGCACCGCTCGCTGACGCCCGGCTTCACGCCCTCGGCGGCCACCCTGCTGACCAGCACCAACGACCTCTCCGCCACCAGCTTTCGGGACACCACGGCGGCGCCCGGGGGCACCTTCTACTACGCGGTGGTGGCCAACACGAGCAAGTCCAACGAGGTCAAGGTCACCCTGCCCACAGATGGGCAATCGACGGTCAGCCTGCAGCCAGGCCCAGGCCAGGACAAGGCCACGTTCATGTACCTCTACGACAAGGCCATCAACTGCGCCAACTACGGCGCCGACCAGTACCTGCAGGCGGGCGCCGACAGCACCGGCGTCTACCGCAGCCTGCTCCAGTTCAACCTGCCCCAGATCCCCAGCGGGGCTACCAACCTGAGCGCCAAGCTGAACCTGGTCCACTTCCTGGAGAACAACGTCAACCTGACCTTCCACGCCTACCCGGTGACGTCGAGCTGGGAGGAGGGGTCGGGCATCCGGAGCCCGGCTACCTGCACCGGGGACGGTGCCACCTGGTACGAGCGCACGGGCGGCGTGCAGTGGAACACGCCGGGCGGGGACTTCGACTCGAGCACGACGTCAAGCCAGGTCTCGATCCCGGCCAACGAGACCGAGAACGTGGACTCGTTCGATGTGTCCACCATCGTGTCGAAGTGGGTGAGCGGGCAGGCGCCCAACCTGGGCCTCCTGATCAAGTCGGACAGCGAAACCCGGGGCACCCTCAACTTCGCGGTCTTCGCCAGCAACGACTACAGCCCGGCGCCGGGCGTCCGGCCCCAGCTGCAGCTGACCTACACAGACGGCAGCCACGCGACTCCGCCGTCGGTCTCGGTGTCGGCGCCCGCGCCGGGCGCCACGGTGTCGGGCAGCACGGTGACGCTGTCAGCGGCGGCCTCCAGCCCCGGCCAGCTGAGCCAGGTCCAGTTCTTCGTGGACGGCACCTCGGTGGGCTCGGCCAGCCAGGCCCCCTGGAGCGTGACCTGGAACTCGGCGAGCGTCGGCAACGGCAGCCACACCATCACCGCCCAGGCCACCGACAGCGCTGGCAACAGCACCACGTCGGCCGGGTCGGCGGTCACCGTCAACAACTTCCCCGCCCCGACGAGCACCATCACCTCGCCGGCCAACAACGCGAGCGGCCTGACCGGGACGGTGAGCGTGAGCACGTCGAACACGGTGGCCAGCGGGCTGTCGGTGAGCAAGGTCGAGCTCTACGTGGACGGGGCGCTCGCCGCCACCTCCACGGCCTCGCCCTGGAGCTTCAGCTGGAACACCCTGGACCCCACCCTGCCTGCCTATGACGGCAGCCATACACTGGTGAGCAGGGTCTACGACTCCAGCGCGCTGATCGCCAGCTCCTCGCCGGCCACGGTCAACGTCGCCAACACGGCGGGGACGCTGGACCAGGCGCTGTTCAGCTCCTCGGCGGTGCCCCAGGCCATGAGCTTCGACCCCAACGCCTCGACCCAGCTCGTCTACCCGGTCAACGTCACTGTCACCAACAGCAGCGGCGTGACGTGGAGCTCGGCCACCACGACCCTGCGCTACCGCTGGTACCTCGCAGGCTCCACCACCTCCTTCAGCGACAGCACCGACGTGGCCAGCCTGGGCCTGGCCGCCGGCGCGAGCCAGACGGTGCAGGTCAACGTGACCCCGCCCTCGCTGCCGGCGGGCATGGACGCGGCGCGTTTCACGCTGCGCTTCGACACGGTGGACAGCAGCGGCTCCACGCCGGCCTTCATGGCTGACAAAGGCAACCCGCCGCTGGACAACCCGGTGATCGTCAACAAGGTGCTGGAGGCCAACATCGGCCTGGAGCACTTCTGGCAGTTCACCAGCCAGCCGGTGGGCGCGGGCATCACCCACATGACCAACGTCGCCAACGGCAACTCGGTGCTCTCGCTGACTCCGCTGAGCGAGCCGGGCCGGGGCCTGAGCACGGTGGTCGGCCTGACCTATAACAGCCTGGAGGAGCACTCCGACTCGCCGGCGGGCAACAACTTCTCGCTCTCCATCTCCAGCCTGACCCGCTTCGGCGACCCTCTCGACGTCCACCCCAACAACGCCGACAGCATCGCCGGCCGCTCCAACAAGTTCATCAACCTGGTGGACGGGACGGGACGGCTGCTGACCTTCACGGGCGTGACAGGCACTGACGGGGTGACCTTCTGGGAGGAGCCGCCCGGCGTCCACCTCTACCTGCGCCAGGTCTCGAACGACACCAGCGTGCAGGGACACTTCTGGGCCTTCACGCGGCCGGACCGGGTCACCTTCTTCTACGACCAGCAGGGGTTCCCGACTGCCGTCACCGACAAGAACGGGAACACCATCTCCTACACGCTCACCGCGATCCAGCCTGGCGACGACCCGGGCGGGCCCAAGTTCCACGTCACCCAGGTCACGGATGCCGCCGGCCAGGGCTCCAGCCCGGCCCCCAACCGCAGCTTCAACATCACCTACTTCAC
>Ga0126378_10003269_pt1 | contig 12249 bp, 12 predicted proteins | sample PanSoiMetPlot_23_FD_92587 | JGI IMG/M metagenome (GOLD analysis project Ga0126378, IMG submission 92587) | Tropical forest soil microbial communities from Panama - MetaG Plot_23 | ecosystem: Environmental > Terrestrial > Soil > Tropical forest > Bulk soil | place: Panama | collected 2016-02-17
GGCGCATACCGCCTCCGCCGTCCGCTGATCACGACCACGGCCGCCGCGCCCAGACCCAGACCCTGTGACCTCCGGGCAGGGCAGGTGTTACTTCCCACGCCGAGCATGACGCGAGGAGGCGTCATGTCCCAGACCGCCATCACCAACATCGGCACCGTGGGAATCCCGGTCAGCGACCAGGACCAAGCGGCGGAGTTCTTCGTCGGCACGCTCGGCTTCGAAAAGCGCCTCGACGTGCGGCTGGGCGAGGGCTTCCGGTGGGTCACGGTCGCGGCCCCAGGCGCGTCCACGTCGGTCGCGCTGATCACCAGGCCTGACACCGGTGCCGACACCGGGATCCGGTTCCTTGTTCCCGATGCCGAGACCGAGCACACAACCATGCGGCAACGGGGCATCGAGGTCGGGGACCTGCTTCGGTGGCCGGGTGTTCCGCCAATGTTCGAGTTCAAGGACCCGGACGGCAACAAGTTCGAGATCGTCGAAGGCCGCGCCTGAACGGTCAAGCGAAAGGGGGCGCCGAGAGTCAGCTCCGCGCCCTCCGCGCGTCCCGCCGGCTCCCCATGGTCCGCAACTCCGGCGACCTGAAGGACACTCAGATCACATGGATCGGCATGCTGGCGACCAGCACGATCGGTGCGCCAGCGCCGATCCATAACGGCGGCCATTTGCCTGGCCACCGAAGGGGCGGCCAGGCGCTAGATCCGGGCCCCGACAGGTTCGCGCTCAGGTTCAGGTACCTGATCATCTCGCTCGGTCAGCGCGGCGAGACTGCTGAGATCAAGGTCCGGGGATGGGTGCTCGTCGCCCAAGTTCGGGTCCGGGCTGCCCGGTGGCGACGGCCGCCTGGGTAGGCGCCTCTTGGGTCGGCCGCCTCCGCCGTTACCACCCGACCCGTTCGACCCCAGCTTGAAGCCCCAGATGCCGAGCACCGCGAAGATGACGAGGATGACGAGATAAGCCCCGAGGAGGCCTGGCAGGTTGCCGATCATGACGGGCGGTCCGCCAAAGAAATCCTGAGGCACTACCGGGGCCATTATGTTGCGGCCCACCATACGGCCGGGGCAGGCGGCTGGACCGCCGACGCGCGCTGTGGCTGCCATCGGCAATCCCGAATCGGGAGCATGTGGACCTCCACCCAGGCGCAGCCCTATCCACTGTAGCCCGTGGCGGCCGATAGGGTGCTGCGGGCTGGGCCAGGATGGCGGACGGCTTGCGGCCGTACAGCACCAGGCGGAGCACCCAGATCGCGGTCACGCTCACCAGTGACCATTGCGCCCAATCCTTAAGTAGCGCGACGATGTCGATCTGCGGCAGGCCCCGGTAGCCGTATCCGCCACCGGGGCCCGGCTGTCACCCGCAAGGCTAGGAACGCCAGGAAGGCCAGCGGCAGGATGTCCGCCTCCGGATCGGTGAGCAGGCCGTGAGTCAGGGTCCTAGGACCGGGCGCGGCCAGGACGGCCAGGACGAGGTAGAGCGCCATGAGCAGGCCTGGGCGCTGCCGCCATGCATGCAGGGGAGCCGATCGCCAGGGGCCGAGCAAACTCACGCAGACCAGGCTAACCGGTCTTCCTTTGCCGAACACGTCGAAAGCCCATCGCGTGGCAGCCCGTCGGGCGCCCGCCCCCGGCGGGTACCTGGCGCTACACCACCCGTCCCAGCGAACCCCTCGGGTGTCGGCAGAGCATAGCGACCATGCCGGCGCCTCGCCGCCGGTCACGGCGTGCCTGGTGCGGCGCGGGGGCCGAGGAGGAGGGCTAGCACGAGCCCCGGGATGTCGGCTAGGGCGGGCCTGGTGCCGCCGGACGCCCAGTGCTGGGTGAGGGCCAGGTCCGTGAGGCCGGCGATTGCCAAGGCCAGCAGGTCGGCGGGCAGGTCGGCGCGGATCTCGCCGTCTCCGATGCCGCGGCCGATGATCGCCTCGAGTTCTGCGGTGAGCGGCCATTCCGCCTCGATCACCCGCGGGTACATGCCCGGGGTGCCCATCAGGCACTCGCGGACCAAGACGCGGGCGAGCGCGCCGTGCTGGCCGGCCCAGTCGCAGAACCCGGCCAGGATCGCGGTGAGCCGCTCCGTTGCCGGAGCGCCCGCCGGAGCCTGGCCGTCCGCGGCGGCCTCGGTGAAGGCGTGCTCGACCACGGCGAGGAAGAGCTCGTCCTTGGAGGGGAAGTAGTTGTAGATCGTCCCCTTTCCGTGCCCGGCGGCGACAGAGATGTCGTCGACGCTGGCTCGCTCGAACCCGACGCGGGCGAACTCCTGCGCTGCGGCCTCCAGGAGCCTGGCCCGGGTCGCTTCCTTGACGGCGGCGGTGACTCTCGCCATGAGCTCTAGTATAGTGGGTGACTAGTCACCCACTATAAGCTAGCGGGGTTCAGGAGGCCGGGATGGCGGAACAGCCCGCGATCGCCGTCGAGGGCTTGTCGAAGCGGTTCGGGGTGCACTGTGCCCTGGACGGCGTCAGCTTCGAGCAGCATGCCGGGACGGTGCTGGGCCTGCTGGGCCCGAACGGGGCCGGGAAGACCACCACGGTCCGGATACTGGCCACGTTGCTGCGCCCCGACGGCGGGCAGGCCCGCGTGGCCGGGCTGGACGTGGTGACGCAGGCCGCGGCTGTGCGGCGGCTGACCGGCCTGTCAGGCCAGTACGCTGCGGTGGACCCGTACCTGACCGGCCGGGAGAATCTGCAGATGATCGGCCGGATGTACGGCTTTCGCGGCCATGCGGCGGCCCGGCGCGCCGCCGAGTTGCTGGAGCGCTTCGGCCTGACGACGGTCGGCGGGCAGCAGGCCCGCACCTACTCGGGAGGGGTGCGCAGGCGGCTCGACGTGGCCGCCAGCCTGGTGGGCGGGCCCGCCGTGCTGTTCCTGGACGAGCCGACCACCGGCCTCGACCCGCACGGCCGGATCGCCCTGTGGGAGTTGCTTGGAGAGCTGGCCGGGCGCGGGACCAGCGTGCTGCTGACCACCCAGTACCTGGAGGAAGCCGAGCGGCTCGCGGACACGATCGTGGTCATCGACCGCGGCCAGGTCATCGCCGGCGGGACGCCGACCGACCTCAAGGCCCGCGCCGGCGGGGACCGGCTGGAACTGCGAGCCGTTCCCGGCGAGGACCCGCAGCAGCTAGTGCGGGCGCTGGCCGGCCTCGGCGCTGGGCAGCCGGCCGTGGATGCGCGCGGGGGGCTGGTCAGCGTGCCGGTGACCGGCGGCCCCGCGGTGCTGGCAGAGGTGGCGCCGCGGCTTGCCGCCTCCGGCATGCGGGTTGCCGAGGTCGCCCTGCGCAGGCCCAGCCTCGAGGAAGTCTTCCTGGCCCTGACCGGCCGGCAAGGTCATGGCGCGGCCCCGTCGTCCGGCTGCCAGGACCGGCCCGACAGGCCCGGCCACGCCGCCGCGCCAGTCGCCGGGAGCACGCGATGACCGCCATCGGCACCTCAGCCGGCCTGCCAGCCCCGGGCACGCACGGCTTCGCCCTGGCCGCCGCCGCCATCACGGCCCGCAACCTGCGCCGGCTGACCCGCGTCCCGACCCAGGCGGCCCTTGCCACCTTGCAGCCGGTCCTGCTGGTGGTGCTGTTCACCTACGCCTTCGGCGGCGCCATCCACGTCCCCGGCGTGAGCTACGCCGACTACCTGCTCCCGGGCGTCCTGCTGCTGGCCATCGGCTTCGGCGCCTCCCAGACCGCCGTCGCCATGGCCGAAGACCTGGCCACCGGGATGATCGACCGGTTCCGGTCGCTGCCCGCGCCCGGCACGGCGGTCCTGGCCGGCCGCGCCGCCGCCGACGCAGCCCGCAACCTGTTCGTCACCGCGATCATGATCACCGTCGGGCTGGCCGTCGGCTTCCGGTTCCACGCCGGCGCCGCCGCGGCGCTGGCCCTGGTGGCCCTGGCCGCCGCCACCGGAATCGCCTACTCCTGGGTCAACATGCTCCTCGGCTTCCTGGTCCGCGACGCCGAGACGGCCGGGCTTGCCGGGTTGTTCCCCGTCATCATCCTCACCTTCACCAGCTCCACCCTGGTCCCGGTCGCCACCATGCCCGGCTGGCTCCAGGCCTTCGCCAAGATCAACCCGGTCACCGTCATCGTCAGAGCGCTCCGCGCCCTGGCCCTCGGCGGGCCCACCGCCACGCCGGTCGCCGAAGCGCTCGCATGGATCGGCTGCCTGCTCCTGGCGGCCATCCCGCTTGCCGCGGCCGCTTACCGCCGGGCAACCTCCGCATGAGCGGGCCAGCCCCGCCGCGGGCATCAGCCGCGCCCCGCGCCCGGGCGAACCGCGCGCTCCACCCCCTGGCATGGGCACTCGTCGGCCTGCTGGCCAGCCAGTTCCTGCTCGGCATGGCCACCAACCTGTACGCCCGGCTTCCCCCGGCCGTGCCCGGCCTGCACGGCAACCTCGACACCAGGCTCGGCGCCGCCGCCCGCTGGGCGCTGCTGCACGGGCCGCTGGAGCTCAAGATCCATGTCATCGTCGGCCTGTCGATCGGCGCCTGCGCGATCACGCTGGTCGTCCTGGCGTTCCGGTCCCGGCAGCCGCGGTGGCGGCCACTGGCGCTGCTCGGCCTGCTGATGGCGGCGCCCGCCGGGGTCGCCGGCGCGGCTTTCCTCACCTACCGGCAGGACAACCTCTACTCGCTGCTCATGGCCGCCGGGTTCCTCGCCGCGCTGCTAGCCTACTGGGCCGGCCTGTACCTCACCCGGTGACAGCCACGGCATCCGCCGTGGCGCTTGGTAGGGCCCGCAGGCGGCATTGTCCGCGGACAGGCGCGCCAGGGCGCCTCATTCAGGCGAGCATAGGGTTCCGGTGATCATAAGGCGATCCAGGCCTCCGGGCGGCGCGCGGCGCGAGGGTCGGCCCTGGCCACACCGATGCGTTCGCTCCTTTGCCACGCACGGCCACGACGATCGCCGGCGTGTCCCGGAAATGGTGGCGGGTTACCAATGTTCCCGTTCGGATCTGTGAACTAGGCTACGTATGGGTCTTTTGGGTTCTGACGAGACGGCGCTCATGGTGCTCAAAGGTGGCGGCGTTGGCGCGGCTCGCTGAGGCGGGTCGGCACGGGCGAATCGAGCGGTGGGTCGACGCACGCCATGGTCCGGCGACCATCGCAAGTGCGGCGCTTGGCCTCTCGGCGGCGCTCATCTGTTTGCCCGCGCTTGGCGCGATGACGGCACGGTACGGTTCGCGCGGCGGGTGGGCTCTTCTCGTGGATGCCGTGACGTTGGGCTGGCTTGTCGGGGTGATCACCTTTGCAGCACTCATGCTCAATCGGGCCCCCGACCGGCCCTCGGCGGAGCGCGATCGCGCCTCGGACCAGCATTGGGCGGCAGTCGCCCGCTGGCTGTTGTGGTCGACCCTTCCGGTGTTCTGCCTGCGAGAGATCGGCCTGCATTGGCTTCTCCGCTACGGCTTTGACCGCTGGGGGGCGTTGTTCATCTCTGCGTGGCTGGTGGTTCTGATCGGGTTGCAGCTGGTCGCGTCCACGCCTGAGCGGTTGCGCGGGGCGCTGCAGCGCCTGCACGAGCGCGGCATCTTTCCCGAGTCGGTGACGGCTGTTGACGCCATAGAACGCGATCTTGAGCGGAGCGCGCTCCGCGGGGCGCTGCTCGGCGGGTTGATTGTGCCGGTGGCGGTGCTGCTCGCGGAGGGGCTCTTGTCGGGGCTCTTGTCGGCGCTTCCCCATTGGCGCACCTGGCTGGTTAGCCCGTTTGGCGCCTACCTGATCCTTAACGTCATCGCGAGCTCCGTCGTCGGGGCGTGGATAGGCCGGATGGCGGGCTACGGGCGTCTCGGTCACGTCCTCGCCGAGCGCGGGTTTGAATTGCGGGTTGTCCCCGACCACCCGGACGGGGCCGGGGGGCTCAGGCCTATCGGCGCCTTCTACCTCTACCAGTCCCTCATGGCAAGCTTGCCCGCGGTCTTCTTGATCATATGGGGGCTGCTGTTCTGGCTGTGGCACGCGTACCAAGCCCTTGGCGGGTACCTGTCGTTGCTGGCATTGGCGATCCTTGCCGAGGCCCTGGTCGGGGTCCGCCCGATGATCTCCGTGCATGCCAGCATGCGGGAACAGAAGAATGCGTTCTTGGCCAGCGCGGACGAGAAATCGCGCAAATTCGAGACAGTCCAAGCTCGCCTTAAAGACGCGGAAGGCGAGGAACGAGACGCACTCATGCGGGAGCTCGCCGTGCTGGTCGAGCAGTTCCAGACTCTCGAGAAGGCGCCGACCTGGCCAATGGACCAATCCCTCCGCCGCCTGATCACCCTGCAAAATGTCGTGCTCTTGCTGCCATTGGTCGGCTCGCTGTGGGCCCTATTGAAGAGGTTGGGATAGCCCTGGCCGCGGCGCAGCTGTCGTAGCCAGCCTCGTCCGCGAAGTCATCGACCCGCTTCGTCATCGAGGCTAGTGCTTGGGCAAGTACGGCCGTTGAGACGGCGGGCATCACTGGACGGTGCCGGTGGACGAAGTCAGGGTTGAAACCGAGCCACTTGCCGGGAGCGTAGCTCTTTGAACTGCCTGCGCAACCTCCGTCTTCGGCACAGGTGCCAAATCCGTGCGAGGCAGGCACTGGTTCCAGGCTGGCGACAATCGGGTCCCGTGGATTGCCTATTTTCCATGCGTACATGCGTCGCCGCGACGCTATGCACGTGCTCAAACACGCTGATAGTGTTCGTCCGGTGTGGGAAGTTACGCTAGCCGATCTGAGGTATCGGTACCGGCAGTTCCTCATCGCCGTCCTCGGAGCGGGCGTAGTGCTCGCAATGGCGCTGCTCTTGGCTGGCCTCGTGGGCGGGTTCGCAGCTGAGATTGACTGGACGGTCGGTGGGGTCGGCGCGCAGAGTTGGGTGCTTGCAAACAGCGCACACGGACGGCTGGGCGCGGGGATCTTTCCCGAGGCGGCCAGCGCGGCCCTGGCGCGCAGCCCGGGCGTCACGGGGACCGCCCCGCTACTGATCCTTCCCGGGGAGGTGGCCCGGGTGAGTGGCAAGACCCGGACCGTCGCGATTTTCGGCGTTCAGACCGGAGCGCTGGGCGATCCTGCGGTCACCTCGGGCCGTGCGCTGTCGGCATCGGGGCAGGTCGTGGCCGATGGCCGGACGCATGCCACGGTCGGGACGCTTATCACGATCGGCAGCGAGTCATTCCGGGTCGTTGGCCTGGTGGACCATCGGACGATGGCCGGGGGCATCCCGATCGTCTATATGTCACTGGCCGATGCCCAGGCCCTCGCGCTCGGCGGCCGGCCGATGGTTACCGCTCTGGTGACCCGCGGCGTTCCCCGCCAGGTGCCGGCTGGCCTCGCCGTGCTGACCAACCAGCAGGTAGAGCAGAGCAACCTTGCCGCCCTATCATCCGCGATCGCGTCGATCAACAATTCGAAGATCATGATGTGGGTGGTCGCGGCCATCATCATCGCCGCCCTGCTCTACGTGTCGGCGCTGCAGCGCGTGCGCGACTTCGCCGTGCTAAAAGCACTCGGCTCGTCCTCTGCTGCGCTTTTTGGCAGCGTCGCCATGGAGGCCGTAGTCGTGACTTTGCTCGCTGCCGTTTTCGGCATGGTCATTTCGAATTTCATGGGCGGCATTTTCCAGCAACCGGTGGTCATTCCCGGCAGCGCCTTCGCGACGTTGCCCGTCATCGCCGTGGGCGTCGGCCTGGTGGCAAGCCTGGTCGCCGCGAGAAGAGCGACGGGCGCCGACCCCGCCGCGGCGTTCGGCGGGTGAGCAGTCCGTGTCACTGGTTATCAAAGATCTGACCGTCGAGTTCAGCTCGGGCGGCTACAAGATCCGGCCGCTCAACTCGTTCAGTTGTGAGTGCGCCGATGGCCATCTCGTCGTGCTGCTCGGGCCGTCCGGGTGCGGCAAGACGACTTTGCTCTCCTGCCTCGCCGGACTGCTCAAGCCGGCGGCCGGCTCGATCACATTCAACGGCGAGGAGATCACTGGCCTGCGCGGCCAGGCACTGGCCACCTACCGCCGCCACACCGTGGGCGTGATCTTCCAGGCCTTTAACCTCATTCCCAGCCTTAACGCCCGAGCCAACGTGATGGTCCCATTGCGATTGTCCGGCGTCCGGCGGAGTGAGGCCAAGCACAAGGCAACCGCGCTGCTCGCCCGGGTAGGACTCGAGGAGCGGACTCATCACCGGCCCGACCGGATGTCCGGCGGGCAGCAGCAACGTGTCGCCATCGCCCGCGCGCTCGTCTATGACCCGCCGCTGTTGCTCGCCGACGAGCCGACCGCTCATCTGGACTACATTCAGGTTGAGGGCATCCTGCGGCTGCTGCGCGACCTGGCGTCCCCAGGCCGGACCGTGGTGGTGGCAACCCACGACGAGCGGATCACCCAACTCGCCGACAAGGTTGTCGAACTCACCCCGATCCTGCCTCCCGCCCACCGGGAGCCGCACGTGGTAACGCTAGAGGCCGGGCAGTACCTATTCCGTCAGGGGGATCCCAGCGACGTGGTTTACCTCATCGAGTCGGGTCAGATTGAGATCCTGCGGGACCGCGAGAACGGCAGCGAGGAGCAGCTGGCCGTGATCGGTGACGGGAGCTACTTCGGCGAGCTCGGCCCGATGCTGAACTTGCCGCGCAGCGCGTCGGCCCGCGCCCTGAGCCCGACGGTTCTCACGGGATGCTCAGTCCAGCAGTTCCGTGCTCATGCCAGCAAGGCCAGAGCGACCGTGGCGAGCGGTGGAGGGTCAGGGTCTGGCCAGGAGCCCGCTGAGGTTGCCGCGTCCGGGACGGAGTGATCTGAAGGAGCACTACGCCGTCATCGCACTGGTTGCCTGGCTATTGAAGCCTTAGTTTTACTGAGCTGTCTCACGCAACTTGGCCGGTACCTCTCCGACCGGCTGGGGGATACTGGCCTTCAGCAATGGCGCGAGCGCATGGCTTGACGGGTGGGTGACTGAGAGCCGGGCCTGCGCGCTCTGCAGGAGGTTGGGTGAGGCGCTGAAGCTCGTGAGAGCCTCGAGGAAGTCGCCGCCCCCGATCCGCAGCAGTGTGCACGGCGTCCGGGCGGTGACCGTCGCCGTCCGCGAGATATGCGCAAGCAGTCCGATCTCCCCGACGTAACTGCCTGGCCCGAGTGTGCGCAGCAAGGTCGGGGTGGCGCCACTCTCGCCGACCGCCGATATGTCGAGATGACCGTCGGTCAGCACGTAGAAGGCATCGGCATGATCTCCCTCGGCCATCACGATGGTCCCTTCCGGGACGGTGACTTGCTCCGCGGACCGGGCAAGGGCTTCCAGGCTCGAGCGGGACGCGTTCCGGAACAAGTCCAGGCGCTCCAGTATCGCGACGCGGGGGGCGATCGCAGTTGCGGTGGCAGCCGCCGTCCTGTCGGCGCGCACCAGGACGGGCACCGCCAGCAGGCATAGCGCAGGTATCCCGGCGCCGTAGCTCAGCATCGCCTGATGCAGGCCGGCTCGCAGGACAAACGGAGTGACCAGCGCTCCGAGCGCGACGGCTCCGTACGCGAGGGCGAAGAACGCTCCGAACACGCGGGCAACCATCTCCGCCGGAGCCGATCGCTGGAGCGCGGTGATCGCCAGGGTGTCGACGACAAGAGTGCCAGCGCCCCGGACCACCTGCAAGGCGACGCCGATCTCGGGCTGGTGGATCGCGACGAGGAGCGCAGTCGGAACGCAGTAGAGCACCGTGCCGCCGAAGATGGCCGGGGCCAGGCGCGTCCGCGCCGCCAGTCGGTTGATGAACGTAGCGCCGAGCACGCCTCCGGCGCCGAGCCCGGCCAGCAGATAGGCGTACCCCGAGCTGCCGAGGTGGAGCTGGGCCCGGCCGATAGGGATGAAGAGCACTAGATCGGTCCCGGCGACAAAGCTCACGACGACGCAGAAGGCGACGAACGTCGCCGCCCGGCCCGACTTGGCAACCGCGCGGAATCCGCCTGCAATCTGGCGTAGCGGCCCGACCTGACCACCGTCGGTGACGTCGCCGGGGTTGCTGCGCACTGTCATTGTCGGCAGCCAGAGCGCCGCGACGCCGAAGGACAGCGCGTTGACCATGATCGCCAGCGCGGGACCGCCAGCCAGGAGCAGCACGCCGCCGATCGCCGGGCCGACGAAGATCACCAGGTTGTCGATCGTCCCGTTCAGCGCGTTCGCCGCGGCCAGATCGTCCTCTCCGACGACCTGAGGCACCAGAGCGGCCACGGCCGGGTTGTAGGGGCAGAGCACGATCGACGTCAGGACGCCTAGCACCACGATGATGAGCGCGGGAGCGGACTGCCAAGCCGCGACCGCGAGCGCGGCCTGGATCGCGAGGGCGATGACATTGAGCCAGACCATGAGCCGCACGCGCTCGAACCGCTCGGCGACCACCCCGCCATAGCCGCCGAGCACAACGAAGGGCAGGTATCGCGCCATTGTCCCCGCCGCGACCCAACTTTCCGAATGAGTGAGGTCATAAAGCAGCACGATCAGCGCCGCGTTGTACGCCCATGACCCGCTGGCCGAAATCAGCTGACTACCTAGCAGTCGCCGCAGATCCGGCGAACGCAGCGCCGACCGGTACCCTGGCCTGCCAGCGACGTCGTTGCCCATTCGTTCCCCCCCGGAGCCTCGCTGGCATCCGGATAACCCGATGCCGGAAGCGTGGCGAATCGCCCCACGGCCGTCCGTCACCGAGCGGACACATTTGCTGTCGGTTAGCCGACAGACGCGGCTCGACGCGAGCCGCTCACTCCTCGGTGCCTCGATTCCTTGAGAGCGGTACTGTGCCCGCAGGACCGGCGAACCGATGCCAAGACGAGGGGGACGAGACACAGTGGCGACGTCTGATCTGACAGACGTGCTCAGGCAGACCGCTCTGCTCAGGTCTGTTCCGGACGCCGATCTCGCCGTGCTCGCGAGGTCGTCCCGGACCAGGGCGTTTCGCCGCGGTCAGGTAGTGTGCACCACGGGTGAGCCTGGTGACACGCTGATCGTGGTGATCTCCGGCCGGGTCAAGGTAGTGGTGCGTTCGGCTGACGGCGGGGAGCTCACCTTGGCGGCCGTCGGGCCCACCGGGACGCTTGGCGAGGTGAGCGTCGCAGACGACGGTCCGAGGTCCGCAGACGTGGAGACCCTGGAGGACAGCCGGTTGCTCTTCCTCCCTCGCGAGCAGATCCAGGACATCTGTGCCAGGGTCCCGGCCGCCGCGCAGGCCTTGGCCGGTTCCGTCGCCGCCACGCTGCGCCGGCTTACCGATGCGACCTCGGACCTGGTGTTCCTCGACCTGCCGCGCCGCGTCGCCAAGGTGCTGCTCAGCCAGCCCCGCGACGACGCCGGAGTCATCTCGCCGCATCTGACTCAGGAGCAGCTCGCGCATCAAGCGGCAGGCACCAGGCAAAGCGTCAACTCCGCCATGCGGGGCTTCGAAAGGCGGGGATGGATCGGGGTGAATGGCCGAATCGTAACGGTGCGGCAGCCGGAGATGCTGGCTCAGTTCGCTGGTGGCTAGCACCGTGTGTCGGCAACCCGACACCAAAGCTGTCACCACCGTGACTGACCGCGCTCATCAGCTAGGCGATGCTAGACATGTCGGTCGCGTCCGCGATCGAAAGGCAGCGCCGCGAGCGAGCAAGAACAGATGCTCGTGACGGCACCGGTGGAGCCCGAAGCCGCACCTGGCAGAAGGCGTCCAGCTCCGGGGGGCACCAGGCTCGGTCGCTGTGCCGCGACTAAGTGGGGGGGACGGGGGGACGGGCAGCCGACGTCCGTCCCCCCGCCGAACGTTGTCCGGGCTCGGCTACCTCTTCTTTCTGAGCTCCGCCTCCCGCGGTCGTGGCGTCGGCTGCCAGGATGGTGTCAGCGATCACCTCGGCCTGCTGCTGCGTGGCGGCGTGGCCGAGCACAGCGGTCAGGAATGGCTCCCTGCCGAGTTGGTACACGGTCGCGCTGGTGCGGGCGGTCACGGTCGCGGTGCGGGGAATCGCGCGCAGCAACGCGATCTCCCCGACTCCCTCGCCGCGGGCGCACTGGCGCAGGAAACGCCCGTCCTGAGTGACGTCGAACTGCCCGGCGGCGATCGCGTAGTACACGTCCCCGGGGTCGCCCTGCCGCATCAGATCGGTTCCGGCCGACACCTCAACCGGCGTGAGCGCGGCAGCCAGGCCTTCAATCGCCGGTGCGGGCAGTTCAGCGAAGAGCGGGATCGACCGTAGCAGCGCGATCTCCACCACCGGCACGCGCGCACCCGCGTCCAGCTTGAACAGCCCACTTCCGCCAACCGCGGCGCCAAGCGGCAGGATAGCTGCCA
>Ga0126378_10003270_pt1 | contig 12248 bp, 13 predicted proteins | sample PanSoiMetPlot_23_FD_92587 | JGI IMG/M metagenome (GOLD analysis project Ga0126378, IMG submission 92587) | Tropical forest soil microbial communities from Panama - MetaG Plot_23 | ecosystem: Environmental > Terrestrial > Soil > Tropical forest > Bulk soil | place: Panama | collected 2016-02-17
GCTGCAGGACGGGCTGTTCGAGCAGGAGGGCCTTGAGCCGGAATTGCTCAGCGACGTCATGCACGAGGTCAGCGGGCATCGCGAATCGTCCTACTTCGAGCGCCCTCAAGACCGGCCGTTCGTGGAGCAGAGGGAGGTGGCCAACTCGGCCTGCGAGTGGGGTTCTGTCTGCAATGCCGGCGCTGGTATGGGACGCTTCGTCCCCGATCTCTATGGCGTCGCTCGTCACGCGATTTTTGTGGCCACCACCTCACGGTTCCAGCGCCTTGCGGACCTTGCCGGCGTGCCCGTTGGGGTCGGCTTGATGGCCGGCAGCCACTTCACGGCACTTCGAACCCTGGAGACTGTGCTCCCGAGCGACCGGATAAGGGTGGCCAACGTCGGTGGCCCGGGACGCCGCCTGGAAGCACTGCTGAGCGGTGAGATCGAAGTGGCCAACCTCCTGGACCCGGAGATCCCGATCGCCCAGGCTCGAGGTTTTCGCACGCTGGCAGTGGGCGAGTTTCGCACGCTGTTCTGGGTCTCACCCACTCTGTCCCAGGATGCGCTTGGTCCGTATTTCCGGGCACTGGAGCGTGCGGATGGGGCGCTGAGAGCCGATCCGGCGAGTTACATGCACCTCTGGGCCAACAACGTCCCGCCGGCACTCGCGGGCGACTATGACTACTCGGAATTCGGCCAGGGCGAGCTGCTCGTCTTCGAGCCGTACCCGGAGGAGGCCTTCGCGGACGCGCTGGCGTTCGCACGCCGCTGGGGCCTGGACAAAGAGGTACGGGAAAGGCGCTTCGAAGCGCTCGCCTCGCACGTCCTTGTGTAGCCCCGTCCAGTACCGTGTCGTGGCGCTCGGCGAGATCCCGGAAAACGGGGGAGTGCTGGCTGTAGCAGGCGACGTGGAGGTAGGCGTGTTCCGCGTCAATGGCCGGCTGGTCGCGTACGAGAACCGCTGCATGCACCAGGGAGGACCGGTTTGCACCGGCGAGATCGTCGGGCGCTACGAGCAGGTACTCAACTCCGACGGCACAGTAGGAGGTGAGAGGTTCGACGAGACCGAGCCTCATCTCGTGTGTCCCTGGCACGGTTGGGAGTACGACCTGGCAAGCGGCAGGTGTACTGCCGATCGGCGCTACCGCCTGCGCCGCTATCCCGTTTCCGTGAGGGAGGGATATGTCTACGTCACGGTCTGACACGATCGAGGAGGCTGGCCGCCGGCTCCTCGACCTGATGGAGCAGGGCCATGGCGCAGCGCTGTCCACCAACACCCGCAGCCGGCTCTTCGCGGCACTCACACGCGCCTATGCGGCCGACTGGCACGCCGGTGTACCACCGTTCCCGCCGGGAACAGCCACCACCGACGAGGTGGTAGTCACAGCAGCGGAGATGCTGCGCGCCTGCGACGTGACCAGCTTCGAGCTGGCGGCGATGTTCGACGTGTGAAGGAGCGGCTATGACGAAAGCGATCGACGGTATGCCACAGGCAAAGGTGATCCCGGATCGCCGTTTCTCTTTCCTCGCGAACGCCCGCAAGGAGGCCGAGCGTCGCGGACTCTTCGACGTGCCGGTTGTCGACTGCGACTGCCACCTGTACGAAACGACGGCCTTGCCTGAGATCGCGCGGTACATTGACAACCCCAACATCAGGCGGTCCTTCGAGCGCTCGTCGCTTGGCATGGCCATGCATGCCCTTGTGCCCGGCAACCTCGGCGACCGGACCGTCAGCGGACGGATCAAGACCGAGCTGGACATGCATCTGCCGACCGGACAGCGCACGGATATCCATCCCCTTGCGGCCGGTCTTCTCAACTCGATGGACCAGATGGCCGTCGACTACTCGATCCTCTTCCCCACGCCGATGCTCACACTGGGAACTCATCCCCAGCCGGAGTTCGAGAGCGAGCTGGGGCGCGCCTACAACCGCTGGCTGGTTCGGGACGTTCTCCCCGCCAGCCCACGAATCCGCACCATGGCGTATCTCCCGCTCAGCGACCCCGAGGCTTCTGTTCAGGTGATCGAGGAGTTTTCCGAGGAGGCGGGCGTGATTGGCTTCATGGTTACGGCGGTCCGCTATCAGCCCATCCACCAGAACCGCTTCATGAAGGTGTTCGCGGCCCTGAACGAGCGCCGCCTGCCGCTGGCATTTCACACCGGGCCCAACTGGACCGACAGGCCATTCGAGCAGCTCAACCGCTTCATGGCTGCGCACGCCCTTGGCTTCCCCTTCTACGCGATGATCCAGCTCACCAACGTCGTGCTGAACGGGCTCCCGGAGCGATTCCCCGAGGTGCGGTTCATATACATGGAGGCGGGTCAGGCCTGGGTGCCGTTCCTGATCGCGCGTCTGGACAACGAGTATCGGCAGAGATCGTCAGAAGCCCCGCTCTTGAAGCGGCTGCCTGGCGACTACATCCGCAACATGTACTTCACGACACAGCCCTTCGAGCGGCTGGACAACGCCGCCCATATCCAGGCCATGTTCGAACTCATGGACGCCGAGAACAGGCTGCTCTACTCGTCGGATTATCCGCACCAGGATTTCGATCTGCCGGCGGTCATCTGGGATCTCCCCTTTCTCTCCGAGACGGCCAAGCGGAAGATCCTTGGCGGCAACGCGATGAGTCTCTTCAACCTGCCCCTGCCGGCGGCCGCCGCACCTCAGTCCATGTGAGGCCTGTGGGCAGCTCCGGTCAGCGGGCGGCTGGCGCCTACGAGTAGGCCGAACCCGAGCAGGCCGACCTCCCTCGTCTGCTGCTGCCTACGTACCTACCCGCGCCAGCGGAGCCTTGACGACTTCGCTGACAGTCGATGGCCACCGAGGATACCCAGCGAGATTCCGGTGCACTTCGCGCAATGACCGGATCAGCTGCCTCTGCTGCGCAGGGCTGAGGGTCCGCAGAGCGCGGTCGCTCATCGTCCTCATTTCTTCGCTGATCACGTCTTGCAGCCCGGCTCCGCGCTCGGTCAAGCAGATCCGCACCAGCCGCCGGTCGGTAGGGTGCGGCCGCCGCTCGACCAGGCCGGCCGCTGCCATCCGACTCGTCATCTTGGTCACCGTCGGCGTTGCGAGCTCCAGGCGCCGGGCGATCTGACCCGGAGCCTGGCAGTCCTCACGCCACAACACGCGAAGGATGTGCTGCTGGCCGGCGCGGACCCCGTGCCGGCGGAAGGCGGCCTCGCTCGCCTCCATCATCGCCCGCTTCGCGTTCCAGAAGGCGGTCTGGAAGTCGTCGTCCAGCTGATCAGCCATCTGGAATAAACCAGTCCCCAAGTTCGTTAGACGTATAATAAGATCGTTTCCCGGCTAAGGATAGCCGTCTCATAAAGGAGTTTACCCCGCATGACAGGAAATGGAAACCGCTGGTGGCTGGTGGTTGGTGCCGGTCTCGCCGTATTCATGGTCGCCCTCGACTCGAGCATCGTGAATGTCGCACTGCCCACCATCGGGCACGCCTTCGAGTCGCCAGCCGCCGTGATCCAGTGGACCATCCTCGGCTACCTCCTGCCTGCGGTAGCGCTCGTCCTGCCCGCCGGCCGGTGGCTGGACCGGAATGGCCGCCGGCCGGCTTTTGTGCTGGCGGTCGCCGGCTTTGCCGCCAGCAGCGCTGCCGCGGGGGCCGCGCCCAGCATCGTCTGGCTGATCGCGGCGCGTGTCATTCAGGGCGTCTTCGGTGCCCTGCTCAGCGCCTTATTCCCGGCGCTGGTCAGCGGCGCTGTGCGGCCTGAAGTACGAGCGCGAGCGATGAGCGTCGTGGCGACATTGGGACCGCTGGGCGCCGTCACGGGGCCGGCTATCGGCGGCTTCCTGATCTCGACCGTCGGCTGGCCCTGGATCTTCTACGTGAACGTTCCGGTCAGCCTCGCCGTCATCGCGATCGGCGTGCGCACGCTCGAGGCTGGTGGTGGACTCCGACTGCCCGACCGCGGCTGGCTCGCCGAATCGGGTCTGCTGGCGGTGGCCTCCGCCGTTCTGCTGGGCGCGCTGACCCAGTCGCCGGAGCGCGGCATGGTCTGGCTCTTGGCGGCGATCGCCGCCCTGCCGCTGGTCGCCGCCTGGAGCCGACTCCCCAGCAGCCGGCCGGTAGCTGACCTGATGCGAGCACCGGGCATGGCGGGACCCCTCCTGAGCCTTCTACTGAACGTGGCCGGGATCGCGGGCACGGGATTCATCGCGCCCTTTTATCTCCAGCAGGCGCTTCATGTGGGGAGCGGCACGACCGGGCTCGTGGTCCTGGCACTTCCGCTGGGAATGGCGGCGACCAGCACACTGGGCGGCTACCTCGCCGACCGCTGGGGTGCGGGCCGGATGACCGTGGTCGGGACGCTGGTGATCGCGATGGGGCTTGCCCTGGCGGCGCCCCTGGCCGCGAGCTGGCGCCCGATGGACCTCAGCTGGCGATTGGCGGTCATCGGCGTTGGCCTGGGTCTCTTCGCCGGCCCCAACATGGCGGTGGCGATGCAGCAAGCGCCTCGACATCTGCTGGCCACAGCGGGAGCGACAACCAGCCTGGCGCGGAGCTTGGCCTTCGCGCTGGGTCCGGCCGTCGCCACCATCCCGTGGGCGCTTTCGGCTTACAGCCAGAGCGGCATGCAGCGGGCTGCCGCGCTGTGCGCAGGCGTGGCAGCCCTCAGCGCCGTGGTCAAAGGCGCGGGCGCGATCCGAGGACGCCGGGCCCCGGCGACTGTCGCGATCGAGAAGAGGGCAGCCTGAGGAACCGCCTGGTCAGTAAAAGAGGCGCGTCAGCCGGCGTCGGAAGGGCTTCCAGCCCGCCGTCTCGACATACGCCGGCAGCACCTCGCCCACGCGCCGCTGGGCGAGCTGGACCAGGTCCTCGACGTCCAGGCCGGCAGTCGCGATGGGGGTGCCGACCCGCAGCTCGATGCGCTTGCGCAGCCAGAGGTCCTTCGTACCGGTGAGTGCGACCGGCAGCACGGGCACCTTGGCCTCGATCGCAAAGTGTGCGAATCCCTTCTTGAAGGGGAGCAGCTCCCCCTCTCGCGGCCCGTAGGCGGCTTCCGGGAAGATGGCCACTACAGCCCCCACGTCCAGGCACCTACGCACCTGCTCGAACAGGAGCCAGTCGCCGTGGCGGTGCATATCCACGGGAATGTACCCACCCACCTGCCCAATCAGCCACCAGTGCCACCGGTTCTTGACCAGGTTCTCGGGATCCGCCAGGAAGTGGAGACGCGGCTCCGACGGAAACGCCAGCAGCAGCGTGAACGGGTCAAGCCAGTTCAGGTGGTTGCAGACGAGCACGTAGGGCCGGTCCCTGGGAATGTGCTCGCGACCGAAGACCTGAAGCCGAAACAGCAGCCGGTAGAGCGGCCCGATCGTCAGGCGCGCGACGCGGAAGCCCAACGTAGCCTCCCGCTGAACCGGCACCGCGTCCGCGGCAGGGATACGGGGTTCGGAGTCGGACATACGACGGCCACAGCGTAGCGGCGCGCACAGGTCCCGTGAGAGGGCCGCGGGTGAGGTGGACCACGATGGACTTGGGCCTCGCGCACCAGATGCTGGCGGGAACCCCGTGACCTGCTGCGCCAGGCTCAGCATGATTCGGCGAACACTGCCTCCTCATACGCTGCGACACTCAAGTCGGGCGGCTCGATGCCGTTTGCTCCGAGTACGGTGCAGACCTGCGTCCTGTGCTCAGCACCGTGGGCGATTGCTTGAGTCATGGTTCCCCACCGGACGACGAGCTTCGCCTTGCCGCGCCAGGTCGTCGTGAACACTTCGTCCGGGTCCCGACGGGACTCCAGGTAATCGACCCAGCGCATGGCGTGCTCGGTGGCGCGATCGACAAGCTCCTCGACCGGCACGATCAGGCTCTCGATCCACTTGGGTGGGTCCTCGCCGGTCAGGTCGCGAAGGTAGAACTGCTCGGAGGACACCAGGTGGGTCAAAGTCCGTTCGATCGAGCCCGTGGTTCCGGCCGCGGTCAGGTTCCGTTGGTCCGGAGTCAAGGAGCAGCAGAAGTGGATGAGCTTCCGCGTCGCCCAGGAGTGGTAGGCGAGGAATCGCATCAGGTAGACGGCTGCCGCCTCAGTCATACGCAATCGCCTCGGTACTGGCCGCTCCAACGCCGACGGTCTGGCCGGGTCGAGGTCCAGGCGTGGTGCTCCGTTCGTCCGCCGTTGCTGGCCAAACCCCTGTCGGGCTTGAAGCGTACATCGACCTACGCCACTCCAGATCCATTGGCATTTAATTGGCTTTGAAATGGTAGAATCGTGCCATGAGGTTGGTCGTGGACACGGCAGGGCGAATCGTAATACCGAAGGCCTTGCGTGATCGCCTCCGGCTGAGCCCAGGTACCGAACTCGAAGCGGAGATCGAAGATGATCGTCTGGTGGCTACTCCGGTGGGTGGTCCCGACGTTGTCCTGATCGAGGAAAACGGCCGCCTCGTCGCTGCCACCACGCAGCCCACCGCTCCCATGACGCAGGAGGAGCTACTGAAGCTTATCGAGGAAGGGAGGCAGTGGCCGCACAGTCGTTGACCACCGACACCAGCGTGATAGTGCCTTCATTGCTAAAGTGGCACGCCCTCCACGACGCGGCAGTCAGCGCGCTGTCGGAGGTGCGACGGGTGCCATGCCACGCCCTGGTCGAGGCTTTTTCAGTGCTCACGCGGCTGCCTGGCCAACGGGCCCTGCGCCCAGCGCAGGCTCAGCAAGTGCTCCTCCATGCATTTCCTGACGAGCCGCTGGTCCTCAACGCTGGAGGCCACCTGGCAGCGATTCGTCGACTGGTTGAGGCAGGCATCGGTCGCGGGCGAATTTACGACGCAATTGTCGGCGCAACTGCCGCCAGCGCTGGTGCGCGCCTTGTCACGGCTGACCGAAGGGCGCTGACTACATACGCCCTGGTTGGTGCCGACGTCAAGCTTTTGGAGTAGCGACTTAGCGGCCGAAATCGCGCCCCCGAACAGTGCGAGGCGCGACATCACTCAGTCCTTCAGGTCCGGATTCGATGAACACTTCCTACAGCCATGCCTGTGCCGTTACCTACGCCAGGGTCAGTTCGTGGTCCCAGCGGCGAGCCTTCGGCATCTCCTCCGTCTGGACGTCCGGCGGCTCCAGGGACGCGGCCGACAGAACCTAAACTTCACGCGACGCGACGCCGCCAGACAGGAGGAGGCCCATGCCCTACCGGACGATCGATGCCAGAAAGCTCACGCCACACATCGGAGCCGAGATCGGCGGCATCGACCTGACTCAGCCGCTGAGCGACCAGCAGGCCGAGGACCTCCATACGGCGCTCATGGAGAACCTGGTTATCTTCTTCCGCGACCAGAACCTCACCGTCGATCAGCATGTGTCGCTGGGCAGACGCTTCGGTGAGCTCACCGTCCATCCCGCATCTCGCGACAGCGCGCCTGGACACCCAGAGGTCATGGTCGTCCGAGCGGATGAGAGCTCCCGGTGGGTGGCGGGCGAGCACTGGCACTCCGATGTGTCCTGTAGCGGAGAGCCACCCATGGGCAGCCTCCTGCATCTCCATCAGGTCCCCGCGGTCGGCGGCGACACTTTGTTCGCGAGCATGTACGCCGTCTACGAGTCGCTCTCCGAGCCGGTGCGACGAATGCTCGACGGGCTGACTGCGGTCCACGACGGCGCTCACTACTACGTGGGCCGCTATGAGAGCGGCGACCGCGCGACGGCATATCCACGCGCCGAGCATCCGGTCGTGTGCACCCACCCGGTGACCGGGCGGCGCTACGTATTCGTGAACCGCACGTTCACGACGCGCATCACTCAACTGACCAGGGCGGAGAGCGACGCGGTGCTCGAGATGCTCTACCGCCAGGTCGAAACGCCCGAGTTCCAGTGCCGCTTCACGTGGAGACCCGGCTCTTTGGCCTTCTGGGACAACCGCTGCGTCCAGCATCAGGCGGTGTGGGACTACTTTCCGGAGCGGAGGTACGGGCACCGCATTACGGTGAAGGGAGAACGTCCTCGGGCCTGATCAAGCAATGACCCCAGCGGCCCGGTTGCTCCTGGAGTTGCTCTCCCTTGCGGGATCGGTCCTCCGGTCGCTCCCGGGTCCCCGGGGCCGTCGAAAACAATAGCCGGCTCGGTTCCTGACTGCGCGACCAAACTTCGGTTCGGAAGTAGGCGACACGCAGTCGCCTCGTCACTTGTCTGTTGGCACGGCCAAGATCCATCCAGGTCTTGTATATGCGAAGTCGGAAGCCATTCGAGTCGCCGCTGTCCGTAGAGTCGTCGTGCCGATACCCCGCTCGCCCCCCAGCGCGAGTGCGACGGGCCACGAGTGACGGATTCAATGAATCTGGCAATCGCGCCCAGGTCGGCGTGACGGCCAACGATGGCATCCATCTGATCCCTCCACGGCGAGGATCGTCGAGTTGGTGCGGTTCCTACGCCCAGGACGCGAACAAAGTCTCCGTGCGATAGGCTCTAATCGCCTCCAAGAAAGCGGAAAAAGGATGTCGCCTGGATGTGGTTCCAATAGAGCACGAAGCCCTTGGACGCAATGATCCCCTCTGCGACTGAGTCTGGTGTACCGGGAAGGTGGCAGCTGACGACCAGGATTCCCCGGCTCCCATCTGAATACGCAATGCGCAGGAACACTAGCCCAGCCCGGATGGCAGGTGCCCCCGGGACCGCACCAGGAGCCGGATCGAATTTCGCCAGGTTCGTTACCCGGTACGTGCCGTTCTCTCCGGTTGACAGGCTCCAGCTACCGCCGCCAGTCACTTGAGCGGGATCGCCCGGCTCGAACGTTCCAGACCCTTTGAAGGTGATCGTCGAGCCATCTTGAGCCCGTGACGGTGCTCCATTGGGCGCCCCGATCACCCATTCGAAAGTGCCCTCAGCTTCGTTCTGATCGCTCGCCTGAGCGGGTATAGCCACAGTAAGAGCAGATGCCAGCGCAGCCGATCCCGCTCCCGCCTTTTTCAAGAACTCTCTCCGCTTCATTTTCGCCTCCCGGAGCCAGAAATCTTTCGGCCAGCCCAGTGGTACCCGTTCGGTGAGGCGTATGCCCTACAGCCATGGTCTCCAAAGGGGCATGAACGCCTCCTTCCCGGGGACGCCAGTTAGAGGGCCAGCAGGAAGGCGCAGGTGCAAGTACGCCTGCTCGGCCCTTCGATGCTGGTTTAGCACCGAGCGACCGGGCCCACAATGGGACTTTCGTACTAGCGCCAACCGCCCGGAGGCGGCCAGTCTGACCCTGTGCCTTTCAAAGGGCGGTCGCCTATATCGGCGCTGAGCTTCCCGAAGCGCCGCTCATTCTGATGTCAGGGCCCTGCTGCGCGCGGGTCAGGTGCGGCCCGAGCCGTGACATTGGTGCAAGAGAGCCTATCGAACGCTCGCACGCAGCAGCTACAGCTGCCAGCCAGGGCCTGGGCGAGAGCCGTGAGAGCCTAAACTCCGCGTCGTGGCCGAGCCCGTCGTACGTTCACCTGAGCAGGTCGAAGGGCGGCTGATCGCGGACGCCCGAAGTGGCAACCACGACGCTTTTCGCAGGCTGACCGAGCCGCACTACCGCGAGCTTCACGTTCACTGCTACCGAATGGTCGGCTCATTCCACGACGCTGAAGACCTCGTTCAGGAGACCTTTCTCCGAGCGTGGCGAAGCCTCGCAACCTACAAAGGCAGAGCGCCGTTCCGGGCCTGGCTCTACAGGATCGCTACCAACGCGTGCCTCAAGGAGATCGAGCGCCGGCCACAGCGCATCTTGCCACAGGACATCGGCCCAGCGGCCGACCCGATGCTTCCGCCATCACCCCCCATAGCAGAGGTCATCCAGCTCGAGCCATACCCGAGCGCTTTGCTGAGCGAGTTGGCTGGTGCAGCGCCGGATCCTGAGGCCGTCTACATCTTTCGGGAGAGCATCGAGCTCGCGTTCCTAACCGCCATCCAGCTCCTGCCGGCGCGCCAACGCGCTGCGCTGATTCTGCGTGACGTGCTGGGCTGGAGTGCCGGGGAGGTTGCGACTCTCCTGGAATCGTCGGTGGCGTCGGTCAATAGCGCGCTGCAGCGCGCTCGGACAACCCTCGGCAATCGTCTCCCGCACCGCGGAACGGGGACCACCGGCAAGGCGGTCTCAGAATTGGCCCAGCAGTCTCTTCTCGTGCGCTACATCCATGCCTGGGACGAGGGCGATATGAATGCGCTGGCGCTGCTCCTGAAGGAGGACGCCGTACTGACGATGGCGCCTGCGCCCAACTGGTTCCAGGGTCGGTCGGCAATCGCGACCTTCTTCCACCAGCTCTGCTTCTCCGACCATCCGAAGCGCTACCGTCTAATCGCGACAGGCGCCAACTGGCAGCCGGCCTGCGCCGCGTATGAATGGGAGGCTGAAGCCGGCCACTACCGTTTCTCCGGAACCATGGCGCTGAGAGTGGAGACCGGCCAGGTCGCAGAGATCACGGGCTTCGGGGATCCCGGCCTCTTTGCTCTGTTCGGTATTCCCGAGTTCCTGGAGGCCGGCAGGGACTCCTAGTCCCACGTCCAGCCGGGGGAACGGGCCAGCGTGTACCGATGAATTTGGCCCTCATGAAGGATCTCATTGGCAGAACCCTTTTGCACAGGAGGCTGCCATGACCTCGCGCAACGCGACGACCGCCCTTGACCAGGTGGATTCTTTCAACCAACGCGACTTCGACACCCAGGTGAGCGGCTACGCCGACGAGTTCACGATGACCGACCACGCCCGGGGGATCACCCTTCGGTCGAAGGAGGAGGTGAAGGACTGGATGCAGGACTGGATCGCGGCCTCGTCGGACTCGAAGGTGAGCGTTGTCGAGGTGATCGACGCCGGCGATGTCGTGGTCAGCGTCCTGGACATGACAGGAATGAACGACGGACCTCTGGGACCGATGCCAGCGAGCGGGCGGCGCTTCTCGACCCGCGGCGTCCAGATCCTCCACTTCGACAAGGCTGGACGGATCGTTGCCCATGACAACTTCTTCGACCAGCTCTCGATCATGGTCCAGTTGGGCTTCGCCGAAAGGCCGTCACCGTCGTGATCGGCGCGATTGGAGTAACAAGCTATTCGAAGGAATGGGTTGCCGTGGATTCAATCGCAAGCCAGCATTCGCCGGCACTTGTCGATGAATCGAGGGGACTTCGTGAGGTCGGCTGGAAAGTAAGTCCACCGCCCTGCCGCTCAATAATTCATGGAGCGATTTCCCGGGCAAACTACCCGTCGACCCGGCGCTCCCACACCTCCAGGACTGCTTCCACCGCGTCGCGCACGCGATCACGCGCGCTGCCGCGGTCAACGCCGGACATCAGCAGCTCGTCGTACATCGTGTCTTGGTGCCGCACCGAGGCCACGACCGCGAGCCTGACCGCCTCCTCGTCCAGCGCCCGCCCAGCGGCAGAGCGGCCCACCCTGCCGCTGCCCCTGGCCGCGGCGTGGAGCGCGATTGCCTCGGCTCGCACGCCTGGACAGCCGGGGAAGAGGTTCCGAATCTCCCGCGCAAACCGTGCCCGGAAGGCGACGTTCTCCACACTGCGCCGCTCCGCCGCACGGAGCCGCTGCCGCGCACGGGCGTCCTCATCCGCCAGGCACTCATCTTCCGCCCGCTCCAGAGCCGCCTCTTCGATCAGGATCCCCTGCCGCTCGTATCGCTTCCGAGCCCTCGAGAACCGCACCACTACCAGCGACAGGCGGCTCGCCTTCTTAGCCCGCCGGCTCAGCGTCGCATCGCCCGCCGGCAGGAAGACGAGGTGGTCCATATCGGCGCAGGTCAGACACACTGGCCCCGGCTCCTCCATGAGCAAGAAGGCCCCGGTCCCACCGCACTGCGAGCAGGTCCAGTCGTTGAGCGGCAGGATGGCCACCAGGTCCGGCGGCCGGCTCTGCCGCTCGGTGAGCCACTGCCGCTTCTGCGCGGACAGCTCGGGCGGCACCCAGTGCGTGCGGTAGCCCCGCTCGACGCCCTCTTGCCCGCTGACACTGAAGCGCAGGGGCTGCCGCCGGCGGTTCCGCGCCACGTAGGCGGTCTCGCTAGGCACGAGGCCCCTGCGGGTCGCCCAGCTGCGGAAGAGATGCATCGCGGTCGAGAGCTTGTGCAGGTTGACCTCGATGCCGCGCTCGAGGCTGGGCAGCCGGCCCTGACGCCACTCGTCGAGCACTGACTGCGGCAGCCAGTGGATGCCGACCAGGACGTCGATCGGGCTAACGTACTTCTTCTGCGCCAGGGCGACCTCCGCCGCACGCTCGACGCGCACCTGGAGCTGCTTCACGTTCTCGTTCATGGGCGTTGCCAGTGGATTGTGCCC
>Ga0126378_10003271_pt1 | contig 12245 bp, 15 predicted proteins | sample PanSoiMetPlot_23_FD_92587 | JGI IMG/M metagenome (GOLD analysis project Ga0126378, IMG submission 92587) | Tropical forest soil microbial communities from Panama - MetaG Plot_23 | ecosystem: Environmental > Terrestrial > Soil > Tropical forest > Bulk soil | place: Panama | collected 2016-02-17
CCGCCATGGCATTGGGCAAGTCGCGCTTGTTCAACTGCAGCACGTACGGAATCGTCGCGAAATTCAGGTTGTGCTCTTTCAAATGCTCCTGCAGGTTTTCCATTGTCTCGAAGTTTGCGTCCAGGCGCTCTTCCTGCGAATCCGCCACGAACACCACGCCATCCGCACCCTTTAGGATCAGCTTTCGGCTGGCCTCATAGAACACCTGCCCAGGCACGGTATATAAATGAAAGCGCGTCTTGAACCCGCGCACGGTTCCCAGGTCCAGCGGAAGAAAATCGAAGAACAAAGTCCGGTCTGTCTCCGTCGCCAAAGACACCATTTTCCCCTTCTGGTTCTGCCCTGTGTGGTCGTAAACCCACTGCAGATTGGCGGTTTTTCCGCCCAGACCGGGACCGTAGTACACCAGCTTGCAATTAATTTCGCGCGCAGGAAAATTAATGAAAGGCACTTTGTCGTCGACCAGAATCCGGCCACAAATTTATAGCATACGCGGTGCAGGCAGGCCAGCATTCCCGCGCTGCGTTTCCCTGAATTGCCAACTTACTCAACAGTTTCCGCGATTCTTGAGCTGATTCCACGCGCTAATTTCCTTGTTGGTGCTCTTCGGTAACGGATGACGCTTGCGGCAACTCGCCAAACTAGCTTTGCGTTGTGACGGTGCCTGAATTTGACGCGCGAAACGGCCTCTGCTAGCATGCGCCCATGGCAAGCGCGCGCAAAGCCTCCGGGCACTCCCGGAGCTCCGGGCACGGTTCTTCTAAGTCAAAGAAAAAAAAGGCTTTAGGGACACCTCCCCCCGCACAGCGCGGGGGAGTCGAGCTGGTTGATCCCCGCGTGCAAGCCCAGCTCAAGACCTATGACGAGGCGCTCGCGCTTTTTCACCAGCAAAAATTCTCGCGCGCCAAAGAGGGATTGGAAGAAGTCCTTAAGGGTCCGAGCAAAGAGCTCGCGGACCGCGCGCGTATGCACTTGAAAATCGCCGAGCAGCGCATGAAGCCTTCGCAGGAACACAATCCGCGTAGCGCCGAAGATCACTACCAGCGCGGCGTGGCGATGATGAACATTGGCCGCTGGGATGAGGCGCGTGAGAGTCTCGACAAAGCGCGCAAGGCGGCACCGAAAGCCGATCACATTCATTACGCGCTTGCGGCTCTCGATTGCCTTACCGGCGAAGCCGATTCCGCGCTTGAGAATCTCAAGGTCGCCATTCAGTTGCGCCCCGAAAACCGCTATCACGCGCGCAACGACGAAGACTTTGCGTTCCTCCAGGAAGATCCGCGCTTCACCGAACTGCTCTACCCGGAGAAAGATGGCTTCTCGCTCTGAAAACCTTCTTTTAGTCGGTTGTAGTCAACTCGCGTTTCAGTCCAGCAAGGTCCTTTACCACGAGCTTCCGGCCTTCCACTTCCAGGTAGCCTTCGGCCTGCAGCCGGCTCAGGTTCCGAGATACCAGTTCCCGCACGGTGCCCAGCTCCGCGGCAAAGTCCTGATGGCTCTTTTTCAGCTCCAGGTGGATTCCTTCTTTCGAGTGCGTCCCGTCGGTTTCTGCGAGTTGCAAAATCAGTGCGATGAGGCGCTGGCGCACCGTCGTGAAGGAAAGCTCCTCGATGATCCCCACGAGCCGCCGCAGACGCGCACCGACGACGGCGATCACTTTCAGCGCCACGTCGGGATGCTCACGGCAGAAATTCTGGAAGTCCCTGCGCGAGATAAACAGAAGCTCCGCATCTTCCGAAGCCGCGGCTGCTGCCGGGTAGTTTCCACCGTCGAAAACGGGAAGTTCCGCGAATGAGCTGCCCGGCCCCTCAATGGCGAGTACTTGCTCCCTGCCGGACGCGGACAGCTTGAAGATGCGAATCTTCCCCGAGGCAACTAGAAACAGCCCGCTGCAAGGGTCGCCTTCGCTGAAGAGCAATTCACCGCGTTGCAGGGTTTTCTTGCTCGTCCTTGCCGCCAGCGCCTGGATTTCATGCTCTGTAAGGCTCGCGAATAACTGAGTCTTGTACAGCACAGCCTGGACATTGTCCTTCATATCTTTCATGCTCTTGCAGCCTGCTTGCTCTCGCTGAAGACGGCCTCTCGAATTCTCCGGGAGAGACCCCTTTGCGCGTTGGAGTCCCCAAAGATCGCGTCATTCTATCGCGTGCCGCGCTTGAACCCCTAACAAGGGCCGCGCCAAATTGCCAGCTTGCCACATCCCTCCCGGTGCTATGCTCCATCCTTACGTTGTGAAGCCGCAATGACGTCACCAAGAGAGATTTCGCGCCGTTCTTTCCTGCAGTCGACCTCGCTTGCCGCCGCGGGCGTTGCCAGCTCGCGGCTCTGGTCTTCCGCTTTCGCCACTGCTTCCCAATCCACAGCTCCGCTTCAGGAATTCGGCTACGGCGATGTTACGTTATCGAGCGAACTCCACGAGAAGCAGCTTCAGGAAACTCACACCGTCCTGATGAATCTCAACGAAGACAGTTTGCTGAAGCCTTTTCGTCAAATGGCTGGGCAGCCCGCTCCTGGCGCGGAGCTGGGTGGCTGGTATCTTTACGACGCGGACGACGACCATAACATCTTCGACGCAGGTTTCGCTCCTGGCGCAACCTTCGGCCAGTGGGTTTCCGCCCTGGCCCGCGTGTACGCGATCACCAAAGCACCGGAGGTTCGCGAAAAAGTTCTGCGTCTGAATCGTCTCTATGCGCAGACCATCTCCGGCGATTTCTACGAGAAGACTCGTTTCCCCGCCTATAGTTACGACAAGCTCGTTTGCGGCCTGATCGATTCCCACCAATTGGTCGGCGACCCGCAGGCGTTTTCCATCCTCGAGCGCACCACAGACATCGCCCTTCCGCACCTGCCCAAAGCGGCTGTCGAGCACGACACTGTCTGGCGTCCTGGCAAAGACGAGTCCTACACTTGGGACGAGTCGTACACGATCTCTGAGAATCTGTTCCTGGCTTACCAGCGCGGCGCGGGCGAGCGCTACCGGTCGCTTGGCGCGCAGTTTCTCGATGATACCTATTACGATCCGCTCGCGGAGGGCCGGAGCAATCTCGCTGGCCGTCACGCCTACAGCCACGTCAATTCGCTTTCGTCGGCGATGCAGGCGTATCTCACGCTCGGCAGCGAAAAGCACTTACGCGCCGCGAAAAACGCCTTCGACATGCTCACCGCGCAAAGCTTCGCCACTGGCGGCTGGGGACCGGACGAAACCTTGCGCGCTCCAGGCAGCGGAGACGTTGCCGCCAGCCTGACCAACACCCACAGCAGCTTTGAGACGCCCTGCGGCGCTTACGCGCACTTCAAGCTAACTCGCTATCTCTTGCGCGTTACGCGGGACTCGAAATACGGCGACAGCATTGAGCGCGTCATGTACAACACCATTCTGGGCGCCAAGCCGCTCCAGGCCGACGGAAGAACGTTCTACTATTCTGATTACAACTTCGAAGGCAGCAAGGCGTATTGCCCGCATCGCTGGCCCTGCTGCTCGGGGACCATGCCTCAAGTTGCGGCGGACTACCGCATCAACATCTACTTCCGGGACGCCCTAGGCGTTTTTGTCAACTTCTATATCCCTTCGACCCTGAAGTGGACGCAAAACGGAACCCAGGTCTCACTGACACAAAGGAGTTCGTATCCCTTCGACCCCGTGATCGTTCTTGACTTTATGCTCGCCAAGCCTACGGAGTTCACCGCCGCATTCCGAATTCCCGAGTGGGCCACTGGCGCTTCTCTTTCTGTCAACGGAAAGCGCGATGCGATTGCCGTCGTTCCAGGCATTTTCGCAACTATCCGGCGCAAATGGAAAACCGGCGACCGCGTCGAACTTCATCTGCCTATGGGTTTGCGTTTGGAACCCGTCGACCCCGCGCAACAAGACATCGTCGCTCTGGTCCGTGGCCCGCTCGTTCTTTTCCCCACCGGCCAGCAGACAGACAAACTCTCTCATCGCGACCTGCTGTCAGCGAAGAACCCAAGCCCAGGCAAATGGCAAATCGACTCTGCCAACGGGCCGATTACTCTGCTCCCCTTCTTCGCCATCGACGACGAGCCCTATTCCACGTATTTCAGAGTGAGGTAGCGCCCCTCATCGAGGCCCTCAGAACCAAGGTGCCCTCACGTCAGTTTGAGGCTCATCTCGTTGGTCTGTTGGAATCCAATGCTCTCGTAGAGTGAACGTCCGGCTGCGCTTGCATGAAGAGAGACGGCGCCGTACCCCTCTCGTCGGCACCAATCGATCATCCCCTGCATCAATCGCTTCGCCACTCCACAGCGCCTCGCTCCAGGTTCCGTGTACATATTCAGAATCCACGCCCGCTTCGCGAGACCCTCGCCGGGAAAACCGGGCCACACTGCGATCAGAACACCGCCCCCACCCAAAACCTGACCATTTGAGTCTTCCGCCAGCCAACCCATGTACGTGCCGGCGGGAATCGCTTCGATAAAATACTTCCGTGAGAGCGCCTCTACGCGATCGAGCACCGCTGCGTCACAGAATCCCATTTCTTCAAACATAGCTAGCCGGTGGTGCAAGATGTGTTCCAGATCTTCTGCGGAGGCTTTCCGTACTCGGATTTCCATACTCAAGTGTTGTGGGCGTGTGGCTGCTAATGGTAGGGACAAAATGGTCTTGCATGGAACCAAGCTTACCTACGGTCCTGTTTCTCCCCTCTGAACAGAGAATCGGCGAAGCAAGACTGAGGACTATCGAGGAACGCTCGGACTAAGCACCAATGACCAACGACCAAGAACTGCCTTAACCCGGTGGCCAGCGAAATTGTCGTCCGCCGAGCAAGTGCAAATGCAAATGAAACACCGACTGCCCTGCGCCGCCACCGTTGTTCAGCACTGTGCGATAACCTTGAAGCAGATTTCGCTCGCGCGCCAGCTGCGCCGCCACGAGCTGCAGTTTCCCCAGCACGGCCTGATCTTCCAAACCCGCATCCGTCAACGATTCAAAATGCTTTCGCGGGCAAATCAGGATGTGTGTGGGTGCCTGCGGGCTGATGTCTTCAAACGCAAAAAGCTCCGCATCTTCATAAACAATCTTTGATGGGATCTGTTTCACGCCAATCTTGCAGAACAAACAATCGCCGGCCATGGCCTCTCCCAAATCGTTTTGTCAGGGCAGAAGCATAGCGGGAATCGGGCCTCGCTGAAAGAGGCCCTTACAATACTTGGGCCAGTAGAGAAGTTCTCAGTTATTTTTCGGATTCGAGGCGGCGCTGGATTTGTCCGTCCAAATCACGCGCAATGGTTCCGACGGGCGCGATGGTAGGACCGGCATTCCGCACAAGCACCGTCACGTTACCGCGGGCAAACACTATCAGCGTGTTAGCAAGACCGAAGGCCACATCGCCAGGCGTGCTCTTTTCTTTTTTTCGCTCGATCGCACCGGACTGCATGTTGCCAAGAGCCTCGAGAACGGCTTCATGAGCCGCCTTCACAGAGCCACACACGAAAACATCAACGGATAGAACTTCGCTTGTATTGTCGCCATGGCTCCACATCGAGCGAATAACTTTGGCGCCTTCCTGCTCAGCATGCTTCACCTTGATGAGTTTCCAGCCCTTCAGCTCCGACCCTTCAAATTGAAATTCTTTGATCACGCGCCGGCCGGATTCGGAGCGTCCATGCCAATCCTTAACTCCAAAGTGCTCTTCCAGAGCTTCTTTTTGTGCGGCGTGCATAGTCATCCCTCCTTATATTACAACGCGACGCTGCCTGGTGCCGGGCTGAGGGTTGCAGGTTGGCCGGCCCGCCGGAGTGGCGAGACGGTCTCGATAGAGAAGATCTCCGGGATTACCGAAGCGCAGATCCTGCGGCAGCAGCGCCACGTGTGGCGCTGTCGTCGGATCGCTGTCGCCATCCACCCGCAGGCAAGCGTCATAAACGTCGTCGTTTGCCGTGCACGCCCCTTCCCAGGCAACTTCATGGTAGCTGAAGCCGCCCCAGCCGCAGGCGGTCTGCCAGACATTGCTTCCAATGGCCAGAAGCTCATTTAAGCCAAAGGAGTAGCCCATTCTCGACTGCCACAGATCGCATCCAAGCGCGTCTGCGAACGACGATACGAACGTGGCGCAATCGCTGCAATTCACGTAGATGCCGTTTCCGATTCCGCCGTGCAAGAGATCGAGGAAGTTGGTGCAGTCAAAATTGCCCCAACTATAGTGCGAGCTGCCGCCGCCGGGGCAGTCGTAGGTCATGATGGCAGGGCCCAGGGCGTAAACGTGCTGCGTGACCAACGCCGCAGCCATGTCCCGCGAAGTTGCGCCGCTAGCCCAATGGCACGCATAGTCGAGTACGTCCGTCCAGGGCAACTGCGTGTTGCCGGCATTGTAGGGAGTTTGCTCCCACGGATCAGTTGGCACATCGAGCAGAACGTACATGCGGTGGCGCGTGGTGTCGAAGTGGTGCCACGGATGATGCGGCCCCAGCCGATACTCCCAACGCCAATGCATGTCCCAGATTCCCACGTGGCCATGCGAAACGGGCGGATTGATCAGTTCAAACGCCGCGTAGCCTGTCTTGCCGTTGATGAAATTTACCGCACGGGCCTTCACGTGATTTTCGACGCGCACCTCGATGAACGCCGCGCTCGGATCATCGGTGATGAGCGAAACCTCGATCGTGATCCTATGACCTTGCGTCGGCGCCACCGCGTAAGCCGCGGGAGAATCCTCGGGATTAACGCTGATGAAGCGCCGCCACTCGGGAACGTGAACAAACTCGGTGGCTCTCTTGCGGATGTTCAAGGCGTCGTGCGTGGCAGAATTGTGGTTGTGGTTGAATTTGATGGCCTCAATCGCGATCATCGAGCTTCTCCTGCTTGCACGCGAAGGTTGCACCTCCCCGCGCGCGGACTAGGCGACGAATCTAGCCTTTCTTTTTCGGTTGATAGTGACGAACGGGCGCGAATCGTTTCACATCTGCGCAAGTCTGGATAACATTAACAATAGCGCTTCGCCAGCCTCAAACAACCGGTAGTTTCGTCAATGCGGCTGGTCATCAAGCCGGACGACGAAGGGGGAGAAACTTTCGCGGGTTCGCAGCTGTTCGCCGAGTTGGTGCGCGGCGTCCTCGCCGGAGATCTTGCCGACCCGCACGCGGTAGAAAACGCCTTCGGGGGCCTCATACTGCTGGATGAAAATGGGCGAATACGAAACATTCAGCCGGTCACGCAGCCGCTCCGCATTGCCACGATCCCGGAACGCGCCCACTTGGACGGTAAAAAATCCTACCGTTGGATCAACGCCGGGAGAAACCACTTCCACGCGCACAGGCACCACTCCCGGTCCCACCGATTCAATCTCGCGCGCCGCGGCAAGCGACAGATCGATGATGCGGCCTTCTACGAACGGCCCGCGGTCCGTAATGCGCACCGTCGTGCTCTTTCCATTGTTTAGGTTTGTGACGCGCACCATCGTTTCAAACGGCAACGTACGATGCGCCGCCGTGAGCTTGTACATGTCGTAGATTTCGCCGTTGGAGGCGTGTCTTCCGTTGAATGGTTCACCGTACCAGGACGCGCCGCCTTCCTCCGTGTAGCCCGCGGGTGCAGTCGCGTCCGTTGAGTTGCTGCGCCGCGGCGCGGCCGGCGAATTCGACGGTCTCTCAGGGATATCCGTCGAGCGCTTCGCTGATTCTTCTTTTCCGTGCGGTGTCGGTGAGGGTTGCGACGGAGCGGGCTGTCGGCTGGCGACTGGCTTGCGTCCCGCGCATCCTGGACCATCCACGAAAACCACAAAAGCCACCAAAAATGCCAACAAAAATAAACGTGATGAAGAGTCAGAGGAGGTCTTGCGGTGGCGCCGCGGACGCGCGCGGCGGTTTGGTGAAGAGCGAACTCTGGTCAGTTTCCCCGCGGTGCGAGGCTTTTTGGATGCCTTCTTCAACGGCCGCCCGTTTCTAGGAATTGGAGGAACTCTGCGGTTTCTGCGCACTGCGCGCGGCGTTGCGTTCCTCGATCTTGCCCGCCGCCTCGGCAAGCTTTTCCGAGACCTCGCGCAAGAATTGCGCCGTGCGCTTCTCCGTTTCCGGAGCCACGTCTTCTTTCACAAAAGTCTTCAAACGGGCAAGTTCCTCGTCCACCCGTTTCCCAAAATCCTCGAAGTTTTTCATGCTCTTGATCCTCGTCACTTCGTCATCGATGCGTTTTCCGAAATCTTCGTATCGTCCCATGGCCGCCTCTACCCGCCGCGACATTCAGCGCGATTTCTGTATTATAGAAACGCCTTTTGTGGCTCGCAAGGAGGATAGTTGGCGCTCCCGTACCGTTGGCAATGGCGGCTCGAACGCCTGAAAAACTCGCTGCGTGGATTCTTTGGCGGCGAGCAGCAGCCCCGCCCCAAGCTTTGTCCCGCCTGCGGCGCGCTTGTCGGCATCAGCGCCACGCGCTGCCACGAATGCGGCGCAAGCCTCCGCTTTTCCCTCGCCGCACTGAGCAAAAAACTCTCGGGTCTGTTTGGCGAAAACGAAGCGCCCGTCACCACGGTTCTGCTCATCGCGAATGTATTGATGTTCGGCATCACCTTCCTACTTAACAGCCAGGCCAGCGAGGGCGGCGGCTTGCATTCTCTCTGGAGCATGCGAGGTGAAGAATCGTTTCGACTGGGCGCCACCTATCCTTACCTGATTTTCGTCCGCGGCGAGTGGTGGCGCCTCGTCACCGCAATGTTTCTCCACGGCGGCTTGATTCATATCGGATTTAACATGATGGCCTTGATTCAATTTGGCCCGGCGCTTGAGGAACTCTATGGCTCCGCCCGCTATCTGTTTCTGTACGTCGTCACGGGTGTCTTCGGATTTCTGGTCAGCGCCTTCATGGGTAATTATTCCCTCGGAGCGAGTGGCGCGCTGCTCGGCCTTGTGGGGCTGATGCTTGCGATCACCACCAAGCGCGGCGGCGCTTTTATGCGCGATTTGCGCGCGCGCTTGATTACCTCGGTGGCGATTCTTTTCCTTCTCGGGTTTTCAGGAATAGGCATGGACAACTACGCGCACGCTGCCGGATTAGCGTCCGGATTTGGGCTTGGAAAGCTTTTCGTGGACCGCAAACCCATGAACGTCAAAGAGTACCGCGTCGCCTACGCCCTGGGATGGCTCGCCGGTATTGTCGTCGTCGCGAGCTTCGTCCTTATGCTGCTTCATTTCCACGATCCGCTTCCCGGCCGCGGATAAATCGAGACGCTCAAGGCCTACCCAATAACTGTCATCTCGGCGGAGAGATCTGTTTTCACTCCAAGGCTCGAACCAATTTGTTCCTTTATGAGGGAGTCGCAGGAGCATTGAGCCGTCGCGCGATGGTAAACGAATAGTGCAGCCCCGAAAAGACGCAAAGCCCCGCGACCACGTAAATGAGAATCCGATTCAAGGGCGCGAGGTGAAACTCTGGATAAGCAGCCGCTAGCACTTCCGTAAAGACCAGCACAATCTGAAAAAACGTAGTGAATTTGCCGTAAATACTGGGTGGAAACGGCCGGTACCCGGATGCCAGGATAATCACCACTGCCACAATAAGAATGAGAACGTCGCGGCTCAGCACAAGAATCGTCAGCCACCACGCGAGCTGCTGCTTGAACGCCAGCACCACGAAAGAAGAAGAGAGCAGAAGCTTATCGGCGATGGGATCAAGATAGGCGCCGAGCGAAGAGCGCTGATTGAACTTCCGGGCGATCAGCCCGTCGATGCCGTCGGAAAAACCTGCGAACACCAGCAAGAGCAGCGCCCACTTGTACCGTTCGTAGGACATCAGAATCAGGAAGAACGGCAAGAAGCCGAGCCGGAGAAACGTGATTTGATTGGGTACAGTCCAGATGCGAGCCTTCATCGCGATTGCGAATAGTGTAACTCAGGCGCATTTTCAGGAAAATCCGGATGTAGGGGCGCGCCTTAGCGCGTCCCCGGGAGCAGTGTGCAGCCCTAGGAGACTACTCGATAGTCGGCACTATGTTGGCTACGCAAATTGCGCGAGATACTCCTTCAGCGAACGGCCCAGCTTTCGCGCGAAAAGCTCGTCCATCGAAGGGATGGAGCCGGAAGGCTCGTCGAGCGCGATGCGTTCCACACGATGCATGGGAAAGAAAACGGTAGGGAATCCTACGCGCTCGCCGTCAGGCTCATTCATCTGGCGGACGAAATGATCGAACGAATTCAGATCGATGCCCCGCAGCGTCACACCCGAAGTATTGATGGCCAGCAGTTCGCCCCACACTTTTTCTTTGGGCGTGTGCAAGCTGACGATCACGATGGAATGCGGGTCCATGTTTAGAAGAACCTCGTTGTTAGACTATCGCGCTTTTCATTTCGAGTGCTCGTAAGCCTGGTTGAGCCACCACAGCACTTCGCGCAGGTCCTCGGTGGAACCGACGTCGAAGGAAAACCAGCGTTTTCCAGGAGAGATGCGGCGGTCTTTCAACGCGCGTTCTTCCAAGCCCTGCGGCATGGGATCGAATCGGAAAATGACGGAATTGGGCGTGTCGAATCCCCGCGTGACTGGCAGCGCGGCGAAAATCTTCTTGCGGTGATAAAGGCCCGCCATACCGAACATCGGTTTCGTCGTAATCTGCGGCCAGCCGCTCACTTCCGTTTTGAGCATCGCCGACCATTGCTTCATCTCTTCCGAAATCGGTGGCATCTTCGGCCGCGCGCGCATGGCTCCTACTTTTGGCTTGGCCGGCTTTCTCCGTTTTGTTTTGTTCTTCTTCATGTAGCGCCGGCTTTAGCCCGGCATATTTCATTCTTTAGATAGGCATAGGTCTTGGGCCAACTGTCGGTAAAAGCAGTCTTGGCTCGGTGAGCGATTGCACTTGCTCGAGCGTTGCGTCAGGCGCGAGTTCACGAAGGAGCAGGCCCTGTGGCGTGACGTCGATGACAGCGAGTTCGGTGACGATGTGGTCGACGACTTCGACGCCCGTGAGCGGCAGCGTGCATTTTTTCAGGATTTTCGGTTTGTTGTCGCGCGTAGCGTGTTCCATGGCGATGAACACGCGCTTGGCTCCAGCGACGAGGTCCATCGCGCCGCCCATGCCCTTGAGCATTTTGCCGGGAATGGCCCAGTTGGCAAGTGTGCCCTTTTCGTCGACTTGCAACGCGCCGAGAACGGTCAGGTCCACATGGCTGCCACGAATCATGGCGAAAGAATCCGCAGAAGAAAAATACGCGGTGCCGGGAAGCTCGGTAACCGTTTCCTTGCCTGCGTTGATGAGGTCGGGATCGACCTCAGAATCGAGCGGATACGGCCCGACGCCGAGCATGCCGTTTTCCGATTGCAGAATCACATCCATGCCTTTGGGCACATAGTTCGCGACCAGCGTGGGCATGCCAATGCCAAGATTGACGTAGTAGCCGTCGCGCAATTCCAGGGCGATCCGGCGTGCAATGCGTTCTCGTTTTTGTTCTTCGGTCAGAGGCATAAAGCTCAGTTCACCCGTTCTTGTTCCTCCCCAAAAGGCATGCGAGTTTCAATTGATGCGCTCCCAGATCAATTCTGTCGTTGCCATTGTGCCATGTAGGCGCTGCGGGGTCCGGAGGATCAAGCGGTTGTCCTGAAGCGTCACAATCGTGCGCACCACATCGCGGTTGACGCGGTTTTGGACCGAGCAAACCTCAATTTGGTGGATCACTTCCCCACCCCGGCGAGTGTAGCGTCCAGCGTAGGCAAGAACCGTAGCGAAGGCTTCCGCCCTTTCCTCCGCTGGGGCTGAAATGTAGTCATCGACCGAGAGGGATTTGCGCCCAGCATGCGTAATAATGACCATCATCCTTCCGTCGGCAGTGTAGGTCAGAAGCCCTGCTGGATTCTTTCCGAACGCATCCCTGACCTCTCCCTTGTCCGTTGTGTCCGTGGCGGAAAGCAACTTCCAGGTACCGACGATGGCATCGTTCGATTGCGTTGTCGCGCTAAGCGGGATCACCAGCATCGCGAGGGCCGCTATGACAAACCGCCTTTTCATCGGCATCTCCTTCTAAGGAAAAACAGAAATCACCGGTCTAAAGACCGGCCACTACAACTTCCTGACCGTGCGGCGCTCGATGCGCTTTTCGTATTTGGGGCCCTGGAAGATGGCGTCCACGAAGATGCCGGGCGTGTGAACCTGATTTGCATCAAGTTGGCCCGGCTCGACGAGTTGTTCGACTTCGGCGATGACGTAATCGGCGGCGGTGGCCATCATGGGATTGAAGTTGCGCGCGGTTTTGCGGTAGATGAGGTTACCCCAGCGGTCGCCCTTCCACGCTTTGATAAACGCGAAGTC
>Ga0126378_10003273_pt1 | contig 12242 bp, 10 predicted proteins | sample PanSoiMetPlot_23_FD_92587 | JGI IMG/M metagenome (GOLD analysis project Ga0126378, IMG submission 92587) | Tropical forest soil microbial communities from Panama - MetaG Plot_23 | ecosystem: Environmental > Terrestrial > Soil > Tropical forest > Bulk soil | place: Panama | collected 2016-02-17
AATGGCTTCGGCGCGTTGGACCGGTTGAGCGGATTTATCTTTCAAGATGGCGCGCTGTTCCTCGATCGTGCGGATCACACAGCCATCGGCACCACAATATTCCTCGAGTGAACCTTTGTGCTTGCCGCGCGGGATGTTGATGTAATGCCAGGGGCCATTGCGGCGTTCATTGCGAACATCGTCCGGCCAGGTGGAGGCGTCGACGAGTAGATCCGCAGTGGCATTGCCGCACCAGCGCCTTAACTTTGGATCAATGGGATTTTCGGAGAGTAATTTCTCGACAAGCTGGCGCGCCTCCAGGGTGAGATGCTTTTCGGCGATGAGCGCGACGGCTTGATGGCCTTTGCAGCCCCAGGCGTGAGCGGAAGGTGCGGCACATGAAAAGAATGCGAGCGCGCCGGCACAAATCAGAATTTCTTTATGCATGTTAAGCTAGAACTTGTCTCATAAAAGTCTCGACAGGAACAAAGGCAATTCCTCAGGGGCGCTGCGCGCCCTGGGCTGAAGCCCAGGGTCTACACAACCTACTCTGGCTGTTGATGTCGGAGCTAAAGCTCCGACCCCCAGTGCGTATATAGACAGCTCCTAGTGGGTGAAATTGAGACGAGCAACCTTGCCGAGCACTTTCAGTCGCTGAGCCAGCGCCCGATTGGCTTCCACGATTCCGTGTGATCGCAGATTACGCGAAGCGAGGCCGTGATGGGAATCGCGAGGACCAATCCCATACCACCCCACACCCAGCCCCAAAAAAGCAGCGACACAGTAATCGCAACGGCGTTCAAACGGACGCGGCGTCCCACCAATTTCGGCGCCACCAGATTTAGGGCCAGCACATGAATAATCATCAGCGCGATCGCAATCAAGATGAAATGGCCGATGGTATTCCATCTTCCGAGGGCGATGACAAATGGCGGCAGCCAGGCAAGCACTGCTCCGATGTACGGCACCATGTTCAGCAAGCCGGAAACGATGCCCGTCAGAATGGGGAACTCCATGTCGAGCCCCCAGAAAAAGAAGGTGCTCGCGGCGATAACCAGCAAAGCAACGACGGTCATGCCGGTGAGATAGTCGCGCAAGACATCACGGAGATCTTCCAGAGTCTCTTTGACTTGCGTTCGTCGGGAGGCGGGAAAAAGTTGCAGCGTGCCATGCCAAACCTGGCGCTTTTCCGCGAGCATGAAAAGCACCAGGAAAGGCATGAAGGTGACTTCGAGAAACAGGGCATACAGCGAGCCCATGCCCCGAAGAATAAGCATGTGGACGATGCCCGTTTCCGTGGACGGAACGGGCGCGACGGCCGATCCGTCGCTTGGCGCGATCTCCGAAACCTTGCCTTCGATTCCCCTGATCTTGCCCTGCACGGAAGCCGCCACGTGCTGCAGCACGGTGCTGTACTTGGGCCAGCCTGCGCCGAATTCGACGGCGCGCGTCCACAACCCGTAACCCACGCCAACGAGCACCGCGGCCAGAATCAGGACCATGACCATCGCGCCCAGCGTGCGCGGGACGCGCAGCCTCTCCAGGAACTCCACCGCGGGATCGAGGAAATAGGCGAGCAAAATGGAGAGGAGCAGCGTGATCACCACGCCGGCAGCGTAATAAAGGAACAGCAAAATAATGGCGGCGGCGATTATCCGCCCGCTGAAACTAGAGACGGTGAAGCGGACAACGGATGGGGGCGATGGCGGCGTTTGCGTGGCGGACACGAGCGGCTCCGAACCTACAAGGTAGCATAGTCGGGCAATGAGCATCGGAATGACGTGCGTGGATGTTTCGATAGCGTGCGTGCGCGAGATTTCGAGTGTCTACCCGGCTATGCGAACTGTCAGGCTCGGGTCAGGACAGCGGAATCCTCCATTTTCCTTGTGTTAAACTTTCGGAGGTTCTCACACGCTTGTTGACGGCTGCAGCGAACCCCTTCCGCCGCCGCGACTCTGTAAGGAAACGGGCTCTCTTTCATGGCCAAAGAACTCTTCGGCACGGATGGCATTCGCGGAGCGCCTGGATCGCCTCCACTGGATGACGGCACGCTGTATGCGACCGGGCGCTCGGTGGGCGCGTACTTGAAGCGCGAGCACGGCAGTGCGCACGTGTTGATTGGCATGGACACCCGCGAGTCGGGCCCGCATATCGCGGCGGTTCTCGCCGCTGGACTTGCGCAAGCAGGCGCGACAGTTGCGTTCGCGGGCGTGATCACGACTCCCGGCGTCGCGTGCCTGGTGCGGCAGAATGATTTTCAAGCCGGTGTCGTGATTTCCGCTTCGCACAATCCGTTTCAAGACAACGGTGTGAAACTTTTCTCGCATGCGGGCATGAAATTTCCGGACGCGGTTGAGGAGGAGCTAGAGGGAGATATTTTCAAGCATCGCAGCGAGCCGATGAAGAGTAGTTCGACGCGCCTTAACGCCGATGTGTCTTTAGATGCGGAATATCTGGAGTTTCTGCGAAAACGCGTGATTGCGGGCGCGAAGCTGAACGGCTTTCGAATCGTTCTGGATTGCGCGAACGGCGCGGCGTACAAGCTGGGGCCAGAGCTTTTTCGCTCGCTCGGCGCGGAAGTGGTGGCGATGGGCGTTTCGCCGGATGGCCGTAACATCAACGCGGGCTGCGGCTCACTTCACCTGGAAGCTTTGCAGAAGCGCGTCGTGACGGAAAAGGCGCGCCTCGGCGTGGCGTTCGATGGCGATGCCGACCGCGCGATGTTTGTTTGCGAAAACGGAAAAGTGGTGAATGGAGATGGCGTGCTGCTCGCCGCCGCGCGCTTCCTGAAATCACAGAATAAGCTTGCGGGCAATCGAGTTGTGGCAACGTCCATGTCCAACCTGGGGCTGGAGCGAGTTTTGGCCGGCGAGAACATCGCCCTGGCGCGCGCTGCCGTTGGTGACCGCTATGTATTGGAAGAGATGTTGCGCAGCGGCAGCGTGCTTGGCGGTGAACAGTCGGGGCACATTATTTTCCTCGAGGACAGCCCGGCCGGCGACGGCTTACTCACGGCGGTGAAAATTGCCTCGCTCGTGTCGATGCGCGGGAAGATCGAATCGCTTGTTGAAGGCTTGAAGGAATATCCTCAGCTGATCGTCAACGTGAAAGTGCGTTCGAAGCCGCCGCTCGAAACGCTGCCGGAAGTTTCGCGCGCGCTGGCAGAAGCGAATTCGGCGCTTGGCGAAAATGGCCGCATCGTTTTGCGCTATTCGGGGACCGAACAGCTCGCGCGCGTCATGGTCGAAGCCGAACACGAAGCCGACGTACAGCGCTTCAGCCATTCGCTTGCGGACGCATTGCGCTCCTCGATTGGCGCGTAAGCACCCCTTCTCTGCGAGAGTTCTTCGCCCTCTGCGTCGTTCTTTCTCCCTTTTCTTGTTCCACGTGGAACTTTTTCGCTGTTCGCGACATTACCGTTAGTGAAGGATCCAGGCGGCCTAAGATGCAAGACGCATTGCGGACGCTCGTTCTAAACTCGGAGACTCTTCCGCGAAGACCAATGAACGAAGCGCCTACGAGCCCGACAAGCACTTCCCCGCAGCCGGAGTCCGCTCGCCCAGGACTAAGCGACGAGCGACTGATGCTGGCTTTTTCGCAGGGATCCTCCGAGGCTTTCACGGAATTGTTTCAGCGCTACAAACAGCCGGTCTACGGATTCTTCTGCCGTCGCGTTTCTGATCACGCCCACGCCGAAGAGCTTACCCAAGAAACGTTCTTCGCCCTACTCCGCGCTGCTGCTCGCTACCAACCCCGTGCTCTCTTCCGCACGTATCTGTATGCGATTGGCTTCAAGATTCTTCGCGCACACCGCCGAAAAGCTGCGTTTCGCGCCGCCTTCCTGGGCCGTCGCAATTCCCTTCCTGAGCCATCTAAGCGGGACTCGACGGAAGCCCGACTGTGGGTTCGCCGAGCCGTCGAGAAACTTGAGCCCATCGACCGCGAAATCGTCATGCTGCGCGAATTTGAACAGTTGAGTTACGCGGAAATTGGCGACCTTCTTGAACTACCCGTCAACACTGTGCGCTCACGGCTTTTCCGCGCACGCACCGCGTTGCGCGGGTTGTTGGAACCTTCCGCGTCGCGCACTGCACAAAGCGCAGCGAAGCCCGAGGCACAAAGCAATATGCCAGCCGCCGCGGAGAAAGGAGAACGCGTATGAACACCACGATGCATCCTGTCGCCCCTGAAGAAGTCATGGCCCTCGTCGACGGCGAACTTTCGGTAGATCGCGCTGCCGCCGTCTCTGCTCATCTCGAAGCTTGCGCTGAGTGCTCTTCGGTCGCCGCTGATGTTCGTAGCTTGTCGGGCCGGATGAGTAGCTGGAAGATTGAGCAACTTCCCTCAAGCTTAGCCAAAGCAGCGATCGCTCCTGGGTTGAGGCGCCACGCGGAGAGAAAGTCCGCTCTAGGTAAGGTTCCAGGGCGGCGCTCCTTTCATTTGCCCAAGTGGATTGTCGTCACTGTCTCATCGGTCGCAACAGTGCTATTGCTTTTCGCAATTGCCATTCCAAATTTGCTTCGCTCGAGGATGGCTGGGAATGAGGCTAGCGCTGTTGGATCACTTCGAACGGTCAATACTGCTGCAGTCGCATATTTCATCCAGTACGGGCACTACCCTCCTTCTCTGAGGAGTCTCGGAGGGATTGTCGGCGACACTGCGACCGAACAGCATGCCATGCTCATCGATCAAACGCTCGCCGATGGGCGGAAATCTGGATATACGTTCACGTATCACTCGTTTTCCGGTGTCGGGTCCTCCCGAGGGACGTACACGGTTCGGGCTGAACCCCTTAACCCCGGTGATTCTGGCTTTCGGCACTTTTCCACCGACCAAACCGGCGCCATTCGCATACTGAACCCCAACGGAGAGCTTGTTGACGAGTTTCCTCCTTCGGCGCCTGGCTCCGGAAGCGTAGTTGCGAAGGCCGAACCCAATGCCAATGTAATGCCGGAGCCCGGTCCGATGATCGCGCGAACTGCGGAGTTAAAAATTGCTGTCGAGAAATTGGACGGCGCGAGGGCAGAAATGGACCGGATTCTGACGCAGCACAAAGGTTACATTGCGCAGTTGTCGGTGAGCGCTGAAAGCAGTTCAGCGCGCACGCTCACTGCGTCGTTGCGCGTCCCGGCTGATCAACTTGAGGTTTGCATCGCCGAACTGAAGAAGCTAGGACGCGTGGCCGAAGAATCGCAGGCGGGCGAGGAAGTCACGAAGCGGTATACGGACCTGACCGCACGGTTGAACAATGCACGGACGACGGAGACGCGCCTCAATCAGGTGGTTGAGCAGCGCACTGGCAAAGTGACAGATATTCTGGAAGTGGAAAAAGAATCTGCACGGGTGCGCGGAGAAATCGAGCAGATGGAGGCGGAACAGAAAGCGCTGGAGCATCGCGTGGACTTCGCGACGATCGATCTGAAGCTCGCGGAACAGTACAAGGCGCAACTCAGCACGCCCGCGCCTTCGGTCGTAATGCAGCTGCGCAACGCCACGATCAACGGGTTTCGCAACGCGTTCGGGAATTTGCTCGGCATTGTGCTTTTCTTCGCGGAGGCGGGTCCCACCCTGCTTCTTTGGCTCGCGATTTTGGGCTTCCCTGTATGGCGGCTGTGGCGGCGTTATCGCCGTGCGCAGGCGTTGGCTCTGCCGAGCTAAATTCGGCTGGAAAAGAATGATAACGCAGAGACGTGGGGAGCGCAGAGGATTCGCGGAGAAGGACCGGACACCGCTTTTTTGCATTGGGCTAATCGTCTCGCAAGACGATAATGGCTCAAGAACTGCAAGAACGATATTGTGATTCAGCCCTTTGGAGCGGCCACAGATGCGATGCCAGTCTCGGTGAGCCAGCGATTCACGCGAAGACGGTTCCCAAAAAATCCACAGCGCTCCCAAAGAATGTAGACTTGGCGCAAAATATCTGTGAGATTTTGTAGACGCCTGCAGCCGGTGGAATGGTCGGGGTCACATCTTTTAGCCTAACTACTTTGCTTTCAATGACCTTGCTAGGTTTACCGTGAACGGCAATGGCTGGCAACTGACTTGCTCCCTTCTCTTCTACCAAAAGATTGGCTTCCCGGGGTGGCCGGAACCGATCCTCGACTCGGTTACCGGTTTTGGGGCGTCAATTGGAAGAAGGGGGCTTGCACCGGCCCCCTTTTTCATTTCTGGCAGCAACCCGACCACCTCTCATTTCGCAGCCTGATCGCGGATTTCAATGGGCTTCCAAGATGGCGTTTTCCGTCTGCCGTTTACCGTTCATATAGAGGTTCAAGCAGAGTAGCGGGGCTCCCTCACCTGGGATGTCCAAGCTGTCCCCGAGAGGCTACATAAGAACTCAACTCCCTGCTCGCAAACTGCTTACTGAAGGTGACTACTCCAAAAAAATGAGCGGCCGGTGGGGGGACCGGCCGCTCGGGCGTGGGGGATGGAGGGTAATTGTAATCCGATGCGGCTCGACCCAACTGGCCGTTCTGCTGCGCTCGCAAGCAGCAGAGCGAACCCAGGAGCAAAACAGGTTGAACTCCAGAAAGCCAAACCGCTTCCGACTACAGCTCCAGTTTCGGTCTTTCCCTCTCCCGAGTCGATAGCCCGCGCGGTACATTCGGAACGGTACTCTTCCGCACAACTGAAGTACTTCGCAGCGGTACAGAAGTACTTTCGCTTGCGGCCACGTTCCTCGCTCCTAAACCTTGCGCACAATTTCCTGAAGCAACTCTGCTAGCTCCTGCAGTCGCGAGGCTTCCGTTTCGCTGAGCGACGCGAGCGCGTTCGCTAGCGATTCGACGCGACGCTTGCGGCCTTCCCAGAGTATCTTCGTGCCTTTCGCCGTGGCCACCAGCCGCACGCGGCGGCCGTCTTCCGTTGCGTGACGTTTTATCAGCCCCGCGCGTTCTAATCCAGAGACGATGCGGCTCATTGTCGGTGGGCGCACTTGCTCGGCTTCGGCAAGCTCACCAAGCGATCGCGGCCCGCCAAAAACCAGAACGGACAGTGCGGAGAGTTGTGCAGGGCCAATGCCACTCTCGCGGTCGCGCACGCGCAGCCGGCGAAGCAGATGAATGGCCGCGGAGTGCAGCTTGTCGGCGGTCTCCAGCAGCTGCGGGGGCGCATTGATTTTTGACTTGACAGCGGTCATGGAATATAGTTAGCTATGCTAACTAAATCACCCGCGGAGGTCAACCACTTATGAACGCGACAGCAACGAACCCTGGAATGATGAACCTTGGAATCACAAACATCGGGCAGATTTCCATCATTGCTCACGACACGCCCCGCGCCACCGCATTCTATCGCGACGTCTTGGGTCTGCCGCTGCTTTTCACCGCAGGCAACATGGCTTTCTTCGACTGCGGCGGTGTGCGTTTAATGCTTGGCCCCGCCAGTGCGCCGGAGCTGGATCATCCCAGCTCCATCCTGTATTTCCGCGTGCCGGATATACAAGCCGCACACCGGCGCCTGGTCGAAATGGGCGTGAAAATTGAAGCTCCGCCGCGCCTCATCGCTCCCATGAAATCCTACGACCTCTGGATGGTGGGCTTCCGCGATTGCGAGGGCAACATTATGCAGTTGATGAGCGAAGTCCCGCGCTCATAATCACTTTCTGCATCGCGTCACTGGGTCTCGAACAGCGCTTCAAAGCTTTCGAGGGATTGGGTTATCTTTGCCCTGCCGGAGGACTTCTTATGATGAATATGCCAGAAGGTACGACTCTCTCGCGAATCGGGCAAATTGCCATCAACGCTCACGACGTGGACCGCGCCACGGCATTTTATAGCGACGTGCTCGGACTGAAGCATTTGTTCCGCGCGGGCCAGCTTTCGTTTTTCGATTGCGGCGGCGTCCGGCTGATGCTGGACAAGCCGGAAAAGCCAGAGTTCGATCATCCCAGCTCGATTATTTATTTTCAGGTCGGGGACATTCGCGCCGCGCACAGGCGCATCCGGGATGCGGGAGCCAAATTCGAGGATGAGCCGCACGTGATCGCGCAAATGCCTACGTACGATCTCTGGATGACGTTTTTCCGCGATACGGAAGGCAATCTGCTTGCGCTGATGAGCGAGGTGCCTCGTGTTGCTTGACTTGCCGAGCCGCACTGAAGTGAACTTCAGAATCTGCATGGGACGCGCTAAAGCGCGCCCCTACAAGGCCGTGGCGGATTACGGTATTCTCTTCAGACCATGCATGACCTCAGCTATTTCCGCGAGCATCTGGACGTCTTCGCCGACATGGCGAAAAAGCGCAACATCACGCTCGATCTGGATGGATTCCGCGCGCTCGACAAGGAGCGCCGGGAACTGATTACCGCGACCGAGCAACTAAAGGCGCAACGCAACAAAGCGAGCGACGAAATTGCGCGGCTCAAAAAGGAAAAGCAAAACGCCGACGCGCTCATTGCGGAGATGAAGCAGGTCTCCGAGCGGATCAAGCAATCCGATGAACGCATTGCAGCCCTCGATGCCAGGCAGCGCGAAGTGCTGCTCACAATTCCGAACGTGCCGCACTCGTCTGTTCCCGTGGGCCACAGCGCGACGGACAACAAAGAGGTGCGCCGCTGGGGCACGCCGTCGAAATTTGATTTTCAGCCCAAGCCGCACTGGGAAGTTGGCGAGCGCGCAGGAATCCTCGATCTCGAGGCCGCGGCCAAAATCACCGGAGCACGGTTCGCGGTTTACAAAGGCTGGGGGGCGCGGCTCGAACGGGCTCTCGCGAATTTTTTCCTGGACGTCCACACGCGCGAGCACGGCTACACGGAAATCCTTCCGCCCTTCGTGGTGAACAGCGCATCGCTCACTGGCGCCGGGCAGCTGCCGAAATTTGCCGCTGATCTTTTTCGCCTGGAAGGCACAGATTACTGGCTGACGCCAACTTCCGAGGTCGAACTTCACAATCTCTATCGTGACGAGACCATTCCCGAAGAGAAGTTGCCGTTGTGCGTAACTGCCTGGACCGCGTGCTTCCGCTCCGAAGCCGGAGCGGCAGGAAAAGACACGCGCGGCATCCTTCGCCAGCACCAATTTCAGAAAGTGGAGCTTTTCAAGTTCACGCACCCGGAGAAAAGCTACGAAGAACTGGAAGCCCTAGTGCGCAATGCGGAGACCATTCTCCAGAAATTAGGGCTGCACCATCGCACCGTGCTGCTTTGCACCGGCGATATGGGTTTTAATTCTTCAAAAACGTACGACATTGAGGTTTGGCTGCCTTCGAGCAACGAATTCCGCGAGATTTCTTCCTGCTCGAACTGCGAGGCATTTCAAGCGCGCCGCGCGGGTATCCGCTTCAAACCGAAAAGCGGCAAGAGCGACTTCGTGCACACATTGAATGGTTCCGGACTTGCTGTGGGCCGGACTTGGATTGCGGTTGTCGAAAATTATCAACAGGCGGATGGGTCGATTCTGATTCCTGAGACTCTGCGCCCATACATGGGCATTGACCGCATTCCCGCAACTAACTAGCGTGTTTTCAGCCCCGTGCGGGCCGTCCCTGTGCCTTTCTGACAATGCTGGGACGAGCACAGTCAGTTTCACGTAAGCGAATGAAAATAAATCACTTACTTCGATCTCCAGATCGCCAGGGCCAGTACTTGGTTCCCACTATGCCTCCGCAAGCCCTTGAAATTACGCCTTTTCGTTTGACTACCCCTTTTGCCCTTACATAAACTCACCTTATTGGGATACAGGGGGATCCCGCGCTGAGGAGTCTTATTCCTATGACACTTCTTGCTCGCATCGCCCGGTTTTTGTTTTGGTTGCTGGTGATCTCGTGGAGCGCGTGGCTTCTTCGCCGCGTTTTCGGCTGGATGCTGAAAAACGCCGCCTCCGAGCAGCAACAGAACGGAACCGGTTCCGCAGCACCACAAACTCCTCCGGGTTCCCACCGTTTGGTACGCGATCCCGTATGCGGCATGCATGTTGATGAAACGCTTTCCATTCCGCTGCGCGAAGATGGCGAGCTGCTGCATTTCTGTTCCCTGGCTTGCCGCGATGCTCATATCGCCGGCGCGAGAAAGTTCGCGGCACACGGATAAACGAAGTTCCAGGGGAATGATTGGAAAGACGGGCCAAGTGAACTTACTGATTCTGGGATAAATCGAGCAGACGAAAGGACCGAAACTGATGGCCACGCTCGCAAAGCCCCCACTCAAGCAACTGGGCGCACCGCCGCTGGTGCCCCGCATTGCTCCGCGCGAGGACCTGAACCCTTTCCGCATCGCGCAGATTCAATTCGACATGGCGGCGGAGTTTCTTAAACTGGACCCCGGCCTGCGCCAGATTCTGCGCACCCCGAAACGCGTGCTGGAAGTCTCTCTGCCCACAAAGATGGACAACGGTCAGGTGAAAGTGTTTAGCGGCTACCGCGTGCAGCACAACGTCTCCCGCGGCCCGGGCAAGGGCGGCATCCGCTACCACCCCAACGTCACGCTGGACGAAGTGAAAGCGCTGGCTGCGTGGATGACCTGGAAGACCGCCATGGTGAACGTGCCATTTGGTGGAGCCAAGGGCGGAGTGATCTGTGACCCCAAGCGCATGTCCAAGAGCGAACTCGAGCGCATGACGCGGCGGTTCGCCAGCGAGATTTTGCCGCTCATCGGCCCCGCGCAGGATATTCCGGCGCCGGACGTGTACACCGACGCGCAAACCATGGCGTGGATCATGGACACGTATGCCATGACCATCGGCCACGCCGCGCATGGCGTGGTTACCGGTAAGCCCGTTTCCATCGGCGGTTCGGAAGGACGCGGAGAAGCCACTGCCCGCGGCTTGCTTTATGTCGTGGAAGAAGCCTGCAAAGTGAAAAAGATTCCGCTGCGCGCCGCGAGCGTGGCGATTCAGGGCTTTGGCAACGCCGGCGCGACCGCTGCGCGCTTGTTCGCCGAAAAGAAAGCAAAAATCGTCGCTCTCAGCGACACGCGGGGCGGCGTTACCAATCCTCGCGGGATCGATCCCATCAAAGCTATGCGCTACAAGGAGCGCTCTGGAACGGTGGTCGGGATGCCCGGCGCGTCGCGCATGAGCAATGACGAATTGCTGACCATGAAGTGCGACATTCTGATTCCAGCGGCGCTGGAGAACGTCATTACCCTGCACAACGCCGAAGCGGTAAAGGCGCGCATCGTCGCCGAAGCCGCCAATGGCCCCACCACGCCGCACGCCGACGAAATTCTGGCACGCCGCGGCATCACCGTGTTGCCGGACATTCTTGCCAACGCCGGCGGCGTCACCGTGAGCTACTTCGAGTGGGTGCAAAACCAGGAAGGGTTGATGTGGGACGCCGATGAAGTAAATGCGCGTCTGCAAAAAGTGATGGTGCGCGCGTTCCAGGAAATGCTCGACACGATGCGCAAGCACCACGTTCCGCCGCGCGCCGGCGCCATGATTCTCGCCGTCGGCCGCGTCGCCGAAGCCACCCTCGTCCGCGGCTTGTTTCCGTGAGCTAAACGCATCAGGCAGATAATCCCATGGAACCCCCAAACCGGCCTGCTGGGGTGACACTTCTGAGTTTGATTGCCTTCGCAGCTTCCCCAACCCTTGTGGTACTGCTGGGAGTATTTCTAGTTTCCTTTTGCAAGAAGAGTGAATGGCCTTCAATTGGAGACGAATTCATCTACGTCTGTCTTTGGCTAGCTCTTTATTCTGCCGGCTGTCTTGTACCGGCTTGGATTTCCTTTGCCGCCGGTCTGGACCTTTGGAGAATGAAAAGCCGGGGTAGGCGCCTGGCTTGCGTCTCAATGGTTCTCTTTCTACTTCCCGGTGTCCTGCTTTTCTTTTTCAGAGACGTTGGGTCAACGGTAGCTGGATCAGCGATCTGTGCTTTCAGTGTACTCTCCCTCGCGTATCTAGAACTGCCATCGATCCGCCGAAGATTCGAAGCTGCCCCGCCAAAGGCGTCCTAACCAAAAAAACTTTTCTCTTGCACAACGCAAATCTCGCGCGTACATTCGCAATTGCCGGTCCGTTTTTTCAACGCGACCGGCAATTTTCATCGTTGGAGCCAGAACTGACGGTGAGCACGAACGGACACACGCACGCCGCGCCCCCAATTCTCCTGTCGATCGCTGGATTTGACCCTTCTTGCGGAGCGGGAACCGCTGCGGATTTAAAAACTTTCGCCGCGCACGGCTGCTATGGCGTCGCTGTGATTACTGCCCTGACCGTGCAGAGCACGCAGAGCGTTGCAAGCGTTCACCACACGCCGAGCCCCGAGCTTCGCGCACAGCTCGAATCGCTGGCTAACGATTGCGAAATCGCCGCCGTGAAAATCGG
>Ga0126378_10003274_pt1 | contig 12240 bp, 11 predicted proteins | sample PanSoiMetPlot_23_FD_92587 | JGI IMG/M metagenome (GOLD analysis project Ga0126378, IMG submission 92587) | Tropical forest soil microbial communities from Panama - MetaG Plot_23 | ecosystem: Environmental > Terrestrial > Soil > Tropical forest > Bulk soil | place: Panama | collected 2016-02-17
CCTACCTTGACTGCGCGACTGGAGTTCTTTATTTCGTAACCGCCATTGCTCGCAACGGAGTGTCAGAGCATTGGCTGCGAGCGCTTGTCGTGCACACCGGAAAGGACTTCGGTCCGGGAAGTGTGCAAGTCACAGCCAGCGTGCCCGGCGACGGCAAGGGGAGTGTGAACGGACAGATTGCGTTCGATCCGACGAATCAAAACCAGCGTCCTGGGCTGACCAAAGCAAATGGGGCAATCATGGTCGCGTGGGGATCATTCTCGGACTGGGGCGTGTATCACGGCTGGCTCATGGCCTACGATCCCTCAACCTTGACACAATTAGCCGTATTCAATCCGACCACGCAATTTCAATCCACTGACGCCGCCAGCGGGCCATCCGATTACGGAGGGGGCGGTGCGTTCTGGCAAGGCGGCGCCGCGCCGGCGGTTGATACCGACGGCAATATCTTCATCAACGCCGCCGATGGCAGCTTCAACTCGGACCAGAGTGGAAACAATTACGGCGATACCATGCTGAAGCTGAAATTCAATGGAAGCAGCTTTCAGATCGTCGACTGGTTTACCCCTTCCGACGCTGCGTGCATCGATTTGCACGATCTCGAACTTGGTTCTGGTGGTGTGGCCCTGTTGCCGACCGACTTCACCAATGGCATCAAACTAGCCCTTGCCTACAGCAAAGAAGGGCGCTTGTTCTTAGTGAATCGGGATACGATGGGCAACTTCAATGCAGGTGGCGATAACCGGATTCCTCAGGAATTCATGGTCGGGCAATACACCTGTTCTGATGCGGTCACCAGCGATGTTGCCGAGGGCCCCACTTGGAACCGGCTGTACGGGAACGCTTCTTATTGGAACGGCTACCTGTATGCCGGCGCTGCAAATCAGGCGTTGATGCAATATCAATTCCAGAATGGATTGCTGAATCCCACTCCGACCGACTCGTCACCCAGCGCGTACGGCTACCGTGGAGCGAACACGGTGGTTTCCGCCAACAGCGCCCAGAATGGCATTGTTTGGGCATACGAAAAGTCCGTGTCCGGGCAGGGCATTCTGCATGCCTATGACGCAACCTCGGTCTCAAAGGAATTGTGGAACAGCAACATGAATGGCGACCGTGACGGAATGCTCACCGGAATTGGATTTGGCACACCGGTCGTTGCCAACGGCCGTGTGCTGGCGGCTTCCGACCATTCACTTGAAATTTTCGGCCTACTCCAGTGACCGATTGCGGGTCACTGCGTCATACTCTGTAGACACTTCTAATCTAAGCCGCGATCCGGCGCGCGAACTTCTTCAATCGTTTGCCCACTCCCTGTCCCACCGGAACGCTCGCTTCCCACGGTTCTTCGACGCCCATCAATGCAAGCGCTCCACCCGCCAGAGCGGCATTTTTCATGAACTTGATCACGTTGGCTTGACACTTGTTGGGGTCTTGGTTGCGCCAGAAGTCGCGCATGATGGGAGAGACTCCAGCGAGGAATCCAAGAATCATCCCTGCACCGTATTTGGGCTTTACCCCAAGCAGAATACTGGCTCCACCCTAAGATGAGCGGAACTCCACTCAGCATGATGGCTGCTTCAGGTTTTGGCACATCTTTCCCTTCTGCATAGGGAGCCATCTAGCAACGATTTCTCCGGTCATTGATGCCGCTGTAGAGGAAGAATCCGCCGAACGAGAGTCGGCCAATCAGGAATGGGGCTTTCATATCTGGGTCCTCGCGTAATTTTCAAGGATTCGATTCCGCGAGCGATGCGGCGGTTGGTCTTGTTCTTGTGTGAGGTCGTTTGCTGACAGGCGCTGTCGCTGTAGAGGTCGGTACGTTTGCCTGACAATCGGATCACGGCCTGTCGCTACGATTCATCTGAGGCAGAACGCCTAGACCGACTTCAACTCGAGCACCAGGCACGATGTCCCGTTCGTGGTGACCTGAACTTGCGCAAACGTTTGTACAAACGCATCGGCGTCTGCTAACCGGCCGGGCTGATACGTGCTCGCCATCCCGATCACTTTCATGCCCGCAGCCCGCGCCGACTCAATCCCCGCGGGCGCATCCTCAATGACCAGGCACTCCTCCGGACGGAAGCCCAGCCCCTCCGCCCCCTTCAAATACGGCTCCGGATGCGGTTTCCCGTTCGTCACATCATCAGAGGTCACCAAAACCTTCGGGACAGGCAATCCGCAATACCGCAGACGATTCTGCGCCAGCAGTCGCGATCCGGAAGTCACCACACCCCAGCGCTTGTCAGGAATCACCTTCAACAGATCCGCAGCCCCCGGCATCACGGTCACACCCCGCTGATCATGCGCCTCATGATTCTCAATCGCAGCGGCCTCCACCTCAGCGTCGAGATGGGGAGCAACGCGCCGGATCACCTCGATCGTCCGCACGCCGTGCGCAATCGCCATCACCGCATCGCCATCGACGCCCTTCCGCGATGCCCATTCCCGCCACTCGCGGTCAACTGCCCGAGTCGAATCGACGAGCACTCCATCCAGATCAAACAGAATCCCTGCGCAGGAAAATCTAGACATTCTCAATTTATTTTTATCCTGGGACTAATGATGTGCAGCCAACCGGGCTTGAGCAACGGCCAACTCAAGCGCAACCTTATAGAGATGCAATTAAGGAATCTAGGATGCGGCCGACTGGACGAAAATTCGAGTGCGCAACACTGCCGACCCTCCTTAATCGCTGGCGGGAAGACTCGCCCTCTCGGCCTCAATCCCACGGGAGGCCTGCTCGCTCTGGCGCACAACCAGATGCCGCTGCCGGAAATGCGCCATCGCGCGCTGTCCCCAAGCCCGCACGAACCAGTAATTCAGACTCGCGCCAATCGCCGAACTGGCCATCGGGATCACGCGGCCAGCCCACTTCTCAACCACCTCAGTGCTGGCCCTCGCTGCAATCCGCTGAATCACGCGCGGCACAAATCTGCTGACGACTTCCCTTTCCAGCAATTCCCTACTCAGGTCGATGCCCGCTGCGCAGGCGGCTGCGACCCACAACTCCGCAATCTCGTCGTCGGTGTTGTATTCAAATCCGTAAAGCAAGCTGAGCTTTTGAATCGTTCGCATCGTGATGGCCGACAAAATCCCCAAATCCGGCACAATCGTAATCAACCCGCCCAGCCCGAATCCCGCTCCTTCCAGCGCCGCCATCTTCATTCCGCTGCGGATAATCGATTCGGCCACGGCATCGAGCTCATTCATCTCAAGCGAGTACACCCCGTGATATCCGCTGATCGGCACCCGATACGCCACCCGCAGCTGCATCAGAAATTTCGCCGGATCCACCCGCACATGTTCGTAAGTTCGCGTCAGCCCCTTCTGAAGCGCGATTTCCACACGCCGCAGAAGCCAAGATTTGCGCTCTTCTCCCACTCTTCTCACGTTACAGCAGAAGGAACAGGAATTCCATCAGTAGAACTCTGAATTCTGCCGCCAAGCCAGTCTGACGCCCGCCGGACGCCTACCCCTCGGGACTCAGGAGTAAACGTGCTAGCATTCTCCTTACTCCATGCCCACAGGAAAACTGCAAGTTATTCCTCTTGGAGGCCTTGGCGAGTTCGGCATGAACTGCATGGCCTTCCGCTGGGGAGACGACATTATTGTCGTCGACGCCGGCCTCATGTTTCCCGAAGCCGAACTGCTCGGGGTTGATATCGTTGTCCCCGATATTTCGTATCTCACCGAAAATCGCCAGCGGGTCCGCGGCATCATCCTCACGCACGGTCACGAAGACCACATCGGCGCCCTGCCCTGGATACTTTCGGAATTGAACGTCCCGGTCTACGGAACCGAATTCACCCTCGCCTACCTCGAAGACAAGCTCGACGAGCACGGACTGCTTGAGGACGCCGACTTGCGCGAGATGCGCGCCAACGAGCGCCTCAAGTTAGGCGCGTTCACGATCCACCCGATCCAAGTGACGCATAGCATAGTCGATTGCGTCGCGCTCGCCATTCATTGCCCTTTGGGCGTTGTGATTCACACCGGGGATTTCAAGGTCGACCCCACGCCCACCGACAACAAGCTCTTCGATCTCCACACCTTCGCCGAATACGGCAAAGAGGCGTGCTCGCGCTGTTTCAGGACTCCACCAACGTCGAGCGCAGGGGATACACGCCCAGCGAACGCGCCGTCCGCCGGAAATTCGACGAGGTGTTCGCGCATACCCGGCGGCGCCTTTTCATCTCCTGCTTCTCCAGTTCGATTCACCGCATCAATCTCGCCGTAGAACTCGCGCACGAGCACGGACGCAAGGTCGCCTTCATCGGCCGCTCCATGAACAACTCCGCCGAGATCGCCGAAGATCTCGGCTACATCGAACTTCCCGAGGGCTTGGTCATCAATCCCGGGGAGATGAAGAATTTCCCGCCCGAGAAAGTCTGCGTGCTGATTAGCGGAACACAGGGTGAACCCATGTCCGCTCTCTCGCGTGCTGCGGTCGACAACCACAAGCACGCGAAAATCGAGAGGGGAGACACGGTAGTCCTCTCCAGTCGCATCATCCCGGGCAACGAAAAAACCATCTACCGGATGATCGACCACCTCTTCCGCCGCGAAGCCCACGTCATCTACGAAGACGGCACCAGCCCGCCGGTCCACGTCTCCGGCCATGCCAGCCAGGAAGAACTCAAGCTCATCATCAACCTGGTCAAGCCGCGCTATTTCGTGCCGGTCCACGGCGAATACCGCCAGCTCAAGCTGCACGCCGAAATGGCCGCCGCCATGCGCGGATCGGTAGGCAAAGTCATGCTGATTGAAAGCGGAGAGATCCTCGAATTCGACGAACTCGGCGCCCGCAAGACCGGCAAAGTCAACGTCGGCCGCGTCTGCATCGATTCCGGCAACCGCACCGATGTGGTCGAAGACCTGATCATCAAAGACCGCCGCCACCTCAGCGAAGACGGCATCGTCCTGCCCATCATCGCAATCAACAAACTGTCTGGAAAAGTCGAGACCACGCCGGAAATCGTCACGCGAGGTTTCAACATAGGTGAAGACGGCTTTATGGAAGGCGCCAAACGTGTAGTCGAAGACACGCTGGCATTCTCCAGCGAAGAAGAAAAGGCCGACTACGGTGTAATCAAAGAAAAAATCCGCGCCGACCTAAAACGCTACATCAACAAACAAAGCCAAAAACGCCCCCTGATAATGCCGGTAATCCTGGAGATTTAAGGGGTTGTGTGGGGACGGACGCATTCGTCCGCCCGCGAAGGCGATGCCGGAGCGCGCTGCTCGAGCGTTCGCACCCTGTCATCCCCAGCGCATCATCTGCGCGAGGCGAACGCAAATGCGCAGCCGAAAGATCCCTGCTTCCGAGATGACGGCCTCAACCATCGCGAGGCGTTTTATGGACGTGTCCTCGATATCCGGGCGTGCGCAATAGGAAGCATCCCCAAGATCCTGGCGGGATCTCAGACAAGTGCGCCGCTTCCGGTGGCGGGAAACCCGCGATTAACGATACCCTGTGCCGTAGGCACAGCTGAAACGAATGATCACCCTCACCGACCTCCTCTCCGCCCGTGCGCGCCTCAATGGCGTAACCGTTCTCACGAAACTAGTCGAATTCCAGCTCTGTGCCGAAGACCCGCGCCGTCTCCTGCTCAAGCCCGAAAACCAGCAACCCATCGGCGCGTTCAAGCTCCGCGGAGCCTACAACAAAATTGCCGCGCTCTCCGAAGACGAGCGCAAACACGGCGTGATTTCCTATTCCAGCGGCAATCACGCCCAAGGCGTCGCCTACGCGGCTCGCGGCCTGAAGGTGAAATCCGTCATCGTCATGCCCAACAATGCACCGCAGATCAAGCGCGAAGCCACGGCCAAACTCGGCGCCGAAATTGTCCTGGTCGGCCCCAGTTCCGACGAGCGCAAAGCCAAAGCCGAACAACTCGCAGCCGAACGCGGATACATCATCGTCCCCCCGTATAACGACGAAAAAATCATCGCCGGACAAGGCACGGTAGGCCTCGAAATCCTCGAAGACTTTCCCGAGGTTGAGACGGTTCTCTCGCCGGTCGGCGGCGGCGGCCTCATCTCAGGCGTCGCTGCCGCCATCAAACTCACGAATCCGAAGGTGAAGGTAATCGGAGTCGAACCCGAGCTCGCCGCCGACGCCCAAGCCAGCTTCCGCCAGGGCAAAATCGTCCAGTTCCCTGCCGAGCAAGTCAGCCGCACGCTCGCCGATGGACTCCGCACCCAAAGCATCGGCCGCATCAATTTCGAGCACGTCCACGCCTACGTCGATGACATCATCACGGTCACCGAAGATGAAATCCGTCAGGCCATGAAGTATCTGTGCCTGAATCCCCAGACAATCGCAGAACCCAGCGGAGCCGTAGCCACCGCCGGGTTCATCTTCCATGCCAAAGAACTGCCGCGGACCAAACTGAACGTCGCAATCATCAGCGGTGGCAACATCGAGCCGGAAATGTTGAACCAACTTCGGCCCTTGCAGGGCTGAGCGTCCCGAGAGCCCGGCGTTTTCCGGACGCCGAGAGCCGCACGGCAGAAGCCGCTCTTCCTATCGATACAACCCGAAGGGGCAAACCGCGATTCTTTGAAGATATACGCTTCGCCTGGAAAGGAATCCCATGGTCAGGCTAGCCCTTGCAGTCCTCTGTTGCATCGCCTGCAGCGCTCGCGCTCAAGACTCCAAACCCGAGAGTTCCCTGACCGCCAATCCCGTCTATCAGAAAAATTGCGTCAAGTGCCACGGCAAAACCGCGGGAGGTCACTTCATGGCAGGCCCATCCCTGGTATCGGAGAAAGCGACCGCAATGTCCGCGGACGACCTCCGGGCCATCATCACCAATGGAAAACATCACATGCCCAAGTTCGAGGGCAAACTTCAGCCCTCGGAAATCGATGCTCTCGTGGAACAGATCCGCTCCGAGGGTAAGCAAAAATGAGCAAAGCTCTTGTCCCCGGTCTTGTCGATATTTATTTCGCGATTGTGATCTCAGTCCTTGACTTCAACTAAGGAAACCAGCCATGCTTGATGTCCGGCCACGGCATGACACTGTGGGGTGGCAGCGGAAACGCTCTTGTTTTCAAGACTTTTTGCTTGCACGCTACTGTGGCTCTGGGATTTTTTCGAGATTTTCCTCCAAATCTATGATTCCAGTAGACCAGGGGGGAGGAGGGATACCCTCTTCCAAGCCTCGTTTCCCATTTCGGGAATTCGTATTCGTTGTTCTCATCGCGATTTTTCCCACAGCTGCGGCGTACGCGCAGGCTCAGCGCGGAACCTTGATCCACGAGGAAACCATCCGCGTCTCCCCGAGCTCTGACACCGCCAAGCTCGGCACCGCAGAACGTGGACATGAACTCGTTATCCTCGACTCCAGCCGCGACTGGACGCATGTGACCGCGATTCTGATGAACCCCAAACGAGAGGAAGACGAGGACGACGAAGAGGCACAAGGCAAAACCATTTCGGGATGGGTGATGAGCAAGTCGTTGGTGAGCCTGAGCACCCCGAATGGAGACAAGATCATCTTCGGCGAAGCCGCGAATTCCGAAGACGAAGCCAGCCGCCGCCGCGGACGCCGCGACGCCGCGCAAGACGCCATGCGTCTCTACTATCGCGTCTACGATTTATTCCCCACCTCGCCGCTGGCAGGCGAAAGCCTCTATCGCGCAGCCGATATTCGCTGGCAAATCGACCGCTCCGACATCATGACGCGCCCCTCGGCGCGCGAGCGGGATGCCTACATGCGCGGCCAAATTAACGAGCAGTGGATGAAGCTCGTCATGAAGAAATATCCGGGATCAAAATGGGCGGATCTTGCCGCCTATCATCTGATCGAAAACAAGCTGTGCGGCGATTGGCAAGGTGCTTCGAAGTGTCCGGAAAAAGAAGCGGACATGTACGAGAAGTTCGCCAAGGAGCACGACCAATCCTCCGCCGCTCCACAAGCGCTCTATCAGGCAGCCTGGCGGCAATCGGCTCTGATCGAGATCTACAAGACCGAAGCGAACCAGAAAAAATCCGAAGGCGCGAAGAACCAGGCGCTCGAACTCGCGCAGAAGATTGTCAGTCAGTATTCCCAGAGCGAATGGGCGTTGCGCGCTCAAACGCTGATTTACTACATTCAGCAGGGTGTTCCAACGTTCGGCAACGCTGGCGATTAACTCATGAGCGAGTTAGGCCGTCGTCCCTTCAGCGCGGCGATGTTCGGGTTCGCGATTACGGCCATTTTTATTTCTTATCAACTGCTCACGGATGCGCAATCTTCCCTTCCCCGCGAGTCCGAGTTCATGATCCTGTTCGTCGTGCTCTGTCCACCATCGCTACTGGCTGTCGCGTTTGACCCCGATGTGGGGTCGAATGGCTTCTATCTCCTTTGGACAGTGATTGCGCTCATGAACGCTGGTTTGTACGCGACAATCCGCACCCTGCTATTCAGGCGGCTGCAGCGGCCCGATTGAGTGCACCCCGAAATGCATTTCAGTGAACTCCCTCGATTTACAATGCCGTAACTTTCGTTCGCACATTTCTGCGATACTGGCTTTCCGATTTCCCCCCGGAGGACAATTGAACGACTACCTGCTCGCTCTGATCCTTGGCATTGTTGAAGGCATCACCGAATATCTTCCCGTCAGTTCTACCGCGCATCTGCGACTTTCGGAAGCTCTGCTGCACCACTCTGGACTAGCGCCCGACCTGACGCTCGACAATGGCTATTGGAAGATGTTTTCGATCGTCATCCAGTTGGGCGCGATTCTCTGTCTTCCTGTCTACTTCTGGAACCGGATCATGAAGTTCCTTTCCACGTTCCCTCGCGGGGAAAGCGGAAACCGCACGCCTTTGAGCCATCCGCTGGGATTGACGATCGTGGCTTTCGTGGTTACGGCGATTCCGTCCTTTTTGTTAACCAAGGTGATTGGCAAACACCTTGAGAGCGTCATCATCATGGGATGGTCTTTGCTGATTGGCGGAATCGTCATGTGGATCGTGGATGCAGCGCGCGCCAAAGACGAAGCTGCCGGTCCAAATGGACCTAGCGGCATTCGCACCTGGAAGATGGAAGAGATGAGCCTCGCGCAGGCGATCTGGATTGGTCTCTGCCAGATCCTTTCAGCAGTGTTTCCCGGAACGTCCCGTTCGATGTCGACGATCGCAGCCGGACAGATCGCAGGTATGTCGCGCGCTGCGGCGCTCGAGTTCTCGTTCTTCGTCTCGATGCCCACCATGGCTGCAGCCACGCTCTACACGCTGTATAAATCCTTGCGCGGAAAAGGCGAGAATCCCATCGGCGTCGCGCAAATCGATCCGCACGGATGGATCGTGCTTGCGATCGGCTTCGCCGCATCGTTCATTGTCGCGTATGGGTCTGTGGCTTGGTTCATGGCGTACGTGCGCAAGCGCGGCTTTGCGCCATTCGCGGTGTATAGGATTGTCATCGGAGTGCTGGTGCTCGTCGTCGCGGCGAAGCTGTCGTAGAGACGTAGCTTGCTACCCCTCCAGCCACGAGCACGTTTGCCGGTGTCGGCAAGACGTTGCAAGCGACGTCTCTACAACAAGATAACCAGATCAACACCGTCCGAAATCCCTGATTGTACGAACCTCGCCTTCTTGGCATAATAGTTTCGCTCTGGCCGATTGTGGCGCCGAGAGGTGTCTTCGGGGAAGAATCCGGCCTTCATGGATTATCTGGCGACTATTTTTGTCCCTACTGGCAACCGGCGGCTCAACGAGCTGATCGGCTTCCTAATGTGCGTCTCCGCGCTCCTTCTCCTCCTGGCACTTGTCTCCTATTCGCCGCTGGATCCTTCCTGGAACAGCGCTTCCGGCCTGAACACCTCGCACGCAGCGCGCAACTGGATCGGCATTGTCGGCGCTTACTCCGCCGACGCGGTGCTGCAGTTCTTCGGTGTCGGTGCCTTCCTGCTGGTCATATTCCCTGCAACGCTCGGCGCGCGCTGGTTCCGGTCGATGAAAGTGCAGTCCCCGCTGGCGAAAAGCCTCGGCGGCATCTGGCTGATGATGTTTGTTCCAGCCATGCTCGCGCTGCTACCCGGGAATCTGCGCTGGGCGCACGTGATCCCGATCGAGGGCTTGCTCGGCCGCGTGGTTGGCGATTTCCTGATTCACTACTTGAATCTGGTTGGCGCCTACATCGTCTGCGCCACGGTTCTAGCCACGGCTCTTTATCTCTCGACGGCTTTCTCGTTCAACGCGATACAGCTTTGGGCTCCGACCCGATTCGCGTTCGTGACTGCGCTCTGGAACCGCTACAAAGATTGGCAACAGGAACGCGCCCGCAGGCGGCAGCAGAAAGAACTGGAGCAACGGCGGATTTCGAAACCCTTGGTCAAGACGCAGCTCATCCAGACGCGTCCGGTCGCATCTGCGCCGCAGGCGGCAGCGGAGCCACGACGCACTGGCATCGAGCGCATGCAGGCTGAGGAAGAAGCAACCAAGACTCCGGCGAAGTCTGTTACTGGCGAAATTTTGCCGGCGTCATTGCCACCCCCTGCCAACGCCGAGCCACTCTCTGATCCGGAAGTCACGGAACGCGCCGACAGCGGTCAAAAGGCCAAAACCACAATGCCGCGCATCGCCGTCGGAGGGTACAAACTGCCCTCCAGCAGCCTGCTGCAGCGGCCCGATGAGCAACAGGCTGTCGACGCCGACGAGCTGAAGTTGCTCGCCCAGGTGCTGACCGAGAAGTATGCCGAGTTCGACGTGCATGGGCAGATCACGCAGATCAATCCTGGCCCGGTTGTTACGACGTTCGAATTCAAGCCGGAAGCCGGGATCAAGTACAGCCGGATCACGAATCTGGTCGACGACCTGTGTCTTGCACTGAAGGCGGAGAGCATCCTGATCGAACGCATGGCGGGCAAGAGCACGGTCGGGATCCAGGTTCCCAATCGCCAGCGCGAGATCATCTTCCTGCGCGAGAACATCGAATCGCAGGAGTTCATGGGCTCGAAGTCGAGGCTCACGATGGCGATGGGCAAAGACATCAATGGCCGCATCGTTACCGCGGATCTTGCTGGAATGCCGCACCTGCTGATTGCAGGATCGACCGGAGCCGGCAAGAGCGTGGCCATCAACGCCATGATCATGTCGATCTTGTACAAGGCGACTCCGGAACGGGTTCGACTGATTCTGGTGGATCCCAAGCGGCTGGAACTGGGCAATTACGAAGGTGTTCCTCACCTGTACACACCCATCATCACGGAGCCGAAGCTTGCGGCGAACGCTCTGCGCAACGCCGTACGCGAGATGGAGCGCCGGCTGAAGTTGCTTGCGGCCAAGGGCGTGCGCAATATCGATCAGTACAACAAGCTTTTCGACCAAGGCGGTACGCCCAGCCTGTTTGATGAGGCGTCGGACGAGAAACCGCTGCCCTACATTGTGATCATCATCGACGAGTTGGCCGATCTGATGATGCTCGATTCGTCGAACGTGGAAGAATCAATCACTCGGTTGGCCCAGATGGCGCGCGCGGTTGGGATTCATCTTGTGCTGGCGACGCAGCGTCCGTCCGTCGACGTGATCACGGGCTTGATCAAAGCGAACTTCCCTGCCCGAGTGTCTTTCCGGGTGGCAACGAAAGTCGATTCGCGCACGATTCTTGACGCCAACGGCGCCGAAGCTTTGCTCGGCAAGGGCGACATGCTCTACCTGCCCTCCGGTTCGGCCCGTGTGCATCGTTTGCATGCGCCATTTGTTACCGAAAAGGAGATCGCAGCCGTGGTCGAGTTCTGGAAGGCGCAAGGCCAGGCGGAATACATCCATAACTTCCTGGAAGCGCCGAAAGAAGAGCGAGAAGCGGCCGCGGGGGTTGCCGGTGATGGTGAACCCGGCGAAGCCGGAGAGGGTGGGGACGATCCGATGTACAACGACGCAGTCAAGTTGGTGGTGGAGTTCGGCAAAGCCTCCACTTCCCTGCTGCAGCGGCGCCTTCGGATCGGCTACGGTCGCGCCGCGCATCTGATCGATCTCATGGAGCAGGACGGGATCGTGGGAGCGGCTGACGGCCCGAAACCACGGGAAGTTCTGAAGCGTCCCGATTGGATCTCGGAGATCGAAGAATCCATGCGGTAGACCTACAAACAATCAATTGCCAAAATAAAAGGGCGGCGCCAAGCCGCCCTTAATTTTTTGATCCACTTCAGTAATTAGAACTTGAACACGACGCCGATCGGCATGCGGAAGTTCTTGCCGCTGGTGCTGCCGTTGCTGTGCAGCATCATCCAGTCAGCGCCCGCGCGGAA
>Ga0126378_10003275_pt1 | contig 12240 bp, 11 predicted proteins | sample PanSoiMetPlot_23_FD_92587 | JGI IMG/M metagenome (GOLD analysis project Ga0126378, IMG submission 92587) | Tropical forest soil microbial communities from Panama - MetaG Plot_23 | ecosystem: Environmental > Terrestrial > Soil > Tropical forest > Bulk soil | place: Panama | collected 2016-02-17
AGGATCGCGTGGTCCGCGAGCTGCCCGCGGGTGAGCTGGATCACGTGCTCCTTCGCCTCGGCCGGGTCGGTGAACACGTGCGTGGCGCCGCACTCCGTCGCCATCTCGAGCTTGAACTCCAGCGGGTCGATCGCGATCACGTTCTTGGCGCCCGCGTACCGCGCGCCCTGCACCGCGTTGATGCCGACGCCGCCGATGCCGAAGATCACGACCGTGTCGCCGGGCCGGACCTTGGCCGCGTAGACGGACGAGCCCCAGCCGGTGGTCACGCCGCAGCCGACCAGGCAGGCGACCTCGAATGGCAGGTCGTCGTCCACCTTCACGCAGGAGTTCTCGGAGATGACCATCCACTGCGAGAACGTGCCCAGGACGCACATCCCGCCGACGTCCACGCCGTCCAGGTGGAACCGGTACGTGTCGTCGAGCAGCGCGCCCGTCTGCGCGTTCTTGCCGTCGTCACACAGGTTCTGGCGGCCGGTCGAGCAGTAGCGGCAGCGGCCGCACACCGGGATGAACGACGTCACGATGTGGTCGCCCTTCTTGACCCGCGAGACGCCCGGGCCGACCTCCTCGATCACGCCGGAGCCCTCGTGACCTCCGACCAGCGGCAGGACCGTCCGCGTGGTGCTCGCCCGCACGTGCTCGTCCGAGTGACAGAGCCCGGTCGCCATGACGCGGACCAGGACCTCGTTCGCCTTCGGCGGGTCCAGGTCGAGCTCCCGCACCTCCCACCGCCCCCCGGCCTCGAGAAGAACGCCGGCCCGTGTCTTCATGCCCCTGCCTCCCTTCCAGGATCCACCTGCAACTCCATGTCGGTCAGCGCCTGCACCTCCGTCGGAGTGAACCCCTGCGCCACCTCCTCGAGGACGAAGGCCGCTCGGCGGCGGCGGAGCACGGCCAGGTCCGTGACCACCAGGTCGACGCACCCGACGCCGGTCAGCGGGTACGTGCACCGGCGCACGAGCTTGGGCCGGTTGTGGCTGTCCCGGTGCTCCATCAGCACCATGACGGTCGCGCCGCCCGCCACCAGGTCCATCGCCCCTCCGATGCCGCCCCCCACCATTTCGGGCGTGCTCCAGTTGGCGACGCCGCCCTCCTGGTCCACCTGGTAGGCGCCCAGCGCCACCACGTGCACCCGTCCAGAGCGCACCATCTCGAACGCGGTCACGCTGTCGAAGAAGCTGATGCCGGGCGGGGCGGACACGGGCTGACCGCCGGCGTTGAAGACGTCCGGGTACGTCTCCTCGTCGGCCATGATCTCGCCGTAGCCCAGGATGCCGTTCTCGCCGTGCAGCACGATGTCCCGGCCCCGGAGGTAGGTCGAGATGTAGGTCGGGATGCCCAGCCCAAGGTTGACGTAGCCGGGCTCGGGCAGGAGCGCCGCGGCCCGCTCCGCCATCTGAGAGCGGGTCCACGCCGGCTTGCCGTGGTACGTCCGCGCCACGTCGGCGGGGCGGCGGTTGGTCGCATGCTTGGGCAGGGTGTTCGCGAGCGTCTTCCGGACGACGCGGGACACGAAGATGCCGGGCAGGCCGATCCGCTCCGGGGGGATCTCGCCGGGCTCTACGACCTCGTCCACCTCCACCACGGCGACGCGCGCCGCCTTCGCGAAGCTGGGCCCGAAGTGCTGGTTCGCGCCCCGGAACTCCACGTTGCCGAGGCGGTCGGCCCGGTGGCCCGAGATGAACGCGTAGTCGACGTGGATCGCCGTCTCCAGGAGGTATGGCCTGCCGCCGAAGTAGCGCAGCTCCTTGCCCTCGGCGATGCGCGTGCCCACCCCGGTCGGGGTGTAGACGCCGGCCAGCCCGGCCCCGGCCGCCCGCAGCCGCTCCACCAGGGTGCCCTGGGGCACCAGCTCGTACGCGATCTCGCCGCCGGCGATCTGCTCCTCGACCGCCGTCCTCGACCCGGCCCGCGCCGTGAACGACATGATCAGGCGGCTCACCTGGCGGCGCTCGATGAGCGGCCGGGCGCCCGGCTGGATCGTGTTGCCCACCAGGCACAGCCGCCGGCTGCCGCGCTCGCAGAGGGCGGCGAGCAGGCTGACCGGCGAGCCGGCCGACTGGCCGAACCCGGAGACGGCGATGCTGGCCCCGTCGGGCAGGTCGCCGATCGCCTCGGCCGGAGACGCCACCACCTTGTCCATCCGGCCCTCCTCTCCCCTACGTGGCCAGGCCCAGCAGCCGGGCTGCGTTGTCCTTGAGCAGCAGAGGTCTGACGTCCTCCCGGAAGCCCGCCCGCTCGAAGTCCGCGAGCCAGCGGTCGGCGGTGATCATCGGGTGGTCCGAGCCGAACAGCATCTTGTGCTTGAGCAGCGTGTTGGCGTACTGCACGAGCTGGGGCGAGAAGTACTTGGGCGACCAGCCGGACAGGTCGATGTACACCTGCGGCTTGTGCACGGCGATGCTGAGCGCCTCCTCCTGCCAGGGGAAGGAGGGGTGGGCCATGACGATCGGCATGTCCGGGAAGTCGACCGCCACGTCGTCCAGCGGCATGGGGTTGCCGTACTTGAGCCGGACGCCCCCGCCGCCGGGCGCGCCCTGGCCGACCGCGGTCTGGCCGGTGTGGAACAGCGCCGGCACCCGGTGTGCGTTCAGCACCTCGTAGAGCGCATAGCACCGGCGGTCGTTGGGATAGATGCCCTGCACCGGCGGGTGGAACTTGAAGCCGCGGGCGCCCGCCCGGATCAGCCGCTCCGCGTCCAGCACCCCGGCCCGGCCCCGCCAGGGGTCCACCATGACGAAGGGGATCAGGATGTCGTTGTGGCGCTCCGCGGCCCGGAGCAGCTCCGCGTTGTCCACCGCCCCCGGCCGGTTCCCGTTGGTGGCCTGGGGGTCGACGCCCCAGATGACCGCCGCGATCCGGCGGTCGCGGTAGTAGGCCGCGGTCTCGTCCGGGGTCTGCTGTCCCGTGCCGACCCGCTCCTGGATGCCCCGGACCCCGGCCGGCTGGCGGCCCTCGTCCGGGCGCTCGCGCGGCGCTCCCGCCGAGATGCCCGCGTGGACGTGCACGTCGATCGCCCGCAGCGCGTCGAGGTCGATCGCGGGCTGCCAGGCCATCAGCCGGCCTCCTCCGCCGCGGCCACGAGGAGCGCCACCACCTCGGGCAGGACGGCGAGCGCCCGCTCCCGCACCTCAGCCGGACCGAGCACCGCCACGGGGTGCGGCGTCGTCACGTACCGGTACCCCGGCGACCCCCGCAGCCCGGCCATCGCGTCCGCGCTGGCGGTGAAGGCGTCGGTGCAGATGACCGCGGCGGGGACCCCTCGTTGCTCCAGGATGACTCCGTCGGCGACCGCCGACGCGCTGCAGGACCCTCAATCGCCGACACCCACGATGACCGCGCCGCACTGGCTGGCCAGCTCGTCCATGACCTCGTCGGGCGCGGGCAGGACGATGCTCGCCTTGTCCCTGAGCAGGACGCCCGCCGCCCCGTGCCGCTCGACCAGCACGCGGCCGAGCTCCCGGAGGAAGAGCCCGGCGTTGTGCTTGCGGTTCTCGAGCAGCCCCACCGTGACGCCGCCGAGGTCCGGGCGCCGCGGCGCCAGCGCGGTCAGCCTGCGGCCGGTGGTCCGCCCGGTGGGGTCGAGGATGGCGTTGGGCATGTGCGCTGTTTCCTCCTTCTCACTGGTCATGCTGGATCCCCCGTCGCGGGGGAGGTGGCCCGCCAGGGCCGGAGGGGGTCGTCTCCGCCATCCCCCCACGCGACCTCCCCCGCGAGGGGGGAGGGGCCACTCGATCACGCGGGGATCTCCAGGCGGTCCCGCAGGGCGTCCCCCAGCCGGTAAATGGCCAGCACCGTGAGCACGATCACGACGGCGGGAGCCGCGGTCGCCGCCGGGTCGACGATGATGAACTTGTAGCCGGAGGCCAGCGAGTCCCCCCAGCTCGGGGCCGGCGGCTGGACGCCGATGCCCAGGAAGCCGAGGGCCGCCTGCGCGAGCAGCGAGATGCCCGTCAGCAGGGTGAGCTGGATCACGGCGGGGCCGACCGCGTTGGGCAGCACGTGCTGGAGCATCCGGTGTCGCGGCCTGAGCCCGTACATCCGGGTGACCACCACGTACTCACGGTCGCGGACGGTCAGCACGCCCGAGCGCAGCACGCGGGCCACGACCGGCGAGAACACGATGCCCACGGCGAGCATCGCGTTCGTGAGGCTGGCCCCCAGCGCGGTCGTGATGGCGATGGCGATGACCAGGCCGGGCAGGACCAGCAGGGCGTCGGCGAGCCGCATGAGGACCAGGTCCACGGCCCCGCCGGCGTAGCCGGCGACCAGGCCCCAGGGCAGGCCGATCACGCTGGCCGTGGTGATCGCGACCAGGACCCCGAGCAGCGCCGGCCGGGCCCCCCAGATCAGCCGGCTGAGCACGTCGCGGCCGAAGTCGTCCGTGCCCAGCAGGTGCTGCGCCGAGGGCCCTGCGATCGCGTTGCCCAGGTCCTGCTTGATCGGGTCGTGGGGCGCCAGGACCGGCGCGAGCACCCCCACCAGCGCCACGAAGACGACGAACCCCGCCGCCAGCACCAGGCCGGGCCCCCAGGCCCGCCGCCCGGGTCCCCCGGCCACGGCGCCCAGCGGCGTCGCCACCTGCCACGCGCTGGCCGGCCTGCTCTCGCCCTCGACGACCTGCGCCATCCCTACCTCCTGATCCGCGGGTCCAGGACGGCGTACGAGAGGTCCACCGCCAGGTTGATCACGATGACGATCGCGACGAAGACCACCGTCACCCCCTGCATGACGGGGAAGTCCTTCTGGGTGACGCCGTCGACGAGCATCGACCCCATGCCCGGGATCACGAAGACCCGCTCGATCAGGACCGCGACGCCGAGCAGCGCGCCGGCCAGCAGGCCGATCACGGTGATCACCGAGATCAGAGCGTTCTTCAGCGCGAACCGGAAGTAGATCTGGCGCCGGGACAGCCCCAGCGCCCAGGCGGTGCGCATGAACGGCGAGTCCATGACCTCCACCATGGCCCCGCGGGTCTGCCGGGTCACGATCGCGGCGGCCCCCGAGCCCAGCGCCAGCGCCGGCAGGATCAGGCCCTGCAGGTTGCTGGCTAGGCTCTGCGAGAGCGGCGTGAACCCGGTCGGCGGCACCCAGCCGAGCTTGAGCGCGAACACGTCCACCGCGAACATCGCAAGCACGAACTCGGGGACGGCCAGCCCCAGTCCGGTGCCGCTGCGGACGACCCCGTCGATCCGGCTCTGCCGGCGGGCCGCGGACAGGATGCCCAGCGGGATCCCCACCAGGAGCGCCACCAGCAGCGCGGCCAGGGTGAGCTCCAGCGTCACGGGCAGCCGCTGGGCGATCTCCGCGCCCACGTCCTGGCGGTTGATCACCGACTGCCCGAAGCGGCCGCGGGCCACATCGGCGAGCCAGGTCACGTACTGCAGGGGCACCGGCTGGTCGAGGCCCATCTGGTGCTTCAGCGCCGCGACCTGCCGCGGCGTGGCCGTGGGGCCGGCGGCGGCCTCGGCCGCGCCGCCTGGGGTGATCTGCTCCAGGGAGAAGACGAGGAGGGTGGCGACCACGACGGTCGGCACCACTGCCAGCAGCCGCTTCAGGATGGTGGGGATCATTCGGGCTGCCCTCCTACCCGGCGCAGCCGGTCGGTCTCCTCGGCCCGGTGACAGGCGGCCAGGCGGCCGCGTACGGTCCGCATCGCCGGCTCCTCGGTCGTGCACACGTCCACCGCCAGCGGGCAGCGGGGATGGAACCGGCAGCCCGGCGGTGGGTGCGCGGTGTCGCCGATCTCGCCGCGGGGCCGGAACGACGGCTCGACGACGTCGCCCGACACGGTCGGCACGGACGCCAGCAGCGCGTCCGTGTAGGGGTGCACCGGATGCAGGATCACCTGGCGGGCCTCACCCGACTCGACCACCCGGCCCAGGTACATCACCGCGATCTCCGTCGCCATCTGGGCCACAGCGCCCATGTCGTGCGAGATCAGCAGGTAGGTGAGGCCGCCCTGCCGCTTCAGGTCGTCGAGCAGGACCAGGATCTCGTTGCGGACCGAGACGTCGAGGGCTGACACGGCCTCGTCGAGGATGACCAGCTTGGGCCCGGGGGCCAGCGCCCTGGCGATCGTGACCCGCTGTCGCTGGCCGCCAGAGAGCTGGTGGGGGTGGCGGTCCCCGAAGGACGGGTCGAGGCCGACGCGCTCCAGCAGGGCGATCGCGCGCTCCCGGCGGTCGCCCGGCGAGGGCACGTCGCGGACCAGCGGCTCGGCGACGCTGCGCCACGCCGGCCAGCGCGGGTCGAGCGCCGAGACCGGGTCCTGGAAGACGATCTGGATGCCCCGCTCGCCCGCCGCGGCGGGGCGGTCCGCGGCCGCGGTGAGCTCGTGGCCGTCCATCTCGATGGAGCCGCTCTCGACGGGCCCCAGGCCGCAGATGGCGCGCGCGACCGACGACTTGCCCGAGCCCGACTCGCCGATCAGGGCGAGCGTCCGGCCCCGGCCCACGTCCAGCGAGACGCCGGCCACGGCCCGGACCGGGTGGCGCGACCGCAGCCCGTAGGTCACGGTGAGGCCCCGGATCCGCAGCAGGCAGCCGTCGCCTTCGGCCGGCCAGGGCTCCGGCTGCGGCCGCGTCAGCGACCGGGGCGCTCCGGCCGGGGAGCTCACGATCTCGCCATCTCCCGCCTCAGCCCGGCCAGCTCCGGGGCCCGGACGCACCGCGCCAGGTGGTCGTCCGCCAGCGGAGCCAGCTCCTGGGGGGCGCCGCAGGCATCGACGGCGAACTCGCATCTGGGGCGGAACCGGCACCCGGCAGGGGCCGAGCCGGGCAGCGGCGGCGTGCCCGGGATCCCCCGGTGGACGACGCCCACCTCGTGCAGGTTCGGCACGCAGCGCAGCAGCGCCTTCGTGTACGGGTGCAGCGGCGACTCCAGGAGCGTGCGCGTGGGCCCGGTCTCGACGACCTGGCCGGCGTAGACCACCGCCACCCGGTGGCAGAGCCGGGAGACGAGGCCCAGGTCGTGGCTGATGAACAGGACGGCGATCCCCGACTCGACCGCCAGCCTGCGGATCAGGCGGACGATCTCGTCCTGGATCGTCACGTCGAGCGAGGTCGTGGGCTCGTCGGCGATGAGGAGCCGGGCCCCCGACGCCAGCGCCATCGCGATCATGGCCCGCTGGCACATGCCACCCGAGAGCTGGTGTGGGTATTGGCGCAGGCGGAGGTCGGGCTCCGGCAGGCCCACGTTCCGCAGGAGCTCGACCGCGCGCGACCTGGTCTCGGAGCGCGAGAGGTCGCGGTGGGCCCGGATCGCGGCGAGGAGCTGGGAGCCGATCGTGAACACGGGGTTTAGCGCAGCCACCGGCTCCTGGAACACCATCCCCACCCTCGCCCCCCGCACCTCGTGCATCTCTGCCTCGGGCAGGTCGATCAGCTCCTGGCCCTCGAGCCGGATCGACCCGCTCATGCGCCCGCCGCGGGGCAGCAGCTGCAGGACGGCGAGGGCCGTCATGGTCTTCCCGCTGCCGCTCTCCCCCACCATGCCCACGATCTCGCCCTCCTGCACCTGGAGGGAGAGGTCGTCGATCACGGGCACCGACCGGCCCTGCCGCTCGAGCGTTACCCGAAGGCCCGAGATGGCCAGGTGGGGCTTCCGCCCGTCACCCGACCTCACCGCGAGGCGGGCCCCGCTGCCGGGTCGCCCCGGCCGGTCCGCGGTCCGTGCTGCGCCGCCAGGTCCTCCGCCAGCGTTTCGATCTCCCGTCCCCACCGACCGGCGTCGCTCCGCGAGTCGACCGCGATCCGGCGAGGTACTGGCACACTAGCATGGGGCGTCACCAGCGACAAGTCCGGCTACCCGTTCCTCATGGCGGGACGGAGGGTCTTGCCGGCACAGGCGTCGCATGCTAGCGTGCCACCCAAACTCGTGGGTCGGGCCCGCGTCGGCCCGGCGCCCGGTCCGTGCCGCGGCCGGGCACCGGGCGCGGGAGGGAGAGAGTGAAGCGCTGGCGTCGCAGCCTGAAGCTGGGCAACGCGGGCCGTGGCGCCAGGCGCCGGCCGGCCGCCGTCGAGCAGCCCCCATGCGCGGCCGGGGAACCGTGTCCGCCGGAAGGAGGAGGAGACATGCATCTGTGGCGTACGTCGTGCCTGGCGGCGATCGCCGTCCTGGTGGTGGCCGGGTGCGGGAACGGCACCTCCGGCCAGAGCAACGGGCCTCCTCCACACGGGAACGTCCTCTTCTACGCGACGCCCGGCGAGCCCGGCTCCCTGGATCCCGGCGCCAGCATCAGCGGCTTCGACCAGTACTACACCGACTCCATCTACGAGACGCTGATCAACTCCGACTCGAAGACGATGCAGGCGACCCGGCCGGGGCTGGCCACCGGCTGGTCCTTCACGGGGGCGGACAAGCTGACCTTCCGCCTGAACCTGCGCCACGGCGTGAAGTTCCAGGACGGCACCCCTTTCAACGCCGACGCAGTCAAGGCCAGTCTCGACCACTACAAGGCCGCCGGGGCGTGGTTCGACCTGACGCCGGTCAAGAGCGAGACCGTCGTCGACGACTACACGATCGACCTGAACCTCAGCCAGCAGTACTCGCCGCTGCCCGCCATCCTGAGCTTCCGCGCCGGGCAGATCATCTCGCCCACCGCCCTGCAGAAGTACGGCAAGGACTTCGGCCGCCACCCGGTGGGCGCCGGGCCCTTCTCGTTCGTGTCCTGGACCGCCGGCTCCGAGATCGTGCTGACCAGGTTCAAGGACTACTGGAACGCGGCCGCCACCAGGCTCGCCGGCATCGACTACAAGGTCATCGTCGACCCCACCGCCATGACGAACGCCATGGCGGCAGGCCAGGTGGACCTGTCCGAGCTGATCAACCTGCCGGTCAGAAACCTGGCCGCGCTGCAGGGCAACTCCAGGGTCACGACCAGGGTGCTGAACACGCTCAGCCTCGGGATCGTCACCACCGTCAACACCATGCCGCCGTTCAACAACGTGCTGGTGCGCAGGGCGGCGAACCTGGCGATCGACCGCCAGGCCCTGTCGGACGCGATCGTCGGCAAGGGTCACGGGCAGGGTCCGGCCTGGCAGTACGTGCCGCCCAACTATTGGGCCGCCACCACCAGCCTCAAGGACTTCGGGTACCACCCCGACCAGGCGAAGGAGCTCCTGAGGCAGGCCGGGTACTCGAACGGAGTCACCGTCCAGATCTGCACGTTCTCCGACAGCACGACCCAGGCGGCGACCATCCAGAAGGAGCAGATGGCGCCGGCCGGCTTCAACCTGCAGATCTCGCAGGAGCCCGTCAACTCCTGCGTCTCGAAGCTGCAGACCGGCGGCATCCCGATGGTCGAGATCGGGTGGTTCTTCCTGGCCAGCCCGTTCCAGGGCTACCAGACGATGTTCGGCGCCCAGGCCAGCGGGCCGCGGTACGCGGGCGTCGACGACCTGCTCGCCAGGATCGCCTCGCAGTACACGCAGCCGGACCAGAAGCCGTACTACGACCAGCTGAACGAGCTGCTCTACCAGACGGCGCCCTCGGTCCCCACCTACTGGCTCGTCAACCCGGTTGCCTACTCGACCCGCCTGACGGGTCTGGTGACGGATATCAACGGCGGCGTGCGCATCAACCAGGCGTCCTTCCAGTAAGCGCCGGTTCTCTCTCGCGCCGGGCGGCCCTCGGGTCGCCCGGCCAGCCCCCTCCCCTGGCGGGAGGGGGCAGCGGCAGTTCAGGGCACGTCGGGGTTCCGGCCCAGGAGGATGTCCTCGGTCCGCACCCGGATGCGATCGTCGGCGAAGCCCTCCACGATCCGGTTGTCAGAGTGGCGGTCTTGGCACCGGGACGGGGATGCCCGCGTCCAGCCAATCGAGGATGATCCGGACCCGCCGCTCGTCGGCCGCGTCCATCGCCTCGACCGCCGACTCCGCCTCGCCCACGGCCCCGGGCAGCTCGGGGTACGAGGCCCGGCGGTGCCAGTCTCCGTCCGGCCCCGCGACGGACTCCACGACCAGCACGTATGGGACCCTCAGGTGCTGGTCGCGGGTCACCGTTGTCCCGCCAGGAGGAACGGCCTTCGAGGCGATTCCGACATGGTGGACAGCTCCACAGGGAGATCGTAGCATCGCGGTGGACGGGCGGCCGCCTAGCAGCGGAGAAGGAGGAAGTCGCGATGCTTCGCGCTGACGAGAACGAGTACGTGACCCGCGTCGGCCCCAGCACGCCCATGGGCAGCCTCATGCGCCGGTACTGGATCCCGGCCATGCTGTCGTCCGAGCTGCCGAGGCCCGACTGCGCGCCGGTGCGCGTGCTCCTGCTCGGCGAGCGGCTGATCGCGTTCCGCGACACCGAGGGGCGGGTGGGCCTGCTCGACAACTACTGCCCACACCGCGGCGCGTCGCTCTTCTACGCGCGCAGCGAGGGCTGCGGCCTGCGCTGTGTGTACCACGGCTGGAAGTTCGGCGTCGACGGCCTCTGCCTCGACATGCCGAGCGAGCCGCCGGAGAGCAACTTCAAGAGCAAGGTCCGGGCCCGGGCCTATCCCTGCCGGGAGCGCGGCGGGGTGGTCTGGACGTACATGGGCCCTCGGGAGGAGCCGCCCCCGCTGCCCGACTTGGAGGCGAACCAGCTTCCGGAGGACGAGCTGGCGGTGTCGGCGATCCAGCGGGGGTGCAACTGGCTGCAGGGCCTGGAAGGGGACATCGACACCGCCCACATCGGGTTCCTGCACTTCGGCGCGGACCGCGCCGAGGACGCCCCCGAGGGGACGTTCCGTTACTACGCGCTGAAGGACCGCGCCCCGCGCTACGCGGTGCTGGACACCGAGTACGGGGCCATGTACGGCGCCTACCGGCCGGCCGGACCCGGCCGCCAGTACTGGCGCATCGCGCAGTTCCTGTTCCCCTTCTACACGATGACCCCGACCGGTCTGCTGGGTCGCCAGATCATCGCCCGCGCCTGGGTGCCGATGGACGACGAGCACATGATGCTGTTCACCATGGTCCTCAGGCCCAGCCCCGAAGCGCTGGCGGTCAGGGAGCGTCAGGGCGCGGTCCGCCCGGTGCTGCTGCCGAACACGACCGGCTGGCTCGGACGCTTCCGGCTGGAGGCGAGGGAGGAGAACGACTATCACCTGGACCGGGCGCGGCAGGAGCAGGACGAGGAGTACTCGGGCATCACGGGCATCCACACCCAGGACCAGGCCATCACCGAGAGCATGGGCCCCATCTACGACCGGACGAAGGAGCACCTGGGGAGCAGCGACGCCATGGTCATCCGCGTCCGCCGGCGCCTGATCGCGTGCGCGAGGGCCCTCGCCGAGAGCGGGACGGTGCCGCCCGGAGCCGAGCGGCCGCAGGTCTATCGCCAGCGGTCCGGTGGTGTCATCCTGGACGAGGGAGCCGACTGGGTGGAGGCGACGAGCGAGCTCCGGCAGGCCTACCTCGCCCACCCGGAGCTCGACCTGGCGATCGTCGGCGGGTTCGTATAGGAGGTCCTGCGGACAGGTGACGGCGGACTCGGGCCCCGAGCGCGTGGCGGGCCGCATGGCGGCCGCCGCCGGCGACCTCCTGGCGGCCCTCGACGACCAGCAGCTGGCCGACGCCCGGTGGCCGTTCCCCGCCGACTCGGAGAGGCGCCGCTGGTTCTACACTCCGACGGACCACGGCGGGCTGCCGCTGGGCGCCATGCGGCCGGGCCAGCAGCGCCTGGCCCTCAAGCTCGTCGCGAGCGGGCTCTCGCGGGCGGGCTACGTGACGGTCTCGACGATCATCGGGCTGGAGAACGCGCTGGACGAGCTCGAGGGCTGGACCACGGCCTGGGACCGCGAGCGGGGCCGGGACCCGGGCCTGTACTACCTCCGGGTGTTCGGCGACCCGACCGGCGGCGGGCCGTGGTCGTGGAGGTTCGGCGGCCACCACGTCTCCGTTCACCACCTGGTCGTGGACGGCCGCGTGCGGGCGAGCACGCCCCTCTTCTTCGGCGCCGATCCCGCCTCGTCGCCTCTGCTCGGCCCCCAGCCGCTCAGACCGCTCGCCGGCGCCGAGGACCTGGCCCGCGAGCTCGTGCGCTCGCTCGACGGCGAGAACCGGGCGCGGGCGGTCATCTCCCCCGTCGCGCCCGTCGACCTGGTCGGCGCCAACCGCTCCCGGCTGACCGCAGGCGACCTGCCGCTGTCACTGGCCGAGATCTGGCGCGAGCCGTTCGACGGGGCCATGGGCGACGTGATGGACCGCATGCAGCGCCGCTCCGAGATGGAGGCCCGCCTGACAGCCGAGCACCTGGCCG
>Ga0126378_10003277_pt1 | contig 12236 bp, 9 predicted proteins | sample PanSoiMetPlot_23_FD_92587 | JGI IMG/M metagenome (GOLD analysis project Ga0126378, IMG submission 92587) | Tropical forest soil microbial communities from Panama - MetaG Plot_23 | ecosystem: Environmental > Terrestrial > Soil > Tropical forest > Bulk soil | place: Panama | collected 2016-02-17
CAAGGCGGGCATACTCGCGGCAGTCCGGATCAATCCGTTGGAGACCGAGGGTCGGGTCGACCTCGCCGCGATAATGCGCGGCCGGCCCGACATCGTGCTGATGTCCAAGGTGGCGGAGCGGCATCAGGTCGTGGCGCTGGCCGAGGCGGTACTGGCAGCCGAATACGCCAATGGCATCCCCTCGGGCACCACCGAGATCGTGCCCAACATCGAATCCGCGCGCGGCCTGATCCAGGCCTTCGCGATCGCAACCGCTAGCCCGCGGGTGACGGCCGTGCTCGGCTCAACCGAGGACATGGCGGCCGACCTCGGCGCGCCGCGCACCCGCGCGGCTCATGAACTCGCTTATGCCCGCCAACGCCTCCACGTGGAATGCGTCGCGGCCGGCGTTCTCTCGGTTGATTGCCCCTATACCTTCGCCGACGCCGCGGGCTGCAGGGCGGACGCCCGTGCGGCGCGCGCCATGGGCTACGTTGCCAAGAGCGCGGTCCATCCCAGCCATGTCGCCGCCATCAACGCCGTCATGACGCCGTCGCGCGCGGAGGTCCGCCGCGCCGCGAGCGTGGTCAAGGCCTTCGAAGCCGCCCGCGCCAAGGGACTCGATCGCGTCAATGTCGACGGTCTTACCGTCGAGATACCGACCTACCTCAGCGCCCGACGGCTGCTCGCGCGCGCGACGGCGCTGAGTGTCGGCGTGCGCTAGAATGCCGCTCGATTTCGGTCCGGCCTTGCGAGAAATTGCGGGCCGCACCTGGGAGACGGAACCATGACGGCATCGGGCATGAATGGCGGCATCACCGAGCTCATCCGGGAGCAGGCGGCGGGACATCCGCTGGCGCAAGTCTTCTACAGCGATCCCGAGATCTTCCAGCGCGATCTCGATCGCGTGGTGCTGCGGCACTGGTTGTGCGCGGGCCATGTCAGCAGCGTGCCCAATGTCGGCGACTTCTTCCTGGTCGAGGTCGCCAACGAGTCCGCGATCGTCGTGCGCGGCGAGGACGGCGAGCTCCGGGCCCTCGTCAATGTGTGCCGGCATCGCGGCTCGCGCGTCTGCCGCGAGCAGTCCGGCAATACGCGCGTCCTGATCTGCCCCTACCATGCCTGGACCTACGGCATCGACGGCAAGCTCCGTGCCGCACGCCACATGGTGGAGCCCTTTGACAAGAGGCAGCACGGCCTCAAGCAGATCCCGCTCAAGGCGATCGAGGGCTTGATCTTCGTGACCTTCGCGGAGAAACCGCTCGGGCTTTCGAAGGTAGGGGACGTGCTGCGGCAGGGCTACGGTCCTTACGGCTGGGCCGATGCCAAGGTGGCGCACCGCGAGACCTATCGGATCGAAGCCAACTGGAAGCTCGCGGTCGAGAACTACGTCGAGTGCTATCACTGCGCGCCTTCGCATCCGGAATACGCCCGTCTCCACGCCAACGAGCAGCCGCGCGCCAAGATCGCCGAGCTCAACGCCGAGATGGACCGGCGCGCCGCCGCGCTCGGCCTCGAGATCCCGAACCGGGACCATTGGGCGCTTGCCGCCGATCAGGGCGAGGAAGCCACCTATTGCGTGCGCTATGCCATGCTGCGCGGCGCCGTCACCGGCAGCGCCGACGGCAAGCCCGTGGCGCCGCTCATGGGCGCCTTCAAGGGCTATGACGGCGGTTCGACCTTCATCCATGTGGGACCCACCAGCTTCTTCCTGGCCTATCCCGATCACGGCATCGTCTATCGGTTCATCCCGCGGACGGTGCAACGCTCGGAGTTGGAGGTGATCTGGCTGGTGCGCGGCGACGCCCGCGAGGGCGTCGATTACGATCGCGACAGGCTCACCTGGCTCTGGAAGGTCACCAGCGACGCCGACAAGCGGATCATCGAGGACAATCAGCGCGGCGTGAACTCGCGCTTCTATGAGCCGGGCCCGCTTTCCAGCATGGAGAGCCAGGAGCGCCGCTTCGTCGAGTGGTACCTGAGCGAGATCGGCTGACGCTCAGCTCTTGGCGTTCCCCGCGAGGTAATCCATCGCGGCCTGGGCGCCGCCTCGGTTGTGCGGCACGCCCGCGACGGCAAAGCCCATTTCCACGCCCGCGAGCGTCCCCATCAGCATAAGGTCGTTGAAATCGCCGAGGTGACCGATGCGGAACACCGTGCCCTTGAGCTTGCTGAGCCCCGCGCCGAGCGACATGTCGAAACGCTCGAGGATCACGCGGCGAAGCTCGTCGGCGTCGTGCCCCTTGGGCATCAGCACCGCCGTCAGCGAGCTCGAATATTCCCGCGGGTTGGCCGCCAGCACCTCGAGGCCCCAGTGCTTGACGGCGCGCCGCGTCGCCTCGGCGTGCCGGTCGTGGCGCGCGAACACTGTCTCGAGCCCTTCCTCCTCTAGCATCCTGATTGCCTCGTGGAGGCCGTAGAGGAGATTGGTCGCGGGCGTATAGGGGAAAGCGCCGGTCTCATTCGCGGCGATCAGCGGGTCCCAGTCCCAGTAGGAGCGCGGTAACGTCGCCACCTTGTGTGCGGCGAGCGCCTTCTTCGAGATCGCGTTGAAGCTCAAACCGGGCGGCAGCATCAGGCCCTTCTGCGAGCCCGCCACCGTCACGTCGACGCCCCAATCGTCGTGCCGATAGTCGATCGAGGCGAGCGAGGAGATCGTGTCGACCAGCAGGAGCGCGGGATGCTTGGCGCGGTCGATCGCGGCGCGAACCGCGGGGATACCGCTGGTGACGCCGGTCGAGGTCTCGTTGTGGACGACCATCACGGCCTTCAGGGCATAGGCCTGGTCCGCGGAGAGCCGCGCCTCGACCTCCACCGCGTCGACGCCGCGGCGCCAGTCGCCCGGCACAAACTCCACGGCGATGCCCAGCCGCTCGGCGAGCTGCTTCCAGAGGGTCGCGAAGTGGCCGGTCTCGAAGGCGAGCACGCGGTCGCCCGGCGAGAGGGTGTTCACCAGCGCCGCCTCCCAGGCGCCGGTCCCGGAGGCGCCATAGACCGCGACGGGTCCCGTGGTGCGGAAGATCCGCTTCATCCCGGCGATCGTCGCCTTGGCGAGCGCGAAGAAGTCGGGTCCGCGGTGGTCGATGGTCGCGCGGTCGATTGCGCGCAACACCCGATCCGGCACATTGGTGGGCCCCGGGATCTGCAGGAAATGCCGGCCGCTGCGCGCGCTCATGCCTTCGCCTCCACGGTGTTCGAGGCCACCTTGCCCACATTCAGAAGGCGTCGCAAGGCGACGTCCCCGCCTTGCTTTTTACGCGCGCGCAAGCCCAAATGACCGCGGATTTCGCGAAACGACCGCTAGCGCATGGCAGAGGGCATCAGCAGCGTCGGACGAGGCACGCCGGGCGACCCCGCGCTTGAGCGGCGGCTTAAATCGGCGTTGCGCGGCGAGGTGCTCTTCGACGCCGCGAGCCGCGGCCGCTACAGTACCGATGCCTCGATCTACCAGATCGAGCCCGTGGGCGTCGCGGTTCCGCGCGACAAGGAGGACGTGGCGGCCGCACTCGCCATCGCCCGCGAGGCCGGCGTGCCGGTGCTGCCGCGCGGCGGCGGCACCTCGCAATGCGGTCAGACCGTGGGCCGAGCGCTCGTACTCGATTGCTCTCGCTACATGAACAAGCTGGTCTCGGTCGACAAAGCAGCGCGCCGCGCGCGTGTGCAGCCCGGTCTGGTGCTCGACCAGCTCAACAGGGCGCTGCGCACGGACAAGCTCTTCTTTCCCGTCGACGTATCCACGGGCAATCGCGCCACGCTCGGCGGCATGGCCGCCAACAACAGCTGCGGCGCACGCTCGCTCCGCTACGGCAACATGGTACACAACGTGCGCGCGATCGATGCAATTCTCGCGGACGGCACCACGGTCTCCATGGGCGAGGTGCCCGGTAATTTCGACGAGCGCGCGATGCCCGAGCGCTACCGCGATCTCGTCCGCCAAATGCGCGCACTCCACGACCGCGAGGCCGACGAGATCGAGCGCCGCTTCCCGAAGCTGCTGCGCCGCGTCGGCGGCTACAACATCGACATGATCGCGGACCAGGGCCACAACATGGCCCATTTGCTCGTGGGTTCGGAGGGTACGCTCGCCTTCTTCAGCGAGATCGAGCTGGATTTACAACCGGTGCCGGCGCATCGGGTCCTGGGCATCTGCCACTTCCCGACCTTCTACAAGGCGATGGCGTCGACCAAGGCGATCGTGGCGCTCGGTCCCACCGCCGTCGAGCTGGTCGACCGCACCATGATCGACCTCGCCCGCGACATCGCGATGTTCCGTCCGGTGATCGACCGCTTCGTCCGGGGCGAACCCGAGGCGCTGCTGCTGGTGGAGTTCGCGGGCGACGACGCCGACGAGGACAACCGGCGCCTCCGCCGCCTGGTCGACCTCATGGCAGAACTCGGTTTCCCCGGCGGCGTGATCGAGGCGATCGACCCCGCTTTCCAGAGCGCGGTCTGGGAGGTCCGCAAGCAGGGCCTCAACATCATGATGTCCATGAAGGGCGATGGGAAGCCGATCTCCTTCATCGAGGACTGCGCGGTCTCGCTCGACGACCTCGCGGACTACACCGACCGCCTCACCAATATCTTCAAGAAGCACGGCACCTACGGGACGTTCTATGCGCACGCTTCGGTCGGCTGCCTCCACGTGCGGCCGGTGCTCAACCTCAAGCAGGACATCGAGGTCAAGAAGATGCGCGCCATCGCGGAGGAAACCTTCGCGATCGTCCGGGAATACAAGGGCTCGCATTCCGGCGAGCACGGCGACGGCCTCGTGCGCTCGGAATTCCACGAGCCCATGTTCGGCACGCGCCTCGTGCGCGCCTTCGAGGAGGTGAAGGATAGCTTCGATCCCGAGGGACTCTTCAATCCCGGCAAGATCGTGCGACCGCCCAAGATGGACGACCGCTCGCTGTTCCGTTTCAAGCCGGACTACCGCACGAAGGCGGTCGACACGGCGCTCGACTGGTCGGAGTGGGGCGGCTTCGCCGGCGCCGTCGAGATGTGCAACAACAACGGCGAATGCCGCAAGGTCGATGCGGGCGTCATGTGCCCCTCCTATCGCGCCACGATGGAGGAGCAGCACCTGACTCGCGGCCGTGCCAACACGTTGCGGCTCGCCCTCTCCGGCCAGCTCGGCCGCGATGCGCTCGCCTCGGACGTCATGAAGGAGACCATGGCGCTTTGCGTCTCCTGCAAGGGCTGCAAGCGCGAGTGCCCGACCGGCGTCGACATGGCGCGCATGAAGATCGAGTTCCTGCACCAATACCGGAAGAGGCACCCGCTCACGCTGCGCGACCGTCTCGTCGCCTATCTGCCGCGCTATGCGCGAGTCGCCTCGGTATTCGCGCCGCTCCTCAATCTGAGGAACCGCGTGCCGGCCCTCGCGGCGCTGGGGGAGCGCCTCACGGGCCTCAGTGCCAAGCGCAAGCTGCCGGCCTGGAGCCGCCGGCCCTATCGCGCCGATGTGCCGGCGGGGTCCGGTACCGACGTCGTGCTCTTCGTCGACACCTTCAATCGCTGGTACGAGCCCGAGAACGCCCGTGCCGCCGAGCGGGTGCTGAAGCGCGCCGGCTACCGCCCGGTCGATCCGACGCCCGCGGGCGAGCGTCCGCTCTGCTGCGGCCGCACCTTCCTCGCGACCGGCCTCGTCGCGGAAGCCAAGGCCGAGGCGCAACGCATGCTCGCCGCGCTCAGGCCCCATCTCGACCGCGGCACGCCGATCGTCGGCCTTGAGCCCTCCTGCCTCTTCACGCTGCGCGACGAGTTCTTGGGGCTCTTGCCCGGCGAGGAGCCAAAGGCGCTCGCGAGGCGCGCCAAGCTCTTTGAGGAGTTCGTCGCGGAGGAGTCCGCCGCCGGTCGCTTCAAGGTCGCCGCCGGCCGCGGTGCGCCGGCCAAGGTGCTGCTGCACGGCCACTGCCACCAGAAAGCGTTCAACACCGTGGGCGCCAGCGTCGCCGCGCTCAAAGCTGTGCCCGGCATCGCCGTCGAGACGTTCGACAGCACCTGCTGCGGCATGGCCGGCGCCTTCGGCTATGAGGCCGAACACCATGAGATGTCACTGAGGATCGGCGAGGTCGGTGTCCTACCCAAGATGCGCGCCGCGGACGCCAACACCGTCCTCGCCGCGAGCGGCACCAGCTGCCGCCACCAAATCCGCGACGGCGCGGGTCGGGAAGCCCTCCACGTGGCGCGGATCCTGGATCAGGCGACGGCGGATTAACTGTGCGTCCTTCGACGCGCTCGCTCGGCTCGCTTGCTAAGGATAAGGGCTTTTCTTCGCTGCAAGACTCAAATGCTCCTCATCCTGAGCAAGCGAAGCGCGTCGAAGGACGCACCGCCTATCGCGCCTTCTCCTGCAACAACCGCTGCGCCGCGTCCTCCACCACCGTGCCCCGGAAATAGTCCGGGTTCATCGACAAGTGCAGCATCGCGGGGTTGACGAAGGTGAAGTCGCGGAAATTCTCCGCGGTGATCAGCTTGGCCTCGACCAGTGACCACGCCTCCGTCAACACGCTCGCGGCGTCGAGCACGTCCCAATGCCCGATGTCGGAGCCGAGCACCGGCTTGAGCGTGGCACCCAGCGGATTGAGGCGGCGGTTGAAGGCCGTGCTGACCATCCGGTCGTCTGCCTCGCAGCCGAAGTAGAAGGGGTCGACGAAGAGCGCGCGCAGGTCGCGGACCTCGCGGAGCGCGCAGGCCGCGAACTCGTCGGCGTTGGCCGGGAGCGTGGTCGCCGAGAAGCCGGCGTGCGGGCGCTCGCGGATGCGCTGGGGCGTGTGCCGCGCGTCGCCGAACTCCGAAAAGAGTCGCTCCAGCAGGTCGACGTCGAGCGTCGCGGGGTCGAGGTTGCGCTTCAGCGAGTCGAGGTTGCGCTTTTCCCAGTGCTCCACGATGTCGTTCAGCAGGTTGACAGCCCAGGCGATGCCGCCCTCGAGGAAGGCGAAGCTGAGCTGCGGGAACCGTCGCGTGACACCGCTGAAAATGAGCGACCGGCAGAAGAACTCGGAGCCGTTCGCGAAGTCGCCGAGGTGGTTGAACACGTAGTTGCTGGGCGATGTGCGATAGCTGTTGGCGCCGCGCGAGGAGCTGTGGCAGGCCGGCGCCACCTTGAGCTCGATGCATTTGCGCCAGAACGGATCGTAGTCGTAGGGCGAATCCATCACGATCGAGCGCGTCACCTGCGCGGGCGAGAGGTAGGGGTCGCTGCCGGCAGCGGCCTTGCGCGCGGGACCCCTGAGCTCGGTGCCGATCATGACCGCCTTGTGGCCGAGCTCCTTGACCGCAAACTCGAGCTCCTCGATCGCCTCCTGGGGCGTATAGGTCGGGATCACCGCGACGGGCCGGAGCCGGTCGCCGACCTCGGCGAACATCTCGGCATAGAGCATGTTGAGCGCACGACAGCTCGCGCGCCGCATCGCCTCGTCGGGTTGGTGGATGTGGCCGAGGCCGCGCGTCGTGTAGCAATGGGCGAAATCGATGCCGCACTCGTCGAGGCGCGAGCGGAAATAGCGCGGCAACTGCGCCATCGCGCGGTCGGCGGTATGCGGCCCCGAGGGCAGCCCCCACCAGAACCCGCGCACCGTGGATCCGTGCGAGGACTGCGTCGTCGCCACCGCCTTGGCGATCTCCGGCCCCGCGATCTCCCGCACGAAATCGAGATGGGCGAAGTCGCACTCGACGATATGCGCGTCCGCATCGATCACGGGATGATCGAGCTTTTCTCGAACTTGCCGGCCGGGGAAGCCTTCGAATGACATGGCGAACCTCCCGTTCGGAACTACCTCAGGGGCTTCAATGGCACCGCGCCCTCCGGGATCGGCTGGCGGTCGACGTTGAGCACCATGGCCACCAGCGAATAATAGCCGCAGGTGCCCGTTAGCTCCATCACACCGGCCTCCCCGAAGCACTCGCGGGTCTTGGCGAAGGTGGCGTCGCTCATCTGCGTGGTCGACAGCAGCTCCGAGCAGAACTCATAGACGATCGCTTCGTCCGCCGACAACGTCGCGGGCCGCTTGCCCTCGGCGATGGCGTCGCAGATCGCGGGCGCGAGGCCGGCCTCGCGCGCGATCTTGTTGTGCGCGTACCACTCGTACTGCGCGGTCCAGTGGCGTGCGGTCAGGAGGATCGCGAGCTCGCGGAGCGGCGCCGGCATCGTCATCTTGAAGCGCACGTGCTCGCCGAGTTTTTGGGCGACATCGGCGAGGCCGGGGCTCCTGAGCAGCGCGCTGAAGGGGCCGCGCATGCCGCCGCGGGGTCCCCTGACGATCGCGTCCGCGACGCGCCGCTGCTCGGGCGTCATGGTCTCAGGCGTCAGCGTCTTGAAGCGCGGCTCGGTCATGATTTCCTCCCGTGATTAGGCATCGAGGCCCACGAGGCCGCGGGCAAAGGCTTGGGCGTCGAACGGGCGGAGGTCGTCGGCGCCTTCGCCCACGCCGATGAAATGGATGGGGAGGCCGAATTTCTCAGCGACCGCCACCAGCACGCCGCCCTTCGCGGTGCCGTCGAGCTTGGTCATGGCGAGGCCGGTGACGCCGACCATGCTGCGGAAGGTGTCGACCTGCTGGTGCGCGTTCTGGCCGACCGTGGCGTCGAGCACCAGCAGCACCGATTGTGGTGCCGCCGGTGCCGCCTTCTTGATCGCGCGCACGACCTTTTGCAGCTCTGCCATCAGGTCGGACTTGTTGTGGAGCCGGCCCGCGGTGTCGATCAGCAGCACGTCGATGCCCTCGCGCCGCGCGCGCTCCACCGCCTCGAAGGCGAGGCCCGCCGCGTCGGCGCCGGTCTCCTTCGCCACCACGGGCACGCCCGTGCGCTCGCCCCAGATCTCGAGCTGCTCCACCGCTGCCGCGCGGAAAGTGTCGCCGGCCGCCAGCAGCACCGACCAGCCGTTGTCGCGGAACTGTTTTCCCAATTTGCCGATGGTGGTGGTCTTGCCGCTGCCGTTGACGCCCACCACCAGCATGACGAAGGGAAGCGCCCTGTGGTCGATCGCGAGCGGCTTCGCCGCGGGCGCGAGCCGGCGCGCGATGTCGTCAGCGAGGCTGGCGCGGATCTCCTCGGGCGAGACCTCCTGGTTGAATCGTGTGCGGCGCAAGGTTTCCGCCGCTTCCGCCGCGAGCCCCACGCCGAGATCGGCGCCGATCAGCAACTCCTCGAGTTCGCCGAGCGCCGCGTCATCGAGGCGCCGTTTCGTGAAGATTCCCGCGATGCCGTCGCTGAGCCTCGCCGAGGAGCGCGCGAGCCCCTGCTTCAGGCGCGAGAACCAGCCGGACTTCGCCTCGCTCACGCGGCACCCTCGGCCACCAGTGCCCTGTTGTCTGCGGCGACGACCCGTACCCTATGCACGTCGCCCTCGGCGGCGGTCACGGGCAGCCGCACCGGCAGATAATGCTCGCTGTGTCCGATACCGGGCTGCTCCACCAGCGCGGACACGGTCTTCCCGACGACGCGCTCGAACGCCCGCCGGCGGGCGGCGTCACCGGCGGCGCGCAGCCGTGCGGCGCGCTCGCGGATGACCGGCTTCGGGACCTGGGGCATCCGCGCTGCCGGCGTACCCGGCCGTTGGCTGAAGGGAAACACGTGCAGGAGGTCGAGCCCGGCTTCGTCGACAAAGGCCAGGGTCCGCTCGGCCATGCCGTCGTCCTCGGTCGGGAAGCCAGCGATCACGTCCGCGCCCAGCACGATCTCCGGCCGCAGCGCGCGCGCCCGGCGAGCCACGTCGAGGGCCTGCGCGCGGCTGTGCCGCCGCTTCATGCGCTTCAGGATCAGGTCGTCGCCCGACTGGATCGACAGATGTAGATGCGGCATCAGCCGCGGCTCGCCCGAGATCAGGGACCAAAGCGTCTCGTCGATCTCCGCGGGATCGAGCGAGGAGAGCCGCAGGCGCTCAAGCTCCGGCACGAGCTTCAGCACGCGGCGGACGAGCGATCCGAGGCTCGGCCGTCCCGGCAGGTCGCCGCCGTAGCCGGTGAGGTCCACACCGGTCAGCACCACCTCGGCGTAGCCGCCCTCGACGAGCGCGCGCACCTGCGCCACCACCTCGCCCGCCGGCACCGAGCGGTTGTTGCCGCGCCCGAACGGGATGATGCAGAAGGTGCACCGATGATCGCAGCCTTGCTGCACCTCGACGAAGGCGCGCGCACGCCCCTCGAAGCCGTCCACCAGATGCGCCGCGGTTTCGCGCACCGCCATGATGTCGTCGACGGCGACGCGGGGGCCGGGCACGCGGTAGCTCTCCGCCCGGAGCTTCTCGAGATTGCCGAGCACCTCGTCCACCTCGGCCATGGCCGCGTAGCGCTCGGGAGTAATCTGTGCCGCGCAGCCCGTCACGATGAGCCGCGCGCCCGGCCGCGCGCGGCGGGCACGCCGGATCGCCTGCCGCGCCTGCCGCTCGGCCTCCGCCGTCACCGCGCAGGTGTTGACGATCACCGCATCCTCGATGCCGGCCGCACCCGCCTCGCGCCGGATCACCTCGGACTCGAGCGCATTGAGGCGGCAGCCCAGGGTGATGACGTCGACCCCTGCCATGGGCTCACCCGAGCAAGGCGGGATCGATGACGCCGGTGAAGCTTACCGCGGCGGGCCCCGTTATGAGCACGTGGCCGTCGGCGCGCCATTCGATCTCGAGCGGGCCGCCATCGGCGACCACCGTCACGCGGCGGCTGGTGAGGCCGCGCCGGGCCGCCGCCACCGCGGCGGCGCAGGCGCCGGTGCCGCAGGCGACGGTGATGCCGGTGCCGCGCTCCCAGACGCGGAAGCGGAGCCGGTCCTTCCCGGCAGGGCTCGCGATCCCGATGTTGGCACGCTCCGGGAACATGGCGTGGCGCTCGAGGGTGGAGCCGAGCGCCGCCACGTCGATCGCCTCCGCATCGGGCACGAAGAAAGTCGCGTGCGGATTGCCCATGTTGGTGCCGACGGGATCCGTGAGCGGTCCGACGCTCACGGGCACATGGAGCGTGTCGCACTCGCGCGCGAGTGGAATCTCGCGCCAACCAAGCCGCGCGGGCCCCATGTCGACGGTGACGCGGGCCGAGCCCGCCTCGCTCGCCTCCAGCAGGCCCGCCACGGTCTCGATCACCACGCGCGGCTTGCCGGTCTCGCGCATCAAGGCGGCGGCGACGCAGCGGGTGCCATTGCCGCAGGCCTCGACCTCGTCGCCGTCGGCGTTGCGGATGCGCATGAACACGTCGGCGCCGGCGCGCATGGGCGGTTCCATCACCAGGAGCTGGTCGCAGCCGACGCCGGTATGGCGGTCGGAGATGGCGCGCGCGCGGGCTTCGTCGAGCACGATCGGATGCGTGCGCGCGTCCAGCACGACGAAGTCGTTGCCGAGCCCGTGCATCTTGATGAAGGGGGTGCCGCCCATGGCGCCCGTATATAGGGTTCGCCTCTCAAATGCGCTAGAGAGAACCCATGGACGCGCTCGTACTGGCGGCGCTCAAGGGCCTCGCCCTTGGCTTTTCCATCGCTGCGCCGGTGGGTCCGATCGGGCTCCTGTGCATCCGCAGGACCCTCTCCGGCGGTTGGCGCTTGGGTCTTGCGGCCGGCATGGGCGCGGCGACGGCCGACATGGTCTACGGCCTCGTCGCGGCGGCGGGGCTGACGGCGGTGACGGAAGTGCTCGTGAGTGCGCGCCAGCCGCTGCAATTCGCGGGCGGAGCGGCGCTGATCCTACTGGGGCTCACCGTCCTGCGGGCAGAGGCGCCGGGCGAGCGCGTCGGCACGGACTCGGCCGGGCTCGCCACGACTTATGCGACGACCTTTCTCCTCACTCTCGGCAATCCCGCGACCATCCTGAGCTTCGCCGCCGTCATGGCCGGATTGGGCGCGATGAGCGCCACCGGTGAGACCGTGGTGCTGGTCGCCGGCGTGTTCGTGGGCTCGGCGCTGTGGTGGTTCGCGCTCAGTACCGCGGTGAGCCTCACGCGGCACCGGTTGCCGGCGACGGCGCTGGCTTGGATCAACCGCGCCTCCGGCGTCGCCATCATCGTGTTTGGCATCCTCGCGCTTACCGCGGCGATGCTGTAGCGCTCCGCATGAAAAAGGCGCGGCGCCGGAGGCGCCGCGCCCTGCAAGGTGCGTGAAACGTGCTTTCGGTTACGGCTTCTTCGTGGGATCAGCGGTGCCGGTGCCCGACGCGCCGCCAGTGCTCGACGTGCTACCCGCCGCCGGCTTCTGGATCTTGCTGTCCATCGGTTTCTTCGCGGAGACGGTGTGGACCTTGGACTTCGCGTGAGCCGCGGCGATCTTCTTGCTGTGCA
>Ga0126378_10003278_pt1 | contig 12230 bp, 13 predicted proteins | sample PanSoiMetPlot_23_FD_92587 | JGI IMG/M metagenome (GOLD analysis project Ga0126378, IMG submission 92587) | Tropical forest soil microbial communities from Panama - MetaG Plot_23 | ecosystem: Environmental > Terrestrial > Soil > Tropical forest > Bulk soil | place: Panama | collected 2016-02-17
CGGGCGGCTTCTTGGTTACGCGATGGCGCATTTGGAAGAATCGATCGGCCGAAACCTCAGATCGGCTGGCCATTCGATTCTGACCGGCTTTGGCCGCTTCCTCGATGCCCGCAAAGTGCTGCGCGGGTCTATATCGAAGGAGAGCCGCCAAGGCCTCGATTGGCTGAACTTCTTTCTCGCCGACATTCAGACCGGCTTTGGCGCTTTCGTCGCTTTTTATCTGGCGGATCTGGGCTGGGACAAAGGCGAGGTCGGGCTTGCTCTGTCCGCCGGCACGGTCGCTGGACTGATCGCGCATCTGCCCGGCGGAGCGCTGGTTGATTGGGTGCCGTGGAAACGGGGTCTGGCCGCGATCGGCATTGTTACGATCGCTACGTCGGCGCTCATTCTGGCTTTGGCCCCGACATTCGTCCTCGTCTTCATCGCCGAAATTTTGCACGGCATTACCGGCGGCATCGTCACGCCGGCGATTGCCGCCATAAGCCTCGGCTTGGTCGGACGCAGCGCCATGTCGGCGCGAACCGGACGCAACAATGCCTTCGATGCGGCCGGCAATGCGCTTACCGCCGGCGCCATGGGAGTCGCCGGTCAATATATTTCGAAGAGCGCCATCTTCTTTGGCGCGGCTGCTTTGTGCCTCCCGGCGCTGGTCGCGCTGAGCTTCATTCGCGGCGACGAAATCAATTACGCACGCGCCCGCAACGCAGGGCTCGGCAAAAGCGCCACGAATTTTCAACGCATTTTCGATCTGTCAAAAAATGTCGGGCTGTACGTTTTTGCCGGCTGCATTTTCTTGTTTCAGCTCGCCGATGCCTCGATGCTTCCGGTGATCGGCGAAGACTTGGCGCTCGACAAAAGTAAATCCGCATCGTTGTTGATGGCGGGCTTGATCGTCACGCCGCAGATCATCGCCGCGGTGTTGTCGCCGTGGGTCGGGTACAATTCCGAGAAATTCGGCCGCAAGCCGCTGCTATTGATCGGTTTCGGCGTCGAGGTGCTGCGCGGATTGTTGTTCGCTTTCTTCACCGGCTACCCCGCGCTGCTCATCGGTCAATGCCTCGGCGGGATCAGTGCCGCCGCCGTAACCGTGATCACGGTGCTGATGATTGCTGACTTGACGACCGGCACCGGCCGCTTCAACCTCGTTCAAGGCTTCATCGGCACTATCATTGCCATCGCCGCAGGGACCAGTACCGGCGTCAGCGGCTTCGTTTTTGAGCGGGTTGGCCACTGGCCCGGATTTGTCATTCTCAGCACCGCGGCATTGGCCGCTACCGTGCTGCTATGGATGGGACTCACGGAAACCAAGCCTGGCACATATATCGATTGAAGGCATGAAATCACGCGATCAAATATTCAGTGACCTTACAGTGCCAGGCACCTAACGCAGCCGCTCCAAGATGCTGACATAGTTGGCGACCGCGCTGCCACCCATGTTGAAAATGCCGCCGAGCTTGGCGTCCTTGATCTGCATGCCACCGGCGCCGCCGGTGAGCTGCATGGACGCGAGCGCGTGCATGGATACGCCGGTCGCGCCGATCGGATGGCCCTTGGCCTTGAGCCCGCCGGAAGGATTAATCGGCAGCGCGCCGTCTTTGTTGACGGTGCCGTCCGCGATCACGCGGGCACCCTGACCTTCCGGCGCCAAGCCCATGGCTTCGTATTCGATCAATTCGGCAATGGTGAAGCAGTCGTGCACCTCGGCGAACGACAAATCCGAAAGAGCGATTCCGGCCTGCGCCAGCGCGCGCTGCCAGGCCACCGCGCAGCCTTCGAACTTGAGCACGTCGCGCCGCGACATCGGCAGAAAGTCCTGCACGTGCTGCGCGCCGCGGAACACGATCGTCTTGCCGAGGGCTAACGCGGTTTCGACGTCGGCGAGCACCAGCGCGGCGGCGCCGTCGGACACCAGCGAACAATCGGTGCGCTTGAGCGGTCCGGCGACCAGCGGATTTTTTTCACTCTCGGCGCGGCAGAAATCATAGCCGAGATCTTTGCGGATTTGCGCGTAAGGGTTACACACTCCATTTTTGTGGTTCTTCGCGGCGATGCGCGCAAGCGCATCCGATTGGTCGCCCCAGCGCTGGAAATAAAGCGCGGCGATCTTGCCGAAAATGCCGGCAAAACCGGCGTCGATGTCGGCTTCCTCACGCACATAGGACGCTTTGAGCAGATTGCGTCCAATCTCATCAGGCGGCGTCGCCGTCATTTGCTCGACGCCGACCACGAGTACGATGCGCGCCGAACCCGCGGCAATCGCGTTTAGTCCCTGATGCACGGCCGCGGAGCCGGTGGCGCAGGCATTTTCCACGCGGGTCGCGCGTTTAAAGCGCAGATCCGGCGAGGCCTGCAGCACCAAAGAGGCGGTGAAATCCTGCGCCGAGAAACCGGCATTGAAGTGGCCGAGCACGATTTCATCCACATCTTTGGCGGCAATCGCAGCATCGGCGAGCGCATCGGTGGCAACGCGAACGATAAGACTTTCAACGGTCTCGCCGCCGAGTTTGCCAAAAGGGCTATGCGCCCAGCCCACGATGCACGCGGTCATAATGCCTCCACTTTCGAATTTATCTCGACTTGCCGAATTTTGGTCGCTTTTTCCAGGCTTTAGATTTGTTTCGTCCCGTGGATCAGGTCGGAACCGGCTTAGCATAGCGCCATTCGACTTTGCCTTCGAGCCGGCTTGCGTTAGATAATGACGCACCCACGCTTCGTGAACTCGAACTCATCGCGGGCTTTCGCATTTGCAGATAGTTCCGACCAAGCGGATGGACCCCAGCACGTGCAAATAAACGGCATGTTTCGAAGGCGGCCGCGCGGATTTCTCCTTACGGCGCTGGCACTCGGGGCCGCCGCGCTTGCAACGGCGCTACCGATCCGCGCCGCCAGCGCCATGGCGCTGATCCTGGTCGATGCCGACAGTGGCAAAGTGCTTCGCGCCGAGAACGCAACCTATCCGTGGTATCCGGCTTCGACGACGAAGCTGATGACGCTGTACATGACGCTGAGCGCAATCCGCGACCGCCGCATCACCGGGGATACTTTGTTCACGGTTTCGGTCAACGCCAACGCTCAGGGACCGACCAAGATGGGTTTTCCGGTCGGCACGCAGGTGACGGTCGATAATGCCATCAAGATGATGATGGTGAAGTCGGCCAATGACATGGCGGTCGTGCTCGCCGAGGGCGTCGGCGGTTCAATCGATGCTTTCGCGCAGCAGATGACCGAGACCGCGCATCGGCTTGGCATGACGGAATCGAACTTCGTCAATCCCAATGGCCTGCCCGACGACGGCCAGATTGTCTCCGCCCGCGACCTCGCTATCCTCGCCCGCGCGCTCATTCGCGAGTTTCCCGAATACAATTCTTATTGGCACGTCCCGGCGATCAAATACGGCCGGCGCGTGGTGCGAAATTACAACCCGCTGCTCGGCCGCTACGCCGGCACCGACGGCATGAAGACCGGCTTTATCTGCTCCTCGGGCTTCAATCTTGTGGCCACCGCCACGCGCGATAACCGGCAACTGATCGCGGTCGTGCTCGGCGCCCCGACCTCCGCGGCACGGGCGCAGAAGGCCGCCGAACTGTTAGAGAGCGGTTTTTCGCGAAGCGCCCTCGCCTGGCTGTTGCCGGCCTTTGGCAACGTCAATGCGCTGACCCCCATTGAAGCCGCGCCGCCGGATCTGAAGGACGATATGTGTGGCCCACATCGCAAGCGTCACGCGCTCGAGGCCGCTATGGCCGATAGCGCCGATCCCGATGCCGGCGACTCAAGCGACAATGCGGGGGCGAACCCGAATGGGCAGAATTCGAATCTTGTGACGGCGCTGCGCGCGCCGCCGAAAAACCTGCTGAGCGAGCCGGGACCGGTTATCCCGGTCGTCGTCTATACCGGACCGACGCGCACCGCCGAGCAGATCGCCGCGCTCGCCGCTTTGCCCGACTACGAGCCGAGCAAAAAGAAGGCCAAACACAAAGGGGCCAAAACGGACGAGGCCAAGCAGACCGACGGTAAGCCGGAGGCGAAGAAGGAAACCAAGAAAGATGGCAAACCCGCCGTCAAACCGGCGCAACACAAACCCGCCAAGACCACCGCTCGCACCACGACCGCGCAGTAATTCGCTTGGCGACGCGCGGCGCGACGCAAGCGCCTCGGCTTAAAAACCAGCACCTGATTTTTTCAGAGGTCACACGGTCGCGCCGTCAAACCTCATTGCTGTGGCGCGAATGTCACGCCCCCCTGAGACATAAACCATCGTATATTTGTTTGCCCGTTCGGCGCTCTCTTACTTCTTAAATCGAACGAGTCGCCGGCAACGACTCAGAACTCGATCCTACTTCACCATTGCCGTTTGTCCGTCGATATATTTGAAATCATGGGAATTAGTGTCCGCGGTTGTGCAATCTGGGTTTGTACCGCGCAAAAGTCCCGCAGGCAGCCGTAAAAGTCAGAAACCAATTTCCATTAGTCGTCCATTAATGGGTGGATTTGCTCTGTGGTTAAATGCGCTCGATATCATTGAAGGAAAATTGAAGGCGCTTAGCGCAAGAATGGACGGAGGCTGGAGGCAAAACTCCTATTCAAGGCACAGAAGGATTCCACATGAGGCCTCGCATCTCTGTGCCAAGGAGCCACATTTATGAATGTTATTTCGGGCGGTGCTCGTGTCCAAAATGTGGCGAATCACTGACTGCGCCCGCATATTCGGAATTTCTCAAGAGCAACAGCGTTCGTCACACGTGGATATGTAAAAAGTGCGATCATGAGTTTGAAACGCTGATTTGGCTCAACATTCCACCGCGTGTGTCGACCTTGTTCAGTTAGACGATAGGATTAGTTAGCCGACCAATCTCGCCAGTGCGTGGGGCGTTGATAGTTAAAACAAACTTGTTTGTTGGTTTCGGCATCGAGCCAGTCGCTGCCCGCAAGGCGTCGACAGGGAAACGCGACAGGATGCGCGCCTTTGCTGTCGATAACAGCGAGCTCCAGATCGCGGCCGAACATCTGCCTGAATTATCTCTTATTACGATATAACTTTATTCAGCTGCGGGTGATGGATTCGGCGCCTATTCGTCGTCCTGAGATTTGGTTGCAATGCACAAGCGGAATCTTTATCGTTCACGCGTTCATGCCTAGGCGCGTCCGTCGAATTCGTCTGCGCGCGAGTGTCTCCACGCAATTGGCCTGCACAGATGCCCGCCGATCAATCGCTCGATCTGTCGGACTATCAGCGCCTAGCTGAGTTTCGTTATCATCTGCGCGGCTTTCTCAAGTTCAGCGAACGCGCCGCGCTAAAAATGGGACTAAGCCCCCAACAGCATCAGGCGCTGCTCGCGATCAAAGGCACCCCGGGAGGGGACATCACCATCGGCATCCTGGCCGAACGTCTGGGCATTCGGCACAATAGCGCCGTTGAGCTCATCGACCGGCTCATCGCCAATGGGTTAGTCGAACGGCGGCAGAATCCGCAGGACCGTCGCCAGGTCTTAATCGATCTCACCAGAGGAGCGGAACGGATGTTGGCCAAATTGAGCTTGGCCCATCGCAACGAAGTGACGAAGCTTGCACCGTTGTTAAGGCGCTTGCTCGAACCATTCGAAAGAAAACCTCGCAAGGACCGGCGAGGAAAGCGAAAAAACGTATTGAAGCATGCGCGGTAGCCCGTGCGCATACCAGTCAAGAAGGAGAAACGGGCATGACGAAAAGCGGATCGCAGCAAAGCGAGTCTCCTTCGCGTCTGATAGACGCGAGGATCAAGGAGCTCGGCGATTGGCGGGGCTCGATGCTCAGCCGGCTGCGTAGCCTGATCAAACAAGCCGATCCCAAAGTCGTCGAGGAGTGGAAGTGGAGAGGCGTTCCGGTGTGGTCGCACGACGGATTGATCTGCACCGGCGAGACTTACAAGAACGTCGTGAAAATGACGTTCGCCAAGGGCGCGGCCCTGAAAGATCCTTCGGGCCTTTTCAACTCGAGCCTCGAGGGAAATACGCGGCGCGCCATCGACTTCCACGAAGGCGACAATATCGACGAAAAGGCCTTGAAGGCTCTCATTCGCGCCGCGGTGGCCCTCAACGAATCCAAACGAAGCCGTAAGCCATAGATCAAAGGGCAGCGAATCAAGAGTTCGAGCAAGCCTCGCGATGGTCATCAAAGCGCGGGCCCGTCCAAGCTTGATCTCTGCCCAAACCGGTCTGCGCGTCCTGAAACTTCGTGGTAGAACCGGATCTTTCTGAACAGGCACTCCTATGCACGGCAAGATCACAATTTCCCACCTGCAACGCATGAAGCGGGAGGGGCAAAAGAGCATCGGCCTTGTCGCTTGGGACTATCAGATTGCGCGCATCGCCGACCAGGCCGGCTTCGATTTCATCTCGGTCGGCGACTCGGTCGGCGTCAATCTCTGGGGCCGCTCCGATGTGCTCGACGTCACGCTTGAGGAAATGCTGATCTGCTGCAAGGCGGTACGGCTCGGCACCGTGCGCGCGCTGGTCACCTGCGACATGCCCTATGGACCGGTGCAGCAGGGCAGTGGCGCCGCGCTGGCAGCCGCGCATCGGTTGATGCGCGAAGGCGGCGCCGACATGATCAAGATCGACGCCGCGGCGGAATTTCCGCAGGTCGTGCGCGCGCTAGTCGAGGCCGGCATTCCGGTATTCGCGCAATTCGGCCTCACTCCGCAGACCGCGGCCAAATACGGCATTCCCTACAGCGCGCAGAATTCACCTGGAGCGCAGGCGAGCGCCGAGGCGGCGAAGCGGCTCATCGAAGAGGCAAAGCTGCTGGAGGCGGCCGGCGCCTACCTCCTCGATTTCACCAATTCCGGTCCGATCGCCGGTGCCGCAGTGGCGGCGGCGGTGAAAATTCCGGTGATTGGCGGCTTCGGCGGTGGACCATGGCTCGATGGCCGGGTGCGGCTCGCCCATACCGCGATCGGTTATGGCGAGAAATGGCTCGACGCGCCAACCGAAACTTACGCTAATACCGCGAAGGCGGCGCTCAACGCGTTCACCTTGCTGATAGCGGATGCCCGCGCCGGGCGCCAGATCAAAGGTTGATGACTGAACCGGTAAGAGACTAACGCGCAAGACCTACACCATGAACGATCTCGTTCCGCTGACCGAGACCATCGCCGCGCGCCTCAAAGCGCGGCGTGAGTCCATTGCGATCGCCGAGTCCTCGACCGGCGGCCTGATCTCGGCGGCGCTGCTCGCGCTGCCCGGCGCATCGGCCTACTTCCTCGGCGGCGCGGTTGCCTACACGCGGCAAGCCAAGATTCTGCTGCTTGGCCTGGACGAAGCCGCGCTCACGCAATTTCGTCCGGCAACCGAGGGGCACGCGCTCTTGCTTGCCCGCGGCGTCAAGGCGCGCTTCGCCGCATCCTGGGGTTTGGCTGAATCCGGCGCGACGGGACCGACCGGCAACCGCTACGGCGATCCGGCCGGCCACACGTGTCTTGCGGTTGCCGGTACGATCGAGCGATCGATCACGCTGGAGACCGGCAGCGCCGAGCGGCTCGCCAACATGCATGCGTTTGCCCGCGCCGCGCTTGAACTTCTGTCCGATGCGATAACGGCGCAGCAATAATCGGGGCCGGAGCGGCAATTGCAAAATGTAGGCAGCATCGTTATATAACGGCCGTTCGCGATTGCGCCTGACCTTGTAGTTTCGGCCTTAGGGGGCCCTCGCCAAGAACACGCAAAATCCGGATATGCGACCCATGCGAAATGGTTTGTATGGGCAACGACGCCTTTGCGCGTTTTTATAAGGAGGCCATCGATGGCCACAGGTACCGTTAAATTCTTCAATGCCCAAAAGGGTTATGGCTTTATCGTTCAGGACAACGGCGGTCCTGACATCTTCGTTCACATTTCGGCCGTCGAGCGTGCTGGCATGCATCATCTTAACGAGGGCCAGAAGCTTTCGTTTGACGTGCAAGCCGATCGGCGCAGCGGCAAGTCCGCTGCCGAAAACCTGCAAGCAATCTAATTTTCGTTCGCACAACGACGCCAGCGCGCAAGCGCTGGCGTTTCTGTTGAGGAAAGGACAACGACATGGCCAAGAAGCCGGGCACCAATCCCAAGAACGAATTCGTCTTTTTCGATGTCATCTATGAAGATGGCTCGCAGCGCTCCAATCGGCGCGTGCCGGCCGAACTGCTGGGCGGCCTGGATAAGGACGAACCCGCGCGCGGCTTCATCATCGAGCAGGATCGCGACATTGCCGAAAAATCGGGACGTCCGTCGCTGCCTATCAAAAGCATTCGTCGCGCCGGGGCGAAGCGCGCAGCGGCGCGTTAACAGAGGCGCGGCAAAAGCACATTCGCCAGCGGCATATTCGCGGCGAAAGGCGCGCCACGCCGCGGATTGGACCGTAAAATAACGGGCGACGAGACCCGATTTCCCAACTATTCTAGGATCAATGCGTTTTGACGTTCCTAACAGGGCGAGGCGCCAAGGCCACGCGCTCGAGCGCTCGCAGGTCGGCGGATCCGATCTACCATTGAAAGGAAGGATGCCGTGACCAGCCACAAGTTCAAGATCGGTCAGTCAGTCAACTACACATCGGGACCGTTCGGCGCGGCCAGCGTGAGCGGCGTTTATCAGATCACTCAACTGTTGCCGCCCGAAGGCGACGACTTCCAGTACAGAATCAAAAGCGCCACCGAACCGCATGAGAGGGTGGCGAAAGAAAGTCAACTCGATCGCATCGGATAGTGCCGTAACTCAGATCGAAGGCTAAGAGCCATGCCATTCAATTACGCCGCATCGGCTGAACTGTTCATGCCGAAGCGCAAGCGTGGCGCGCGTCAGCCACTCAGTTATCGCCGGTTCGCCACGGCGGCGGAGGCCATTCGTTTTGCCGTGGAGGAATTGCCCGCCGTTCAGGCACTGGGCCCGTGGATGCAGGTGGGTGATGAGCGTTTTAGCAGCGACGACATCCGGCGCCTCTATGAGAGCACCAGTTATCCGCGGCGCCGGCGCTTGCGCAAACCAAGGTGACGAGCCGCCAGCTTAGGACTCATGCCTACCGCCTTCATCGACGGCATCACGACGCGTTGTGAGATCGCCGGTCGTGCAAGCGAATGCTGGCCGCGGACCTCCGACGCCACTCGGCAGTGAGCCTTTGCGCCCACACAATCTTTAGCGATTAGGTTGGGCCGTGGGCAACGTAGCCGCGCGATAATGCAACGCGTAGTAACGGCCGGCGGGCGATCACCAATGCGTTTATGGAAGTAAATTGCGCCTATCATAGTGCCGCTTTTGATAATCATTGCGGTCACGGACGTTACCTCTTTCTTCAAGGAAGCTGCCCACGCTCGGCACCTCGTTTTTTTATCCCGACCGCCTTCGTGGCGATGCTTTACGGTAGTGTATTGTCGATGATCTTTGCGATCGACGCGACGTTCGTCGTGGGCATGCTCCTCTATGACGCAAACATATTTGTCTCTGAGCCGCGTCAGGCCGGTGAATTGTTCCTCTTTGCGCTTACCGCATTGATCGGAGCAAAGTGCACGGCCGAGTTGGCGGGACAGCCAGAACGGTCCTTTTGAGGCGCGAACGTCCGTTACGTGCCAGCAACGGCTATCCCGGCATATCCGAGTTGTGTCCGCTTTGGCTCCGACGGCGATCCCACACGTCTATTTGGAGTTCGGCTTTGCAGCGATGACTGTCGTCAATCTGCCGGCGCCGTGCTTGTCGGCGTGGCTGCCGATCCGGTGGCCGAGCCAGCGCCCTGTTTCTGCGCTGTTGAATCAGTCGTGGCGACTTGTGCCTGTGAGGAGGGCTTCGATTCGATCAAAGCTCCCGAAAATCTATTAGCTACCGAACCATTGTTGTCGGCCCAGGGGATGGGTGACATTTGCGGCAAGTCGAGATTTCCCGTCGGCAGCACTATCGCGAGTGGTATTATTCTCCCTGGAAATCGTGCAAGGAAAACCTTGTTCATTCCGCCATCGAGTCCGCTATAAATTGGAGCGACCGGCACGTCGTCTTTAATCAATTGCGCGTATTCGTTCTCGTCGGCGTGTTGTTTCTCCAAAGCGCGTCGTGCGATTTTCGGATTGACCACAAACGCCGGGCATTTAGCGGTCGGATCGAACACAAGGGGCTTCGACGAACTCGGGGGCTCCTGGGCATCGAACACATAATGGCGATCGCATACATTCACTTTGGGTTCGAGTTGCGTCGTCTCGAAATGATCGTTGCCAACCTTGAGCATAGTCCAGAAAGCCACGTTCGGATTGTTTCGATGTCGCGCCAGGTTCGCCGGCGTCAGGCGGAACGGATACGCCTGGATCTGGAATGACGGCTGGCCGCCGAGGAGTGAGTCGCGCGCCAGCGAATAGATTTCGCCCATCTGCTCGTCGGTCATTGCATAACAGCCGCTCGACCAGCAGTCGCCGTGAACCATGAGAAGGCTGCCGTCGCGGTCGTTCGCCTTGTCGAAGCTGTTGGGAAAGCCGGTGTTGATCGCAAGGTAGTAGTTGGAATTCGGATTCATCAACTCGGCCGTAATTGTATAGAAACCCTCTGGAGCTTGACGATCGCCTTCATGCAACTTCGGTCCAAGATCGCCCGACCATCGACAGATCGGATAGCGCTTGAGAAACTGGAAATGGCCGGTGGTGTCCTGCTTCCAAATTTCGAGTTCAGATTCTTCCTTAAAAATCCGGACGAGAATTGGGGAATGTTTCGGCATATGGTTTTGTTGGAGCAACGAGAGCAACTCGGGTGACAGCTCCTTTGTTGCCTTCGCTGGCAACCGATTGCTGTCTTCGCCGAGGCATCGTACCGGCGCCAATGCGCCGGAAAAAACTGCCGTTAGCACAAGCGCGCCGACCACTGTGGTGCGGTTCAAGCTACACCCCCGACCGTGGGACCCTTTCCGATTTCGTTAGCTATAGCAGGTGGCTTTCGTAAGGCCATTAATGTCGGAATTCCACAAGTGATCGGGTATGCCGGTCAGGTCAAAAAACGCTTTTGGGTCAAAAGCGGATATTCGCCAACGTTTCTGCGATCTCCGCTTTGGCCCCAAAAGCAGGCATCCTCAGCCAAGCCTCCAAAAGAAAGGGACCGGCACAATGGCCGGTCCCCCTCGGTTCGCTCGCCTAGCCTTTGGTAACAACCGGCGGCGGGGTGGGGCGCACGGATATGAGAGGCGTCGGGCGTCGTCGATGTCGAGATGAGCAAAAACGGACATTGCCGAGCCTCAGGTCAATGTCCGCTTTCCTCCAAAAACCAGACTTTCGGGACCGCAGCTGGTAATACGATTTCGGACATTACGCGGGATTACTAATTCCGAAGCGTCGATTCGGACAATTTTTTCGCAGTATCGGTGATCATGGCTATGCGTCGTTGTAGCTTGGTTTGGAGATCCGAGATGTTCACCTTATCGGTAACGCGATAAGCGTTGCCGACGCGTTCCAGATAACCGCCCTTCACCAGTTCTTGTAAACGCCGGAGCACAGCCCCGCGGGGCAATTTGAGCGCTTGCGCGATTTGACTGGCGCGAGCGGGCGAACACATGACGGTGCGTAGAAATACGTAAATACCAATAGTCCGAAGCGTCAAACTATCGCTCTGCGCCGCAAATTCCGCGCCGTAGTCGTCCGTGATCGTCCGAAGCAGGCCCAGATACAGGCGACAGATAAGCATCCGCTCGCGCGCTAATTCGATACGAGACGGCGGCCTGCCTTCCGCGATCAAGACAAAATCCGGGCCGTGATGCGCCCAAACGTCCGCATCATTGTGCGCTTCGGCCTGCGGCCACGATTCATGATTATCGCTTGGAACCGACATGGGTGATCGCTCCAGGTCCAGCCCCAAACGATATTCTACGTCGACTGCTGCGCCGGTGCTAGACATTGACGATAGTTTGTAGAACTTTGAAATTTGATTCAGATCAAAAAGGAACTTGGTCATCTCATCTTCGCAATATGCCAAGCCCGGATCGAAAACCCTTGGCTCAGTATTCTGGTGCTTTGATGGGGGCTGAGAGCGTCCGCTCTGCGACAAAAGCAGTGTCATGCACCGCGGCAACTTATCGTTATTCGATCGCCCCGTAGTGCGAGCGCCAGCACCCCGTGGGCGACAGCTCAGATTGCGACAGCCCCTCTCCAGCCAGGTATGTCTTGCAATGCACGCACCATGGCGGCGGCGGCGTGACCCCTTCTCATACGCCGTGGCACCTGCAAATCCACGACGGGACAGCAAGGCATGTTAGCATCGGGC
>Ga0126378_10003279_pt1 | contig 12229 bp, 7 predicted proteins | sample PanSoiMetPlot_23_FD_92587 | JGI IMG/M metagenome (GOLD analysis project Ga0126378, IMG submission 92587) | Tropical forest soil microbial communities from Panama - MetaG Plot_23 | ecosystem: Environmental > Terrestrial > Soil > Tropical forest > Bulk soil | place: Panama | collected 2016-02-17
GCGCGAGCCCGCTGCAGCGCGCTGTTCACCGCCGCCGCCGACGTATCGAGGAAGTCCGCGACCTCGTGTGACCGCCAGGCGAGCACGTCGCGCAAGATCAGCGCCGCGCGCTGGCGTGGTGGCAGCAGCTGCAGCGCTGCCACGAACGCCAGGCGGACGCTGGTTCGCGAGCTTACGATCGTCGCCGGATCGTGCGATTCCGAACCCAGCAACAGATCCGGAATCGGCTGCAACCACGGAATCTCCGGCTTCGGATCGAGTGGACCGGCGTCCGGATCTTCGTACGCGTGCACCATCGCTGATGGTAACAATCGGCGACCGCGATTCTTGAGCGCCGTGAGGCAGGCGTTGGTCGCTATGCGATAGAGCCACGTGCGCAGAGAAGCGCGCCGCGAATCGAACTGATCGAACGCCCGCCAGGCGCGGAGGAACGTGTCCTGGACCGTGTCCTCCGCATCCTGGACCGAGCCGAGCATCCGATAGCAGTACGTCAGCAGCTCGCGTTGAAATGGACCAACCGCCAGCCGAACGAATTCGTCACGCGCCAGCAATGGTGGTCTCCCGCAGCGCCGGTCGAGCGCGGAGCGTCGGCTGCTCGACGGACACAGTGCGTCGGCCCGGAACCAACAATCCGAGCGCCGCGGCGCATGCCGAGAGCGCCGCCGTGACGCTCAGAGCTGGTGTGAATCCGTCGACGAAGGCTTGCGGCGACGCGTAGCTGCCGAGCGCCGCGAACACCGCCGCGACGATCGCCACTCCGAATGTTCCGCCCAGCTGGCGGAGTGTGTTGAACGTACCGGACGCGGCGCCGAGCGCAGTTCGAGGCAGCGCGCCGAGGACCGCGTTTTGCGCGGCCGGCATCGCCATCGACACACCGCAGCCGGCCACTATCAGTGGCAGCACCATGGACAAGTAGCCCTGTCCGGAGCGCGCCAACAGCGCGATGCATGCGAACCCGAGCGCCTGGAGCGACAGTCCACCGACCATCAGCGCGCGCTCGCCCACGCGGTTCACGAGTGCGCCGGCGAGCGGAGCGACGATGAACAGCGTCACCGTCCACGGCAGCATGCGCAGACCCGCGTCCATGGGCGCATACCCGAGCGCTGTCTGCAAGTACTGTGCGATCAGGAAGGCCGCCGCAAAGATCGAGCCGTAGAGTAAGAAGCTGGATGCGTTGCCAGCTGCAAACGCGCGCGACCGAAAATGCTGCATTGGCAACATCGGCTTTTTCTCGCGCAGCTCCCAGGCCACGAATGCGGCAAGCAGTCCCACTCCGCCGAGCAACGCGGTCACCACTTCAGCGCTCGACCAGCCCACGACATTGGCTCGGACGAGGCCCCACACCAGGCCTAGCGTGCCGCCCATCGCGAGCAGCAGTCCGGCGACGTCGAGCGAGCCGCCGACGGCTCTGGTGGCTTCGATGCGCTTGAGCACGAGCACGATGAGCACGAGTCCGATCGGCACATTGAGCCAGAAGATCCATTGCCAGGTCAGGCTCTGGACGACCGCGCCGCCGACAAATGGGCCGCCCAGGGTGGCCAGGCCAGCGATGCTGCTGAACAAGCCCAGCGCGCGCGCCCGCCGCTCGGGTGGAAATGCCGCGCTGAGCAGCGCCAACGCGTGAGGCATGATCATCGCCGAGCCGGCGCCCTGGGCCGTGCGTGCCGCGATGAGCCAGCCGATACCGGGCGCCAGAGCGCAGGCGGCGGACGCGCCAGTAAACACGGCGAGGCCCACCACGAACAGCCGCCGCCATCCGAATCGATCGCCTAGCGCGGCAGCGGTCATCAACAACACGGCGAATGACAGGGTGTAGGCGCTGATCGTCCACTCGAGCTGATCGATCGACGCCCCGAGCTGAACACGAATCGTGTGCAGGGCGGTGACCACGACCATGACGTCGAGCATCACCATAAGCGACGCGCTCGCGGTGAGCGCAAGCACCCAGCGCTGGTATGTCGTCGACGGTGTACGGGTATCGGTGCGAGCCATGCGTTCGATTCCTCCGAGGACCTGGATTGGCGTGTTGCTGGTGGTCCTGGAGGTATGTACTCACGAGGTGGCCAAGACTCATCGCTGCCGGCCGAAATTCGTTCAGAGCCGCGTTGTCCATCGACGAGCGTCCTGTAGCCACCCTTACCATTGTTGCCGATGCAGCCTTCACCGATTGTGGAGTCCGCGCCCGTCTCGATGCGCGGCGGGGACGCACTCGCCGCGCAGCTGGTCCGCGAGGGCGTCAGCCACGTCTTCGGCGTGCCGGGTGTTCAACTCGACTACGCCGTCGACGGCCTGGCCAGGGTTGCCGATCAGATTTCGTATGTGAACACGCGACACGAGCAGGCAGCCGCGTACATGGCCGACGGATACGCGCGCACTACGGGTGACGTTGGCGTGTGCATGGTCGTCCCCGGGCCCGGTCTGCTCAACGCGGGCGCTGGGCTGGCGACGGCGTACGCGTGCTCGTCGCGCGTGCTGTGCATCGTCGGCGACATTCCCTCGCGGGCCATCCGTCGGGGACTCGGCATGCTGCACGAGATCCCTGACCAGTCGCTGGTGCTGCGTTCGCTCACCAGGTGGTCAGCGCGAGCAGGCGAGCCAGCCGACGTGCCACGGCTGGTGCGGGAGGCGGTGCATCGGCTGCGCACGGGCCATCCAGGACCCGTGGGCCTGGAGGTGCCACCAGACGTATTGCAAGCGAGCGGCCAGGTAGTGCTTTTGCCTCCCACCCCCGACGCTGTCTCGAGCGAGCTGGACTCGGTGCTGTTCCTGCAAGCGATCGACATGTTGGCGCGGGCACAACGCCCAGTCCTCTACGCCGGTGGCGGCGTCGTGGCAGCGGGCGCCGGGGCGGCTTTGCAGCGATTGGCGGAGCGACTCGAGGCGCCCGTTGTTATGAGCATGAACGGACGGGGAGCGCTCGACGATCGTCATCCGTTGGCGCTGACATGGCTTGCCGGTCGCGAGGCACTGGCCAGCGCCGACGTGGTGCTGGCTGTCGGCTCACGCTTCCTGGACGGGCAGGAACAGGTCACGCTCGGACCCGATGCCCGCCTTGTGCTGCTCAACATCGAGCCGCGTGACCTGGGTGAGCCGCGGTCACCAACGCTGGCCCTGCAGGGCGATGCCTTGCGCGGGCTCACGATGCTGTGCGAGGGTCTGGTCGACGTCATCTCGAGCACCTGGCAGCGAGCAGAGCTCCAGTCGCTGCGAGCGTGGGCAGACCAGCTACTCGTGCAGGTCGAGCCCCAGTATTCGTGGGTGCGCGCGCTGCGCAGGGCGCTGCCGGAGGATGGCATCTTTGTCAACGAGTTCACTCAAGTTGGTTATCTGGCTATATTCGCCTTTCCCGTCTATGAACCGCGCACCTATGTCGGACCTGGCTATCAGGGCACACTCGGGTACGGATTCCCCACCGCCCTCGGGGTGAAGGTGGCCCACCCGCATCGCGCCGTGCTGTGCATCACAGGCGACGGCGGGTTCGGGTTCGGCCTGGCCGAACTCGCGACAGCCCGCAAACACGGCATCGGACTGGTCACCGTGGTATTCAGCGATAACGCCTATGGCAACGTGCGTCGGACGCAAGTTGAGCAGTTTGACAGCCGCGTGCTTGGCAGCGACCTGGTGAATCCGGACTTCGTGGGACTCGCCGAGAGCTTCGGTGTGCGCGGGGTACGCGCCACGACGCCAGCCGAACTGGAGGCTTTGTTGCGCGAAACGCTCTCGGGCGGCAGCGAGCCGGTCGTCGTCGAAGTGCCGGTTGGCCCCATGCCCAATCCGTTTCACAGGTTGCGCTCGGCGCGCTACCCGGGTCGCGGTTAGGATCGCTCGAATGCAGGTAACACGCGTCAGACCGTTCCTGGTGCAATCCAGCGGTAGCAAGAACTGGTTGTTTGTCAAAGTCGAGACAGATGGCGGCCTCTTCGGCTGGGGTGAGGCCTATACGCAGGTCGACCGTGACGAAGCGATCCTAGCCCATGTGAACCAGATGGGTCGACTCCTGGTCGGACGCAGCCCATTCGCGATCAAGCACTTCTCGTCGGTGATGTATGTGGATTACGCGGTGCGGCGGCCGGCGATGGAGTTCTGGTCGGCGCTAAGCGCGCTCGAGCAGGGCTTGTGGGACATTGTTGGCAAGGCATGTGGCCAGCCCGTCTACAACCTGCTGGGTGGCCCGTGCCGCGACCGTATCCGGGTGTACGCCAACGGCTGGTCCGACGGCGCCAGGTCGCCTGACGACTACGCCCGGTGCGCAGCCGACGTCGTCGCTCGCGGGTTCACGGCGCTCAAGTTCGACCCATTCACGAACCCGTGGCGGACGCAAATCGGTCGAGTTGAGGAGGACCTGGCGGTGGAGCGTGTGCGCGCGGTGCGCGCGGCGGTCGGTCCGACGGTGGAGATTCTGGTCGAAGTCCACCGGCGCCTCGCTCCAAACGAGGCGGTTCGCATTGCGCAGCGCCTCGAGCCGCTCCAGCCTTTCTGGTACGAAGAACCGATCGACGTGGAGGACATGGTTGGTCTGGCCGAGGTGCGACGTCGAATCTCGCTCCCCGTGGTGACTGGCGAGGCACTGTACAGCAAGGCGCAGTTCGCCGAGGTCTTGGCGCAGAGGGCAGCGGACATCCTCAATCCGGACGTATGCAACTGTGGCGGGATCCTCGCTGTGAAGGAGATTGCCGCGTTAGCGGAGCCGTGGCACGTAGCGGTCGCGCCGCACAACTACAACAGCACCACCGTGGGACTGGCGAGCACGCTGCACGTTTCGGCGTGTATCCCGAATTTTCTCATCACCGAGTACTTCGTGAACTTCGAAGCGCTCGGCCTCGAGATCGCCCGGCCGGCGTTCGAGGTGAAGGATGGGTACGTGGCCTTGCCGACGGCGCCCGGATTGGGTATCGAGCTCGACGAGGCAGCGCTGGGCCGCCGTCCAGTCGGCGAGCGGCCCTTGCGGCGCATCAGACAGTACAGCGAGGAAACGGGGGCGCTGGCTTGACGCGACACGGCACCGTGATCAGTTTTGGATCGGTGAGATGAATTGCTAACTGGCTGACGGAGCGTTCTCGCTCAGCCCCTGGAACATCCGAAAACCGTCGGTCGCGCTGGCCGACCGCTGGACGATCAGGAGAGCCTGGCGCGCTTCCTCCTGGCGGATGGCGTACCGCAGCGCGGCCAGGAGCAGCAGGCTGAAGGCGAGCTCGAGGATTGCGCCGAGTTGCTGCTCCCAGAACAGCAACACCTGGCCAAACAGCACCGAGACGAGCACCGAGCGCTCGAGCCAGCGATACGCGCCCAGACGCGAGCGGCGGAGCTCGACTGCGCCGAGCATCACGAAGGCGAGCGACACCAGCCCGACCACGACCGACCCGACGGCACCAACCGCTCCAGTCGTGGAGTCCGCCAGATCCAGGTTGATGGACACCTGGTCGGGTGCAAGGCCAGGCATCACCGACGGGAAGAGTAGCAGGAGCATGAGTCCCGCCAGTACCAGCAGCATCACGAAGCCGAGCGCGGCCTGGCCCACGAAGAGGAGCAGCACCGCCCGCTGGAACCACCGCCAGGCGATCAGGTTGTCGTACAGCTGCCAGGCGCGGGCCGCCGCGCGGGCGATACGCGGCGGCCGGCCCTCTCGTGCTCGTACAGCACCCTGGACTGCCTCGCGCAGCCCGTCCACGAGCGGGCCTTGCGCGTGGCTGCGTTCCAGAAGAGCAAGCGTGCGGCTGATCTCCGCCTCAGTTGCACCGCCCATGATGACTTCGCGCACCATATCGGCAGCGTTGGCGAGCAACTCGGCCTCGGAGAGCGACCGCCGCTCGATGGCTCGGAAGCCCAGGAATAGCAGCACCAGCAGGCTGTAGATCAATGCGATCGTTGGCTGAAAGAAGTAGTTGTTGTCGGACGTGATGAATTTGCCGAGCTCGTCGACGAACAGGCCGAAACCGACGCCGCCGATCAGTGCGCCCGCGCGCTTGGCGCGCTTGCCAAGCACGACCAGAAGCAGGACGAGTGCGACGAGCATCAGCAGACCGCCCCACAGCATGTGGGCGATGTGTAGCCCGCCGCCGCCCATGCGCGGGTAGCCGGTCAGTTCCAGGAACAGGCGCGTCAAGAGGATGGCGACGACTGTCGCGACCAGGAAGTCCTGTAGATACTGGCCGGCCTCGTAGTCACGCGCCGCGACCCCGGCGAGATCGCGGCGTGACCGTCCGCGCACCTGTGAATTGCCCGTTCCCGCGGATTCGCGACGCCTCAGATCGGCCGAAGCATCAGAGTTCGGCATGTCAGCCTCTGTCAGCGTCCCAGGATTCACCAATAAGTGTAAAGCTCAGGAAAGCGTCGAGCTCGCTAGCACTGACCGAGTATGGCTTTCAGGCGGCTCGGTCTGCAGTACCGCGACATGGACGAGGCGCCAGGGTCAGAGGGTCGGGTGTCAGCGATCAGCAGTTTCGGGCCATAGCCGGCTGACCGCTGATGGCTGAAAGCTGATGGCTCCCCGGTGTGTCGCCGTGGCGGGCAGCCTACGGAACGAAACAGGCCGAGGATGTCCAACTGCATGCGCGCGGCGCAATCAGCCCCCTGCCAGCGCCTCGGCTTTGGCCTCGTCAAGTGACAGGCGACGGCCCGCTGACCAGGCGGCGGCGAATGCCGCATCGCCTAGCGCCGCGCGAATGTCTGCCACCTGCTGCTCGTACTCGGGATGCGTCACCTCTGGCGCTGCCACCGACCAGTTGCGGTGAGCGGTCGTGCCCAGACTCTTGCGCAGGGCGTCGGCAGCGCCCAACAGGCGCACTGCCAGCAGCAGCCGACCGGGCTGTGGCTCGCGCGCCGCGATGCGAGCCTTCGACATCGTCAGCCCCTCCAGGCTGAACGCCAGGTCGACTCTGCGCAGCGCGTGGCCTAGTTTCAGGCACTCCGCGAAAGCTGCCGCGGCACTTCGATCGTCACCTTGCATGCGGGCGATTCGGCCGAGCACCCTGAGCTCCTCGGTGAGGCCGCGGATATCGCCGAGCTGGCGGAACGTCGCAATACTCTCGCCACACAATCTCCGCGCGCGGGAAAAATCGCCATCGTCCGCGGCCAGTGCGGCCAGCGCACCGGTCGCATAGGCCACGTCCGAGCGATCGCCCAGACTGTCGTACAACGCCAGGCTCTGCTCAAAGAGCGCCTGCGCGCGGTCTGTATCCTGCCTCGCGCGCGCTACGCCGCCGAGGTGCAGCAGGACATAGGCGATGCCGCCGACCGTGCCGGTTGTCTGGTAGAGCTGCAGACTCTCCTCGAGCAGGGCGGTCGCGCCGTCCAGGTCACCGGCAGCGCGCTGCTGCGTGCCGAGCCAGCTCAGTATGGCCGCGGTACCGTGCCTGTCGCCCTCGGCTCGCGTCAGAGCCAGGCTCTGCCGAAACCGCGCGTCCTGACGCGCCTGGTCATCATCGCGGCGGGCAACATATGCCAGCGCGTTGAGCGCTAGCGGGCTGTTGCCCACCTCGCCGAGCTGCCGCCAACGCGCGAGACTCTCCTCGGCGAGCGGTGCGGCACGTTCGTAGTCGCCTTGCAAGAACGTCAGCCAGGCGGAAATCGCTAGCGCGCGTGCGTGCAGCCGCGCCATCCGCGGCGCAGCGTCGCGTGTCCCGCGCTGCTGTACGAAGGCGGCGAGCCAGTCGCATCCCTCGCCCACGTGCCCGCGCTCCTCGCAAAACACCGCCAACGCGACGGCGAGCCGCAACCCGAGCTCTACCTCGTCGATGGAGCGCGCCCAGGCCAGCGCAGTGCGCAGATTATCGAGTTCGCGGTCGAGCCGATCGAACCAGATGCGTTGATCCGCGCCGCGGAGCTCGGGCTCGGCCCGTTCGGCCAGTGCCAGGCAGTAGACGGTGTGCCGACGGCACTGCTGCGTTGTCTCGCCGTGGGCCTCGAGTTGTTCGAGCGCGTACTCGCGGACCGTTTCCAGCATCGCGAAGCGCGGCTCGCTCGTGACATTGCGGAGCCGGTAGATCAGGCTGACGTCGACAAGCGCTTGCAGCCCGTCGAGTGCATGGCCATCGGGCAGGAGCGCGTCGGCAGCGACGGCCTCCGCGGCGTCCACGCTCCAGCCTCCGGCGAAGACCGCGAGGCGTCGGAAGAGCGCGCGTTCGGTCGGCTCAAGCAGGGCGACGCTCCACTCCAGCGTGGCCCGCAGCGTCTGCTGTCGTCGGGGCAGGTCCGGTCCGCCCCCGGTCAGCACGACGAGGCGACGCTTGAGTCGGCTCAGCAGCGTGGCTGGCGCCAATAGCGGCACACGCGCCGCGGCCAGCTCGATAGCCAGCGGCAGTCCATCCAGGCGTCGGCAGATGTTTCCCACGGCCGCCGCATTGCTCGAGGTGAGCGAGAAGTCGGCAACTACGGCTCGTGCCCGCTCGACGAATAGCCGCACCGCGGGCGACATCTCGATCCTGGCGACGGAATCGTCGTCCCGTGGCGCGGGTGTCGCCAATGGCCCGATCAAGACTCGCCGCTCACCTTGCAGGCGTAGCGCGGCGCGGGTGGTGACCAGCAACGCCACGCGCGGACAGCGGTGCAGCAGCTCGAGTACGAGCGGCCGCGCCTCCAGCAGGTGCTCGAAGTTGTCCAGGACGAGCAACGCCTGCCGCGAGTGCAGATAGCCGAACACCAGGTCGCGCGCGCTGAGCCCGCTCCCTTCCGCCACTCCGAGCGCGCGCGCTATGCGCGCCGAGACCAGCCGAGGGTCAGAAAGGGGGGCCAGGTCGACGAAGACAATGCCATCGGGGTACGCGCTGGCCAGGCCAGCAGCGACGGCGACCACGAGCCGCGTTTTCCCCACCCCGCCCGGCCCGACGAGTGTCACCAGTCGCGCCGAGCCCGCGGCGGACGCGAGCAGCGCGCTGATTTCGGCAACCTCAACGTCGCGTCCGATGAGTCCTGTCGGCGGCACCGGCAGCCGCGCCGGCGCGTCGGAGCGAGGAGCGGCCGCCCCAGGTGAAGGCGGTCGAGCCTCAATCGGCACGCTGACCTGCCCGCTGGCCAGGTCGAGCAGGATCGCGCGCTCGGTCACCGCGAGTCCGAGCGCCTCGGCCAGGAGCGCCACGGTGCGGGGGTGGGGTCGCTGCCGCTGGTCCCGCTCCAGGGCCTTCAAGGTCGCCACTCCCAGGCCGGCACGGCTGGCCAGGGCTTCCTGACTGAGTCCGGCGCGCGTACGGAAGGTGCGCACCTGCGCTCCGAAGGACCATGCTGCGCGAGCTTCGGGGCGGCTCTGCATGTGGATCGACGCTACCGTGCCGCCAGCCACGCCTGCTGCCCGACTAGCCCCGTGCGACCGACGCGGTGAGCTCGAGGGCCTCGGCCACAGCCTGTGCTTGTGACAGTGCCTCGCCCTCCGCTCGCGCTCGTCGGGCGTTGTCGGCCGACACCGCGCTTTGCGCCGGTGCCAGCCAGCCGGCGACGAGCGGCTGCTCCGCTGGGGGCAGCGGTCGACCAATCGCCAGCCGCAGCGCCTCGGCCGCCGCCGCCAGCCGTAGCGCTCGCTCCGGCTGGGACTCAGCGACGAGGCCGGCCACGCCTTCGAGCGCGAGGGCGATGCCCCACGGGTTTCCCACGTCGCGGTGCGTTGCCAGGCACTCCGCGAAGTGAGCGCCGGCAACCCCGGGCTCGCCCATGCACAGCGCCACCTTACCCAGGAGTGTCTGGGAGACGCCGGCCTCCCGCGGCGTGCCAAGTGCCCGACGAATCGCCAGGCTCTCCTCGACCAGCTTGCGGGCCGCGTCCAGGTGGCCGGCATAGAGCTCCAACCAGCCCAGGTTGTTCAGCACATGGGCCGTCCACAACTCGTCGCGAGCTGCTCGCCGGAGCGCTAGCACCTCCGCGTAGAGCGGTCGCGCGGCGTCGAAGTCGCCTCGATCGCGCGCGAGGTTCGCCAGGGGCAGCACCGCCGCGGCGATGCCGCGCGAATCCGCGAGGGCCCGAAAGAGGCGTAGTCCCTCCTCGAGATACGGTTCGGCCTCGTCTAACCGGCCCTGCTGCCACATCGCAGCGCCAAGGTCGGTGACTGCCTCGGCGGTGCCCGCCGAGTCGCCCACGTCGCGGAACAGGCGCGTGGCCTCGGCGTCATAGCGTGCCTGCGCGCCGTAGTCGGCCTGGGTGGATGCCAGTCGAGCCGCGGCGAGAAGAGCCGCAGCCCGCTCCGGCCCGCCTTGCCCCTCGGTTGCGCGCAGCAGCCGGATCAGACGCTGCGCGTCGCTGAAGTAGGCTCGGTGGGCCCAGTACCACGTCGCGGCAGTTGCGAGGCGCAATGCCAAAACCAGATCACCGCGTTCGATCAGCCAGTCCAGAGCGGCGCGCAGATTGGCGAGCTCGTGCTCCATCCGCCGTAGCCACACGGCCTGATCCGGGCCACCTAACCGCGACACCGCCTGCTCGGCCAGCTCGAGATAGAAACGCGCGTGGGCCCGCCGAGTCGCTTCGACTTCGGCGCTCTCGGCCAGGCGCTCCTCGGCGTACTCGCGCACCGTCTCGAGCATGCCGAAGCGCGGCTCATTGTTGGTGTCGACGGACTTGTGGACCAGGCTGCCATCGACCAGCGCGCCAAGTTGTTCGAGGAGGTCCTCAGGCAGCTCGGGATCCGGTTGGCAGACCGCTTCGACCGCGTCCAGGGTGCAGCCCCCGGCGAACACGGCCAGTCGGCGGAAAAGGGCCTGGTCGGCCGGTCCGAGCAGGGAAAGACTCCAGGCCAGCGTGTGTCGCAGCGTCTGCTGCCGTTCCGGCAGGTCGGCCGCGCCTCGGGTCAACAGCGGTAGCCGGCGCTCGAGCCGCTGCAGCAACGCCGCGGGTTGGAGCAGCCCCGCTCGGGCAGCGGCAAGCTCGATCGCGAGCGGCATGCCATCCAGGCGCCGACAGACCTCAGCGACGGCAGCGGCGTTGCTCGACTCGAGCGCGAACTCCGGCGCCACTGTCTTCGCCCGCTCCACAAACAGACGCACCGCGGGCGACGCGGTGACCTCGTCGAACGACGCGCAGTGGAGGGCCGGCGTCGCGAGCGGCACGATGCGGAACCGGCGTTCAGCGCGCAACCGCAGGGGGGTGCGGCTGGTCACGAGCAGCGCGAGGCGCGGGCACTCTCGCAGCAGGTCAGCCAGGAGTGGCGCCGCTGCGAGCAGGTGCTCGAAGTTGTCCAGGATGAGCAACGCCTCGAGCGGGCGCAGATGCTCGAGCAGCAGGTCGCGTGCGCTACGCCTGCTGGTCTCCCGTATGCCGTGCGCGCGCGCGATAGTCGCGGGGACGAACCGCGGATCGGCCAGTGGCGCGAGGTCTACGAATACGACGCCGTCCGCATAAGCGCGGACCAGCTCGAGCGTTGCCTGAATAGCCAGCCGCGTCTTTCCGACCCCGCCGGGCCCGAGCAGCGTGAGCAGCCGCACCGCCGACGTGGAAGGGTCGAGCAGCGTCCGCACGGTCTCGACTTCGACCTCGCGGCCGACGAATGACGACAGCCAGATGGGCAAACGCGACGCTTCCGCTTCCGCACTGGGGGCGGTTCGCTCGATCGGCCGCGGCAGGGCTGGCCGATCGGGGCGCTCGCGCGACAGAGTGCTTTCGAGCAATGCGTCCCGATCGGCCGGCGCTAGTCCGAGCGCCTCGGCCAGGAGCACCAGCGTGTTCAGGTGGGGTCGCTGCCGGTGGTCCCGCTCCAGCGCTTTCAGGGTGGCCACGCCCAACCCGGCTCGCTCCGCCAAAGCCTCCTGGCTGAGGCCTGCGCGAGTGCGAAAAACCCGTAAGTGCGCTCCGACCGAGGTGGCTGCGTCGGCCGGGGCGCCGAGCGACGAGCCATCCCCCGTGGGGCCGTTCGCGCCCACAGCGGCACTGTACCAGGCGCTACAACCCGCGTCCTGATGCTTGTGTCTGCGTGGCTGCTCTCGGATCGACCGAGACCGCCGTATCTACCTCAGCTGGTGCTTGCCGGCTTGCTGCACCAGGCGCTGCGCGCCGCCTGGCGAGTCGAACCTGAGTCGATAGGAGTTGATGCTATGGATGTGGGAGGACGGAACTATGGACGTTGCAGCTCTGGCAGACCTTCTGCGCGAAACCGCGGAGCATCATGATTCGTATGAAAAGACACACCCCAAGCACGACTGGTGGAACTGGTATGCGCCCTACATGGACGCACGACTGAAGGGAGATAGTCCGGAGGAGGCGTCCACGGCCGCCGGGCGATATATGGAGAAGATCCGCGACGTTCACTCCAGATGAC
>Ga0126378_10003280_pt1 | contig 12229 bp, 9 predicted proteins | sample PanSoiMetPlot_23_FD_92587 | JGI IMG/M metagenome (GOLD analysis project Ga0126378, IMG submission 92587) | Tropical forest soil microbial communities from Panama - MetaG Plot_23 | ecosystem: Environmental > Terrestrial > Soil > Tropical forest > Bulk soil | place: Panama | collected 2016-02-17
CACTTATGTCGCCCGACACTTGACTTCGTCATATTCTCAATCAAGGGCTTGGCACGATTACGTCCGGCGCAGGTTTGGGCCCACGTCGCGGCCGAGGGGGGGTGATATGCAAACATCAGTGTTCGCGTTGGGGCTGTCGTGGGTATTCGCCGGCCGCGGCCGAGCCGACGGCGCCAGTGCAAAGCTGGGAGACATACACGGCGGCGGCCGGCTGCGACCTCGTGCTAGACGAAGATGTGCCGCCGCTGCGAAGATTGGGTGCGGCGGACGCACAGAGACGAGGCGGCTGGTCTGCGGCGTTTTCCTCCTGGCCCTTGCTGTGCTCGCGCCGCGGAGTGCATCAGCGCAATTGGCGGCGAAGAGGCTCGATGGACCGGCCATTCGGGCGGCTCTCGCAGGCCATACGATCGATTTTCCTTTTCCCTCGTGGAGCGCTGAACGCACGACCGCCTATCTCGCCGCCGGTGGCGTGTGGCGCGGGCGTTACGAAGGCAAGCGGGTCACCGGACATTGGTCCATCAAGAACGGCAGACTGTGCCTCAGCTTCCCGACAAATCCCAACAGCGAGTGCTGGACGGTGATTCGCAATCTGGACGGCACCCTTCAGCTCTTTACGGTCGAGGGCGTTCCGGCTGGCTATCTGGGAGTCGTTAGGGACAACCCGAACAAGTTCTGAATCGCAAGAGTTAGCTCAGTTGGCCAGCAAATGACCAACATGCAAGCCGGAACGAAGCGACGTCATCAGGCGCCCAATCAGCGAGAGCGAGCAGCTCGGCGGCCCTATCCAGTGGGGGCCACAAAGCGCTTATAGGGGCTGCTAGGTGCTCCGACCCAGAACAGGGGATCCATGTTGCTGCGGAGGGTTCCACCACCGCAAGGCGGCGCCCGATGCCGGTCGTGACGCCGAGGAGCCCGGCGCTCACCGTCTGGATCGCGCGACGTGACGTCGCTTCGACCGGCATCAATCGAGTTTCGGGTGACGGTTGCGTCCCGAAGCATGATTTCTTCCCGAATTGCATTCTGGTTTGACGCCAGTCTACCCCAGAGCGGCCCGCGGGGCCATCAAAGCAAGAACTCTCCTCCGCAGACCTCAGATCACAGCAACGGCTCGTCTGGATTGCGGATCGAAGTAGTTCACGTGTCGATACTATGCCGCCGTAGGAGTCGGCCGGCATCGATATGTGTCAACCGAGAAGCCAGCGGACGATCATTTTGCACCCCACCACTACGCGCCGTATCCGACGCACCACGCGCCTGTGCGACAGGCAAAACGGCAAGCGCCTCTGCGGGTGGCAGGGCGTTAGAGCAGTCCGCTGACAGCAGCATTTGCCGATAACCTTGGCATGTCGGTACTTTACGGCGCGATCCTTGGTCGGCCTGAACGGACTTGGTGCGTGCTTCGTCGCGGGCCGAAAGTGGGCCAAGAACACGAATTTGAGACGGATCGATCGGCATGCATGCTCCCGAACTTGGTAAGGAATGGGGAGTTGTCCCGCTGTTTTAGTTCAGATTGTGCCGTCCTCATCGCAGCGTCGCCGCCTCCGGAGGGGCGTCCATCTACTTGTCGGCATAATCCGGAGGTCGGCATGTTGAAGCTTATGCCGACGTCGGCATGAGCTTCACAAGGCTCGCAACGTCGTCTAGCGGCTGCACCCAGCGCTGCATGCCTCGGTCCGCCGTGTGCTTTGCCAGGCTTGGGAGATGGACGACGCCGATAAAGCCGAAAAGCTGAGCCGCAACCTCGCGCGACGCATGGAAGGCGGATATCCCGGGGTCTCGCGGAGCCTACTCGAGGGATTGGACGAGATCCTCACGGTAATCCGGCTCGGATTGCCGAGCGAGCTGAGAAGATCCTTGGCGTGCACCAACATCATCGAAAACATGATGGGGACCGTGCGCCGGGTGAACCGCAATGTGAAGCGCTGGCGCTCCGCGTCTATGTCCTTGCGCTGGACGGCTGCGGCGATGCTGGAAGCCAAGAAAGGCTTTCGCAGGCTGAAGGCTTACAAGCAGCTCGCGAAGCTCCGGGCTCGCTATGCAAAGTTATCAAACAACTCGAACAAACAAATGCTTGACGAAGCAGCATGAGCTGGTACTGTAGACATTGCAGCGACCGCTTCGCATTTTCAACAGAGCGCGGGACATCGTCTTGACTTGAATCAAAGGTGCTCTAACAAGCATAAATTGAATAAAAGTTTTCCGCCGAGCGATGGTTCGCGATGGTCCTGTTGTCAGAACCAGAACTTCTGATGAGTGCCAAACATCTCGCCCGCTTGCGGGCTGTATCGGGGCGGCCACTTTCAAGGGAGCACCGGCTCTTGCAGCTGGGAATGGTCGGCCTTGGTCAGACGGGAGAGAATATGGTGCGCCGACTGTTGAACGGCGGGCGCCGACGTGAGGTGTTCGATCGATCCGCAAAAGCGATTGGTGAGCTGTTCAAGGCCGTCGGCGTCCCCTCGCTGGCAGAGGTCAGCAAAAAGCTAGCGAAATCAAACACGATCCGGCCGATGGTCCCCGAGGGCGTGGTCGATGACACTGTCGCCAAGCTTCTGCCCCAACTCGAGGGCTGGGGACATCTTGATATGGCGGCACCTCCTACTACGTCGACGACATCCGCCGGACCAAGGAGCTTCCCCCCGTAGCATCCACTACGTCGCAGTCGGCACCGGAGCGGCCCAACCACGCTGGAACCTCGAAAGCTCAATCTCATGACCAAGCAAACGCTCGATCAACTGGCCATCAACACCATCCGCACGCTATCGATCGACGCGGTGCAGCAGGCCAAATCCGGTCATCCCGGCACGCCCATGGCGCTCGCTCCGTTGGTCTACACGATTTGGAATCGGGTCTTGCGCTTCGACCCGAAAGATCCGATCTGGCCCGGTCGCGATCGTTTCGTCTTGTCCAACGGGCATGCGTCGATGCTGCTGTGGTCGGTGCTGTATCTCACCGGTGCGCAGGCCGTTAACGCTGACTATGAACGGCTGGGGCACCCGGCGGTCACCCTCGATGACATCCGCCGCTTCCGCCAGCTTGACTGCAAGGCGCCCGGGCACCCGGAGTATCACTTGGTGTCGGGGGTCGAGACAACGAGCGGTCCTCTCGGCCAGGGCATCGCCACCAGCGTCGGCATGGCGATCGCGCGCAAATGGCTGGCCGAGCGCTACAATCGCCCCGGCTTCGAGCTTTTCGAATATAATATCTACGCCGTGTGCGGGGACGGTTGCCTGATGGAGGGCGTGGGCGCGGAGGCTGCCTCGCTTGCCGGCCACCTCGGCCTCGATGACCTGTGCTGGATCTATGACAACAATCACATCACCATCGAGGGCAACACGCGCATCGCCTTCACCGAGGATGTGGCGGCGCGGTTTCTCGGCTATCAATGGAATGTGCTGCGGGTCGGCGATGCCAATGATATCGAGCGGATCGAGCAGGCGCTCGCGGTTTTCAAGAACACCAAGCAGCGTCCGACCCTGATCATCCTCGACAGCCATATCGGCTACGGCTCCCCGCACAAAGTTGATACCGCCGACGCCCACGGCGAGCCCCTGGGTGAGGAGGAGGTCAAGCTTACCAAGCGCGCCTATGGCTGGCCCGAGGATGCTAAGTTCCTCGTGCCCGACGGGGTCAAGGGGCATTTCGATGCCGGGATCGGCAAGCGCGGCGCCGAGGCACGGCGTCGCTGGGAGGCGTTGTTTGCCGCCTACCGCGAGCAGTTCCCGCAGCTCGCCACGGAAATCGAGCAGATACAACGGCGCGAGCTGCCCGCCGGATGGGACCGCAACCTGCCGCATTTTTCGCCCGACCCGAAGGGCATCGCCGGACGCGACGCGTCGAACCAGGTCCTCAACGTCCTTGCGGCCAATATACCCTGGTTCCTGGGCGGCTCAGCGGATCTGGCGCCCTCCAACCGCACGACCCTGAAGGGCGCCGGGGATTTCGAGGCGGAGACGCCGGGGGGCCGCAACCTGCATTTCGGCATCCGCGAGCATTCCATGGCGGCGATCGTCAACGGGCTCTCGCTGTCGAAACTGCGGCCGTTCGGAGCGACCTTCTTCATCTTCAGCGATTATGCGCGGCCGGCGATCCGCCTCTCGGCAATCATGGAACTTCCGACCATTTTCGTCTTCACCCATGACGCCATGGGCGATGGCGAGGATGGGCCGACCCATCAGCCGGTTGAGCAACTGATTTCGCTGCGCGCCATTCCGGGCCTGATCGTGCTCAGGCCGGCCGACGCCAATGAGGTCGTCGAGGCTTATCGTTACATCTTGCAGCTACGCCACCAGCCCGCGGTGATCGCGCTGTCGCGCCAACCCCTGCCAACGTTCGATCGCAGCAAATACGCTTCGGCCAAGGGGCTCGCGCGCGGCGCCTATGTGATGGCGGAGGCCCCTGGCGGTAAACCCGAGCTCATCCTCATCGCATCGGGAAGCGAGGTCTCTCTGGTGATCGACGCGCAGGCGACGCTCACTGCCGAGGGAATCCGCGCCCGGGTGGTGTCGATGCCTTCCTGGGAGGTCTTCGAACAGCAACCCCAATCCTACCGTGAGAGCGTGCTGCCGCCTGCGGTCAGTGCCCGCCTCGCTGTCGAGCAGGGGTCGGTGCTGGGCTGGGACCGCTACGTGGGTCCCGCCGGAAGAATCATCGGCATGAAGACTTTCGGGGCCTCTGCGCCGCTCAAAGAGTTGCTGCGCAAGTTCCAGTTCGAACCCGAGCGGGTCGTTGCGACCGCCAAGGAGCTGCTCGGGCGCGCCTGAAGCCCCGCCCGACAGCCGAACGCCAAGAGGAACCACGACGATGGCCAGCGCAGAGGATCGGTCAGCCGAGAAGCCAGCGGAGGAGCAAGTTGCGCCGCCGTGCGCCATGGTGATCTTCGGGGCGGCCGGCGATCTGACCGCGCGGCTGGTGGTGCCGGCCCTTTACGACCTATCGGTCGCCAAGCAGTTGTCCGAGCACTTCCGGCTCGTTGGCGTCGACCTTGCGACCAAGACGACAGAGCAATGGCGCCAAGGGCTGACGGCGACGATGCATGAGTTCGTCACTCAGGGCGGCGGCGAGTTTCACCCCGACCATCTCGACGAGACCGCCTGGAAATGGCTCATCGACCGGATGAGCTATGTACAGGGCGACCTGACGGATCCTGCCGCCTACCGCCGGCTGGGCGAACGTCTCTCCGAACTCGACCAAAGTGCGGGGACCGCAGGCAATTATTTGTTCTATCTCGCCGTCGCCGATCGCTTCTTCAGCGTTGCCGTGGCCGGACTCGGCGCCGCGGGTCTGGCGAAGGAGCAGAGAGGCCAGTGGCGTCGGGTGGTGATCGAAAAACCTTTCGGCCACGACCTGCCCTCGGCCAGGGCGCTCAATGCCGAGATCCTTAAGCACCTGCAGGAGCCGCAGATCTATCGCATCGACCATTTTCTCGGCAAGGAAACGGTGCAGAACATCATGGCACTGCGGTTTGCCAATGGTTTGTTCGAGCCGCTGTGGAATCGGCAGAATATCGACCATGTCCAGATCACGGCGTCCGAGACGGTCGGCGTCGAGCACCGCGGCAAGTTTTACGAGCCAACCGGTGCGCTCCGCGACATGGTGCCCAATCACCTGTTCCAGCTTCTGGCGATGACGGCCATGGAGCCGCCGATTTCGTTTGACGCCGAAGCGGTCCGCTCCAAGAAGGCCGAGGTCATTCAGGCCATCCGCCCGATGACCCCCGATCAGGCACTCACCGACGCGGTGCGTGGCCAGTACGCCGCCGGCACCGTTTTGGGCCATCCAGTCCGCGCCTATCGCAACGAACCCAACGTGGCCGCGGATTCGACCACTGAGACCTACATTGCCTGCAAGCTCGCCATCGACAATTGGCGCTGGTCGGGCGTTCCCTTCTATTTGCGCACTGGCAAATATCTCAAGCGCCGCTGGACCGAGATCGCCATCCGCTTCTACCAGGCACCCTATTCGTTGTTCCGCGGCACGTCGGTCGAGCGCATGAATCCCAATTGGATGATCGTGCGCATCGCGCCTGAGGAAGGCATCGCACTCCAATTCGCCGCCAAGCATCCCGGGCCGTCGGTGAAGCTGAGCCCCGTAAGCATGGACTTCGCTTATGGGAACTATTTCAAGATGGAGCCGAACACCGGATACGAGACGCTGATCTACGACTGTATGATCGGCGATGCGACGCTGTTCCAGCGTGCCGACAATATCGAGGCCGGTTGGCAAGCGGTGCAGACCATCCTCGATGCCTGGGCGAACACGCGGCCCAAAGATTTTCCAAACTACGTCGCGGGCGGGAATGGACCGGCTGCGGCCGACGAGCTCTTAGCCCGCGACGGTCGCGCGTGGCGGTCGCTTGATTGAGCGGCAACGCGGGAGGCCATGATGGCAGACAAGCGAAAGATTTCCCTGGTGTTGACGGACGTGGATGGCACGCTCGTAACCGAGGACAAGGTGCTGACCCCACGCGCTGAAGCCGCCGTTCGCCGGCTGCATGATGCCGGCATCCGCTTCGCCATCACCAGCGGCCGTCCGCCGCTCGGCATGGCCATGCTGTTCGACCCCCTCGAGCTCGATACGCCGATTGCCGGCTTTAATGGCGGACTTTTCGTCAAGCGGGATCGAACCATCCTGGAGCAAAAGACCTTGCCAGCCGACGTCGCCCACCAGGCGATTGATCTCATTCGTCAGCACGGGCTTGACGCCTGGGTCTACCGCGGCAATGACTGGCTGATCACCAAACCCGGCGCCCCCCATGTCGCACGCGAGTCATGGACGGTCAAATTCGATCCTAAGGTCGTCAAGGACTTCGATGGCATGCTGGATCAGGTCGCCAAAATCGTTGGTGTGAGCGATGATCGCGAGGGTGTGGCGCGCTGCGAAGCCGACGCCAAGGCCGCATTCGGGGAACGCGTCACCGCGAGCCGCTCGCAGCCCTACTACCTTGACGTCACCAACAAGGACGCCAACAAGGGCGCGGTGGTGGCGTATCTCTCGCAACACCTTGGTGTGCCGCCCGAGGAGATCGCCACCCTCGGCGACCAGCCCAACGACGTGCTGATGTTCAAGCGTTCAGGGTTTTCAATCGCCATGGGCAACGCCTCCGATCAGGTCAAGGCGCAGGCGACCGTCACCACGGACTCCTACAACGACGAGGGTTTCGCCAAGGCGATCGAACGGTTCGTTCTGGGTTCCTTGGGCTAACAAGCGGGGGGGGGCGGCCAAATGCTCGGACGTCTTGAAATCCTGCCGGACCCCCAGGGACTGGCACGCCATGTGGCCGAACGGATGACGCAAGCCGCGCGCGCCGTAGACCGTCCGTTCCGTGTCTCGCTTCCGGCGGATCAACACCCATACTGACCGCCATCAGCGGCGTCGTGATGATTCCAGCTACATCGCGGGAATGGCGTCCTCGGATTGTTGAGAACCGAGCGCGACACTTGCATTTGGCGCGCTCGCGGGGCATCTCCTCCAGGATGTTGCCCCTCTTAACGAACGACTTGAATTGAGCCGAATCCTCGATGTCGAGCAACAGCGACTCGGCTTGCCGTCAACAATGGCCGCCCGACAATTGATCGGGTGCATTAGCGCATCGCCCCGGGTGAATACCTTGGCGCCGTTCATGAGTACGTCTTCGGTCTCGCGAAACTACCCTCGTAAGTTCCCCTTTCAGAAGATACATAGTCGGCAGCTTGAGACGCTAGGCCTCGTCGTCGGCGCGCGCCCGACAACGTGCTGCCGATCGTGACGCGACGGTACGCCGAGGCGAATTGACCACCGCGAATACCGATTGGGTTGGGACAGTGGCTCCGCGGAGTAGACGCTTGTAAGTCGGAGAGCGAGCCGGACGCAATCGTCCTATGGTGAGCAGGATTTTGCCGCGGATGTGCAGGATCATCCGGTTCGCGCGGCGAGCGGTACAATTCTGAGCCGCGTGCACGATCGCGGCGCCGCCCTGTGCGCCAATTGGAAACTTCGACTGATCGGGTCGTCGATCACGATCTTCACGGCATACAGGCGCTGGGAGATGTTCGGATTCGCCGGTTCATATTTGCTAATCTCGTCGCTCGGTAGATATTACCCCTGGCCGTTGGCCTTCCAGATGGAGTCGACGTGGCCCGCGCACCACGTGCAGTCCCAATGTTGGCCTTCGCAATCTCAACATTCTGTTTGACCGCCGCGAGTTGCGCCTCGAGCTGCGCGACCTTCGCCGCGTAAACGGTCCGGTCGAACTCGAACAGCGGTTGACCCCGCTTCACTTCGGTATTGTCTTCGACGAGAACCGCCGTGACCAGCGTCGGCTCAGAGAATGAGCTGGACAAGCCAGAAAACGAAGCAGGCCGATGACGACGATGAGGAACGCTGCCATCATGGCGCGGGACCCCCGCTTTGTGCATCGGCCCACTTGGCGACTCGGCGCTTCGCCTCCGAGCCGCGCAATCATCTCATCCGACTCGCGCCGCACGTCACGCGGCAGGTAGCGCAGGTCGATCACGTCGCTTGGCCTGAAGGCCCAGATTGGCAGCACCGCCAGGAAGCGGATCCAGCCCATGAAATAGACGGGGTCGGCCTCTGGATGCTTGCGAGCGATGGCGATGCGCCCTGGCAGTCCGAGCAGGAAGATCATCACGCCGAGAGAGACGACGCCGGTAAAGACAGGGCCGCGAAGGTGACCTAGGTCCTAGAAGTCGAGTTCAAATCCCCATCGCATTTCTGCCGTGGGTGTTTGCCCCGCGGTTGACTGCCGCGCCCGACTTTTCATTCGGGAAGCCAACGCGCTCAATCGCCTGTCGCGATCATCGACTATTCAAGTTGCGTCGTGACAGTGATGAGAGCGGTGAACGTGCGTTCCCGCTTTGATGCCCATTGGGCGCAATTCTGTGTGGCTTGCCGCGAGATGCGCACATCTGTGGCTTCACGCGAGAGCACGCGGAGTCTCGGCTCTCATCAGGAATTCCGTTACGACCAAAATCAGCGCTCAATCATCGCGGACTATCGCACCGAAAAAATTCTATTTCAGCTTTCTCATATCAATTTTCGGCAGAGTGCAACGGTTCTCGTCAGCAAGTAGCCCAGAACGTGACCATGGAAGGAAGCGGTGCCCTTCGGGACTGTCGGTATCTTCTGCATGATCCGAAGTACGCTGCCTGCTTTCGGGCCGCGCGTCTTTTACAAGCATCCCTGCCGCTCTTGCACCCTGCCGGGCCCGCACCCGTCGCCGCGGCGGGGCACGTCGCGCGGGTCGGCTGCGTGAATGCTTGCCACCGTGAGGCCTAGAATCGCCCGACCCGCGCTTTGCGGCTTTTCCACGCGTGTCCCCTTAGGTGCGAAGCGGCGAGCGGCTGGTTTTGACGCCAGCGGCGATGATCCCCAAGAATTCTTCGGCTTTGAGACTGGCGCCCCCGACCAGCGCGCCGTCGACGTTGGCGACCGGCAACAGGCTTTCGGCATTATCGGGTTTGACGGATCCGCCATATAGAATTCGAATTTTATCTCCCTCGAGGCCGAACCGCTCGGTTAGGTGGGCGCGGATGGCCCGATGAACCTCGGCAACGTCATACGGGCTCGGCGTCAGGCCGCTGCCGATCGCCCAAACCGGTTCGTAGGCTACGACCAAGCTGGCCCCACTGGCCCCCTCGGGCAGCGAGCCGACCAGTTGGGCAACGATCACCTCGCTTGTTTGTCCACGATCGCGCTCCTCTTGGGTCTCGCCGATGCAGACAATCGCCAGAAGTCCGGCCCGTCGGGCAGCGAGCGCCTTGGCGCGCACGTCGGCATTCTGTTCGCCGTGCTGGATCCGGCGCTCCGAGTGGCCGACGATAACCGCCTCCGCGCCAGCATCGCGCAACATTTCGGCCGAAATGTCCCCGGTATAGGGTCCGGCCGGCTTGGGATGGCAGTCCTGCGCCCCAATCGACACGCAAGAGCCCGTGGTAGCCTTGGCGAAGGCCACCAACAACGTCGCGGGCGGGCAAATCATCACGTCAACGCCGCAATCGGATCCCACGCCACTGATGAGCTGATCGAGCTCTCCGATGGATTGTGTGAGCCCGTTCATCTTCCAATTGCCCGCGAGCAATGACCGACGCAACGCTGTCATCCTCGGCGACCCCTTGTATCGTCGTGCCCTGTCTGGTTGTTCATGGCTCTCTCCCGCCGGTATCTTCCAAGAGCGCAACCTTACCCAAGCGGCGCAAATGCCGTTCGGCCCGGCTGTATTCTGCGGCCAGGTAAGCTTGGACAAGATCCCAAGCCACTTCAGGCCCCACAGTCCTTCCGCCCATGCAGAGAATGTTCATATGATCGTCCTCGACTCCCTGTTTGGCCGAGAAGTGATCGTGGATCAGCGCGGCGCGGACTCCTTTCACCTTGTTAGCGCAGACCGATGCACCGACCCCGCTGCCGCAGATGGCTACGCCCCTCTCCACTTTGCCGGCGACTACCGCGTAAGCGAGCGGGACGACGAAGTCCGGATAGTCGTCGCCTAGATTGAGGCTGCTGGCACCAAAGTCCGCGACCTCATGGCCATTAGCACGCAGCCTCGTAAGCAACTCTTCCTTCAACCCGAATCCGCCGTGATCAGTGGCGATCCCCACCTTCATGTGATGTCCCTTCTCTTGTCAGCGCCGGCCGCCGCCCGATCCGCGAGTACCAAAGCCTGGTCTTGGCTAATCCGTCCGCCGGGAATGGCGGGGTCAGCATTGAGAAGGTGGCCAAGAGGATTAGCCTTCTCGCCTCCTGTTACCAACCAAAGAATTTGCCGAGCGCGATTGATGACCGGATACGTGAGCGTCATCCGCTTTCTACCCTGATAGAAGCCTGTTATGGCGACATCCCGGTCAACGACCTGCAATACAGGATCACCAGGAACCAGCGAGGCGGTGTGTCCATCTGGCCCGAGGCCCAGGTGCACGAGATCAAGAATCGGAGGCGATCCCGCCATCTTCTCGAGGGTGCGCGAATAATCCACCGCGGCGCCCAACGGGTCAGGCGATTCCACCGGCATCGCGTAAATTTGCTCAGGATCAAGCGGCGCGCCTTCTAGCACCTCCAGGAGGTGAGTGAGGTTGCGGTCGGAATGACCCGCGGGAGCGATGCGTTCGTCCACCTGAAGCACGTGAACGCCACCCCACGGGACTTTTTCTCTCGCCAACATGCGAAGCATAACCCAGGGAGTGTGCCCTCCGCTAACAGCGATAAGGAACCGGCCACGCGCGTCGAAAGCCGCCCGGGCGTGGTTAGCAATGATCGCAGCTGCTCGCGCTGCTACGGCTTCGGCGTCCGCCAACACCTCAATTTTCATAAAAGCCTCTTTTGTCTCGTTAGGCGTCTCCAGTCGGGTCGTGCCAACCTAGCCCTCCGTGTTTGGTCAGGCTATCTTTGGCGTGCCCTGAACTGATCAAGCTTCCCATTCGCTTTGGCTACACCAACGACGGGAACGTTCAAATGATCACGCTTGATCATAGCCTGCAGCGCAGGTCTTCCTCATTTGGCGGACTTTTCCAGGTGCCCGCCGAATCCGAACCGCATCGCCGATAGCAGCTTATCCTGATAGTCGGCTTCACCGCGCGAGGTGAACCGCTCGTACAGCGCCGCGCTAAGCACGGGGACCGGAACCCCCTCGTCGATAGCAGCCTTAATCGTCCAGCGCCCCTCGCCCGAATCAGACACCCGACCGGCAAATTTCGCGAGATTTGGATCCTCGACCAACGCTGACGCAGTCAGATCAAGTAGCCACGACGCGATCACGCTGCCGCGCCGCCAGACTTCCGTAACGTCGGGCAGATTGAGTTCGTACTGGTAGCGCTCCGGATCGCGCAGAGGGGTCGTCTCTGCGTCGATCTCATGCTGCTTCTTGCCTACGTTTGCGCTCTTCAACACACCGAGACCTTCGGCATAGGCGGCCATGATGCCGTACTCGATGCCGTTGTGCACCATCTTCACGAAATGACCAGCACCGTTCGGGCCACAGTGCAGATAGCCCTGTTCCGCGGTTCCGCCGATCTTCTCCCGCCCTGCTGTGCGTGGAATGTCCCCAATACCCGGTGCAAGCGTGGCAAAGATGGGATCGAGGTGTTGCACCGCCTTGTCATCTCCGCCGATCATCATGCAGTAACCGCGCTCCAGCCCCCAGACTCCTCCGCTGGTTCCCACATCCACGTAATGAATGCGCCTTTGCGCAAGGTCCTTGGCCCGCCGGATGTCGTCGATGTAATAGGAATTGCCGCCGTCG
>Ga0126378_10003281_pt1 | contig 12226 bp, 12 predicted proteins | sample PanSoiMetPlot_23_FD_92587 | JGI IMG/M metagenome (GOLD analysis project Ga0126378, IMG submission 92587) | Tropical forest soil microbial communities from Panama - MetaG Plot_23 | ecosystem: Environmental > Terrestrial > Soil > Tropical forest > Bulk soil | place: Panama | collected 2016-02-17
GGGTCCCCGCGAAACCCGTGGGTTTCGTGGGGTGGGGAACACCGGAGTGAGCGTATTTGACATACGCGCAGCGAGGAGCGCAGAAGCTTGCTTGGGGGTCCCCGCTTGCGGGGAATGGCGCGCAGGAGATGGGCCGCATCTGGGGTCCCCACGAAGCCGGCTTCGTGGGGTGGATAAGTGCCAAAGATCCGGATGGGCTTTTCGGCTGCACCCCCAGGTCCTGGAAGACCCGACGGTCCGGCGCCTTTTCAGGGCCAGATCGGCCGAAAGACCGAGTCCTTAGCCGGTCCCGGGCCCGATGCGGACCAGAGTCGCGGACGGAACCATGTGAATATGAACCAACTGCAGGGCAAAGTCGCCCTGATCACCGGCGCTTCGAAGGGGTTGGGGCAGGCCATCGCGCTGGCCTTCGCCCGCGAGGGCGCGGCTCTAGCTCTGTGCGCCCGCGGCGAGCTCGCGCTCCATACAGTCGCCACTGAGTGCCGGCTGCTCGGCGCCGAGGTGCTGGCCGTGCCGGCCGACGTCGCCAACCCCGCCGACCGCGAGCGCCTGGTCTCGCTAACGCTGGCCCGGTTTGGAGGGGTGGACGTGCTGGTCAACAACGCCTCCACCCTCGGTCCCACGCCTCTGCCCTTGCTGACGGACACGGATCCGGAGGCGTTCGAAGACGTGATCCGCGTGAACCTGGTCGCCCCGTTCCTGCTCAGCCGGTCCGTGGTCGGCGGCATGCTGCTGCGGGGCTCGGGCATCGTCATCAACGTCAGCTCCGACGCCGCTGTGAACGGCTATCCCGGCTGGGGCGCCTACTCGGCGGCGAAGGCGGGGCTGGACGGCTTGACCCGGGTCTGGGCAGCCGAGCTTGCCGGCTCCGGCGTGACGGTGGCCAGCGTGGACCCTGGGGATATGGACACCGAGATGCACCGGGCGGCGCTGCCAGACGATGACCCGGCTGCTCTGGCGCGACCCGAGCAGGTGGCGCCGGCATTCGTACTGTTGGCGGCTGGCGGTGCCCCCGGCTCGCGGCTGGAAGCCCGTGAATTCATGGAGAAGGTAGGCCGGTGATCGCGGTCGAGACCGAGTTCCCGCTGCTGCCGGCCGGGCTGCGCGCCCCCCGACCCGCCGAGCGGCGGGGCATCCGCCGTGATCACGTTCGGCTGCTGGTCATCGACCGCGAAACCGAGACCGTGCACCACTCGAGCTTCGACCGGTTGGGTGACGTGCTCCGCCCGGGTGACCTGCTGGTCGTCAACAGCAGCCGCGTGCTGCCGGCCGGCGTCCGGGCCGTCCGAGCATCAGGCCAGGTCATCCAGCTCCGGCCCTGCGTGCGCCGAGACGGCTCCTGGGACGCGCTGTCGGTCCAGGCTGGCCCGCCGTTCGAAAACATCCCGCTGGCCGGAGGGGAGACGCTGCGGATCGGCGAGACCGCCGTGCTCGTAGTCGGCCGCCGCCCGGACATTCCCCTGCTCTGGCGCCTGCGCGTGGAGTCGGCCTGCGACCTCGATCTGATCCTCAGGCACGGTGAGCCGATCCGCTACTCGTACGTGCCTGAGCCATTGCCGCTGGACGCCTACCAGACGGTATACGCGTCAAAGCCTGGGTCGGCCGAGGCTCCATCCGCCGGCCGCCCCTTTACCTGGGAGTTGCTCTCAGCACTGCGCCGCCAGGGTGTCGGGCTGGCCGAGGTGGTGCTGCACACCGGCCTCAGCTCATTCCAGGACGACGACTTCGACGAAGAGCACCACCTGTTTGAGGAGTGGTTCGAGGTCGGCCCGGAGACGGCCAGGGCCGTCAACGACGCCGGGCGGGTGGTCGCCGTGGGCACGACGGTCGTGCGGGCGCTGGAGAGCGCCGCAACATGGGAAGGTCGGGTCCTGCCTGCGCAAAGCTGGACCCGGCTTGCGATCGGGCGGGAGCGGCCCCCTCGGGCGGTCGGCGCGCTGCTCACCGGCCTGCACGAACCGCAGGCCAGCCACTTCGACCTCCTGCGGGCATTCGTCCGTGAGCCGCTGCTTCGCCGGGCGTACGCCGAGGCCGTGGAGCAGGGCTACCTCTGGCACGAGTTTGGCGACTCTGCGCTGATCATCTGACAGCGCGGCTGTCGTCGTAGAGCTGCCGCGTGAGCCGGACCTGGGCCAGGTGTTCTGTGGCGTGACCCCAGGCGATGAGCAGGACTCTAAGGCCGCTTGCCCGGAAGTCCCGCGCAGGGCGGTGGCGGATGGCGAGAAGGTCCGCGACCGAGAGCCGGTCACGATACTGCTCGAGGTCGTGCTCAGCCGCGGAGACACGGGCTGTGAGCTCAGCTGCAGACAAGGGTGCGGCCTCGAACTCGGCGGCCCGGTCCCGTTCTTGCGGCTCGCCGGAGAGGACCGTAAAGCCGACCTTCATAGCACCGATCACGTGTAGCACCAGGTTCGAAATCGCTGTGGTGTCGGGCGCCGGCTTCCAGCCCAAGACCTCACGATCGAGCCCTTCGATCTCGGCATCCAGCTGGCGCAGGAGGCCCTGGAAGGCGTCCACGATGTCGGATCCGACGTCCACGCGGTCGGGGGCGTTGTCGTCTGGCATCGATGCGAGCATGTCATTCACGATGGCCGACGTGCACAGCTACCACATGACACCGGACGAGTTCCGACGCTGGGGCCGGGAGGCGGTCGAGTGGGTCGCCCGCTACATGGAGCGGGTCGAGGACCTTCCGGTGCTGGCCCAGGTGGCACCGGGCGAGGTCCGCTCAGCTCTGCCGCCGCATCCGCCGGAGCGAGGCGAGCCCTTCGACGCGCTCCTCAGAGACCTCGACGAGGTGATCCTGCCTGGGATCACCCACTGGCAGTCGCCCCGCTTCTTCGGCTATTTTCCGGCCAACGCCTCAGGCCCCTCGGTCCTGGCCGAGCTGCTCTCGGCCGGCCTCGGTGTTCAGGGGATGCTCTGGTCCACCAGCCCCGCCTGCACCGAGCTCGAGACCCATGTCATGGACTGGCTGCTCGACCTCTGTGGGCTGCCGGACAGATTCCGCTCCACGGGTATGGGAGGCGGCGTCATCGAGGATTCGGCATCGAGCGCGGCCCTCTGCGCTCTCGTAGCTGCCCGGGAGCGAGCTACGGGGGGTGCCGGCAACCAGGCTGGTGTCAAGCGCCGGCTGGCCGTCTATCTGAGCTCGCAGACGCACTCCTCGATCGAGAAAGCGGTGCGCATCGCCGGTCTCGGCAGTCAGGCCCTGCGGCTGGTCGATGTGGACGGCACCGGTGCCATGCGGGCTCAGGACCTGGCCGGCCGCATCGAGCGCGACGTAGCGGAGGGGGCCATGCCCTGCTTGGTCGCTGCCACCGTGGGCACGACGTCGTCGAACGCGATCGACCCGGTTCGCGCGATCGGCGAAGTGTGCCGGCGCCACCACGTCTGGCTGCACGTGGATGGTGCGATGAGCGGCACCGCTGCCGTCTGCCCCGAATTCCGCTTCGTCAACGAGGGGTTGGAGCTGGCAGACAGCTACTGCTTCAACCCGCACAAGTGGATGTTCGTGAACTTCGACTGCTCTGCCTTCTTTGTGGCCGACCGCTCGGCCCTGATCGGGGCGCTCACCATCCTGCCCGAGTACCTGCGCAACGAGGCGACCGAATCAGGCGCGGTGATCGACTACCGGGACTGGCAGATCCCGCTCGGCCGGCGCTTCAGAGCGCTCAAGCTGTGGGCGACGATCCGCCACTACGGCGCCGAGGGGCTGCGGCACCACGTGCGCCAGCACGTGCAGCTGGCTCTGGAGTTCGAGGGCTGGGTGCGCGCTGACGATCGTTTCGAGCTCGCCGCCCCGGCGCCACTGAACCTAGTGTGCTTCCGCCACCGGGGAGGGGACGAGGTGAACCAGCGCATCCTGGACAGGGTCAATGCCTCGGGCGCTCTCTTCCTGACCCATACGCGGCTCGACGGCCGGCTGGTGCTGCGGATGTCGATCGGGTCCGCGCGCACTGAGCGGCGGCACGTGGAGCAGGCGTGGGCGGCCATTTGCGAAGCGTCAGCTCCTGACTGATTGCGGCCGCCCGGTGGCGCCTGCCCGGATGATCGCGACCATCAGCTCTATGTCTGCGGCGGCCTCCGAGGCCGGGGTGTCAGGCGTGCGGCCCCGCGCGATGCAGTCGTGAAAGTGTTCCAGCTCCAGGCGGAACGCCTCTTCGTACGAGGCGACCGATTGCTCCTGCGCCGTGCGGTGTCCGTCGGCAAACTCGCGAGTGACGATTGTTGGGGCGTGCTTGAGGAAGGGTGTGGGGAACGAGAGCCGGACGGTCTGCGTGTCCGCGTAGAGCTCGACGCGCTCTTCGAAGTGTCTGGTGGCGATCGCACCCATCGTGTAGGTGAGGGAGAAGTGCTGGTAGCGCATGGTGGTGACCAACCAGCGACCACCGTGCCAGACCGACGTGGAGGTGACCTCGTGGGGCGGCCCCACGAGCCCCCGAAGCATCGACAGGTCATGTGATGCAAGGAACAGAAGGCCGCGATACGCGGTCTGCAGCTCGTCGGGCACCTCGCCGATCGCTTCGAGGAAGCGAGCGGCGGCAGCTTTACGACCTGCCTGCTCGACGTCAGGGTCGACCGCCTCCGGTGGCGCCAGAGTGAGCAGGTCCCTGAGGAACAGGTCGTTCGGCCCCAGCACGCACCGGACCACGCCTCCCCGCACCTGCCCAATGTCCTGCACGAATCGCTGGGCCAGCCGGTAGGCAGGGTCGTACCGCTTCATGAAGCCGACCATGAGGACGCGACCGGCTGCCGGCGCGGCGGCGGTCAGCCGCCGAGCCTGGGCGGGCGTCCAGGCCATCGGCTTCTCCACGAAGACGTGGGCACCAGCGGCCAGGGCGTCGGCCACAATGTCCTCAGGCGGTACAGGCACCGCGACCAGGACTGCATCCAGCCCTGCCCGCAGCAGCTCGCGATAGTTTGCCGTGGCCATCGGAACGTGATGGCGGTCCGCCATCAGCCGAGCCAGGCCTGGCGACGCGTCGCAGACGCCGGCGACATCGAAGCGGTCGTCCAGGTTGCGCAGGTGAGGCAGGTGCATCAGCTGCGTGATGCGGCCGAGCCCCACGACGCCGATTCGCGTCTGCGTCACGGCTCAGTCACCTCCCTCCGAGGTCCGGCAGCCAGACCATGCGTTCAGCCGCTACGAGGCCAGGAACTCGAGCGCGACCGATGTCATCGCGGCCACGCCGACCGGCAGCGCGGACTCGTCCAGGTCGAACCTCGCCGTGTGAACGGGACGTGGCTCCCGCCAGTCGCGCGCGCGGACTCCCAGCGACAGCATCGCGCCTGGGACGCGCTGGAGGACGAAGGAGAAATCCTCGGCGGCCATGAGCGGCTGGGCCTCCAGCACAGCATCGCTACCCAGCGTGGATCGTGCCGCACCGGCCAGCAGCTCGGCCATCGCCGGGTCGTTGACGGTCGGCGGGTAGCGCATCTGATACTCGACCCGCGCATCGGCCCGCATGGCCCGGGCCACGCCCTGAGCGACGTCCTCGAGCCGGCGTTCGAGATGCGTCATCAGATCCCCGCTGTAGGCACGGATGGTGCCCTTGATGACAGCACGGTCGGGGATGACATTGTGAGTCGTACCGGCGGCGAGGCTGCCGAGTGTGACTACGGCTGGTTGCTCGGGCGCCGTCTCGCGGCTGACGAGGGTCTGGAGCGCCGTCACGACGTGGGCAGCGACCACCACCGGATCCACCGTCGTCGAAGGCCGGGATGCGTGTCCGCCCAGACCTTCCAGGGTGATGGTGAAGGCGTTCGCTCCGGCCAGCACTGGCCCTGCGGCGGCCGCGACCTGGCCGGCGTAGACGTGATGGGCCACGTGCAACATGAAGGCCGCGTCGACCGGCGGATCTTCGAGAAGGCCGTCGTCGATCATCCGTACCGCACCTGCGCCGCCCTCCTCGGCCGGCTGGAACATCAGCTTCACGTTCCCGGTCAGCTCGGCGCGCCGGTCCGCGAGGAGGCGGGCCGCACCGAGAAGCACCGCCGTGTGCGCGTCGTGTCCGCAGGCGTGCATCACGCCGGGGTTGGTCGAGGCGAACTCGCCTCCGGATTCCTCCTGGATCGGCAGCGCATCCATGTCAGCGCGAAGCAGTACCGTCCGGCCGGGCCGGGCGCCCTTGATCAGCCCGATCACCCCTGTGCCGCCGACGCCGCTCCGGAGGGGGACGTCGAGCTGGTCGAGCCTGGCCTGTACCAGGGCCGCCGTCGCGCGCTCCTCGTAAGCGAGCTCAGGTCGGCGGTGGATGGCGCGGCGGTCGGCCACCACGGTGCCCGCGATCTGGTACGCAGCTTCGAGCAATGGGTGCGGCATGGCCGCAGTCTAAGTGCCGGGCCCGAGCGAGCCCTACCCGCCGATCGCGCTCTTGTCGCTTCGCGTCCCGCCGTTACCGGTCTCGGAGTCGCCGATGAACGCGTACGGCCGGGTCCAGGACTGGATGCCCTCCGACAGCCTTCCAGGCGTCGTCTGGCTCTTGATCAAGTAGTCGAGCGCGCCGAGCTGCAGCCCCCGCGAGACCAGCTCGTGCTCGCTGTAGTTGCTGACGATCACCACCGGGACGTTCCGGGTCCGCTCCGAGGCGCGCAGCTGCTCCAGGAAGGTCAGGCCATCCATCCTGGGCAGCCGGATGTCAAGAAAGATCAAATCAGGCAGGTCGTGGACCAGCGCCAGGAGCGCCTGCTCGCCGTCGCCGGCGACGTGGACCGTGTAGCCGTCTCGCTCCAGCTTCACCCGATACATCTGCGCGAGCGCCGTGTCGTCCTCGACCAGAAGGACCCGAACTTCGTCAGCTTGCTCCATGGTCGTCCTGCAAGGCGCATTCTGGCAGGCGGTCGGGGGAGAATGCTTGCTGATGGGCCGCACGCGAATGAGAAAAGCTGAGAGCCCGCTGCCCCGCCTCGCCGCCTGGCCGCTGCTGCGCCAGGTCCGCGAGAGGGACCTGCGGGGCCTGGGCCTCACTGCCCGCTCCAGGCGAAGCGCCCAGCTCGTGGGCAGGACCGCGGAGGCCGACCAGGTCGTGCGCTCGATCTGCCCCTACTGTGCGGTGGGTTGCGGTCAGCTGGTCTACGTCAAAGTCGGGCGCGTCGTCCAGATCGAGGGGGACCCCGACAGCCCGATATCCCGGGGCCGACTCCGCCCCAAGGGCGCGGCCAGCGAGCAGCTCGTCAACAACCCGCTCCGCGAGCGCCGGGTCAAGTACCGCCGCGGGCACGGGACTGCGTGGGAAGAGCTGCCTCTGGAGCGGGCGATGGAGATGATCGCCGACCGCCTCATGGAGACGCGCCGTCAGACCTGGCAGGACAGCGACCCAGAGGGGCGAGCCCTGAATCGAACGCTGGGGATCGCAAGCCTGGGCGGAGCGACGCTTGACAACGAAGAGAACTATCTGATCAAGAAGCTGTTCACAGCTCTCGGCGTGGTCCAGGTCGAGAACCAGGCCCGCATATGACACAGCGCCACCGTCCCCGGTCTGGGGACCAGCTTCGGGAGGGGCGGCAGCACGACCTTCCACCAGGATCTACAGAACTCGCACTGCATCCTGATCATGGGCTCGAACATGGCCGAATGGCACCCCGTCGGTTTCCAGTGGGTGCTGGAGGCCAGGCTCAAGGGCGCGACCGTCATCCACGTCGACCCACGCTTCACCCGCACGAGCGCCAATGCGTCGATCCACGTACCGATCCGGCCCGGCGCTGACATCACGTTCCTGGGCGGCATCGTCAACCACGTCCTGCAGAACGGACGCGAGTTCCGCGAGTACGTCGTTGCTTACACCAACGCCGCCGCTCTTGTGGCCGAGGACTTCCGCGACACCGACGACCTGGACTGCCTCTTTTCGGGCTGGGATCCCGGCCAGCGCGCATATGACACCACGTCCTGGCGCCTCAGCGACCAGCGCGACGAGACGCGATCGAGCGTCGAGGCGCGCGTGCTCGTGACCGACCGGGTGCGGCCGGTGCGCCTTGGCTCCCGCCTCGTCCACCAGGTCGGTCTTCCTTATCACTGGGGCAGCCGCGGGCTCTCACGAGGCGACTCGGCCAACGACCTGCTGTCGATCGTGCTCGACCCCAACGTCCACATCCAGGAGTCCAAAGTGGCGACTGCAACATCAGGCCTGGCCGGCGTCTAACGTGACCCGCGTCGGCTTCTTCACTGACAGCTCGATCTGCATCGGCTGCAAAGCCTGCGAGGTCGCGTGCAAACAGTGGAACCTGGTGCCGGACGACGGGCTGAACTTCCTGGCCAACTCCTACGACAACTCGGGAGGTCTGGGCGCCAACACCTGGCGGCACGTGGCGTTCATCGAGCAGAAGCATGATGGTGACGTCCGCTGGCTGATGAACTCGGATGTCTGCAAGCACTGCAGCGAGGCCGCCTGCCTCGACGTCTGCCCGACCGGCGCGATCTTCCGCACCGAGTTCGGCACCGTCGTCATCCAACCGGACGTGTGCAACGGCTGCGGCTACTGCGTCCCTGCCTGCCCCTTCGGGGTGATCGACCGCCGCGAACGTGACGGCCGCGCGTTCAAGTGCACCCTCTGCTACGACCGGTTGAAGCTCGACCTGATGCCGGCCTGCGCGAAGGCGTGTCCCACGCAGTCGATCAGCTTCGGCCCCGTCGAGGAGATGGAGCGGAAGGCGCGCGGGCGGCTGGAACGCCTGCATGCCGAGGGCGTGACTGATGCGCGGCTGTACGGCACCGAGGACGCCGGCGGCGAGGGGGTGGGGGGTACAGGTTCGATCTTCCTTCTTCTCGATCGCTCGGAGGTCTACGGGCTGCCCTCGGAGCCGGTGACGCCGACGCGACGGCTGGTCGAGGGCTGGGGTGCCGCGGCCGTGGCCGCCGGCGCGCTGGTGCTGGGCGTCGTAGCTGCGACCCTGGGCGGCCGGAAATGAGGCCCCCACGAAGTGGGGACCGGCCGCTTTCCTTAGCGGCCGCGGGGGGCGTGTTGTGGCATTGGCCACAACACCCGACGGCTGTCAAGGCCGAAGAGCGACGCCGTCAGGCGCCGCGTGCCTTGACAGACGTCGTTTCGGGGGGGCGTGCCCCCCAGACGAGCCATGCAGCGATACCTTGTCCGAACAATGCCTGAGTTCGAGCCTGCGTACCTCCGCGACCTCAGCCGCCGCATCTTCGAGGCGGCCGGCACGCCCACCGACATCGCCGACCATGTCGCCGGCCACCTGGTCGACTCCAACCTGGCCGGCCACGACTCTCACGGCGTCATCCGCATCCCCTGGTACGTGTCTCAGGTCCAGGACGGCTCGCTCCGCCCAGCCGCCCGGCCCCGGATACTCGACGAGCGGCCGGCCGCGGCGCTGGTCAGCGGCGAGTGGGGCTTCGGCCATCCGGCCGCCACGGCCGCAGTGGATGCGGCCTGCGAGCGGGCCCAGCGGAACGGGCTTGGTGCGGCCGGTCTGGTCCGGGCCAACCACATCGGCAGGCTTGGCACGTACATGGAACGGTCGGCGGCCCGCGGGCTGGTGGGCATGATGTGGCTCGGCGGCCTAAGCGCCAGCCGGGCCGCTGTCCCGTATGGAGCGAGCAAGGGCATCTACGGCACGAACCCCATGTCCTTTGCCTTCCCGGCCGGCGCTGCGGGCACCCTCCTCCTGGACTACGCCACGACCGCCATCGCCGGAGGCAAGGTCATGGTGGCCAGGGACAAGGGGCTGCCCCTCCCCGAGGGCACCGCTATCGACCGCGAGGGCCGGCCCAGCACCGACCCCGACACATTCCTGGATGGCGGCGCGCTGCTGCCGTTCGGTGGCCACAAGGGGTACGCGCTGGCATTCTTCGCACAGATCCTGGGCCAGGCTCTTACCGGCGGGGACGCCACGTCCGGTGAAGGTCGCGACGAAGGCCCGTTTGGCCGGTCCGGCGCGTTCTTCATCGCCATCGATCCCGGGCTGTTCCGCCCTCTCGGGGAAGCGATCGCTGCCGCCGCCGGCTTCGCCGAGGAGATCCGCCAGCTGCCACCCGCGCCAGGGTTCGAGCGCGTCATGGCGCCAGGGGACCCGGAGGCTCGTTCCCGGCTGGCCAGGAAGGAGTCGATCCCGCTGCCGGACGAGACGTGGCGCCACATCGTCGAAACCGCGGACTCCGTCCAGGCAGTGGTGCAGCCATGACCGCGCGCTCCGTCGCATCCGCGGCCAACGTCTCCGAGTATCCCGGCCGCCCAGTGCTCAAGCGCCCTGTGTGGACCTGGGAAGTGCCAGCGTACTTCTTCGTCGGCGGTCTCGCCGGCGCCTCCGCGCTGCTGGGCCTCGCCGCAGACCTGGCCGGCCACCGAACTCTGGCTCGCAACGCGCGGCTAGCAGCTGCGGCGGGCGCCGCCCTCAGCCCGCCGCTGCTGGTCTCAGACCTCGGCCGGCCGGGGCGGTTCGCCAACATGCTGCGGGTCTTTCGACCGAGCTCCCCGATGAGCGTCGGCTCCTGGACCCTGGCCGCCTTCGGGGGCGCTGCCGGGATCGCCGCTCTGAGCGAGGTGACGGGTCGGGGCCGTTCCTTCGGTCGAGCAGCTGGAGCGGCATCAGGATTGCTGGGGCCGGCGCTGGCGACCTACACGGCCGTACTGGTCGGCCAGACTTCGATACCCGTCTGGGAGCGGGCGCGCACCAGGCTGCCGGCCGTGTTCGCATCCAGCGCTGCCGCCGGTGCAGGGGGCCTGGCCTGCATCGTGACCCAGGAGCGGCACGCCCGTGCCGCGCGTTTGTTAGCCCTGGGCGGCGCCGTTTCCGAGGTGGCCTCCGCCCGTGCCATGCGGCGGGTGCTGGGCGACCACGAGATCGTGTATCGCAGGGGCCCCGCGGCTGTATATGCGCGGGCCGCGGAGGGTTTGACGCTGGCCGGGGCAGGCCTTTTGGGAGTGCTCGGCCGGCGCCGCTGGGCCGCCGTGGCCGGCGGGATGGCGCTGCTGGGCGGTTCTCTCTGCCAGCGTCTTGCGATCTGGAAGGCCGGTCCCGCGTCGGCGGCCCTGACCGGGGTGAGCGGTAGTCCGCGCGACGAAGCCGCGGAAAGCTCCGGAGGGTTCTGAGCTCGCGGAATACACAGCAGCGCTGAGCCGATACACTGTTCCACTGCGATGCACGTGTGCCGACCACGCTTGCTGCTCACCCGCCGGCGCGTGATCGACTTCCTGCGCTGCGCCAGCTGCGGCTGTCATAGCCGGTAGCGCGCGGCGTTAGCCGCGCTCCGGAGGGCCCGCCCGGGCCCCCAGACACTGCCCCTCGACCGCTGTCGAGGCGTGCGTTTTCCGCGGCTGTTACTGGAGGTTCACGAGGACATGTGCATGAACTGCGGCTGTGAGGCTGAGCCCTCGAAGGTCGAGCTGATCAAAGAGGCCAGCCGCGCGCTGCGCGGCACGATCGCGAGCGAGCTGGCCGAGGAGACCCCGGCGTTTGACGAGGCCAACGTCCAGATCCTGAAGTTTCACGGGATCTATCAGCAAGACGACCGCGACAAGCGCAAAGAGGCGCGCCGGCGTGGCCTGGACCGCCATTACCAGCTGATGATCAGGACCCGCATCCCAGGAGGGAAGGTCAGCCCGGACGGCTACATCGCACACGACGACATTGCAGACCGCTGGGGCAACGGAACGATCCGGATCACCACCCGGCAGGACTTTCAGCTCCACGGCGTCCTCAAGGGCGACCTCAAGACCAGCGTGGAGGCCATCAACCAGGCCTTGATGACCAGCCTGGGCGGCTGCGGCGACCAGGTCCGAAACGTGATGTGCTGCCCGGCCCCGCTGCGTGACCGGTTGCGAACTGAGCTGCGCGAGCACCTGCCTGCCCTGGTGAGCGGCCTGACGCCGACTACCGGCGCATACCACCAGATCTGGATAGATGGAGAGGCGGTCGACACGTCCGAGCCAGAGCCCGATGAGCTGTACGGAGCCCGGTACCTGCCGCGGAAGTTCAAGGTCGCCCTGGCGATCGAGGGTGACAACTGCGTCGACGTCTACTCCGACGACCTCGGTCTGGTCGCCATGCGCGGCCCCGAGGGAGGGCTGGCGGGTTTCAACGTTCTGGTCGGTGGGGGCCTGGGCCGCACCCACAACAAGCCCGAGACGTACCCGGCCGTCGCGCGGCCGCTGGCCTTCGTCGCCACCGAGCACCTGGTTGAGACAGCGCGGGCGGTGGTCGCCGTCCAGCGTGACTTCGGCGACCGCAGCAACCGCCGCCACGCCCGCCTCAAGTACCTCCTCGCCGA
>Ga0126378_10003282_pt1 | contig 12226 bp, 7 predicted proteins | sample PanSoiMetPlot_23_FD_92587 | JGI IMG/M metagenome (GOLD analysis project Ga0126378, IMG submission 92587) | Tropical forest soil microbial communities from Panama - MetaG Plot_23 | ecosystem: Environmental > Terrestrial > Soil > Tropical forest > Bulk soil | place: Panama | collected 2016-02-17
GCCGTACCGGCCAGCCGTGGGCGACGTTTTACGCCGAGGCCGACGACCTGCAAGCCGTGCTGGACCGAGCCTCGGCGCTCGGCGGAACGACGGTGGTGCCGATCACAGCGATCCCAGGAAAGCTGGCTTACGCGATGCTCAGTGACCCTGACGGGCTGCTGGTCGGGGTCGCCAAACGCGCCGAAGCGGGTACAGCGGCGCAGCCAGGGAACCACGGTGCGGCTGGTGCTCCGGTCGACTGGTTCGAGGTCCTAGGGAGCGATGCCGACGCGACCCGCCGCTTCTACACCTCGCTGTTCGGCTGGAGCGTAACCGGGATGACCGACGACTACGCGCTCGTGCAAACCGGCGCGGGCCATGGCATCCGAGGCGGGCTCGGCGCGGCCCTAGGCGGCGGCTGGGCCACGATCTACGCCAGCGTCCCGGATGTGGCGGAGGCCCTCGACCGGACCGAAGAACTTGGTGGCTCGCGCGCACACGGACCGCTAGCCGTCGGTGATCACACCGAAAGCGGAGCGCTCCGCGACCCGGCCGGCAACGTCTTTGGCGTCTACCACCACGCCGCGCACTGACCAGAAATCGCCACCCTCCGAGTTCGCGGCTGGAATCATCGTAAAGGTGGCCGAGGCGGAGATTGTCGTTGAGCATCGTGAGCACCTGTGGTACCTGCTCGCCGAGGCGGCCCAGGTAGAGCACCTGATCATGTGCCAGTACTTGTATGCGAGTTTCAGCCTGAAGGGCGGTCCGGAGGACGGACTGACCGCCGAACAGACTGCCGCGGCGGCCCGCTGGCGCGAGGTGCTGACCGGCATCGCCATCGAGGAGATGCTGCACTTGGCGCTGGTGTTCAACGTGATGACAGCGATCGGCGCGGCACCACCGCTGAGCCGTCCGAACTTTCCGCGCAGCAGCGACGACCTGCCAGGGAGTGTCCAGTTCCGGCTCCTGCCTTTCGGTACGGACTCGCTGACGCATTTCCTGTACCTGGAGCGGCCTGAGGGCATGGAACGGATGGACGCGGAGGGTTTCGTCCCGGCCATCCCGCCGCGCGAGCCCATCGAGCCGGGAGAGATGGTCAGCCGGGCGCAGGACTTCGGCACGGTCGGCCACCTCTACCGCGGCATCGAGCAGGGCCTTGCGACGCTGTCGGGCCGGTTTGGCGAGCGTGGCCTGTTCGTCGGTCCGAAGCGGGCACAGGCCACGCCCGAGTTGTTCCGGTGGCCGCAGCTCGTCGCGGTACACGACCTGGCGTCAGCCACGGCCGCGATCGACGAGATCATCGAGCAGGGCGAAGGGGCGCGCGGGGACTGGCGGCCCGCGCACTACGGCAGGTTCCTGGGCATCTGGGACGAGTACGCCAGGCTCAAGGAGGCCGACCCGGCTTTCGAGCCGGCCTTCCCGGTGATCCCCGCCTTTACCCGACAGCCGTACGACATCACCGAGCCGCAGCCGCTTCTGACCGAACCGCTGACCCGCGCGATCGCCGAGGTGTTCAACCTCGGCTACGAGGTGCTACTGCAAACCCTGAACCGGTTTTTCACCCACACCGACGAAACCGACGAGCAGCTCCAGACGCTGGTGGGCGCCGCGTTCGGGCTGATGGCGGGCGTGCTGGGGCCGCTCGGCCGGACTTTGCCGCGACTCCCGGCCGGGCCGGAACATCCCGGACGGACGGCCGGGCCGACATTCGAGATGTACTACCAGTTCGGCAACTTCGTGCCATGGCGCGAGCCGGCGTGGGCCCTGCTGTCCGAACGCGCGGCCATCCTCGCCACTTGCGGCGCCGACGCGGCGGCCCTTCCTGGTGCGCCCGCTACAGTCAGCGACGCCGCTGCCGCAGCGGCCGGCGTTGCGGCGCAACTCCTGGCGCACGTGCCTGTCGAACTTCGCCACGCCTCGGCCAACCTCGCAGCCGGGTAGCTGGAGCCCGGCACGCGGCTGAGATTCGCCCAAGTGGAATCGTTTGAAGCTGCCGGCGCGGAGCGGATACTTCGCATCACCGGACTGCGAGCGACTGCACAAAGCTAGCGATCTGGCGCAGCGTGCTGCACTCCCTGACCTGATCGCACAGCGGTGCGTACCGGGCAATCACTGAGTCGCCTTGGTTCCAGTACCGGCGCGGTTCGGGATTGAGCCAGTACAACTTGCCAACACGACCGGCGACCTGCGCCAGCGCGCCCGTCGCCGGGTCCAGGTAGTTGCTACGCGCGTCGCCGACGATCAGGACGACTGTCCGCCGGGAGAACTGCCTGCTGTAATCGCTGGCGAAGTCGCGCAGCACGCGCCCGTAGTCAGAGCTGCCGGTCCATCGCACCGCACCGCGCGCGGCCTCCGCCTGGCTGAGCTGACGCCCGGCCGAGCGCGCCTCGCTAACGAGCTCGGTGATCTCCGACAGCCCGTCCACGAACGAGAACGCGCGCAACCGGCTCAGCCGACTGTCGAGGGCAATCAGCAAGTTCAGCGTGAACCGGGAGAACGTCGCCACCGATCCGGACACGTCGCATAGCACGACGATCTCGGGCTTCGGCGGTGGCGCCTGCTCGGTGCCGATCCGGAACGGCACGCCGCCGGTACCCATCGCCAGGTGCAGCGTGCGGCGTACAGATAGTCGGCGCTTGCGGAACTCTTGCTGGGCCAGGATCTTGCTCAGCCGGTGCGCCAGCGGCCCGATCGAAGCGAGCATCGCTTCCTGTTCCGCGGCCGACGCGGTAGCGATGTCCACGTCCTCTGCAAGCCTGACACGCATGGTCTTGCTGACCGCCCGGGCGCCGCGGTCGTGCACGAGCGCCCGGCGGATGGCCGCCTGCAATTCGGCCCGGAACTGCTCGACTGCACTGTCGGCTGCGGCCCGATCAAGCCGGTCGCGGATCGCGCCTGGGCCGGACTGCCAGCCGCCACCGCCAGCGCCGCCCGCTCCCCCACCGCCGGTGCTATCCCCAGCACCCTCGCCGGCCCCGAACAGACTGTCCCGGATGGCGTCGAGGTTCGCCGCATCACTGGCGGCGATCATCGCGAACACACCTGCCACCGGGGCGCCTGGCTCCAGCGCCGCGTAGCGGCGGACGTACTCCTCGGCGACCTGGCGCAGCTCGACCGGGTCGCCGGATACGATCGCCGCGCGGAGCGCGACTGCTAGTTCGTCAGCTGACAGGCTGGCGAGCTGGCCCGGGTCGGCCGACCCCGTTCCCGCAAAATGAAGGTCGAATAGAAGGTTGAACGCATCGAGGTGCTCCGCGCGCTTAACCAGAGCACACTGCAAGGTCGACCGCACCACGTCGGTGTCGGCGAGCGGGACGGACGCCAGCGCACGGGCCGCGTCGAGGTGCTCGCCGACCGAGACCGCGACGCCGATCGTGCGCAGCTCGTCGACCAGCGCGGTCAGCGTGCTCTCGGCGACTTCTGGCATCGTCAGGCCAAGGACAGCTCGGCGAGCGCGAGGGTGATGTCGCGCTCGTACTTCAGCAGGACAGAGAGTGTCTGCCTGGTCATCTCGTCGGTCAGCTCGGCGGCGCCGAGAGCGAGCAGCGTTCGCGCCCAGTCAACCGTCTCGGAAATGGACGGCGGCTTCTTCAGATCGGCGCCGCGCAGCACCGCGACCAGCGAAGCGATCTCGGCGGCCAGATGATCACTCAGTTCCGGAACGTGGAGCTGCACGATCTCCGCTTCGCGTTGCATGCTCGGGTAGCCCAGGTGCAGGTACAGGCAGCGACGTTTGAGCGCCTCAGACAGGTCCCTGGTGTTATTCGAGGTCAAGAACACCTGCGGCACGTGGCGCGCCGTCACGGTACCGAGTTCAGGAATCGAGACCTGATATTCCGACAGCACCTCGAGCAACAGCGCCTCGGCTTCCATGTCGAGGCGGTCCACTTCGTCGATCAGCAAGACGACCGGCTGCTCGGATCGGATCGCAGCCAGTAGCGGGCGGCTCAGCAGGAAGTCCTCGCCGAAGATCCCGGCGGCTGTCAGGTCGTCTTGGTTGCCGCGCTCCTGGAGCTGGAGCTGGAGAAGCTGACGGCGGTAATCCCACTCGTAAATCGCCTTGGACTCATCTAGCCCCTCGTAACACTGCAGCCGAATGAGCGGCTTTCCGGTCATGATGGCGACGCTCTTGGCGAGCTGCGTCTTGCCGGTGCCGGCCGGCCCCTCGATCAGCACCGGCTTGCTCAGTGCTTCGGCCAAGTGCACGACGGTCCCGGTCGCCGTGTCGGCCAGGTACCCGGCGCCGCGCAGCCGTTCCTGCACGTCACTGATGAGGGTGAGGGTCGATTCCGCCATAGGGCCCATAATCGCGGGTTGCATGGTCCGCCCGGAAGACCGGGTTACCGATCAGTACGTAGCGCTTTGTTCATGATCACGAAAAGAAAGTCGCTTGGGACGCGACAGAATTAACGTGATCATGGTTTTGGCCCCGCCCGAACGCCTGTTAGCCAGCCTCGGCCACGGACTCGGGCTCGTCAACGCGGACGCCAGGGCGGATCCGGCGACTGGCGGCTGCGATAAAGCCCGCGGCCGGCCCCAACCCGGCCGCGCCTGCCAGCAAGGCGATCCGCAGCGACGCCAACGTCCCGATCACGCCGACGACGGGGCCGCCGAGCATTTGGCCGGCGCTGTCGAACATGTCCCTGGCTGACAGCGCGGTAGCCCGCAGCGACGGCTCGATCCGGCCCACCAGCCAGCCTGAGACCAGCGGGTACAAGACCGGGCGCAGTACCGCTACGACGAGGTATGCCAGCACAGCTACGCCGAACACACGCGCCGTAGCGAGGCCAACCGCCGCGCCCGCGATCGCCAGGGTCAGCACGAGCAGCGCGCCGACGACCGAGTCGGGTCCAAGCCGCTGGGTCCGGCGCTTGGCTACCTCGGTCGCGCCGAGTCCGAGCGCTGCCGCCGCGCACGCGAACAGGCTGAACCACATGGCCGGATGCATGCCGCCAACCTGCGGGAACCTGATGTCCCTGAGGAGCAACGCGCCCCAGAGCCGGTCGAAGCTCTCCGACCACATGCCGACGAAGAACGTCATGCCGAACAAGAGCAGGAGACCAGGCACCGCCACGACCGCTCGGTGCGTGGCTTTCGTCTGCTCGGCGAACGCACCACCAGCCTTGCGGAGCACGCTGCCGACACCAGTCCCGCGAGCCGGCCGCTGGAAATGCCGCTCCGGCATGACGACCGCCGCCGCCACGGCTAGCAGGCAGATCAGCGAACCACCGACCCGCAGCGGCATGGCGAGCCCTGCGAGTGCGACGACACCGGACAGCAGGCTGCCGACCACGGTGGCGATCAGGCCGAGTTGGGTAGCGCGCAGGTAGACGCCGGTCATCCCGTCGTCACCGACCCCCGCCTGAAGCTCGTCGGCGATCCACGCGTCTTGCGCGCCGTCGGTCAGCGCGGCACCCAGACCGAGAACCGCCCAGCCGGCCATCAAGGTGACGAACGACGTAGACAGGCTTTCGACGATCTGCGCCACGCCGACGATGAACATGCCTGTCAGGACGCATAGCCGCCGGCTCACCAGGTCCGCAAGAAGGCCTGTCGGCAGCTGCCAGAGGAAGTAGCTCAGCTCAAGGGATGTCCCGAGGAGCAGCAACTGGAGCGGGTTCAGCCGGCCGGCGATCACCCAGTACACCGTGACCGTCGCGTAACTGATGCCGAGCAGCAGGCTCATGCCGCACTGGAGGGTCAGGTACAGCCGGTACGGGCTGACCTGACGGCTGCGCTCTGGCAAGCAGCCTCCTCCGGCGAGCGTCGCGAGTCCCGGCGAAGGTAGGCGAGGGCAGCCCGGGCGGTCAATGCCTTTTCGAGCAGCCGGGAAATAGACACGTCACCAGATTTGTTAGTCTGGCGAACTGTACGCCTGCCGTATCAAAGGAGCATGGTGGTCGAATCAGGAGGACAGCTTCGGGGCGCTTCCCCGCCACCGTTCGCCTCATCGGGCGGGGTGGGAGGCGACGCCGAGGCAGACGAGACGATCAGCGCGTTGCTCGCAGTCTTGCGCATCACGCGCGTCCTCGAACGGATCGACGCAGGCATCAGCCCACAGCAGTACCGGATGCTCAAGCTGATCGGCCTCGGCGGCGAGCGGTCCGCCCGGCTCGCCGAGAAGCTGGCCGTGGCCAAGCCGACGCTGACTGCCACCGCCGACAGCCTGGTTGCAGCCGGACTTGCCTGTCGTGAAGCAGAGCCAGGCGACCGCCGGGTCGTGCGCCTGCATCTGACGCAGGCCGGCCGCGCGGCTGTGCAGCACGCTGACGCGGCGTACTCCGCGTGGTTCGGCTCCCTCCTCGAGCACACCGGTCGCCGCGAGCAGATCGTCGCTGACCTGCTCAAGCTCGACGAGGCAATGACCGAGCGACGGCTTGCGCGGCTGGCCAGCGACTCCGGCGTCGCGACAGCAGGCGAAGGCCAGCACAGCGCAGGCCAGCACAGCGCAGGCCAGCACAGCGCAGGCCAGCGATGAGGCCGATCATCAGCCGCCGGCGGTCTGCCCAGGCGCAACAGCGACCCCTGGGCTCAGGTTACGGCGAAGGCTGGCTGCGGCGCCTCGCCGCGTACTGCTGGCGGCACAAGGGCCTCACGCTCGTCGCCTTCGGCGCCTCTCTGGTAGCGACGCTCGTCACCACCGTCATACCGCTTATCCAGCGTGACATCATCGACAACTCGATTGTGGCGCACCACCAGCCCGTCTGGCCGGGCGCGGCCGCGCTAATAGGCGCGGCCCTCCTGAGCTTCGGCGCCGTCTACCTGCGCCGCTACCGCGGCGGCCAGCTGTCTTTGGACGTGCAGCACGACCTCCGTACTTCCCTGTTCGACTCGCTGACCAGGCTCGACGGTACTCGCCAGGACCAGCTACACACTGGCCAGATCGTCAGCAGGTCCATCACCGACCTGAACATGATCCAGGGGCTGCTCGGCATGCTGCCCATGCTCATGGGCAATGCGCTGCTGTTCATGTTGTCGATCACGGTCATGTTCGTGCTGTCCCCCGTGCTCGCGCTCGTCTCCCTCGCCGTAGGGCCGGCGCTGCTGGTGCTGTCGATCGCGTCCAGGCGGCGCCTCTTTCCGGCGAGCTGGGACGCCCAGCAGAAGGCCGGCGACGTCGCCGGCGTGGTCGAGGGCGCGGTCACCGGGGTGCGCGTGGTCAAGGGCTTTGGCCAGGAGAACCAGGAAATCGACCGGCTGGACGGGGTCAGCCGGGTTCTCTACGCAGCCAGGGTCCGCGCGATCCGGCTGACGGCGCGGTTCAGCCCGGCCCTGGGCGCGATCCCGGCCCTGGGCCAAGTCGGCGTGCTGGCCCTCGGCGGCTGGATGGCGATAACGGGCAGCATCACCCTCGGCACGTTCCTCGCGTTCGCGTCCTACCTCGCCCAGATGGTCAACCCGGTCCGAGCGCTCACGATGCTCATCACCATCGGCCAGGAGGCACGCGCCAGCGTCATCCGCGTGTTCGAGGTCATCGACTCCCGGCCGGTGATCAAGGAGCGGCCAGGCGCCGCCGTGCTGCCGCCGGGCAGCAAGGACATCGAACTCGATGGCGTCCACTTCGGGTACGTTCCGTCCGAGCCGGTGCTGCGCGGCCTGTCGCTCCGCGTGCAGCCGGGCGAGACGCTCGCCGTCGTCGGCACGTCCGGATCCGGCAAGTCGACGATCTCGCTGCTGCTACCTCGGTTCTACGACGTCCGCTCCGGTGCGGTCCGGATCGGCGGCCACGACGTGCGCGACCTGACGCTGGACTCACTGCGTGCGTCAATCGGGCTCGTGCTGGAAGACAGCTTCCTGTTCTCCGACACCGTGCGCAGCAACATCGCGTACGGCCGGCCCGACGCAACGCAGGAGCAGATTGTCGCGGCGGCGCGCGCCGCCGAGGCCGAGGAATTCATCCTGGGCCTGCCTGACGGCTACGACACGGTCGTGGGCGAACAGGGCCTGACCTTGTCCGGCGGTCAGCGCCAGCGGATCGCCCTCGCCAGGGCGCTCATCACCGATCCGGCCATTCTGATCCTGGACGACGCCACCTCCGCGATCGATGCCCGGGTTGAAGCGCAGATCCACGCGACGTTGCGCACAGTGATGGCTGGCCGGACCACGCTCTTGATCGCGCACCGCATGTCGACGCTTGAGCTCGCCGACCAGATCGCGGTCCTCGACGACGGCCAGCTCGTCGAGCAGGGCACGCACGAGGAACTGACCGCGCGCTGCCCGCAATACAGGTTGCTGCTGGCTGGGCCAGGCGACGACGCTGAAGGCGTCGACGCCGGCGAGCTTGATTACTACCGGAACGGGGCCGCCGTCAACTCCGCAGCTTGCCTCCTCGCGCCAGGCCGGGGCGCGATCACACCGAGCCTCTGGCCCGCGCGGCCGCAGGACGAATCTCGCGGGCGCCTCGACGCCAGGCCGGCCGCGCCGGACGCGGGCGCAGCCAGCATCGAACGCGGCATGGTCTCAGGCGCCACAGCCGCGGCCCGCAGCGGCGGCGCGGCACAGCGTGGCGCGGCCTTGACTGGCGGTCCCACGGGCGGTGGCTGGCTGGCGGGCGTGCCAGCGTCACCCGAGCTGCAGGCCAAGATCGAGGCGCTCCCGCCGGCCACCGAGACTCCTAGCGTCGATGAATCGTTTGCGCGCGCGCCCGACGCGCGTTTCACGCTGCGCAAGCTGCTGCGGCCATTCGCCATTGCGCTGCTGATCGGCCTGCTGCTAGACGGCCTCGACGCGATCGCCAATACGATCATGCCGCTGCTGGTACGCGGCGGCATCGATAACGGCGTAGAGCGGACGGCGCTGAGCGTGGACGGCCGGTTCCGCATCATCGCGCTGGTGTCCGTCATCGGCCTCGTGATCGTGCTGGCCGACTGGGCCGTGAACTGGGCTCAGACGATCGTCGTCGGCCGCAATGGCGAACGCTTGCTCTACACCCTGCGCGTGAAGATCTTCTCGCACCTGCAGCGGCTCGGCCTCGACTTCTACGAGCGCGAGCTGACCGGCCGGATCATGACAAGGATGACGACGGACGTCGACGCGCTGTCCTCCTTTTTCCAGACCGGCCTCATCACGATGGTGAACTCGGTCCTGACGTTCGTCGTCGTCCTGGCACTGATGCTGATCATCAACCTGCGCCTTGGCCTGATCCTGTGCACGGTGCTGCCGCTCCTGATCGCTGCCACGATCGTGTTCAGGCGCATGTCGGCCCGCGCGTATACCGACGCACGGGAGAAAGTCAGCGCCGTCAATGCCGACCTCCAGGAGAATGTCGCCGGGCTGCGGGTTGCCCAGGCTTACCGGCGCGAGGAGGTCAACTCGGGCAGGTTCGCCGGGCTGTCGGGCGCCTATCGGGCGTCCAGGCTGCGGGCGCAGCGCATGATCGCCATGTATTTCCCGTTCGTACAGGCGCTGTCTACGATCGGCGGCGCTGTCGTGCTGCTCGCGGCCGCGAGCGAGATCCACAGTGGAGCGATCACGGTCGGCAGCCTGATCGCGTACTTGCTCTGGGTGGACTCGTTGTTCGCGCCCGTGCAGCAGATGTCGCAGGTATTCGACGGATATCAGCAGGCGAGCGTTGGCCTGCAGCGGATCAAGGGACTGCTCCAGACGCCGACGAGCACGCCACCAGCCGTGCACCCGGTCCGGCCGTGGCGCCTGAGCGGCGCGATCGAGCTGCGCGACGTGCACTTTGGCTATGCGGGCCAGCGAACGGAGGCAATCGGCGGCGTCAGCTTGTCGATCGCGCCCGGCGAGACAGTAGCCCTCGTCGGCCAGACGGGTGCCGGAAAGTCGACACTGGTCAAGCTCGTCGCCAGGTTCTACGACGTGTCGTCGGGCCAGGTGCTGATCGACGGTACCGACGTGCGCGAATACGACCTACCCGCCTACCGGCAGCAGCTCGGCGTGGTACCCCAGGAGCCTTACCTGTTCGCAGGGACGGTCCGGGGCGCCATCGCGTACGGCCGGCCGGACGCTAGCGACGCCGAGGTCGAGGCGGCTGCCCGCGGCGTCGGCGCGATCGAGATGATCTCCCGGCTGCCGGGCGGCTTCGGCCACGAAGTCGCTGAGCGTGGCCGTAACTTGTCCGCTGGCCAGCGTCAGCTCATCGCGCTCGCCCGGGCCTACCTCGTGGACCCGGCCATTCTCCTGCTCGACGAGGCGACGGCCGCGCTTGACCTGGCCGCCGAAGCCGCCGTGAATCAGGCAACCGAGCAGCTAGCGGCGCGGCGGACGACGCTCGTCGTCGCGCACCGGCTCACGACCGCGTCGAAGGCCGACCGGATCATCGCCCTGGCCGGTGGGAAGATCGCCGAGATCGGTACGCACGAAGAACTGCTCGAGCGCGGTGGCGCTTACGCCGCGATGTGGGCTGCGTTTACTGGCGAGGCTGAACTCGTTGCCTGACCATTGGCGCTTTGCAGGCTCGCGCGTCTGGGCACGCGCGTCACGCGACCTTGGCGGCGCTGCGCCAGGCGGCGAGGGCCGCCTGTACTCCAGCCGCGTCGACGTCCACGTGGGTGAGCATCCGGACCCGGCCGCCGACGATAGTGACCAGCAGGCCTTCGGCGGCGAGTTGGGCGCGCCACCACGTTGAGTCCCGCCCGGTGCCGGAGACATCGACGAACACGATATTGGTCTCGACACCATCAGGATCGACGCTCTCTGGCAGCAGCTCGGCGACCCCTGTCGCCAGGATCCGGGCGTTCGCGTGGTCCTCGGGCAGCTGCTTCGGCCCGTCCTCCAGCGCGATCAGTCCCGCCGCCGCCATGATGCCTGCTTGCCGCCACGCCGCGCCGAACAGAATCTTCAGCCTGCGCGCCTCGCGGATGAACTCCTCATCTCCGGCCAGGATGGAGCCGATCGGCGCGCCGAGACCCTTTGACAAGGCGAACATCAGCGACGTCACCGGCTCCGCGTAGGCGGCGACCGGGACCTCGGCCACGGCGCATGCATTGAAGATCCGCGCGCCGTCCAGGTAAAGAGGCACGCCGGCGTCGGCACAGACGGCGGCGATATCACGCACGCTGGTAACACTGTGCACGGAGCCGCCCCCGACCTGGTGCGTGTTCTCGATCGCCACGAGGTCCACGACCGCGACGTCACACGGATCCGGCGTCAGCGCCGCTGCCACTTGCGCACCCAGCATCAGCCCGCGATCCGGCGCGCTCACATAGTGGAAGGAAACCCCCGACAGCACGGCGGATGAGCTCGCCTCGGTCCGGCCGACGTGCGCGCTCGCCTCGCACACCGCCAGATGACCCGCGTGCACGTAGGCGTGCAGCGCGATCTGATTGCACATGGTGCCCGTCGGCAGGTACAGCGCCGCTTCCTTGCCGGTCAGTTCCGCCGCCCGGTCCTGCAGGCGGTTGACCGTCGGGTCGTCGCCGTACCCGTCATCGCCGACGTCGGCGGTCGCCATGGCGTGCCGCATTCGCTCCGATGGCTTGCTGACGGTGTCGGAGCGAAGGTCGACGCGAGCGTCCATGGCCGCAGGATACGGGAGCCCGTCCGGGCTGCCCGTGACGGCCCGCGCCGACCGGGCTAGGCGGCCACGCTGGCCGAGGCTACGACCTCAGCCGGGGCGATAAGGTCAGCCGGGACAACTGCCTCCGCCGGGCCGGCCAGGTGCTCGGCCCGCATCCGGCGGATGTCACGCGGGATCAGCGCCAGCAACGAAGCGAGAACGATCAGGACGGCCGCCCCGTACTGCGTCGCCGACACGCCCGCCCAGGCCGCGATCGGTCCGGCCACCACGGCGCCGATCGGCATCGCCATGACCGACCCGAGCGCGTCATACGACGAGACCCGGGCCAGCTTCTCCGGCGGGATCATGCGCGCAAGCGCCAGGGTCCACTGCACCATCATGATCTCGAGTGCCGTCCCCAGCAGGAACGACGACGCGCAGATCGCGGCCAGCGGCCAGAGCATCGCCAGCGACAGCGGCGACATGGCGATGCTGGCGCCGATGAGCACGACGAACAGCATCGGCCGCCGCGGACTGAAGCGCAGCGAGATCAGGCCACCCGCTACCAGGCCGAGCGACTCCGCTCCGGTGATCGTGCCCCATGCGGCGGGTCCGCCAAGGTGGGCGCGCGCTACCACCGGCCCCAGCACGCCGAACGAGCCATACCAGGCCATGAGGACGATGCCGAACTGGGCCACGATGACCCACAGCCAGGTGTGCGACCGGAACTCAGACCAGCCGTCGCGCAGCTCGCGCAGCATGCTCGCTTGATGAGTCCGCTCGTAA
>Ga0126378_10003284_pt1 | contig 12220 bp, 9 predicted proteins | sample PanSoiMetPlot_23_FD_92587 | JGI IMG/M metagenome (GOLD analysis project Ga0126378, IMG submission 92587) | Tropical forest soil microbial communities from Panama - MetaG Plot_23 | ecosystem: Environmental > Terrestrial > Soil > Tropical forest > Bulk soil | place: Panama | collected 2016-02-17
CGCGTTATCCGCAAGGTAGGGCATGGGCATCTCAGAAGCGTCATGGACCGGGCTCGGGTACGTGGCACGGACCGCGTCGTGGCTCACTGGTCGGTCGTCGAGCCCTCGCTTCAGCAGTGGTGGGCAATACCCGCTGTCTCCAGCCGCTGGAATACATTTGCGAGCGGAGATCCCGAGATCTCCTTCCCGCAGCATGTGGCAAATACGTGGCTGGCTCGCCGGGGGGGCCTGAAGGCTTTGTCTCTGGGTTCCGGCACGGGGGGCAATGAGGTGGTCTGGGCAAGGCTGGGCGTCTTCGGCCATATTACAGGAGTTGATATTTCGCCCGAGCGTGTCGCCTATGCAACCCGTGAGGCGAAGGAACTCGACCTAGACGACGTGCTGAGCTTCCAAGTCGCAGACGCGCAGGCACTACTGAGCGCGGGAGAGAAATACGACGTCATTCTGGGGCTGCAGTCCCTGCACCACTTCCAGCATCTCGACGAGACCATGCGGCTCATTGCCGGACTGCTGAAGCGCGATGGACTGCTCGTCATCGACGAGTTTGTGGGACCCACGAAATTTCAGTGGACCAGCCCGCAACTGGATGCTGCGAACGCCTTGCTCGCGGCACTCCCGGCTGAGCGAAGAAGAATGCCCGATGGCAAGATCAAGCGCCGGGTAATAAGGCCCAGCCTAATGTCGATGCGACTCGATGATCCATCGGAGGCTGTCGATTCCGCGAATCTGCTGCCCGCGGTGAGGCGGTGGTTCACGGTTCTTGAGGAGCGGCCTTACGGGGGTACCGTGCTCCATATCGCCTTCTCAGGAATCGCGCAGAATTTTCTAGATGAAGATCCGGCGACGACTGAGCTGATGAATCAATGCTTCGCCGCGGAAGATTCGGCGCTGCCGCGCCTGGGACATGACTTTTACTTCCTCGTATGCAGCCCTAAGGAAACGCCGGACAGCCTGAAGCCGTGACAGCATCGCCCCGTGGTTGAGCGCGACCGCATTCAGAGGCGGCCGAGAGCATCTCGGGCGAGCGCCGTCGCGTGATCACAGGTGTCGGCGAATACCTCCAGCAGATTCTGGCCGACGATGAGGAAGAGCTGGGATGAGAGGGGGTTCGCGCTGCTGCAGTAGGCACTATCTCCCAGCCCCTGGATGGCGTCGCGTTGAGGCAGGTTGATGGTCATCCGCCGGAAGGCCAGACGAGGATTGGACTCGGGCGGCACAGCCCAGGCCACATGCACGCGTGCGGAAGGGGAGTCCAGGCCACGCCGCTGCGTCGTAGCGCACTCGGCGAACGTTCCGACCATGACGGGCGCCGGCGCGGGCAGCCGTATGCCCATGATCCGATCGACCTGCCGGTGCGTGATCAGCGAGCAGATACTGATCTTCCCGTTGTTCACGACCAGCCTGGCGTGCGCCTTGGCCGGTCGACCGTTCGATCCCGGGTGCCGGGGCACGTCAGCGGCTGGCCGTGCGCTCCCCCCGGGGGGAAGCTGAGCCTGAGGCGTGGCCAATGCCGGGGAGGCTGTCTGTGACCGCCCGCCGGTGCTGCAGGCGGTAGTGACCAGCCCTGTCATCAGCAACACGGTGACGCCGCGCACGAGCCGGTTCACTTGGCTCTCCTCAGTCGAGAGCTGGGACGTCGGCGCGCTGGACTTGCCGGGTCGGCCGTCGCGGCCGCGTTCTCGCCGTGCGGTTGCTTCACGGCACGCCGGACCGGTGCCGCATGCGGCTGCTTCAGCGGTTCCCACCAGCGGCGGTTGTCCTGGTACCACCGCACGGTGGCCTCCAGGCCCTCGCTGAAAGGGATCTGCGGGGCGTAGCCCATGCCCCGCAGCAGCGAGTCGTCCAGCGAGTAACGACGGTCGTGCCCCTTGCGGTCCTCGACCGGGGCCACCATGTCCCAGCCCGCCCCGCAGCGTTCGAGCAGGGCTTTGGTCAGTTCCACGTTGGACAGCTCCACGTCCCCGCCGATGTGGTAGACGCGCCCCGGCTGGCCCTGCTCCAGGACCAGCTGGATGCCCCGGCAGTGGTCGTCGACGTGCACCCAGCCGCGGACGTTCAGGCCGTCCCCGTACAGCGGGACCTTCAGCCCGTCCAGCAGGTTGGTGACGAACAGCGGGATGACCTTCTCCGGGTACTGGTACGGACCATAGTTGTTGCAGCACCGCGTGATGCTTATGTTCAGTCCGTACGTTCGGGCATACGCCCCGGCGATCAGGTCACCGCCCGCCTTGGCCGCCGAATACGGGGAACTCGGGTCCAGCCGCGCGTCCTCGGCCCACGATCCAGACGCCACGCTGCCGTATACCTCGTCGGTGGAGACCTGGACCACTCGCGGGACTCCCGCGTCCAGGCACGCCTGCAGCGGGACTTGAACTCCCGCCACGTTCGCGGCCACGAAGTTCGACGCCCCCGTGATCGACCGGTCGACGTGGCTTTCCGCGGCGAAGTTGACCACCACGTCGTGACCGGGGACCACCGAGGCCAGCAGCGCGCCGTCGCAGATGTCACCGCGCACGAACGAGAACCGCGGGCTGGCGGCCACCGGCTCCAGGTTGGCCAGGTTGCCGGCGTAGGTCAGCTTGTCCAGCACGGTGACGCGCGCATGCTCGTACCCGCGATAGCCTCCCCCGAGCAATGTGCGCACGTAATGGGAGCCGATAAACCCCGCACCCCCGGTTACCAGAACCCTCATGAACTCCCCCCCACGATATGGCCGATGATCAACATCTCGGCACGTACCCGCGAGTAGTAGACGCACCACACTGGGGGATGGAGTACTCAATCCGCCCGCAACCGGCCGGCAGCGCACTCGGAGCCTAACCAAACCCCGGCTGCCGCGATCCCGTAACTCTCAGCCCCGCTCCGATTGTCCCTGACCAGTGTCGCCAGTAGGTATGGCTCAGGGATGGCGACACGCCGCACAGGGCATGCGAGGTGGTCTTTCGACCGCAGGCGTGATGCGTCACTGGCGGCAGGCGATCACTTGCTCTTCGCCGCCGGGGTCAGGTCACATCGGAGCGGGCGCCTGCGGCGGCTGGCCCGCGAGCACCTTGTTCGGGTCGTAGAGCACCACGGTCCCGGCGATCAGGTCGTGCAGGCTGCGACGGTCCGGCCTGGTAAGCATGAGGATGAGCGATATGAGCAGGGTGATAAAGCTCAGGATGCCCTCGGCGATGCGCCCGACGATCTCGCGCAGCGCCATCCACCAGAACCCGGGGACGCGCCCGTCCTCAGGCCGCCAGCAGCGCATGCCTAGCACCTGCAGCGCCGGAGTCTGACCATTGGCCCACACGATCAGTCCCCAGATCACGTAGCCAATCCCGAGGGTGATGATGGCCAGCGGAATCGCCAGGAACCAGGCGCCGATACGCCGGCCTGCGCTGGCCAGCTCCACGCCCTGGGGCAGCATGAGGCCGCTGGCCTGATCGAAGAACATGCCAGCAGGCGCGACCATGCCCCCTGGCTGCCCGTAGCCGTACCCGGCTGGGACGGGTGGTGCCGGTGGGATGTAACCCGGCTGTGGAGGAGCGCCCCCCGGCGTGGGTGGCGGCACGTCGGCCGGCGAGGGCTGAGGCATGTCCATCGGCGGAGGTTGGTGCACGTCCGCCGGCGCGGGCTGGGTCATGTCCGGGTCAGGGGGCTGGGTCATCGGTCTCGTTCTCCTCAGGGAGGCTTCGGTGCCGACGTCACCGCTGCGGGGATGCGCTGACAAAGCGGAAATATAACACACGCATCGGCTATTTATCTCGGCTGTGTATTCTCGGAAATGCTTCCGGGCAGATCATCCGCCGGCGTAATGATGAGCACGGCCGCGATCGACGCCGCGGGCCGGCGGAGAACGCACGGCCAGCGAGCTTCGCGAGTTTACGGTCCGATCCCGGGCCGCGCCGCTACCATGATGCGCCATGCGACCGTTCAGCCATTTCGGCAGCTTTGTGGCGGCGCTCGCGGCCGGCCTTGCCCTGGCCGTGGCGGGCGGGGTGAGCTACCTGGCCAGCGCCCCCACGATCCCGGCCCAGGACGTGATCAAGCCACCCGTGCGGGCGCACACGACGGCGAGCACGCTGAGCGCCTGGAGAGTTCCCGACTTCGGCAACCCGGACGGTCACGCCTTCGTGCCGCCCGCCGGCCGCGCGGTGGACACCAGCCACCCGGATCAGGTCATCGGCCGCGGAACGCCCGCGGGCTGCACCTCGGCCGCCGTGGTCAGGGCGGTGGCCAGGGGCGGCGTGATCACGTTCAACTGCGGCCCGAGGCCGCTGACGATCACGATGACCGCCACTGCGAAGGTGGTGAACACCAGGCACCGGATCGTGCTGGACGGCCGCGGCCTGATCACCCTGAGCGGCGTCGGCAGGCGCCAGATCCTCTACATGAATACCTGCGACAAGAGGCAGATCCTGACGACCTCCGACTGCTTCGACCAGCAGTGGCCGCAACTGATCGTGCAGAACATGACCTTCTCCGGAGGCTATTCAGCCGTCCGCGAGAACCCAAATGCGAACTTCGGCGGTGGCGGCGGCGGCGCCATATACGCCGAGGGCGGCCAGTTCAAGGCCGTCAACTCCCGGTTCATCGGCAACCGGTGCTTCTCCACCGGGCCCGACCTGGGTGGCGCGGCGATCCGCGCCCTCGCCCAGTACCGCAACCGGCCCGTCTACATCACTGGCGACACGTTCCGTGGCGGCCGTTGCTCCAACGGCAGCGCGCTGAGCAGCATCGACGTCAGCTGGTACGTGACCAATAGCATCATGATCAACAATAACGCCATCGGCTGGGGCGCGAACCCGGCACGTCCAGGGACACCGGGCGGCGGCAGCGGCGGCGCGATCTACACGGACGGTGACAACTACAAGGTGGTCATCGCTGGCACGGTCATCCGCGGCAACAACGCGCGCGAGGGCGGCGGCGCGATCTTCTTCGTGGTGGACAACAACCGCGGCACGCTGACGATCAGGGACTCCAGGCTGCACAACAACCCGAGCCGGGGGTTCTTTACGCCCGGCTACCCCGGCATCTTCTACCACAGCAGCGGCCACCCGATCGTGATCCGCTCTACGATCAGCTGAGCCGCCCGGACGCAGCCCGGCCCGTGACCGACCTGGCGCGGCACCCGCCCTGTATGCCTGGCTCAGCCGCGGCAGGTGACCTGCGCCGAACTTGAAGATGAATCCAAGGGTTACGCGGGTCTCCGCGGAGCCGTGCAGGCCCGCCAGGTGAGGCCATGGCCGAGCGGTCCTAGGACCGGGACCCAGCCGCGTGGACGACCGGCTGCCTCGCAGACAGCCGCCAGCCTGGCCGGTAGCTCCGGACCTGGCTTATTAGCCTGATACGCGTGGTATTGATTACTTACAGCTATTGATATCTCACTTTAAGTCATTGGATCGGTCTAGGGCCTTACGCACTACAACCACGTCAACCAGAATTGAAGCTTTGTTCATCCTTCATTCATGTTGGATTAACGGCGGTGTCTGGGGGCATTCGGCCGCTGTCCACTCACAGTGAGATGCGGTAATGACAGTTCGGCCAGTCTTACGGGCGGATGCGACATGCCAGCGCCGGGGACGGTCCGCGCGACCCGCTGGCTCAGGATCCCGGCGGTCGTCAGGGGGTAGCAGTGAGAGTCGTGCTCGGTAACCAGCATCGCCTGTTCCTCGACGCCCTGACACAGGCGCTTTCCCAGGAAGGCGTCATGGTGGTGGCGCAGGCTATCTCTCCACGGGAGGTGCTGGCCGCGGTGGCCCAGTACGAGCCCGATATCTGCCTGCTCGCCGCAAGCTTTCCGGGATCCAGTGGCCTGGATGTCCTCCGCGTGATCCGCAGGCGGCACCAGGCCGTGAAGGTCGTCATGTTCTCTGACACGTCCGACCCCATGATCGCGGCCCGGGCGTCCGATGCGGGCGCTGCGGGCTTCGTCTGGAAAGAGCAGCGCGTAGCGGAGATCGTCCGAACCCTCACCCGGGTCCTGGCGGGTGAATGGGCGCTCGGCACGAGGATGACGGCACCGGGAGCTGACCGATTCGGTTCGCAGGTCTCCGACCGCGACTGCTTGTTGCGGCTGCTCACCATGCGCGAGCAAGAGGTGCTGATGCTGATGATGGAAGGCCTATCCACCAAGCAGATCGCCCGGTCGCTGGCCATCGGCCTCTGCACCGCGCGTACCCACGTCCAGAGCGTGCTCGTCAAGCTCGGCGCGCACTCGCGGCTGGAGGCGACGAGCATGGTGGCGCGGGCCGGCGTACTCGGCACCGCTGGCCAGTACTCATTCGGCTCCCTGGCCCAGGCAACGGCCGCCAGCGGATGACTACGTTAGTGCGGCACCCTTCAATCCTGGCCAATCGCAGGATCGCGGGGCCAGCGGTCTGCAGGATCCTCGTCCTGGACGGCTACGTCACGTTCGCCGAGGCCGTGGCGCGCAGACTGGACGTCGAACCCGGCATGCAGGCCCTCGCCGCGACCACGATCGGCCAGGCGCGCCGTATGCTTGCCAAGACCCAGTTCGACATCCTGCTGCTCGATGTCAACATTGACGGGCAGGACGGGCTCAGGTTCGCCGATGAGGTGCTGTCCGGAGACCCGGAAATCCGGATCGTCGTGGTGACCGCGGGCGAGGAAAACAGCCAGGTCGCCGAAGCCGTCCGGGTCGGTGTCTCCGGCTGGGTGCCCGAGAGCGAGCCGATCGAGCACCTGCTGGCCGTGCTGCGCGGCGCGCTGCGCGGAGAGACGTGGATACCGCCCGCGCTGCTCACGCACGTGCTCGCGGAGCTGAAGGCCGCGCAACGTGACCACGCCGAGCGGGATACGCTTCTCGCCAGGCTGACCAAACGCGAGAACGAGATCATGCGCTGCCTCGTCGCGGGTATGAGCGTGGACGCCACCGCGACCCAGTTGTACCTGTCGAGAAACACCGTGCGCACGCACATCCAGAATGTGCTGGGGAAGCTCAACGTTCACTCCGCCGTCGCAGCGGTCGCGGTGGCGCGGCGCGCTGGCCTGTCCGGGACCCATGTACCTCAGCCCGAGCCGGACGGGCACGTGCCCGCGCGCTGACCTTGCCGCAGGGGTGCGGCATCAGACCGGCGAAGGTTAACCAACGCCAAACAATCCATGGCTACTGCTTGTCTAAGGTAATGGAATAGTAATACGCTACCCATACCGATAGGTGGATGTCCTCGCCCGGAAGCCTATTTGCTGGATTCTGGGATGATCCGCCGCCCGGTCAGTCCTGTATGTAGTTTTTGCCTGAGTTGGGGGGAGTGTTCGCTTGTTCGGCATGCGATTATCTACTGGCTGCCTGATGTCCGCGAGAGCCCTGCGGGCCAGTGGCTGGAGCGGCGGACTGCTTGGCGTGGTCATGGTCGTCGGCATGCTGTCGAGTGACGCCGTGTACGCGTCCACCTCCTACACGGTGGACAACACCAATCCGGCGTGCTCGGACACGGGCCAGGGGACGGCCGCGCAGCCATTCTGCACGATCGCCGCCGCCGCGAAGAAGGCCGTGGCCGGGGATACGATATTAGTCAACGCGGGAACATATGCCGGAAACTCCGTTAACCCAGCCAACTCAGGCACCGCGGGCAGCCCTATTACGTTCACCGCCAACCCGGGCGTGACCATCAGCGGCGGGACGCGGGCATTTGCGATCTCCAGCAGGAGCTACATCACGATCTCCGGGTTCACGATCACGGGAACATCGTCCTACGGGATCTCCGTCTCGGGCGGCAGCAATATAACAATCGCCAGGAACACGGAGTCCTACGCCGGGACTCCGATATCAGCCCCGGCAGCCGGGATTTACCTGAGCAACCTCTCCGGAGGACTCATCCAGGGCAACATCACCCACGACAACTCCGCACACGGCATCTATCTGACCGGCTCCACGACCGGCGTGACCGTACAGGGGAACACGTCGTTCCACAACGCTTACCAGTACGAACGCAATGCCAACGGCATCGATGACATCGCGCCGGGCAACTCCATCATCGGCAATGTGACGTATGCCAACGAGGACACGGGAATCAACATTTACACCGGCGGCAACAATGCGCTCGTTGCCGACAACGTCACATATGGCAATGGCGACCACGGCATCGACGACTTCGACGTTACCGGCGGCCGCATCGTCGGCAACACCGTCTATTACAACTGCACAGACGGCATCAATGTCGAGGGTACGAGCGGCAACTACGACATCGAGAACAACGTCTCGGTGAACAACGCGACCGGATCGGTCATCAACCCGACCCCGATCGCCATCAACGCCAGCACGGGCCAGCCGTACTACACGAACCTCTGCAACCGCCGGATCGGAAATATCGGCGTCTATGACTCGGCCCCGGCCACGACAACGGCAAATTACAACCTGGTTTACCAGAGCGGCAAGGGCACCTGGTATACGTGGGCAGGGGTCTCCTACAACAGCCAGTCAGCGCTCAACTCGGCGACCGGCCGGGAGGCGAACGGCATCTTCGCGGACCCGCGGTTCGCGGATCCCGCAACGTGGAACTTCCAGCTGACCGAGGGATCGCCCGCCATCGATTCGGCGAATTCCCTCGCCTCGGGCGAGCAGGTCACCGACGTCCTGGGCAATCCCCGGGTCGATGACCCGGTCACGCCCAATACCGGCAATCCCGCGGGGTCGTACTACGACCGCGGCGCGTATGAGTATCAGCCGTCCGGCACCCCGAGCGGGCCGACCGCGGCGCTGGCGGTGATGCCCACATCCGGCACCGCGCCACTGGCCGTGTCCGCCGACGCCTCGGGCTCGACCGCGGGAAGCTCGCCGATCAGCAGCTACAGCTTCAACTTCGGCGACGGCACCGCCGTCGGCCCCCAGGCCAGCGCGACCGCCAGCCACACCTACCAGAACCAGGGAACCTACACCGTGACGGTGACCGTCACCGACGGCAACAACATGACCACGACGGCCACCCAGACCGTCACCGTAAGCCCGCCGTCGGGCGGCCCGGCGAAATACGTCAACCAGATAGCGACGAACTACTCGACCACGTCGCACACCTCCGGCTCGGTGACCGTCTGGCGCGCCGGAGGCGTGACGGCCGGCGACTTGATCGTCGCGACGGTCCAGCTCACCGGTACGACGACGGGCGCGGTCACCGGTACAGACAGCAAGGGCGACACGCTCAGGGTGGCGATTGACATCTCCGACTCGAGCGGCGACCGCCTGGTGACGCTCTACGGCGTCGCATCGAGCGGCCTTGCCGTCAACGACAAGATCACGATCAGCTTCCCGACCGCCGCCACCTATCGGATCACCGGCGACGAGGTGTCCGGCGCCACCACCGCGGATCAGCAGTCCGCCGCCAGCGGAAGCGGCAGCACGTTCTCGTCGGGCAGCACCGGCACGACCAGCCGGTCCGGCGAGTTCGTCTTCGCGGTCACCGCCACGTTCGGAGGGACCGCCATCAGCTGGGATTCCGGCTGGACCAGCCTGGCGAACTACTCGGTGGGCTCTAACAGCCTGGGGCGGGCGTATCAGATCCCAGGCGGCACCGGTTCGTTCACGGCCTCCGGGACCGCCAGCGGCACCTGGCTGGCCGAGATCGTCACGTTCACCTGACCCGAATCGGCAGCAGAAGCCGGACCGGCGCGGTGCGCCGGCCCGCCTCAGTCGTCGGCGGGCCTGCCCGGCACCGTAGCCCCTGCGAGCTCGGGATGGGCCGCGGAGGGCCGGGGCCTGGCGGTGCTGACCAGGTACAGCAGCGTAATGACCAGCCAGCGTACGGTGCGAGCCAGCGTCGGGTCCCTCAGGTAGGCGAGATCCATGTCCACCCGATGCGAGACAAGCTTGGTCAGGTAGAAGTCCTCCACGTCACTGGCCTGGCCCAGGACCTTCTCGTCGCGTGCGAGTACCTGGCAGGGACCGGTGACGCCCGGACGATACCGGAACACGAACTGGAGCTCGTCGGGATAGCGCGCGGCCAGCGCGACGGACTCGGGCCGCGGGCCGACCAGCGTCATGTGGCCGAGCAGCACGTTTACCATCTGCGGCAGCTCATCGATGCTGGTCTTGCGCATGAGCGCGCCGAGCCGGGTCACCCGGTCATCGCCGGGAGCGGTCACCTCGGGGCCCGCCGTCCGGGCTCGCATGGTCCGGAACTTGTAGAGCGTGAACGGGATGCCGCCCTGGCCCACCCGGCGGTGGCGGTAGATCGCCGAGCCACCCGCGCTCAGCCGGGTGGCCACCGCGAGGACGAGGAAGAGCGGCCACACCAGCCCCAGGACCGCGACGGCGACCACGAGATCGAGGCTCCGGCGGGCCAGGCCCGGACTTATCCCCTGACCGGCGGGGACGACTGGCTCAGCTACCCGGCCGCGCAGCCGCCGGGTGGCTGCTTCTGCGCCTGGGTGCCCGGACGCCCGAGTTCCGTTGCCAATGCGCACACGCATAAGAAGGCCTCCAGTTCTGGTGAATCGATCGCTTCACTGGGGACTCGCACGAGGCTCCGGGTGATCAGGGGGTCGCAGCGGGCGTTGAGGCAGGCGCCGGTGGCGAGGTCGAATTCCAGGTTGTGGCCGAGGCAGCGGATGACGCCGTCCACAACGGTGCTACCGATGGAGAGATCTTCACCGGCATGGGGGCAGTAGCGGCTGATCTCGTACCGGCCGGTCGGGGCGTCGATCACGATCTTCTCGTCGGTCGCCCGCCCGCGTTCATAGGCCTCCACCGCCCGCAGGGCCTGCGGCTCCGCGTGCTTGAGGAGGCCAATGAGGTAGTCGTTGTACATGTCCGGGTCGCGCCAGGCGGAGAACCGCATGGAGAGGAACAGGTCCTCCCAGGTGATCCGGCCGAAGACCACGGCCGCGAGCCAGCGCGAGTCGAGCCGGAAGCCGTACTCGGCGGGACGGTGAGCCCGCCCGTTCACATCGACCCGGACGCCTTGCGGCCGCAGGTCCACGTCCCACCGGCCCTCGACCGCTCCCGACAACTCGAAGCGCACAGTCATGTCGATCCGGTCCAGGAAGTACGGGCCGATCTCGCCCAGTCGGCGGAAATGCTCGACGAACGCATCACGCAGGCCCGGGCCTGGCTCCGGGTAAGTCGCGCGCACCGCGTCGATGTCGGGCCGGCGGGCCCTGGCGTAGGCGTCCAGGTACTCATCCGTGTCGCCGAAGTCGAAGTCGCGCCAGATGCTGTCGGCCGAATGCCGCCTGCGCAGCGGCTCGTACTGATCGCCGGGCAGCCACAGGCCTACGTCCTGGCCTGGCAGTCGCGGCGCGAGGAATTCGGCCGCCTGCTTCTGGTCGGGGAACAGGCCGGGGGCCTTCAGCCAGCGGTTGTGGTGCCGGATCTCCGGATCGAGAAAGCACATGGGCCCGGCGAACGGCACGGCGAGCTCGGGCTTCACCATCCTGATGAGCCGCCCGACCGCCCGGAACTTCCCGGCCCGCTTCGCGGCGGCGATCTCGGCGCTCCGCTCGGGCGGGTACTCGTAGCAGATCGGATGCCAGGTGGCGCTGGCCATCTGCGCGGCCAGGACGTCTAGCCGCCCCCCGCATTCCAGGGCCGCACGGCGGACCTGGCCCGCCGTCAGCCGGGCGTCATTGCAATGCAGCAGGGATGCGCCCCCGGCGTGGACCAGGACCGCCGAGTCGTGGCACATGGGCGACTGCTCGGTGATGAAGGTCAGCCAGTCCCCGCGCTCGTTAAGCCGGAACTTGCGCCAGGCCGGGACCTCGATGGGGTTGGCCACCCCAGCCGCCTTGAGCCGGTCGCGGAAGTTCGGAGACGGGTACTTGGGGATCAGCACGGTCGTGGTCGGCGCCAGGCGAGCCAGGACGGCGGCGTCCATATGGTCGAGATGCTCGTGCGAGACCGTGACGACGTCGCAGTCCAGCAGTCCAGCCTGGTCGAGATGAGCGTTCGCGGGGAACTGGTACCAGGCCGCCTGGAACGCGCCGGCCCTGGACAGCCAGGGGTCCATCAGCAGTCTCAGGTCCGCCCCGTCTACCCGCAGGCCGGCATGGCCTAGGTAGGTGATCCGCACCGAGTCGCCGCTCATCCGGTGCCCGCCGGCAGGAAGATGTCGGTGAAGACGGTGGCGATCCTGGCGAGGTCGGCCCGGACCCCGGACTCGACCGAGTGCGGACTGAAATGCGTGAAGAGCACGTCGTCGGCGTGCCGCGCTCGTATCAGCTGGTCCCAGAGCACGTTCGGCCGCATGCCGGGGTTCATCAGGCTGTAGATCTGGCCCGTGTA
>Ga0126378_10003285_pt1 | contig 12218 bp, 11 predicted proteins | sample PanSoiMetPlot_23_FD_92587 | JGI IMG/M metagenome (GOLD analysis project Ga0126378, IMG submission 92587) | Tropical forest soil microbial communities from Panama - MetaG Plot_23 | ecosystem: Environmental > Terrestrial > Soil > Tropical forest > Bulk soil | place: Panama | collected 2016-02-17
GGAATGATTTCCATCGGCGACCTAGTGAAGTGGATTATCTCGGGGCAGGAGCAAACGATTCGCGAGTTAGAGTGCTACATTGCTGGGGAGTATCCCCGTTAGCTCCCGATGGGGTGAGCTAAGTACAACCGCAATAGCTGGAGTATAGTCATTCTACGATCCCGCTGGGTTCGAAGCGTCCATCGAATCAGACGGCACGTTGAGAGGCGTATTCTGACTCAATGGGAACGCGCACGTGAATACTGGTTCCGCCCATCCGTTTGGATTCAATAGTAATTGTCCCGTTTACCAGGCGAACTCGCTCGCGCATACTGATGAGCCCGAGACCAGTTTGAGCACTGGGTTCATCGGCATCAAAGCCGATTCCATGATCGGAGACAGTCAGGTGAAGGTGGTTGCCGAAGAAACTCAAAGCTACTTCAAAATGGCGCACCTGGCTATGCTTCGTGGCATTCTGCAGCGCTTCCTGCACGATGCGGAATAGGCACAGCGAGGCATCGTGCGACACATGATTGGGCACGTTCTCAGTTGTGAAATTAATCTCAACGTTTGTCCGCGTAGAGAATTCCCGGCAGAAGCTCCTGATGGCTGCAACTATGCCCAAATACTCCAGTTGCGGAGAGTGTAGCTGGTGAGAGATGGATTGCACTCCGGTGGAGACCGCAATCAGTTGCTGCCAAACTTCCGATAGCCGGCGCTGTAAGTCGGCAGTGGAGCTGGGCGGATCTTGTTTCAACTTCTCAATGTCTGTCGCGGCTAAGGCAATTCGCTGATTCACGTCGTCGTGAAGGTCGCGCGCGATTCGGGCGCGTTCCGCTTCCTGCGCCTCAACTAGTCGGCGATTGATACTCGCAATCGTGTCCTCCGCTTCCTTACGCCTCGTTACATCCAGGACTTCGCCGACGAAGTATTGAGGGTCACCATGGTTATTTCGAATCAAAGATCCGCTGCTCTCGGTGTGTATGATGCGTCCACTCTTATGCAGGCAGCGTTTTTCGACCCTGTGGAAGCCGACTCCCTCATGGAGCGCAGCGCGCAACTTCTGTGAAAACATAGGCCAATCTTCGGGTAGAGTGATTGCCTCAACGGTTTTCGTCAGGAGTTCTTTCTCGGTGTAGCCGAGACAGTCGCAGAACGATCCGTTCGCGCCCAAAAATCGTCCTTCGGGTGAGACGATCACCATCCCTATTCCTGCATCCTGAAAAACACTGCGGAACCTTTCTTCGCTTTCTCGCAGCGTTTCTTCCGCCCGCTTACGCTCCGTGATGTCCTCGACCATCGCAACGACCAGGGGATATGGGCGATCGCTCAACAGAGAAACACTCAGACGTCCCCACATCTTTGAGCCGTCTCGTCGTAAGAAACGTTTTTCAATCTGATAGTGATCGATCGACCTTGCTCGCAACTGTTCAAACAGTGCCCAGTCCTTTTGGGCGTCTTCCGGAGGTGAAAAGTTGACACAGTGTCTGCTGCACATCTCCTGCTCAGTGAACCCAAGCATCGAGCACAGGGCTGGGTTCACAAAGACAGGCTGTCCGTCCATATTTTCAAGAGCAATACCGATTGGACTGGCTTTAAAAGCATCGTAAAAAAGACGATCGTCTAAACTTGCCGCTTCAAGCATTTGCTCTCTCACAGCAGGCTGTATAGCATCGTTAAGGCCACAGGTGCAAGACTTTACCGTTAGCCGCCGGTTATTCCAGCCATCACCCCGTAGGGTTTTGAAGCAGCCAAGGCGGCTATATCGGCCCGGAATGGGCTGCTGTCGGGCCAAAAATGGCATCAAACAAAATAACGTGGGTACGATGGGCAGCTTATCGCTAATCAGCAATCTATTGTTCACGATGTAAATGTAATGTTGGCAAATGCGCGGATCCAGCGCGATTTGGGTAGTCTTGTGCCTTTGCTTACCCCAAAGCGGAAAGTTTTCTGCGAGGAGTCTGGGTGATGGAGTCAAACCTGGGGATTCTGGTGGTGGAAGATTTCGAGCCCTTGCGGCGACTGATCTTTCATAAACTCAAGAGTGAATTGCATCTGAACAACATTCTTGGAGCGGCTGATGGCGAGGAAGGAGCCAGGTTAGCTGAAGAACTGAAACCTGACCTTATCATTCTCGATGTGGGGCTTCCAAAGCTGAATGGACTGCAGGTGGCCGAACGAATCACCAAGTCCGCGCCACGATCCGTAATTCTCTTCATTAGCCAGGAGTCCTCCGAAGAAGTCATCGAAGAGGCTTTCCGTGTGGGTGGCATGGGGTATGTGCTCAAAATTGATATGGAAACTGAGCTGGCAACGGCTATCGCGAAAGCAGTGCGTGGCGAGAAATACTTGAGCCGCAGTTTAGCGGGCTGTGAGGTTGCGTCCTTAATACGAAGTTCATTCCCGGCATAGGTGCTACTCGGCAGTCGGCAGACAATTTCCGCTCCCCCATCACAGCTTTGCGAGAGCGAAGCTCGCTTCTCTTCAACCGGAACTGGGCCTGACTGCAGATTCTCAGGTCGGGCTTTGCCAGTTAGCAAGAAAGCAGCGGTGTTTCTCGGATCGCTGTCTTTAATCTGCGCCCAGCACAGCCCGCAAGGCGTAGGCACCGATCGCGCGATCGTCTCTTCTCTCCCCGCAGCACGGATTTAGTGAGCTTCCTCCACAGAGTAATGACCAGCGAGGGAGCACTTCGGCTCCAGCACGCATATGAGTACACGATGCTAGGCAATTGTGGTTAATATCATCCGATTGCTGGAGGGAGACGTTTCGTAGTAGGCTTCGCGAAGAGGCAGGGAATGAGTCAGGGGCGGTCTTGGTGGGGCAATTGAACGACTTGGGTTTCGCGTCCTGGTCGCCGATCACTTCGAACCGTGGCGCGACTACGCCTGTACGGCACCGAAGGAATGCGATGGCGCTTATTCGATCCATGAAACTATTGACGGATGGGAAACCGCGCAGAATGCGTACGAACTGCAATCAGACCTAGTCCTCCTTGACATCAGCCTGGCCAAGACAAACGGAATTGAGGCCGCACGGCAGAGATGCAGCAAGTGCCCGAAAAGCAAAACGTTTTTCGTGAACGTGGATCCTTGGATGTCGTACGGAAGCGTTCAGTATCGGGAAGCGGGGATACGTCGTCAAGTCAGATGCAGTTGAGTTGCTGGCTGCGGTAGAAGCAGTCCGCCGAGGCCGTTTTTTTCGTGAGCAGCAGTCTGGCGAAATATTTCCTTGTCGCCGCCGAACTTTGAGCCGAATTCGAGAAAAGGCGCGAGACTTGACTACGGCGCAGGAAAGAGAAAGGATGGCCGGGTGTGGAGGAGTAGGTGCGTGCCGCTGGATTAGTGCGCGGACCTCCCACAAAGACGCGCGCGACGCCGGCGAAATCGGTACAGGCCAAGAATTACCCTCGTATTTTCCTTTGGAGTACTCCGTTGGTTGAATTGCGATCAACAATCTCTTGTCCGATCGCGGTCGTGCAGGTGATGGGGTCACCATGAGAAGTCAGCGCGCTGGGATCACGCAGATTCCCTTCCATCTGGATTCGTTTTTCCGTCTTGGGTCGGCTGTCGTCTCGGTATTTGTCCTTTCTTATCTTGCCGCGAGGCTTGGTGGTTTGCTGGTTCTGCGTCCGCAGATGATATGGCCTGTGTGGCCGGGATGCGCTTTTCTGGTAGCAGTTTTATTACTTATCGAGCGAAAAACCCTTTGGCCGATTCTGCTCGCGGCGGGCTTGGCTGGGTTCGCTTTGTACGACTTAAGCACCGGTCTTTCGATCCGCTCTACGGGTTTGTTTCTTGTCGCAGACGCCATCGAGGTTCTGGTGGCGTCGTTTGGGGTGAGCCTGGCCTTCGGTGGCGTTCCCCGGCTGAATAGCGCCAGATCACTGGCCATTTACTCCCTTTTCGCAGTGTTTCTGGCTCCGATCACAGTTGCCTCCATTGCAGCGAGCGCGACCGGGGAATCTTCGTGGCTCGCATGGCGGGTGAGTTTCCTTACCGAAGCTTTAGCTTTGCTGACCATCACCCCGGCTGTCTTGAGTTGGACGGAAGTCGCAATCACAGGGCTTAAGAAACCACCGCTGTACTACCTCGAATTCGCGGTGATGTTGGTCGGGCTGCTGACGGTATCTTATTTCGCTTTCGTCACGGGCGGCGAAGGGAATCGTCCCGCCCTTCTTTATTCCCTGGTGCCATTCCTGTTGTGGTGCGCGTTGCGTTTTGGCGTCACCGGTGTCAGCGGTTCGATGATCGTGGTGGGATTCCTCTCGATTGGGGGGACTATTCATGGCCGTGGGCCATTCTTAGGGAACACACCAATCGGCAATGTTCTATCGCTCCAGCTGTTCCTTCTCGTTGCGATAGCTTCATTCATGCTTTTGGCCGTTACCGCTGAAGGGCAGAGACAGGCGCAGGAGCGAAGTCAAGAGAGTGAACAGCGATTCCGGTTGGTGTCGGATACGGCCCCAGTTTTGATCTGGATGTCGGGGACAGACAAGCTTTGTAACTACTTCAATCGGCCATGGCTGGAGTTTACCGGGCGATCACTGCAGGCTGAATCCGGGAATGGATGGGCAGAGGGCGTGCATGCCGACGATCGGCAGCAGTGCATGGAGGTGTACACACAAGCGTTTGATCGTCGAGAAGAATTTCGAATGACCTACCGGCTGAGACGAAAAGATGGGGAATATCGATGGATTCTTGATGTAGGAGTTCCGAGGTTCGACCCGAGTGGAACTTTTCTTGGCTACATTGGGATTGGTCTGGACGAGACCGAGCGAAAGCTCGCCGAAGACGTTCGCTCTCGTTATGCCGCGATCGTAGAGTCGTCGGACGATGCCATCATCGGCGCAGATCGGAAGGGGACGATTACTCACTGGAACAAAGGAGCCGAACGGCTCTACGGATACTCGGCGAGTGAAGCAATCGGCAAGGACATCGCTTTCTTGCAGTCGGCGGACCAGTCGGAATCGAGGCAGATTTTGGCGAGAGTTCATGAGGCAAGACAGTTGCGGGAGTATGAAACGGTGCGTCAGAGGAAGGACGGTACTCGGGTTACTGTGGCACTGACAATTTCTCCAATCCTGGATTGCGACGGTCAGATTACTGGAAAGTCGGCAATTGCGCGTGACATTTCCGAGCGCAAACGATCCGAAGAAGTTCTCTCCGGAATGAGCCGACGGTTGATCGAAGCACAAGAGCAAGAACGTACCCGGATCGCGAGGGAGCTTCATGACGATATCAATCAGCGGCTGGCTCTGCTGGCAGTAGAACTGGAGCAGGCCAGGGAGAATCCGGCTGAATATGAGCAGCGAATGCTCGAATTGCAGAGGAAAATACAAGAAATAGCAAATGACGTTCAGGCTTTATCGCATGAGTTGCACTCAGCCAAACTGGAATATCTTGGCGCAGTTTCCGGGATGCGAAGTTGGTGCCGGGAATTCGCAGAACGGCGAAAAATGGAGATTGAATTCAAAAGCTCTGAAGGATTAAGTTCCGTGAGTTCTGATGTTGGGCTCTGCCTGTTTCGGGTCTTGCAAGAGGCCCTGCACAATGCCGCGCGCCATAGTGGCGTAGGGCGCGTGGAGGTACAGCTATGGGACCATGCGGGCGAGATTCATCTGGTCATTAACGACCAAGGTCGAGGCTTTGAGATTGAACGAGCCATGCAGGGGAAAGGGTTGGGATTGACGAGTATGCAAGAGCGCGTCCGACTGATGAACGGGAAGATACAGATCCGGTCGACTCCCCTGGCCGGGACTACCATCCATGTTCAGCTGCCCTTCCGGTCAGAACAGCTTTCGCAACGGGCTGCCGGATAGTCCGCCGGCTTGATTTTCCTATAGGCTGCTGGCTTTAGGGTATGATTGCAGGACTGTGTTTAATCTTCCCCACTGAGAGTTAGTCAATGACCAATTTAGGTGCCGTCCTACAGCAGTTAAAGCAAGAAAGATCGCGTTTGGATAAAGCGATTGCAGCATTGAGCGAAGTAACAGGGAGTACAAAGTGGAATGCCTCCATGGAAGGAAGCCGGCCGCAGCGCCAGCTTTCAGTGGCTGCTCGCAAGAGAATTGCTGCTGCCCAGCGAGCTCGTTGGGCCAAAGTTCGGGCTAGCAAAAAGGCGAATTAACCGCAATGCAACGACAGGGATCGCAGGTAATTCCTGTCGTTGCCGTTTCCGTCGCACCTTCTGCGCGGTATAAAACATCAAGCGATCTCAAGGATATGCGGGCGAGGACCCGAGATAGGCACTCAGCACCTTTCTTCCGCTCGGAATGTCTCCGGGTTTATTGGTCGGCTCCACCGTTACATAGACACTGTCGATTCTAGCCAAGATCTTCGGATCATTAAGTTCGAGAATCCAACGTCTTTGGGTCGGGTCATCCGTACGAAGAGCGCCCAGGCTTTGTGGCCGATGCGGGTCGCTCTGCCGGGATCCCCACGCATAGAAAGTCTGGTTCGGCCCGGTCTTCGACAAGTCATACGCGAACAGGACCAGCGATTTGCCGCGTGTATAGAACACCCGTCCGAATGGTTTCGGTTGGTTCTGTGTTGTGTTTACGTCGGATACATCTGCGACGTGCAAGTTTCGGGCAGCGATCAGGTTTCGCAACTCGAGCGCCGAGGGCAGGGCGATTGACCGCCCGTCCTTGTTGGCAAAATCCTGCTTGGGCGGACCGCCTCGCTCAGCCAAATCTCTTTCGAGTTCATTCAGTCGATAACGCGTGGCTACGAGTTCCGCGTCTCGCGAGGCCCCCGCCTCTTTCAAAATTCGCAACTCAGCCAGGGCAGAGAGCAGGGCTTTCTCGTAATGTTCAGCGGCCACTTGGGGGTCTGCCATTGCCTTGACTTTGTGGCTTCGCTTCCTTTGCAGCGCCAGTATCTGCTGCTCATCATCACTGAGTAGTTTCTCGAGACGACGCTTGTGCGCCAGCAAGACCACGAGTCTCTTCGAGTTGCTCGAATTGGAATTCCGTGTATGTCGAGCAGGTGCTCTGTTCTTCACAGGTTTGCTAGACATCGGACTCGTGGTAACCATGGCAGTTTGGGGAATCGCGGTGGAGAACCGGGGCGTGAGGTTTCCGGCGAAAAACGCGAGGATCCCTGAAACGACGACGAGAATTGCCCAAGCCGCATGGGGAAACGGCGCGAAGGCTCGTAAGAATCGAGTGAATCGGATAGGTTGCGCCTGGTTTTCAGCAGCCACGTGGAGTCCGACTTGGGGGCGAGTGTCCGCGGCAACGTCTTCCAGAAGTCGTTTCGGTGCAGGCGATGGTTGGGCGGCGTGGCCCTCGGAAGGGACGCAAATGCCCTTGCCCAGGAACACCTCACCACCCAGAACCGCTTGTATCGCCGGCCATAATTCACTGGCAGCATTGGATTTAGTGATGTAACCTCTGGCGCCGATGCGCAAACCTTCGGCCGCGATCTCGGGGGATCGGTCTTCACTGACGAAAAGGATTTTCGAATGCGGAGAGGCTTCGAGAATGCATTGCGCGGCTTCAATGCCGTTCAAGCCGGGCAAGCCAACGTCCAGAAGGATAAGGTCAGGTTGAAGCTCCTCCGCCCTGTGTACGGCTTCCAGTCCATCGCGGGATTCTGTTATGAGGGGGGAGTCAAGCCACTGCGGCAGGATTGAGCACACATGGTCACGCCAGGGTTGGTAGTCATCAACGACCACGATGGAGATGCCAGACGTTTTCACACCACCTCCCTGCTGAGTCCGCAACCTTGCAGCCGAGAGAACCGCCCGCCGTGTAGGCGCACTCGCATTTCTCTTAATGTATTTGGATGATTACAATGCGATGCACTGCTACAGAACTGTCACTTCTGACAGAACCCTGTGCAGATCCGTACTTCCGCAATCTCTCGGTCCCTGCTTCGCATTCGACCGTTTTCTCGTTTAGATTCCTGCAAATGGTTAGTGATGGAAATGGTATTCCTTTATCGTTCGTGATCCGAAGAAACGGTCGCGACGGATTCCAGATACCCCAGACGGACTGTTATTTTAAACAGTTGGATATCTATCCTTTCGCCTTTACATTCGAGACTCCAATCGAGGATTGCTGTCAAGTGAGTTCTTGTGGACATCGTTCGCTTGTTTACACAGCCATATTACTTTTCCGGGATGATCGGGGAGCAGTTAGCCCGCCGACTCGGGTTTTGCCCAAAATTGAGCTGGAACCGCGGAATACAGGGTGAAGCCAGGCAACAAGCTCCCCGCCCGGAATTTGTGAGTCAATACTCGACTCACCAAAAGCGAAGATCAGAACGTTTTTCCTGATCCAGCGACCCGTGAGACTTTCGCTCCACCCATAGGGCGCCTCGGCATTGAACCTGTCGAGGCGACCGCGTTGCCGATGCGTTGGTGCGGTTTCCAGATGTAACGTCGAAGTTTGCCAACGGTTTTGCTAGTTCACATTCTGCCCCTCAACCTGTACCGTGCGGTTACACCTTTCTGAACTCAGGAGAGTGGATCTCATGCTCAAAACCAAAGTCTACCAAGAGTATGCAAGATGGTGGGAATTCTGGCTGTCGAAGCTTCCTCAGAACGATACGAGTTCGGTGTCGAGGGTAAAAGCAGCCGTACCCCTACTGAAGAGTCATTCGCTCTCCTTACCCGAAGATCGATGGCGTTTCCTACCGAACCCGGCGAGAACCATTCACCCGCTGCGATGCCCAACCGGAGCCAACGGGGCCTACATGGATGAAGAGAGTTGAGAGCGGATTAGTTTTGTATGGTTCGACGGTCAGTATTGTCAGTTTGCAAGCCGCGGGGTTCCGCCTACAAGAGAGTGAGACACGCTTGCGTAGGTGGACTCACTATGGAGAAGCGACCCAGCGATTGCCAATTCGGTTACGCGGCGGAGCTAACGACAGGATATGTGTGGGCCGCCATTGTGTATCTCGATTCAGCGACGGATTACCGGGAAGAGATTTCAGGTAAGACCGCGTTTGCGAAGAGTTTTGGGCAATTTACTGTCCTAGACAAAAAACGCACGGGAGATAACATCCTGTGGTTGGTCATCGCCGTACTGATCTTCGCTTCGCTTGCACTACTGGGCATTACGAAACTGGTTGGAATGGTATTTTGAGTTGTCATCCTTCCGCTTTCGCCCGTAATTGGTCCTGCAATCAAGTTTCTTCGGAAGAGCCCACGGCCTTTATTTCGCAAGCCGGCATCTCTGATCATTGCCTCGGCAGCCGCTTCACGTTGGCGTCAATCGCCAGGGGGAGGGATTCTAACCGGTGAGGACAGTCTGAAAGTCAGTACTGACTCAGCGGGAAGCTCGATCTGTTTATTGCCAGTGACGGCGCCCCCCACCAACCCCGCCGCACCACCAACGAGTGCACCGATTCCTAGTCCTTTTGCGCCTCCTGCGATGCCTCCGATGAGCCCACCTCCGGCCGCACCGCCGCCGGTGGTCGCTGCGGTCCTCTTGCCTTTACCTTTTTCGGTATTCTCCAAAATCCGGGTGGAGATCGGATGGGCCCGTCCCCTCACCGTGATGCTGTTTAGTGACAGATCCAGTATGGCTTCTCCTTTCAATTTGCCCCTGCTTTTGGCATCCACTACGGTCCCTACGACGGTCGATCCGGCGGGGAAGGCCGTTCTCCCTTTGACATTCAGCGGGCGAGCCAGTGTCCCCAGAAAGGTCTGCCCAGTCCGACTGGTTCCAGAGCCCAGACTGTTGCTGAGACGGATAACTATAGGAGTTCCGGCCGGCACAACGATAGGTTGGGGCACAGGCTTCGGCACTGGCGCAGGCGAGGCGTCTGCCATGACGCTGATGGGTGGGGGTGCCGGCTGGGGGGCAGAGGGTACGGTCGCCGACATCGCGTTAGGCACAGGTTGAGAAGTCGTTGTTTCAGGCTGAGAGACGACAGTGTCGTCTTCCACTTGGGAGGCGCCCGGTTCCGCTGTCGCGATCTGTTCCATGCGTGACTGTGCGGCGGGTGTTTTCGCCGAACCCGTCAAAGTCACCTTTCCCGATCCCGACTTTACCCCGACTTCGACCCGGGAATCCTTCGTTTCCGGATCGTTGGCGATCTTTTCTTGAATGTCCTTCGCCATCTTTGCATCGGAATGTTTTCGGCTGCACCCGGCCTCAATGGCGAGCAGCAAACTCAACGATAGGATTGAGAATCCAAGAACACGCACGGCGACCATAAAACCTCCCCGCCTTAGGTCTTAAGCAGCTCTTCCACGGCTGTCTAGGCCGAGGCTCTGACACGCGGGAGCGTACGAAACCCGCTCCAACCATGCTTTTGAACTGTAAAGATAGCGAACTCAAATCGAATGACTTGAGCGGAGAGCTGCGCGACTCTTCTGAACAACCATAGACGCCCACCCCTTCACTGCCCACTGCAAGCAGTTTCAGTCCAGCCTTAAATATTAAATAGAAGTGATTGCGAGTTAAGCGTTTCAAGTATCAGCCAACCAACTTCCGGAGTGTTTGTCGAGGAGCAACGAATCCGGACAGGGGGATTGCTAAACTGCACTTCAAATTGCACTTAGCTGGCCGTCAGCGATTCCTATTGTGATCCGCGCCTGCCTGCGGCATGCGTTTTCCCGGTCCGGCAGAGTGCGGAGTTGCACTAACAGTGATCACCCAAGTCTTTTTTCTCAATCCAACTAGTTTTTTTCTAGTGGGTTTTCTGGTAATTTTGACAGCAAAGCAGTTCGAAGTCGGCATGATTTCCTTTATAGGGCCCGTCTCCAAGTCCATCACCCGCATTCGCCAAAGGGTTGGCTCGTGCGCATGTTCCCGGATTGTATCCTCTCGCCAATCTCCTTCGGTCTCGTTTCACCCGGGGTTCTTACCATGGTCCGGGTTTCGGTGGCGCTGGCTATGTGCTTCCCTCGTCATGGGGACGCTCGCGGCCTGTGCCGTCGCGCAGAAGTCGGGAAGCTTACCACCCGTTAGAGTCAAAGGCTCATTTGTAATCGCGGCCATCTGCCGGGACGGAATTATCGTGGCTTCCGATTCGCGTGGGATGTTGAAAGATCGTGGCGGCCGGCGGATTGGCTATTACGACACCAATCAGAAGATTTATCCAATGAGAGATAAACTGATCGCCGATACCGGGTACGCCTCGTTGAATGACCCGAGGATCTCGTTCCTTTCGGCGTTGATGTCACGTTTCGCCAAAAGCGAATCTTCCCAGGTAGCGGTAGACCAACTACCTGCCTCTTATTTCAAATACTCTTCGGTCCTTCTATCGAATGCGGGAGCAGACTCGGCAAAGCTGCAAACTTTGTTTTTCGCCGGCTTCAAGGCCAGCAAACCAGAGATTTGTATATACCAAGGGCAATCCACTCACGCAGTGCGTTGCACCTTCCAGGGTTATTTGTCGAGTCCCGGTCAACAGATTGAAGGACTTCGGAATTTAAGATCCATGTCTTTTGCGCAAGCGGCCGCCGTGATGCGAAAGACGATTGAGGATTATGCCGCAGCGGTCAGACCTGGCTTGGTAGGCGGTCCTGTCGTAGTCCGGACACTAACTCCATCCGGTTCGGAATGGTTTGGGAGTCATCCTGATTGGCCACAGTGGGATTCATTCAGTGATCTGGAAAAGGATTATGACAGTGGACGGGTGCCGTTCGAACTGATGCCCGGCGTCGCCAAGGCCGAATTGGACTCGTTGATTGTGGAGGGTGCGGCCTGGGCACGGTTCGGGCAATCGCAAGATGAAGGAAGCGTCTCCCGGGCTGGATTCAGAATGGATTCTCTGCACGCCGCGCAATAACGACAGTTATTTTTAGGAAAGTGGGATGGCTTTTTATTGCGATCAGAATCTACTGACAGGCATAAGAGCGCGTAGAATCGATCTGTACGTGTTCGGTCCAGGAGTATGTTCTTTAGGTAGGTTATAGCGATGAGATCCATTCAACGGATTGTTTCTTCGTTCGGAACTTGTCCGATCCTTTACCTGGTTGTTCCGCTTTGCCTCGTTCCTCTCTGCCTGCAAGCTCAAACCGACGAAGTCCATATACAAACCCGGCAGGCGCACAAGCCGGCGGGGCAGGTGACCGGTCCGGTCGACGAAGCAGATCGAGAACTAAGAAATTCCGCTAAGCCCTTTCGGTCTGACGTAAATCTCGTTCTGGTTCCTGTAACGGTTCGAGACGATTTGAACGAACCGATCACCACTCTGAAGAAAGACAACTTCAACATTTTCGAAAACGAACAGGAACAAAAGATTGAAGAAGTCTGGAAAGAGGATGGTCCAATCTCA
>Ga0126378_10003286_pt1 | contig 12218 bp, 9 predicted proteins | sample PanSoiMetPlot_23_FD_92587 | JGI IMG/M metagenome (GOLD analysis project Ga0126378, IMG submission 92587) | Tropical forest soil microbial communities from Panama - MetaG Plot_23 | ecosystem: Environmental > Terrestrial > Soil > Tropical forest > Bulk soil | place: Panama | collected 2016-02-17
CCTCGAACACCATGCAGGCTACGCTCACTGCCCCGCAGTACCAGGATGCTCTGCGCAATGGGCTCCAAGTTCGGCAGGAAATAGACCTTAAGCCCGGCCAATACGAAATTCGCATCGGCGTCATGGATCGCGCCACGCAAAAGATGGGTACACTCCAAGCTCCGATTATCCTGGAAGCAACCAGCGCCGCAAAGTGAGACTTCGTTAGAAGTCCAGCGATTTTGGCCCTTCTGCGCCTTTTGCCATTCTCTATGACCCCATTAAGGACTAGCAGGCTTCGGGGGCGGCGCGGGCTGCGCGAACTTTGCGGCGTCGACGGGAACATTCACGTCCACATGATCGAGCTGGATGGTGAAACTTCCCGACGGTCTCCCGATGGTCCAACGGAAGGGAATTTTGACTCCGCCCGAGTCGCGGTAGTCTGCGTAGTCGACCTGTGTGGGAAGCATCCCGAGCGGAGTGTCGGCATAACGCACCATGCGCACTAGCAGTCCCGACTGGCGGTCGAAATAAAGCTTCACAGGAGGCTTGCCTTCCCGTTCGGCACGGACGAGGAGGGCCTCTTCCCCGCCAATTTTTTCCGAGTCGCCCAGCTTGAAGCTGCGGAAGATTTCTTTCAGATGCGATGGAAAGTAGAGATCAGCGTCGAGGCGCGCGCCTTCATTTTCGGCAGGTCCCATCGGGCGCGGTGGACGTCCGGGATTGCCTAGCCAGCCCTTGGTTCCATCGTAGGCAGTGATGCTGTCTCCGTTGGGCAGATGCAGGTAGGAGACGCGCTTGTCGGGCGCTTGCGTGAAGATTTCGATCGGGATCTGACGGTCGCCCAGGCTGGCAGAACCTTTTTCGACACGGCTCGAAACTTTCTTCAGGGCGTCGGCGCCGCCAACGGCGGAAAGATATTTTTCGAGGATGGGATCGGCAGACTGATTCGCGTTGGCCTGTTCGGCGTGATCGTCGCCATGATGGTGTTCCATGGGGGGAGCGGCTTCGGCCCCGGCGATCGCGGGAATGCTCGTGGGATGAGGACTTCCACGATGGCAGGTGTTGCAGGTGACCTCGCGGTGATCCTCAAAGTTGTCTTTGTTGATCGCCATCATCATCTGGATCATCTTGCGGGCGGCTTGCTTGGGCTTCTTGTCGTCCTTGTCGAAGGCGCCTTCAACGTGGCAGAACTCGCATTCAACCCCGAGCGATCCCGCGATGAATTGCATGGACGGAATGAGTTGGTCGGCGGGAATGGTCTTCAGAATCTGAATGTTCTTGAACTGTTGCTCGGCGGTCTTAGTACTGGTGGAGGCCGCATTGCCTTGCCTTTGTGCGGAACTGAGGTTCCCGGCGAGAAGCACTAAGCCAAGTACGAAAAGAGCGGATTGGAAGAAGAGGTTCTTGGGGTTCGTCATGCGCCTTTGCGATCGGTGTTGGGATACCGAGCGCGCCCGGACCGCAATTCTACTGGGTTTTCACCATTCCGGCATCAGGCGAAGGAAGAGCGACCTTATCTTTAATTCCCTGCCCCTCGACGATGGTGTAGATGAAATCGTCCGGCACGTCCCGGATGGTTTCGCTCTGCCCGTTTGGCCAGCGGACGGTCACCTCGTCGATTTTGGTGGTCTTGCCGAAGCCGAAGTGCTGACGTAGATCGCTCTGCGAGATATAGCTCGAACCGCCCTTTACTTCGCTGAACTGGGTGATGCCGCCAGCCTTCACAGTGACGCGAGCGCCGATCGCAAGCCGGTTGCTTTTGGTGCCGAGCAATCTGAACAAGGCGCGGTGGTTTCCGTTCTGACAACGATTCAGCAGCAAGGATGGAGGAGCGCCCACGTTCAGTGTCACGATGTCCACGCAGCCATCATTGTTGATATCGCCGAAGGCGGCACCGCGACGGGATTGCAGCGGGATGTCCGAGAATCCGACCGCCGCTCCGGATTCTTCGAATGTGCCGTCGTGCTTGTTGCGGAAGAGAAGCATGGGCTGGCGGAAGTGAGCGGCGTTGGGGATCGTGTCAACCTGCGGGTAGACGTGGCCGTTGGCGACGAAGATGTCGAGCCAGCCGGAGTTGTCCATGTCGAAGAAACCGGTGCCCCATCCGACGTACGGGTGGCTTGGTTGGGCGATCTTCGCATTCCAGCTAACGTCGGCGAAGCCGTCGGCGCCGTTGTTGTGGTAGAGCGTGTCGGATTGGTCGACGAACTCGGTCACAAAGATGTCGAGCTTGCCTTCGTGGTCGTAGTCGCCCATATCAACACCCATGGAGCCGAGTTCCTGGCCGTCGCCGCTAAGGTCGGCGCCGAGCATCAGGCCGACTTCTTCAAAAGTGCCGTCGTGCTTGTTGTGGTAGAGGTAATTTGGACCCGCATCATCGGCAACGTACAGATCGGGCCAGCCGTCGTTGTCGTAGTCGCCCCAGACGACACCCATCCCGTAATAGTGTTTTGGATCGGATACGCCCGCCTTGCGGGAGACGTCTTCGAAGGTCCCATCGCCACGGTTGTGGAAGAGGAAATCAGTTTCTCCCTGCATTCCCCAAGGTCCGCATTGGACGAGTACGCCACGGAAGCGGCAGAACTTCTCGTCGCTGCCGAGTTCGGGCAGCTTGTCCATGTCGACGTGGACGTAGCGGGAGACGAACAGGTCGACGCGGCCGTCGCGGTCGTAGTCTCCCCAGGCAGCCCCTAGCGAAAGTCCACCCACTGCCAAGCCTGCCTTGTCAGTGACATCTTCAAATTTGCAGTTCCCCAGGTTGTGGTAGAGGGCATTGCCGTTGTAGCCGGTGACGTAAAGGTCAGGGAGTCCGTCGTTGTCGTAGTCGGCGACGGCGACGCCCATTCCCCAGCCGATGCGGGTCAAGCCGGCCTGCTTGGTGATGTCAGTGAATTTGAGATCGGAATCCTGGTGATAGAGGGTGATCAGGGGATCGCCACCATGCTGGCGGAAGCGGTCCACGTTGGAACCATTGACGGCGACGATGTCGAGTTTGCCGTCATTATCACAGTCGATGAGTCCGATGCCGCCGCTCACCGATTCGATGATGTAGCGCTTGTCGGGCGAGGAGATGTGAGAGACGGTAAGACCCGCCTGCTGACCGATGTCCTCGAAACGGGGGAGCGAGTTTGTGCTTTGGATTCCTGGAGGCTTGTTGCCGGATGAAACCGGGGCGTTTCCCTGCGCAGACGCCAATGTCGCGGATAAAACCCCCAGAAGAAGGAGACTGCGCATGAGATAGAAGTGCGGAAATTATAGCCCAGTTCGGGCCAAAGCGGGCACCCGAGAGCGAGTGGGTGCGCGTGTTTTTGCTAGTAGAAAAACGATTTTTCTGGGAGAATGAGGGCCGGCTGAAGAAAAGTTTGCAGGTTTCCCGTCGCAATGCTGCCTTATTTGGAGGAGACAATGAAGCCCTTGCGTAAAGCTCGTGCGATCCTCGTGATGCTCGCGCTCTTGAGTACGTTGGCGTGGTGCGGCGATGGAATTCCGAAGGCAGCGTGGAAGCGTGCGCTCGGGCAACCACTACCCAATGCAGGAACGCGCAAGCCGAATCTTACCGATCTGATCGATGACGGCTACTGGCAAGGCGCGCCGGTGGGTGGCTTGGGCGCTGGCACTTTTTCCCGAACGTATCGGGGAGATTTCTCGCGCTGGCATCTGAAAACTGGCGTGCATAAGTACGAGACTGTCGACGTCAACCAGTTTGCGATGTATCAGAAGTCAGAAGGTGGCGAGGGAATGGCGCAGGTACTGACGTCGAGCCATCCGCAGAATCACAGCTTGAGTTCGTGGAAGTGGGACTACCCGGTGGGTGCCGGCGATTACTACGCTCTGTATCCGAAGTCCTGGTACGACTACCGGTGGGAGAAGTTCCCTGCGCACGTGATGTTGGAACAGTTCTCGCCGATTCTTCCGGAGAATTATCGCGAAACCAGCTATCCAGTTGCCGTGTATCGATGGCATGCGGAGAATCCCACGAATCGCCCTGTGACGGTCTCGGTGATGCTGTCATGGGCGAACATGCTGGGATGGTTCAACTCGTTCTCGCGCGATTTGCATGGGCGACGGAATCATGGCAACCGCGATCGCTTTGTCAGTGAGGCCGAAGGCGCGGCGGGAACGATGAAGGGTTTGGTGTTCGACCGTAATCGGTTCGGTCCGGTGCAGGACGAGTGGGACGGGCAGTTCGTGATCGCCAGCATTGAGAGCCCGGGCGTCGAGGTTTTTCACCACACAACGTTCCGTCCGGAAGAAGATGGCAAGAAGGTTTGGGATGCGTTCGCGCGCGATGGGAGCCTTTCCGGCGACGGCGACGACTGGGTGAGCAGCGGTGAGAACCTTGCGGGCGCGATCGCGGTGCGCTTCACGCTGAAGCCGGGCGAAAAGCGGACCGTGCCGATGGTGATGGCGTGGGATTTGCCGATCATCGAGTTTGGATCGGGGCGCAAGTGGTATAGGCGCTACACGGATTTCTACGGGACTACGGGAACCAAGGGCTGGGACATTGCCCGCGACGGATTGCTGAAATCGGCGCAGTGGAGCGACGCGATCGACGCCTGGCAGGCACCATATGTGAATGATGAGAGCAAGCCGGCGTGGTACCGGGGAGAACTCTTCAACGAACTTTACATCCTGGCGGATGGTGGAACGTTGTGGGGGAGACCGGTGGGGTCGGATTCGAAGACGCCGCAGAGTTTTGCCTTCATGGAATGTTTCGACTATCCCTACTACGCAACGCTTGACGTGCGGTTCTACGGATCGATGCCGCTGGTGAAGTTCTGGCCGGAGATCGACAAGCAGGTGCTGCGCGAGTTCGCCGCCACCGTGCCGCAGGACAGTCCGGATAAATACATCTGGCAATGGAAGACAGAACAGACGAACGCTCTTGCGCTCAGGACGCGGAAGGCGAAGGGATCGGTGCCGCATGATCTGGGAGTTCCCGAGGAAGATCCAATCTTTCAGCCGAATCAGTTCAGCTGGCAGAACACAACGGATTGGAAGGACCTGAACAGCAAGTTCGTGCTGATGGTGTGGCGCGATTACGTTTTTGGCGGAAAGAAGGATACGGCGTTCTTGCGAGATACCTGGCCGGCGGTTCAGGAGTCGTTGGAATACCTCCGCAAATACGATCACGACGGAGATGGGATTCCGGAGAACGACGGATTTCCGGACCAGACCTACGACGTGTGGGTGGTGCGCGGCGAGAGCGCGTATTGCGGAAGCCTGTGGCTGGCCGCGCTGCGGTCGGCGGAGGAGATGGCGCGCGTGTTGGGCGATACGGCGGGCGCCGCGAAATATAAGGAACTCTACACGCGAAGCCAGGCCAGCTTTATCAAGAAGCTGTGGAACGGAAGTTACTTCAACTACGACACCAAGAGCGAATACCGGGACAACATCCAGGCGGATCAGTTAGCGGGCCAGTGGTACGCCACGATGACGGGACTCGGAGATCTAGTCCCGCGTGAGATGCAGCGCAGCGCGCTGAAAAAAGTCTATGACAATAACGTGCTGAAGTTTGGCAAGGGCGAGATGGGGGCGGTCAACGGCATTGGCTCGAAGGGCGAGATCATCCGATCCAACGAGCAAGTGCAGGAAGTATGGATCGGGACGACGTTCAGCGTGGCCGCGTTGATGCTCGGGGATGATATGAAAGACGAGGGCTACCGTACGGCATGGGGTGTGTACCACACTGTCTATGAGACGAGGGGCTATTGGTTCCGTACTCCCGAGGCTTATGATGAAACCGGAAATTACCGGGCTTCGATGTACATGCGTCCCGCGGCGATCTGGGCGATGGAGATGACGAAGCCGCCGAAGTAGGAGAACGACACTTGAAGATTGAGATTGTTTCTTGTCCAACGTGAGTGGGGAATCGACCCAAGGCCACGAGTCTCGCGGCCATGATCAAGCAGCGATTCGGGATTGAACCCATTATTAGGGATGGGGAGACTGGAAAATTCGACATCATCGTCAATGGCGAGACGATTGTGCAGCGGGGAGGGAATTCGCTGACCAGGATCTTTGGCGCGGGCTATCCAGATCCGGAACGTGTGGTTGAGGAGATTGGAAAGCGGGTGGTGCGTTAAGAACCGAGGTGTGGTTCGTTCGTCGTCGGCAAGTTCCGATTCATATCAATAACCTTGCGTATGCCAATGGCGGGAGAGCGCACGGAGGAGTAGGATGGCCCGCATAACCAAGCGAGTGTGCTCGGCTGCCACTTCCAGAATCGCAATCTCTCACGAGGAGGCAACATGTCGAAAAAATTCTCAATAGCACTATTCCTCTTGGCTTTCGTGGCAGCGATGACGGTGCTTGCTCCGACATCGTATGCGGTGCAAACCGCGCCCGCTGCCCAGGAGCACGGAGCCATGGGCGGATCGATGATGGGGCCGATGACCCCAGAAAACCGCCTGAAGATGCTGACCGAAAAGCTGAATCTAACCGAGGATCAGCAGGCTAAGCTGAAGCCTATCCTCGAAGATCAATCAAAACAAATGAAGGCTATCCACGACGATAGTTCTCTCGCACCGGCAGATAGACAAGCCAAGATGAAGGAAATCCACGAGTCGTCCATTGAAAAAATGAACGCAATCCTTACGCCCGACCAACAGGCCAAGTGGAAGCAGATGCGGCAGGAAATGATGGAGAGGCACAAAGAGATGAAGAGTCAGGGTCAGATGGATCACCAGTAGCCTACGTTTTCCGAAACGCTTTCATGTTTCAAGGCGGCCCAGCGGGCCGCCTTTGCTTGCTTTATGGATGCTTAACCCCGCGCTCCGTGTGTCACGTCTGCCCAGGTCATTGTTGATGGTGGCTGATTGGAAAAAACTTTATCGCGCTCACGAGTGAAGTCGAGCGAGCGCTGCACCGTCCAATGCGTTGGTTAGACGGTTAGCCAGAGGGAGGATTTCTTCTGGGACACGTCCTATGGCACGGATGCAGTGAACCTTCGTGCCAGTCCGTCTCCACCTCCGTAACTTGCTGCAACCATTACCTCCCACTAGCCTTAAGGGTACGATGGCACTTCGCGCTCTTTTGTTTTCGGCGGACAGTTCGGCGACGGCGGTCCTGTGCGACATTCTGACGGATCTTCACGTCGAGGCAGAGATCTGCACCGAAGTGCTCGTCGCAACGGAACGTCTGACACGCGAGAGTTACGACGCGATCCTGGTCGATTGGGACCAGGAATCGGAGTCGGTGCAGCTCCTCAAAAGCGCACGCGAGAAAAGGGCGGGGCAGGCGTTAAACCTGGCCCTGGTGCGGGAAGATAAAGACGTTGGCCGGGCTCTGCAGCAAGGTGCAAACTCTGTCATCAAGAAGCCGGTGGATGCGCGTCAGGCGGAGGATACGCTGTCAACGGCGAGGGATCTGATACTCTCGCGGCGTGCCGACCAGAAAGAGAAACAAAACAAGCTGGCAGCAGTGATCGAGGAGGCAGCGGCGGAAGCGCACATCGAGGAGGATGCTCCCGGCAAGAAGACCGGTTTTCTTGAGCAGACAGCACCGCGGAGTGCATTCGAAGTGGCGGCGCAAGCAGCGGAGTCAGAAGCGCCCAGTGACCTTGGAACGGGATGGCAGGCGGCGCGAAGTCCAGATGAAAGACACGCCGAGCGCGAGGCCATACAAGAAGTTCGTCGACCAGAGAAGAAGAGATGGGACGACCACAAGGTCGTTCCAGTCAAGGTTGAGGACCCCAAAAAAGAGCCGATGATGAGTGCGGCACCGGCCCAGGATTCGACTGGAGTTGTTTCATCCTTAGCGGAGGAAATTGAAGAAACAGTCGCGGAAGAACAAGACCCGCCGCAGCCAAAATCTCATTCCCAGCTGGTCGGGTTTGTACTGATTGCATGCGTTCTGATCGCGGGTGTGCTGTATGTGTGGGCACCCGGAGACTCGTATGGCGATCGGTTGACATCGATTTGGCACCTCCTTCCGTTTGAGAACGCCACGAAAACAGCGCAAGCGGTTCCTCCGGCAAAGGCTCCTGAGAAGGGCGCACTGGAGACGCACCAGACGAAAACGGAGGAACCCGCACCAGATTCTCCCATACCGACAACGGATGTAGATCCGAGCAAGATTCAGATCATCGAGACCAAGCAAGTTCCAAAGACCGGTGCGCAAGTTCCACCTTCCGACATGCCTGCAACCGGGTCCGATCAAGCCCAAGCCCCGGCACAGACTCAGAGGGACACTACAGGTGCGAACGTCCCGCAAACGAATGAACAAGTGCCACTCGCGTCCCCATTGCAGGGAGCACCTGCAACGGATGTGCCCCCGGAGGAGCCAAAACCGGCGGTTTTGCCCGTGGCCCAGCAGCGGCCATCGGTTCCGCTTACGGTGGCTGAGAACCAGCCATCGATCAGCGAAGGAAGAACCGGGGTCATCATTCCCGACAGCCTGAAAAATTCGCCGTCGCAAACCGCGCCCAATTCGTACCAAACGACGGTTCCGGAGGAGATTTCCCGGGGATTGATTACCTACCGGGTGGATCCGGAGTATCCGGTGCCGGCTCAGCAGCAGCACCTGGAAGGCCCGGTGGTTCTGCAGGTGTGGGTTGGTAAGGATGGCTCGGTGCAGGACTTGAAGCTGATGAAGGGCTACATGTTGCTGGGGCGATCGGCTGTGCAGGCGGTCCGGCAATGGCGATTCAAGCCGTATGGGCCGAATGGGAAGCCAGTGGACTTCCAGACCTCGGTGACCGTGAATTTCAAGCTCCCAGGATAGCTGTTGGTCCTCACGAGAAAGTCTCACGTGGTGAATAAGTTACAAACCGGCTCAAGCACGCAGGTAGGAAGCTGTCATTTTTGCGACCACAATGCGGCACTGTTGAGCTAAATCAGGGTGCCAAATCGTTACCAGCGATTGATTTGTGGCAGCCTGGCGATTGGAACGAACATCAATAGGGATATAATGCAAACATCTCTGTGGAAGTGACGGTCCCTTCCTTTCTGGATGATCAAAAAACGATGTCGATGAAAACCAAAGCGGCAATTCTCGTTACGTCTTTTGCAATTCTGTTGTTCATGGTCGTGGGTGGACTGGGAGGCGTGCGCGCCTCGTCCAACGACGGCGCTTACCGTCAACTGCAGGTGTATAGCGAAGTACTTTCGCGCGTGAACAGCGAGTACGTCGAGGAACCCAACATCCCGAAGGTCACCGATGGTGCACTGCACGGGCTGCTTGAAGCGCTAGACCCGAATTCGAGCTATCTGAGCCCAAAGGAATATCAGGATTACAAGGCGAAGAAGACGGACGCGAAGGCGGACATCGGTGCGGCGGTCTCGAAACGCTTCGGCTACGCCGCTGTGATCTCAGTGATCCCAGGCGGGCCGGCGGAAAAGGCGGGCATCGAAGGGTCCGACATTTTTGAAGCGATCGAAGGCCACAGCACGCGGGAGATGTCGCTGGCAGAGATTCGAGCGCTGTTGGCAGGACAGCCGGGATCGACAGTGACGGTGTCGGTCGTGCGTGCGCGACGGGCGGAGCCACAGAAGGTTGTTATCACCCGCGATACGGTGAGTGTTCCGCCGGTGACCGACAAGATGGTGGAAGATAGTGTTGGCTACATCAAGGTAGAGACTTTCACCAAAGGAAAGGCGCAAGAGATCGCCAGCCAGATTAAAGCTCTGCAGAAGAACGGCGCGAAGAAGCTGATTCTTGATCTGCGGAACAACGGCGAAGGTGACGAGTCGGAAGGCATCGCGACGGCGAACCTGTTTTTGAATCACGGCACCATTACGTATCTACAGGGCCAGAAGTATCCGCGGGAGGCATTCGCAGCCGATCCCTCGAAAGCGATCACGAATCTTCCGGTAGTTGTGCTGGTGAATCGCGGCACGGCCGGAGCGGCGGAGGTTGTTGCGGCGGCAATCCTGGAGAACGCGCGCGGGGATGTGGTGGGCGACAAGACCTTCGGCGATGGATCGGTGCAGAAAGTGATCGATCTGCCCGACGGTTCGGCGCTGATTCTATCGGTAGCGAAATATTACTCGCCCAGCGGCAAGGCCATTCAGGACACGGCGGTAACGCCGAACGTGCTGGTCGCTGACACAGACGATGACGCAGTAACGCCCGAGGAAGATCAGGACAACACGGCGCAGCCAGAGGAGAACAAGGCCAAGCCGCAGCAGGATGAGCAACTGCGCAAAGCGATTGAAGTGTTGAAGAATCGCGAAGCGAAGGTCAGTTAGGTTTACCGGTTCGATTGTCTCAAGGCCGCGTACCTTCGGGTACGCGGTTTTTGTTTTTGGGAAATTCTTCAGCGCGCCGACATGAACGTGAGCGTAAAGTCCGGAGCCAATTTGCCGATGTGTCATTTGGCTGCAATCTGCGGGAATCAACGTGCCGTGAGGCTCGATTCCGGCGGACAGCCTGGCTCGGGTCAAAGGCATATGGACAAAATACGCGCGCTTATCGTCGACGACTCTTCCGTAATGCGGAAGATTGTGGAACGTTCGATCCGGCAGGCGGGGATCGACCTGGTACAGGTAATGGAGGCCGGGAACGATGCGGAAGCTCTTGGAATCGTGAAGGATTGTGCAGTGGACTTGATTCTTTGCGATATCAACATGCCGGTGATGGATGGACTGGAGTTCGTGAAGCAACTGCAGGCGATGGAGGTTGCGAAATGCGCTCCTGTTGTGATGATTACGACGGAGGGAAGCGAATCGCACGTGGTGCAGGCGCTTTCATTCGGCGCCAAGGGTTACATCCGCAAGCCGTTTACACCCGACCAAGTGAAGGAACATGTGATTCCAGTTCTGGAGCGACACACTCATGAAACCAGCAACGGACGTTTCCATTGCCGGACAGGGCCACGAGACGTGGCTACCTTTGCTGCAACTGGCGGCCGAGGAAGTATTCGAGATCATGCTTGCGCGAAGCTGGAGCCTTTGACAGGCGCCCAGTCGGTGCCGGCATCCGAAATCACCGCGATGGTGGGATGGGCGGGTCAACTCTGCGGTGTGATGACACTGCGGTGCACCATCGACACGGCGAAAGTGATTGCCGCCAAGATGTTTGGGATAGCTCCGGATCAGGCCAATCAGCAGGTTTGGGACGCGATCGGAGAGATCGGTAACATGGTGGCGGGCAATTTCAAAAATAAGCTGACGGGCTTAAGCGACAAGTACCTGTTGTCCGTTCCCACCGTGATTACGGGAGGGGATTACACGGTGCATTCACTCGCGGATGCAGGAACGATGGAAATCGTTATGACCTTCGAGAACAGTCCCGTTCTGATTGCCCTCGAGGTACACAGCTAGCAAGGCGTCGAAGAGCACGCTGGACGATGACTTGGTGGCTGCGGTAGCATCGGCGGGATGAAGAGGACAACGTCTCGCCCGGCCGCGAAGAAAGGTCCAGCTGCCAAGAAAAGGCCCGCACCCAAAATTGAGACGGTCGAGCAATATATTGCGCGCGTGCCGAAAGCGGCACGGGGCACGTTCGACCAGCTTCGCCAGGCCGTACGCTCGTCGGTTCCAGCCGAAGCAAACGAGGTCATCAGCTATCGCATTCCGGCATTCAAAGACAAACGAGTGCTGGTATGGTTTGCGGCGTTTGCGAACCACTGCAGCTTGTTCCCGACAAACGCGATGATCGAACAGTTTCGGGACGAGCTGAAAGACTATTCGATGTCCAAAGGGACCATCCAGTTTCCGCTGGACAAGCCGTTGCCAACGGTGCTGATCAAGCGGCTTGTGCAGGCGAGAGTGGCGCAGGCGAAGGGGTAGTTCCCGTTCACCTGTCTTCAGTGGCTCCTATCCGCAAGGTACAAATATCTCAGCAGGCGACGTTCTCCGGTCAAACGATGCACGCAGGAGAGGAAGGCTTGAAGTCCTTCGAAATTGGAGGTTCCTTCCAACGCGATCAGTTCGTTCTTTCGAACCTCGCGAGCTTGCTGCCATTTCTGTGCGATCCGCGAGGCATTTTCAGTCGTGTCGGTCGCATGGATGCTCTGGAACCCGGCTAGCTGCAGCAGTCGTTCGTTTTCACCCGGTGGACTGTACACGTAATAGCCGATCGAACTGCGCGTGGCGATCTCCTCGTGCGAAATCATTCCGCCAACTACCAGCGCATCGCTGAAGAGCATTCGTCCGCCCGGCTTCAAGACACGAAACATCTCGCGTAGGACGTTTGGCCTTCCGGGGATGTGGCACAACACGTCGTTTGAGACGACGGCGTCAAAGCTCCGATCGTCGAAATGCAGGCTTTTCGAGGCATCACATAACTCGAAG
>Ga0126378_10003287_pt1 | contig 12215 bp, 14 predicted proteins | sample PanSoiMetPlot_23_FD_92587 | JGI IMG/M metagenome (GOLD analysis project Ga0126378, IMG submission 92587) | Tropical forest soil microbial communities from Panama - MetaG Plot_23 | ecosystem: Environmental > Terrestrial > Soil > Tropical forest > Bulk soil | place: Panama | collected 2016-02-17
CCCCGCCGCTCCTGCAACAGCCAGAGGTTGCCGTCGGGGTCCGTGAACTCGGCGAAGGAGTTGTAGTCCTGGCGCTCGGGGTGCGGGCCGGGCCGCCACGCGCCGGACTCCATGTGGCGGATCTCGCTGACCTCCACGCCCTGGCCGACGAGTTCGTCGCGGGCGGCCACGATATCCTTCACCATCAGGTGCAGGCCCTTGACCGAGCCGGGCGTCATCTCGGAGATCCCGGTCCCGATGGCGATCGAGCAGGCCGAGCCCGGCGGCGTCATCTGGACGACCCGGCCGACGCCGTCGACGCCGGTGTCCACCTCCAGGTGGAAGCCGGCCCGCTCCACGTAGAAGTCCCTGGCGCGATCTACGTCCGACACGGGGAGCACCATCAGCTCGAGCTTGAAGTCCATCACGTTCGCCTCCGTAGGTGGGTTGGTCCGTTCTGGGAAGTGATACGTCGGCGGCCGCCAGGACTCATAGGTGGTGCGGTGAGCCACCCGCGCCGTCGGGCTCGACGAGCGACGCCTGGAGCCGCCCCGGCGGTCGCCGGCGTGCGCGCGGTATGGGGGCCGGACCTGGCAGACGAGCGCGTGGCCGCTGACTCGCCGGCGGGCTGGCCTGGCACGCCGGTGTCAGCTAATGCGGACCTCGTCTGGACCGCGCGCGCCGCCGGTCCGCCAGCCGGATAGCGTTGCCATCGCCCCCGGCGCCCGCCGCGTTTACGCGACCGGGACGGCCGGTGGCCAGCCCCTCATCCCTGCCTGCCTAATGATGAGCAGTACTTCGGTGTGGCTGCCGCTTGCCTTGTTCGCACTCGTCGTCTGGGCGATCCAGCGGCTGCTGAGCAAGATGGCCCTGACCGACCTCGGAACGGCCAAGTTCTACCTCCTGTCGGCCGGCGTGTCGTTGGTGACGTACGCCCCCTTCCTCATCCGCCGTCCGCCTGTGCGTGCAGAGCTGCTGCCTGCCTTCGGCCTCGCCTGCTTGATGGCCGTGACATTCGGCGTGACGACAGAGGCGATTCGGCGCGGTCCCCTTGGAGCCGTCTCTCCGATCACGGCTTTGAGCCCGGCGTTGACTGCAGCGCTCGCGGTTGCAGTGCTCGGCGAGAGACTCGCCTGGCCGGCCTACATCGGAGTCGCGCTGGCCCCGACCGGAGTCGTGCTGCTGAGCCTCGGGGGGAGGCGCGGGAGGGCCGAGCGGGGATGGCAGTGGCTGGCCGTCCTGTCACTCATCCTCCAGGGGCTCGGAGCATTCGTCGCCAAGCTCGTCGTGACGCCAGCCGGGCCCTCGACTCTGCTGCTCATGAGCGCCAGCGTCCAGGTCGTGGTCGGTCTCTTCCTGGCGCCCCCCTGGCAGTGGCACGGCACCGAGTTGCTCAGGAGGCCGGCGATCTACACCATGGTCGCCTATGTCACGGCAGGAATCGCCACCATCGGTTACCTCTCCGCGCTGGCGATCGGACCAGCCGCGGTCGTTGTGCCGCTGGTCGCAACCAGTCCGGCGCTGGCCGGCGTTCTGGGGATCGCCTTCTTGAGAGAGTCGGCATCGAAGCGGCAGCTCGGCGGCATCGCCCTGGCGATCGCCGGGGCCGTGCTGCTCGCCGCGGTCGGATAACGCCCGCCGAGCAAGGTGCCCGTCAGACCTGCAGCCCACTGGGCCAATTCTGGACCAGGGTACCCAGCGGACATCGATTTGCCTCGAATGGATTGAACAGCTTTCATTGAGCCGGCAGCGCCGCGACCTCTCGCCGACTCGCGGGCAGCCGACGGGAGGCTGCGCCGCCGCTCGAGGACCACGGCCAGGGCGTTGTACACCAGGTCCGTCAGGCCCATCACGGTCTCCGGCGCGTCGTGTGCGATGGGACGTATGGCCTCTGAGGCGAGCACGAGGGCCCGCCCACGGACTGCAGCGGGCGCGAGCTGGACCTCGCGGACGTTCAAGCTCCTCCCTCGTTCGTCGCGCCCAGCATCTCTGCCAGGAGGGTCAGACACGGGAACGCGTCTGGCGAGGGCCGCCGGTCCCCCCAACACAGCGCCCTATCCGGCCTGCGAGTGCCGGCAGGATCGGGTGGGCCCGTGAGAAATGCGCCGTTCGGCCCTGACAATCGGGCCGCAGGAAGGCAATGCTGCTGACGAGATGTGGCGAGCCTCGAGCAGTTCGATCCCACCGGACCACGCCGCGGAGGAGCACAGAACGTGTGCGGCGACCAGACTGGGCTTCCCGCCCCAGCGATCTGGTTCGACGCCGCAAGGCTTGAGTCATAGTCTGTGTCGAGGCAAGTGCCACACCATCTGGGAGGAACTCCATGAAGCTCTACGACAACTACCTGCGATGGGCGTACCGCGGAACCCGCCGCCACTGGTCTGTGCGACTGCAGAACCGCGGTGCGGCCATTGCCTTTGCGGCTGGGATCCTGCCAAAGCGTGCCGCGGCGCTGGAGATACGTGGGCGGAGCAGTGGCCGCGTCATCTCGATTCCGGTCGTGATAACCGACTTCGAGGGCGAGCGCTACCTCGTATCGATGCTCGGACAGAACACGAGCTGGGTCCGGAACCTGGCGGCCGCAGGCGGCTGGGCTGTGCTCAGGCATGGACGTCGCGAGACCGTGCGCCTCGAAGAGGTTGATGCGGAGAGAAGAGCAAGGATCCTGCGGCGGTATCTCCAGATCGCGCCCGGGGCGCGACCTCACATTCCCGTCGATCGGCGGGCGCCACTGGCGGAGTTCGAGCAGATCGCCCCGGACTACCCTGTCTTCCTCGTCCGCGCCAACGCGGGTTGATATCGGCTCAGTGACCGGCCGCGTCGTGCCCCTGCGACCGAGACTGCCCGGCCCGAGAGCACCGGGCCGGGGGTCTGGCCAGGCCTCAGCGTGTCACGAGGACAGGCATGCCCGTCAGCTGGAGCACCTTGTGGGCGACGCTGCCGAGGAGCAGGCCCTCAAGGTCGGTCAGCCCGCGTGAGCCCATCACGATCAGACCGGCGCCGTGCTCGGCCGCCGCGTCCACAATGACTCGGGCCGTTCTGCCTGCCAGGGTTCGTTGCACCTCGGCGCGGACTGTGACACCCGCTTCTCTGATCTCGCCACACACGCGGTCGACGAGCGCCTGCACCTCCTCGTCCGACTCACGCTCCCACGGCATGCCACGCGCGGCGACGTGCTCGCGGGCATGAAAGACGATCACCTCACCACCCCACCGCTTCGCGATCTCGATCGCGATCGGCACCGCCCTGCCGGAGTGATCCGAGCCATCCACGGCGAGCAGGACCTTCTGGAACATCGGTGGCACCTCCTCCTGGTTCAGTCTGATTCCATTCGCACAGAAGGTCGGGCACCGAGCACCGTCGAGCCAGGGCCGACCGGCCTGCAGCCGGTGGGCTTGTTGGCCCGCCGCCGGCCGAAACCGGTGGCCGGACGCGGTGTGATGACGCGCCCGGTACACCTGCCGGACAAGATGTTCCTGGGGGTCAGGATGCCTGCGCCTCGCCGACCAGGCGCACGATCCCGCCGTACGTGCTCTCCTCGGCGGTCATCACCGCCCTCAGGTCGAACGCGCCTCCGGCGTTGACGGCACCGCTGCGGACGAGTGGGCCCGCCTCCCGCTCGACCGGCCGCGACTCGCCCGTCAGCGCCGACTCGTCGAGCACCGCGGGGGCGGTGGTGACGCCGTCCACAGCCACCACCTCGCCTGGGCCGACCAGCAGCAGGTGTCCTCGCCGGACGGCTTCGACCGGCACCCATTCCAGCCGCCCCGCGCGGTGCCGGTGCACCGTGCGGGGGGCGCGGGCCAGCAACGCCGACAGCTCCTGGCGCGCGCGGGCGTCGGCATTGGCCTCCAGCGCCAGCCCGCCGGACAGCATCAGAGCTACCACCGCCCCGGCCAGCTCCTGGCCCATGACGAGGGCGGCCGTCATGGCCAGCAGGGCGATCACGTCGACGCCGGGCTCGCGGCGCAGGACGTCCCGGGCGACGTTCACGACGAGGGGGAGGAGCGCGAGCAACGTGACGAGCGCCCAGGCCAGGCTGGCGAGCGCGCGGTCGCCGGCGACCCTGGCGCCTGCGCCGATGCCCACGGCGGTAACCACCACGACGACCCGGCGGTCGCCGGCCGTCACCCGGTAGACCCGGCGCCCGATCTGGACGAGGCGTCCTGCCGGGACCAACGGTCAGTCACCCATGGCGACGGTGTCCCCTGCGCCCCGGCCAGGTGGGGTCTCCGAAGGGACCGGCCTGCTCACTCAGCGCTCTCGCCGCTGGAGACGCGCCGCACGTCCAGGACGCCGGGCACAGACCGGGCCAGGATCTCTGCCAGCCGCAGGGTCTGCCGGTCGCCGCCTCCCTCAAGCTCGACGACCCCGTCCCTGACCCGCACCCGCAGGCTGGTCAGCCGCATCCCCTCCTCGGCCAGCGCCCTGGTGACCTCGGCCTCGACGTCCCCATCGGTGCGGGCGAGAACCCTGAGCAGGTCGTGCCGGCTCACGATCCCGACCACGCGGTCGCCTCGAGTCACCGGGAACCGCTTGACGCCGGCCTCCAGCATCCGCTGGGCGATGACGCCCACGTCGGCGTCCTCGTCGACCGTGTACACATCGGTCATCATGACCTCATCGACCCGGCGCGGCACCGGGTCGCTCCGGGGAGTCAGCGGCGTCGCCTGCGACCGCGGGTCCGGCCCGGTCTCCAGGGGCAGGAGGTCGGCCTCCGACACGAGCCCGACCAGGCGGCCGTCCGCCTCCACCACGGGCAGGGCGCTGATGCGGTGCCGGACCAGGAGTGCGGCCGCGTCCTTGCATCGCGTCGCGGGGGTCACCGTGATCGCGGGCGCCGTCATCACGTCCTTTGCTCTCATATCGCGAGCGTAGGCGGCGTCAGCCGCCGGAACAGCGGCCGAAGGTCCTCCCGACGGCGGGCCCGGACCCTTTTGCGAGGACACTGCCCGGACGAGGGCCACATGTGACGTTGAACCGCCCCGCCGCGAGCCACCTGCAGGCCTTCCTGGAGTGCGTCGTGGCGACAGCGTGTCCGGCCGGACCTCGACCGGGTCGGCTCGTGGCGCTGGATTTGGCCCGCACGCTGGTGCGACCATCGGGAACGACATGACCGCCGGAACGCGCAGCCCTCTTCTCAAGGCCCACCAGTTCTTCCTGCGCGGACCCGCCTCGGCCGACGGCTGGAGCCAGCTCGTCTCCAAGGACCGCCGCTGGGAGTCCTTCTACCGGGACCGCTGGCAGCACGACAAGGTCGTCCGGTCCACCCACGGCGTGAACTGCACCGGCTCCTGCTCGTGGAACGTCTAAGTCAAGGACGGCCTGATCACATGGGAGTCGCAGGCGGTCGACCAGCGCCACGTGGAGGCGCACTTCGTGTGCTGCGGTCCCGGGTGGGCCTTCGCACCGGCCCATTGGACGGGGGCGTAGGGTTGGCGATGTGGGCCTGCGCGATGTATGACGTGTCGTGGGATCGGCGGTTCCTCATATCGCGAACCTCCCAGTGCCCCATGGCGAGGCTCCTACCGCCACCGCCACGCAGGGGGCGCAGCCGCCGCCGCGGAGCACGGACAGCACGCCGCCGTAGAGGCCGTTCTCCAACGTCATGACCGTCGCCCGCAGCCCGTCTCCCCAGGTCCGGTACGCCTGGACCCCGGCCGCGTTAACCGTCCAGCTACCCGGCATCGGCTGAGTGGTGTTGAGCGGGTTGTAGCGGGCGCCGTTCGCCCAGTGCCCGCCCTCCGCCCGCTCCCAGGCGACGACCGCACGAACGTTCTCGGGCGTCGCCTGATCGCCGAGCTGGGAGAGCAGCGCCCGCGCCCAACCCTCGGGTGTGCATGGCCCACACGCCGGCGGCGCCGGAGGTAGCCGCGCGGGAGCCGCGTGGGCCGGGACGGACGCCGTCGGCGCTGCGCGCTGGCCGGCCACACTCTCGCTCTGCAGGAGGACGAGGACGGTCGCCGTCGCCATCGCGATGCCCGCACCCACCAGCGGCCGCATGAAGACGTTCGCTGCACCAGCACCCCAAGCCGCTGCCCAGCGCTGGGCGGCACCCCGCTGTCGAGCGGCGCGATCACGCGGCGGGCGCGACAACTGCTCGGCCCGGTGTCCGCCCATGCGCTTCAAAGCCGACCCTTCGGCTCGTCGGCGACGACAGGGCGGTCGACTACGCGGTACGGAAGTCCTGGCTGCGGCAGTTTGGTCATGCCTCATCGGGTGTTCGAGATCCCAGGCCGAGCAGCGACGGATGCTTCGTAGGAACGCGACGCTGTTGCTCATCACGATGCGGAGATCGGACGACGCCCTCGCCGGTCGGCACTAGGTCGTGCTACTCCCGTACTGTAAACGATCTGCGACGAGCTGGCCGCGCGACCAGGCGGTGGCCGAGAGCTGCGTCCGGCAGACATGCGTGCGCGCGTTCAAGGCCTGGCCGGACGGGAGCCAGATGCCCCCAGGGCCAGATGGCGATCCGCCCAGCGAACCAGCGCGGTCCCGTTCTTCACCTGTCGGGCTGTCCGATCCACCTCGAACGCCGTGTGCTGTCCGTCCGTGGAAACCATTGTACGATCCCGTAGACCATCAGAGTTCGCCGCCGCCGGAGCGTTCCAGGCCAGGTGAGGCTATCATGACAATGTCACTGGTTCTCCTCCACCAGCGCCGGTGCCGGCGCTCCGGCGACGATCTGGAGGCGGTCTGGAGGGCTGTCCGATGGATCTGCGTTTCACATTCAGCGCCATTGCCGGCGGCGTCCTGGCGTTCGCGGCGACAGTCATGGCTTTCGCCGCGGTCACGCTTGGCGCCCTGATGATCCAGATCAACGCCTTGGTGGCAGTGCAGCTTGCAGCCACGCTTCTAGGTCGGCCGCTTCAATTCACCGTCAAGGTCGATACAGTGCAGTTCTGGGCCGCCGGCAAACCGTTCTGGGTCCAGGTCGGCAGCGGTGCCGTGCTGCTCGCGCTCGCCCTCGGGCTGTTCTCGGCAGGAGTAATGGCGGGAAGGCCTGGCCGGTTCGGCACCAAGGGGGCAGCCAGAGAGGTCCAGCGGCAGGCATCGAAACAGCCGTCGGGTCGGCCATCGACACGACCGGCAGCACGGCCGTCGGCGCAGCCGGTCCCACCGGCAAGCCTGCACACGGCTGGCGACAACCGGCCAAGACGGGAATGAGCAGGGGCGGGCGTGAGGAACGGAACTTTGCTAAGTCGGGGGCCGCATCTTGACTGGCCGAAACCATCGTCCTGTGATCTCGTTGGCCCGGATCCCAATCCAGTGCTCACGGGATCCTGGCGCGAGCGGCTGGACTGGCCAGAAATGCATACGCCCCGTCGGCATACCGCGTGGCTGAGTGATGTCGTGGGCGATTCCTCTCACCAACACGCTCCATCCAAGACCAATGTCGTGTTCCCAGCCGTCGATCTCGAAGCACACGTGCGCGCCCGGCGCGAGGTCCAGCTTGCTTCCCTTGCCGGTTCGAAAGACCACGACGCCTTCGTCGAAGAAATAGTTGACAGGAAAGATCAGCGGCTTTACCTCCCGATCGACCAGCGCGATCCGCCCGATGTCGTTAGATCGCAGGCGTTTGACGCACTCACCATCCGGCATGGACTCAAATTGGCCGGGGGCGGGGCTCAGGTAAGGCACCAGGGGGTTTTCAGTCATCACCAGGCTCCAGCGGGCAAGCCAGTGGAGTCGTCCCAAGCGCAACGCGGCGTCGTCATGAGTTTAGCGTCTAACCAGAAACGCCGCGCCAGTAGGGTCCAAGGGCCCGCGCCGAACGGGTCTACTGGGGGAATTCGGGTCCGACGCCCCGGAAGCTGCAGCCGCAGGACATGCTGCTCGAGGCGGGCCTGCCTCTGGCGTCCCAGCTATCACCGCCTGCACGTCCTCGTGGAGGTGGATCGCCGGCACGCTGACGATGCTCTTCTTCTGGGGCGGGCTCGCGGTGCTGGTCGTCTGGGCCGTGAGCGCGTTCACGCGACGGCCGGGAGGGGACGAGTCCGCAGAAGAATTCTGAAGCGCCGCCTGGCGGCGGGCCAGATCTCGCTGGAGGACTACGAGAGGATGCGCAGCGCGCTGCGGAGCTGAAGGTCAGTGAGACCACGCGGCGCGCGTCCCGCAGGTCGCCCGGCGGCCCCAGCGACTGGGGTCCTTCGGCCCTGGCCGGCATGCGCCCGAGGGAGAACAGTGACCGTGGAGGAATCGAGATGCTGAACCAGCTCACGGCGGATCGTGCGACGGCGGCGCCGATGTGGATGGTGCGGGTGCGGGCCGTGGTCGGGGGCGCAGGCGGCCGGGCAGCCAGGTACGACACGCTGGAGCCCATGATCGAGCTCATGCAGCGGACTGCGGGCGTGCGCTCGGCCACGGTCATCGCAGTGCAGGCGGGGGCCACGGTGGGCGTGTGCCTGTCGGCGCCCGACGCCGCCACGGCCGCCGCACGGGCGCGGGCGCTCGTCACCTCGGGCGCACGCTACGCCGGCCTCGGCGAGGTCACGATCGACCGGGTGCAGGTCGCACCGGCGACCACTTCCGACCGGTGGGAGGCGTGAGGTCGGCCCGACGCACGCGCCGAGCGCGCCTAGCTCGACGTGCCCACGGGCCTGGCGGCCGCGGCCTCGTCCGCTCGGCCTCGGCGATGGCCTCGACCACGGTCCCCGCCTCGGGGTAGCCGACCTCGGACGCCGTCCCGACGCAGCCGTTCGCGCCTTCCTGACCGGCCACGGCCCGCGGGCCTCGGGCGGCTGAACGCGGTCCGCCCGGGCATTCTCCCGCGAGGCGGCGTGACTCCTCACACCTTGCGCGGCATCGTGCCCGCCAGGGTGCAGACGAGACGCATCGCCTTGTGGGCGGTGTCGGCGGTGGGATCGAACATGGAGGGGCAGCCCCCATCGATCACGGTGATGCCCCGCTGCCGGCCGTACTCCGCCGCTGGCCTGGAGACACTGCCGCCGCCCATCGACCGATGCATCCAGACGCGCTCGATGCCCAGGTCGGCGCATTCGCGCACGGTCGTCTCGGCGAGCTCGGGCCTGGTCCCGATCACGACCGCCTCGACCCCGCCCGGAATCGATCTCAGGTCGTGATAGCAGAGGTCGCCCTCGACCTCGTCGGCGTTCGGGTTGACCGCGAAGACCTGGTAGCCGCGCTGCCGCAGGCGTCGGTACACGACGTTGCTCCCGTGACCCTCTGGCGTCCTGGAGACTCCCGTGACTGCCACGCGCCTGTTGGCCAGGAACTCAGCCGCGGCCTCCTTGATGCTCGACATGGCTCAGCCCTCCTTGTAGCGCTCAACACAGCAGGCGCTCGCCGCCTGCGCCTCACACGCTCAGGCATGAAGAGGACGGGGACCAGGGTCCCCGGGCTCACGATCCGCGGGCCATTCGCCCGAGGGATGTCGACACGCCAGTCGCCGTCCCGACGGTCAGCAGGTAGGCGTCCCCCAGCGTGGGCTCGACGGCCCGGGCACCGGTCGCCGGCGCAGTCCGGCTCACAATGCGGACCGTCACCCTCTGGCCGTCCAACATCATGCCGCTGACCGTGGCGGTAGCCTGCAGGCGCGAGGCGGTCGCGGCAGCGCAGTCTCCACCTACTCCGCGACGAGCGGCTGGCCAGGCTCTCGGCGCAGGAGGAGCGCAACCTGACGCTCGTCGCCGAGGGTCACACCAACCGCGAGATCGGCGTGCGGCTGAAGCTGGCGGAGAGACGGTCAAGAACTACGTCTCGACCATCCTCTCGAAGGTGGAGGTGGGACGCCGCGCCGAGGCCACCGCCTACCTGGCACGCCATACCGGCACGCCCGGCTCGGAGGTCTGATCCCGACCTTCCGTCGGACTCACGACCGATGACGTGGAAGATGTGCACTTCGGGTTGAGCGCCGGGTCCTCCGCGGTGAGGTCCTTCGTTCCCGAAGTCAGCGACTCCCACGCCCGCTCCATCCCCGAGACCAGGACGTCGACGTCCGGGCAGGCAGCCGCGTCGGCACCGACGACCACGTCCAGCCGGCCGTGATACGACAGCGCGGCGAACATCACCGTCATGTTTCCGGCGGCGGCGATCACCGGCAGCACCGCCTCGATCCTCGCCCCGAGGAGGTAGAGCACATCGCCGGGTCCCGGGATGTTGGTCACGAAGGTGCTGACCAGCCGCTGCCGCCGGATCAGCGGCAGCGCCAGGCCCAGCGCGGCAAGTCCAGCCATCATGTCCTGCACGTAGGCAGGGTGCTGCGCAGCCTTGGCGGCGCGCGTCGCGGCGGCGATCCTCTCCAGCCGGCGGACCGTGTCCGGCTCGTACACGGGCAGCGGCACGGCGATGGCGCCGACCGCGTTGCCGAGCTCACGCGCAGCCCCGGCGCCGCGCAGCGCGGCCGGCATCGAGACCATCAGCTCCATGCCTGAGGTCAGCTCGCTGCGCGCCAGCAAGAGCGTGCGGAGGCCGCCGGCCACGACCGTGAGGAGCACGTCGTTCACCGTCGCCCCCGGGGCGTGCGCCGCCTTGCGCGCCTGCTCCAGGTCCAGGTGCACGGCGCGCAGGTGCCGTGACCGACCCGGGAGCGCGTTGAGCGAGGTGCGTGGAGCTCTCGTGAAGGTCCGGAGTGTGCGAGCCGTGTCGCCGAGAGCGGAGGCCAGCATCCGGGCCGACCGGACAGCGTGACCGAGGGTCGACGCAGCCGCCGTGGCCCGGCAGCGAGCGCTGTCGGCGAGCAGCGCCAGGGTCGACGGCGCTGGCGCGGGACTCCACGTCGCTGGCGGCGGGTCGGCCGCGTCTGGCTCGAGATCCAGCAGCGATGCGGCCAGCGCGATCGCCGCCAGGCCGTCCATGACCGCGTGGTGGATCTTGAAGAGCGCGCCCAGCCGGCCGCCCGCGAGCCCGGTCAGAACCCACAGCTCCCACAGCGGACGGGAGCGGTCCAGCAGCGGCTGGAGCAGGAGCTCAGTCGTCCGGAGCAGGCTGGCCTCGTCGCCAGGCGGGTCGATCCGCACCGCGTGGACGTGGCGGTCGATCGAGAAGGCCGGGTCATCCACCCAGAGCGGCGGGCCGCAGAACGGCGGTGGCCGCCGAACGACGCGCCGCAGCTCGGGAACCCGAGACAGCCGCCGCTCCAGGCGACCCCGGATGGTGACGAGGTCGAGCTCGCCATCCTCCCGGAGCAGGGGCCCGGCCTCGATGACGCACAGGCCGGCGATGTGCGCCGCCGTCTCCAGCCTCTCGATCCGCAGGTTGCTCCGGTCGGCGAGGGACAGGCGCGCGTATCGGCTCACCGGCTCCAGACCTCCGGCGGCATCGCGTCGATCACTGGTCTGCGGCCGTGACCGCCCGGGCCTTGGCCTCGTCGCCACGCGCGCGGATCGACTGGCGCTGGTGGCTCTCCGCGCCCTCTTCCTTGACGATCAGGTCGGCCTGAGACACGATGCCGACGATCCGCCGGCGGGAACCAACGCCCTCGACGATTGGAAGGGCACCGATGTCGTGGTCCATGCAGCCGCCGCGCCAGCTCCTTGTAGCCGGTCTCAACCTGCGCCGTCACCAGTTCCGCAACCGGCGTCATCACCTGCTCGACCGTCCAGCTCATGCTCACATCTCCTCCACCCCACGGTCTCACCGGACGGCGAGCGCGGGAAGGGCCGACGAGCCCTGGGCGCCCGGGTCACTCGCCGCAGGCGCCAGGGCCCGGGCCCGGGGCCCGAAGCTCCCGGGGTGGAACCTGCGGCCACCGTGGCCGCGCGACGTTCGATGGGGACCGTTCGGCCCGCTGCGGCCGGGCGCGCTCCCCGGCCATCTCGGCGTGGCGGCCGCGCTGATGCGCCGGCGGCGGGGCACGGGACGCTGGGCCTCGACCGTGGCCGGTCGACGTGAGCGTCAGCGGCGGCGTGGTCCGCCTGCGGGGCCAGTCAGACATACTGGGAGCCCGAGTCAGTCAGCCTGAGCCTCGGTGTGAGCATCTTCAGCTGTGCCGGCGGCGTGGTCCTCGGCGTGGTCGCCGACGAATGCTCGGTGCCGCGACCACGCGAGCTGGTGACGGAGTTCGAGCGCGCGTTCGCGGAGCCGGAGAGCGACCTCTGAGGACATGGGGAGCGGTGAGATGAAGCAGCGGCTGGTCCACCTCCTGCAGAGAAGGCTGATCAATCCCGCGGTCAGGCGGCGGGCAGGGACCACGGGCAGCCGATACGCCTTGCTGGAGACCATCGGACGGCGGTCGGGCCGGCCGCAGCAGACGCCCGTCGGCAACGGGCTGGACG
>Ga0126378_10003288_pt1 | contig 12207 bp, 10 predicted proteins | sample PanSoiMetPlot_23_FD_92587 | JGI IMG/M metagenome (GOLD analysis project Ga0126378, IMG submission 92587) | Tropical forest soil microbial communities from Panama - MetaG Plot_23 | ecosystem: Environmental > Terrestrial > Soil > Tropical forest > Bulk soil | place: Panama | collected 2016-02-17
ATTGGGTCGAGGACGCGAGCCTGCTCACCGGAGCCGCGGGCATCGCGCTGGCGCTGCTCGCCGCAACCACGCTCATCGAGCCCGCGTGGGATCGCCTGTTGCTGCTTTCGCTGCGCTGAAAACTGATTCCGGAATAACGAGGATGAGCGAGTTGACCAAACTCCGCTTGACACCGCGCAGCGGATCCGCATTCTTCTGGAGGCGCGGTTAGAGAAGATTCGACAGCGGGGGAGATGCCACGGAGGAAGTTATGAACAAGAGAGACTCGCGAAAGCTCTCGCTCAGCAAGGAGACCGTTCGAAGATTAGGGCAGCAGGACCTGCGCAGGATTGCGGGTGGCACGGCCGACCCGTGCACATCGGGCGATCCCAGATGCACCTGTCCTTCATTCATTGACACCTACGATTGCACGGTCGATTGCCAACCCTGTACCTCCGGCGATCCGAGGTGCACCTGCCCGTCGTTCATTTAGACGAGGCGTTTTTTACATCAGCCGCGCGCAGATGCTGCTGTGCAGGCTGGCGCCCTGCTCGGTCAGTGCAATACGGCCTGCGCGGCGCCGCGCGAAACCAGCGGCGATCAATCGCCGCATTTCCTCTTCGCGCCGAACAATGGGCTGATCGAATTCGCGGCACACCGCATCGAGATCTATCCCACTGGAAAGCCGTAGGCCCATCGCCAACCGCTCCTCGAAGAGCTCGCGGCTTTTGAGCGACTCGCGCCACGCCTCGGGCAGCTTTCCGTCCCGGACGTCCCGCAGGTATCGCTCGGGGCTGCGATGATTGCCGTAGCGGAATGCCGACGGCGAACGCGCATGCCCGGCCGCACCTGCGCCCAGACCCAGATACTCTCCTCCGGTCCAGTACAATGAGTTGTGACGCGAGTGGAAACCGGGCCGTGCGTAGTTGGAGATCTCGTATTGAACCAGCCCGCCGGCCGCGTAGGTCTCCTGAATGACCCGAGCCATTTCGATGACGACTTCATCCGGCGGAAGCGAAATCTCGCCGCGCTCGAGCTGCCTGCCCAGCGGCACTTCCTCCGCCAGCGTCTCCCGCTCCAGCGTGAGCGCGTAAGCGGAGAGGTGCTCGGGTTTCATCGCCACCGCTCGGCGCGCATCGGACCGCACCTGATGGAGCGTTTGACCGTGAGCTCCGTAGATGAAGTCCATCGACACGTTTTCAAATCCCGCCGCCCGGGCCCGCTCGAACGCGCTCGAGGCGGCATCGCCGTCGTGCTCCCGTCCGAGCGCGCGCAAGGTCGATGCCTGGAACGACTGAACGCCAATCGAGAGCCGGTTGACGCCGGCTTGACGAAATCCCAGGAAGCGAGATGCGTCCGCCGCGCCGGGGTTCGCCTCGAGCGTGATCTCCGCCGCCGGGTCGCAGTCGAACCGCTCGCGAAGCGCTTCGAGCACGAGCTCGATGCAAGATGGCTCCCAAAGCGAAGGTGTTCCACCCCCGAAAAAAATGGACTCGACCTTCCGTCGCCAAACCGGCCGCACCGGCGACGTGCGCAGGTCCATCTCGGCGATCACCGCGCGGGCGTAGCTTTGCTGCGGGACTTCCTTGGCGACGATGGATGCGAAGTCGCAGTACGGGCACTTGCTTAAGCAGTAGGGAAAGTGAACGTAGACGCCGAAGCGCGCCGCGCTGATTCCGGTGATCTCGTCGATAAAACCTGCGGACGCGATCATCTACTTTTTGCCCTTGAGCTGGGCCTCCAAACGAGCCACCTTGGCCTTGAGCGAGGCGGCAGCTTCCATTGCATTCTCCGCCGCTACCAGCTTCTTCTTGATCGATGCGAGGTCCGATTTCAACTGATCGCGCTCGGCGATCAGCTCCGCCGGCGCGGAGGCGGAGCCGGAGGCTTTGCCGGGCGGGAGCGGCGTCTTGACGTGGGCAATTGCCGCTTCCAGCGCGTCGATCCGAGCCTCGAGCTCCTTCTTGTTGCTCTCCGCTGAGGCCGCGCGCTTTTCCAATGTGTCGCGCTCTCGCCGTTCCTTTTGCAAAAGGCCCTGCAGCTCCGAACAACGCTGCTGGCTACTCGCCAGCTCGTCGCGAGCTTTTCGATTGCCGGCTTGGTCGCTTCGGGCGCTTCCCAACTGCGACTCGAGCGATGCGATTTGGCGCGCCAGCGCCTCCGCCTTCCCCTCGGCGTCCACCAGTCGCCCCTCCAGCTCGGAGCGCTTCTCCTCCTCGCCCATCAGCGCTGTTTGCAGCTCGGTGATTTTCCGCTGCGTGCTCGAGGTGAGCTCGTCCTTGAGCTTTTTCAGGTGCTGATCGGCTTGGGCCTTGGCATGGGCTTTTTCACTCTGCAAACGAGCGGCCCAGGCCTTGGCCTGCTCGAGCTGTTCCAGCGCCGCTTGGGCGCGCGCTTGCGATTCCTGCGTCGACTGCCGGGCATGCTCCTGGGCTTCGAGCGCTTCGCGGCGCGACCGCTCCTGTGCATCCTGGATCGAACGCCGAGCCTGCTCCTGGACTTCGTGCACGGAACGGCGGGCGTGTTCCTGCGCCTGTGCTGCCGCGGAAGTTATCTCGTCCTCCAACTCTCGAATTCGCGCATTCAGCGCTTCGATGTCGCTGCGGCTTGCCTCGCGCTCAGCGATCGCCGCGTCGCGCTCGGCGACAACCGTCCTCAGCTCCTCCGACGTTCGCTCCAACTCGCTGGAGATGCGTTCATTTTCCGAGCTGACCTCTTGGTACTGCTCGTTGACGGCTTCGAGATCCCCTACCGCTTCCAACTTGCGCGCCGTCAGCTCACTCACTTGCTCCTCGGCCCTCTTGAGGGCCTCTTTCAGCTCGACCAGCTCATCGGCCAGCTCGGCGCGATCTTGGCGTTCCTTTTCCACAGCTTCGGTGAGCTGGGGAACCTGCACCTCCACTTCAGCCAAAGCCTTGGACAAGAGCTTGCGCTCTTCCACCACCGCCTGGAAGTCCGCTTCCAGACCCGATGCCTTCGCTTCCGCCTCGCCGGCTCGCGCCTCACTTTGCTGGGCCGTCGACTTCGCCCACTCAAACTGCTGCGACAACTCTTCGAGGCGGGCGGGGAAATCCTTCAGCCTGTCCACCTCCGCATAGGCCGCCTCCAGCTGTGCCTTGATGACCTGCGCCGCCTCGCGAACCTGATCCGCCTCCTGCTCTCGTTCGGCGTAAAGCGCCCTCGCGCGCGCCAGCGTCTCCTGCTTCTGCTTGAGCACCAGGCGGAAGTACTCCAGCTTCTCCTCGGGCAAACCGCGGGGAAGGCGCGGCTCCGGCGGCTCTTGGAAGGGATCTCCCGCCGGGCGAGGGAAGGGTGGTGGCAACGGCGGCGCTAAACCGACGGCGCCCGACATCGCCGGAGGCTGACCGCGGGGCGCTGTCGATCGCCGGGGCGGAAGCGGCGGCGGCGCGGGCGGGCCGCTCGGCTGCGACTTGGGCACCGGAGGTGGGCCTGCCGCAGCCGCGGACTTGATTTCTCCTGAGCCTTCGCCGGAAAGAAGGGGTTCGTCATCTTCGACGAGGATCTCGCGCAAATCGAGGACCGGATCGCCGTCGTTTGGGCCACCCTTCTTCATGCGATAATAGGAAACACTATCGCTTTGCGGGCGAGTTCCAAAGGCGCGGCGCCCAGGCATCCCTTGCGGCGCCGTGCCTCCAGTGTCAGTTTGGCGAGACGATGGGCAAGCGCTTTGAGCTCGACAATGGGCTGAGGGTGGTTTTCGAGGAGCAGCATGCCGCCAAGGTCGCCGCTTTCCAGATTTGGGTGAACGCTGGAAGCGCGGATGAGCAGCCGGACGAGGCTGGCCTGGCGCACCTGCATGAGCACATGCTCTTCAAGGGAACGGGGCGGCGCCGGCCGGGCGAGATCGCCCGGGAAATCGAGGAGCGGGGCGGCGAGATCAACGCTTGGACCTCCTTCGACCAGACCGTGTACCACGTGGTGCTCGCCAGTCAGTTCGCCCAGGTGGGCCTGGACGTTCTGGGCGACGCAATCCGCAACTCCGCGTTCGACGCGGAGGAGCTGTCGAAGGAAATCGAAGTCGTCTGCGAAGAGATTCGGCGGGCAAACGATCTTCCCGCCCGGCGAGCCTCGCGCGACTTGTTCGCGACTGCCTACCGCGTGCATCCGTACCGACGCCCGGTGATCGGCACCGAGGACAGCGTTCGCAGCTTCACCCGCGAGCGCGTGCTCGGCTTCTACGGCCGAAACTACGCTCCGCCGAACATGGTGCTGGCGGCTGCCGGCGACTTCAGCGAAGCGGACTTGAAACGATGGGCGGACGAGCTTTGCGGTGGCGATTGGGGGCGCACCTACCGCGGTTCCCAGCCACGCCCGCCGGAGCCGCCCCGAGAAGAGCAGCGGCTCTTGGTGCGAGAGGACGAGGCCAAGGAAGCCTATCTGAATCTTGCCTTCGGGATTCCATCGGTCGAGCACGAAGACGCTCCGGCGCTCGATCTGCTCGCCGTGCTCCTAGGCCAGGGCGAAGCATCGCGCCTGGTGATGGAGGTGAAGCGCAAGCGGTCGTTGGTCAACGACATCCGAGCATTCGCCTACACGCCTCGCGATCCGGGGCTGATGGTCGCGGCGATGACGCTGCCCCCGCAGAAGATTGCGGAAGCGTTGGCCACGACGGCGGCGTTGATCCTCCAGCTGCGCACATCGCTCATCTCCGAGAGCGAGCTTGCCACCGTCAAGGCGCTGATCGAGGCGGAGACGGTTTACCAGCGGGAGACGGTGCAGGGACTGGCTCGTAAATTGGGATTCTACGAAGCGTCGGCCGGCGGCATCGAGAAAGAAGCCCGGTACTATCAAAGGATCGGCGAGCTCACGCCAGAGCAGGTGCGCGAGGTCAGCGAGAGATATTTTCGGCCGGAGAGCGCGATTCTCACCTGCCTCGTTCCTCCCGGATCTGTTTTCGACGCCGGGATTGCTGCGGAGATCCTCGACCGAGCAGCCCGCGAAACCCCCAGCGCACCCGCCGGACGCCGCGTTCCGAAGCACGAATCACCCCCGGTGGTGACGACGCCGATCGCCGCGCGGGGCGACCAAGCAGCGGTGATTGTCGAGCGCCTGCCCTCGGGTGCGACGATCGTCGTTCGCGAAGAGGCCGCCGCTCCGCTGTTTGCCATTCGCGCCGCTTTCGAAGGCGGGCTTCGCTACGAGACCGAGGAGACCAATGGCCTCACCGCGCTCTTGGCCCGGATGATGACTCGGGGAACCCGGAGCCACGACGCGGAGGAGATCTCCCATCTGGTGGACAGCCTCTCCGGCTCTCTCGGTGCTCAAGCCGGTCGGAATTCCCTGAGCCTTCGAGGCGAATTTCTCTCGCGCCACTTCGAGCGGGCATTCGGCCTCTTCGCGGACTGCCTTCTCAATCCGACTTTCCCCGAGGTCGAGTTCGATCGCGAGCGGAAGCTGCTCCTGCAGGACATCCTCGCACGGGAGGACAACCCGGCCGGCCTGGCGCACGACTTATTCGCCCGCACCTTCTACCAGCGGCATCCCTACCGCTTGCCGACCTTCGGCCAAACCAAATCCGTCGAGCACCTCACCCCTGCAGCGCTCGCCGAGCATCACCAGAGTTACCACAACCCCGCACGGATGACCCTGTGCGTGGTAGGCGACGTCAAGGCGGGCCGCGTCCTGGCTCTGGCGCGCGACGTCTTCGGCAAGCCGGGGAGAAGCGCGGCGCGGCCGCCGGAAGTTCCGATCGAGCCGCCGCCCGAGCGGCAGAGGTGGGCCAGGCACCCGCTGAGCCGGGCGCAATCCCACCTCATCCTTGGATTTCCCGGAGCGCGCGTGACGGACTCGTGGAGGCACGCGCTCGATGTCCTCTCCACTGTGCTGTCCGGCCAAGGCGGAAGACTCTTCATCGAGCTGCGCGATAAGCGATCGATGGCCTACAGCGTCAGCAGCTTCTCTGTCGAAGGGGTGGATCCCGGATATTTTGGCGTTTACATCGCGACCAGCCCGTCGAAGGCTGACGCCGCTGTCCAGGCAATCCGCGCAGAGCTCGTCCGCGCGCGGGACGAGAAGATCGATCCTGCCGAGCTAAGGCGCGCGCAGCGGCACCTGGTGGGCACGCACGAGATCGGCTTGCAGAGAAACGGCGCTCGAGCCGCGCTGCTGGCGCTCGATCATTGCTACGGGATCGGCGTGGAAAACTTCCTTCATTACGCCGACCAAATCTCCGCGATCACCGCGGAGCAGGTGCAGCAGGTGGCGCAGCGGGTGATCGATTTTGATCACTCCGCGCTGGCGGTGGTCGGACCATGAGCATGCGCGCGAGCTACTTCGCGCTTTCCGCAGAGCTGGTGGAGGCGTCTGCGGAGCTTGCGCAATGGTTGCTCCACGAAAACGGCTCGCTCGGCCTGGAAATTCGCGAACCGTCGGTGCGGCCGATGCCTGGGGAGCCGCCGCTGCCGGGCGGCAAGGTACGCGTGGTCGCCTTCTTCGCCGAGCGCGGCCAGGCCGAGCGGGCGCGCGCCGAGCTTCAACGGGCTCTTCCGGAAGCCGCGCTTACTTTGGGCGAAGCGCTTTGCGAAGACTGGTCGGAGAGCTGGAAGTCGCAGGTGCGCTCCTCGCAGGTGGGCCGGATCTGGGTGGGGCCACCGTGGCGAGCGGGCGATGCGGCGCCGGGGTCGGTTCGAATTGTGATCGAGCCCAAGATGGCTTTCGGAACCGGCGACCATCCTACCACTCAGCTGTGCCTGGAGGTGTTGGACCAATATCTCACGCTGTGGCCCGGGCAGAGCGTGCTCGACGTTGGGACGGGCTCGGGCGTGCTGGCGATAGCTGCTCGAAAGCTCGGCGCCGGGCGCGTGCGCGGAGTGGACACCGATTCGATGGCGATCGAGCTGGCGACGGAGAATTGCGCCTTGAATGACGCGGACCAAATCGAGCTGTCCACGGCTCGAGTGGAATCGATTACCGAGCCGTTCGACATCATCGTGGCCAACATCTTCGCCAATGAGCTGATCCAGCTCGCGCCGCATTTTCGGCGAATCGCGCGACAACGCGTGGTTCTCTCCGGAATACTCGTTGAGCAAGCAGCGGAGGTGGCCGCCGCTTATCGCGAGCGCGGATTCGCGCCGGCTCATACGCAGGTGCGCGGCGACTGGGTTCGCTTGGAGCTGGGACCCGAGTAGAGGCACCGCCATGGTTCGCCTCCTTTACCCGGTCCCCGACGACCCTCCGCCGACGATTCGAGTTGAGGGAGTCCGCTTCCACCACCTGATTCACGTGCTCCGCCTCCGAGCCGGCGACCCATTCGAGGTTTTTGATGGCCGGGGCCGATCTTTTTCAGCGCGCGTCGCGGCCGTAGATCGAACCACCGCCGATATCTCAGTCGGCTCGCCGGTCGCGGCCACGAGCGAGCGACCGATAATGCTGATCCAGGCGCTGCCCAAGGCGGAAAAGATGGATTGGATCATCCAGAAGGGGACCGAGCTCGGCGCTGCCGCCTTTGCTCCCGTTCAGTCAAGGAGAAGCGTGGTCCGCTTACTTGGGTCGACGGCGGAAAAACGGGTGCAGCGCTGGCGAAAAATTGCGGAAGAGGCGGCGAGGCAGTGCGGTCGTAGCGACGTTCCGACAATCTTACCGGTCGATGCGCTCGAAGCCCGGGTCAAAGCGGCCTCGGCCACCATGCGCTGCTACGTCCTCGACGAAGAGGAGCGCTCCCTGTCATTGGCGCAGGCCTTCTCTCCGGCGATGGCGGACAAGTCTCCGATCGCGCTCATCGTCGGACCCGAAGGTGGCTTCGAACGGGGAGAGGTGGAGTCGATGTCGGACCTGGGCGCGACGAAGGCGACCCTTGGCAAAACGAGGCTGCGGGCGGAAACGGCGGCGATCGTCGGACTCGCAGTTATTCTCCACCTTGACGGCCGGATTGGGTAATTGAAGTCTTGGCGCAGGTTTCTTGATCTCCGGCCCGAGTCGTCCTGAGATCGCCCTCTTCTGGAGGCGTGTTGTGTCCAAGTGCATTAAGTGCGGCTCCCCGTTGCCAGCTGTTGGGGAATGCCCGAGCTGCGGAGGTACCGGCATCGTCAGCCCCGGCAGGATGCCCTCGCTGCTGGACAAGGACCTACAGCTCGACCGCCGCCGCGGCGATTCGCTTGGCGCCGCTCCGCCGCCGTTGCCCAGCGCCCGGTCCGCGGCGCCGGCAATGCCTGCCGAGAACACCCTCGCCACCCGCGCTTCTCAGTCCGGCGAAGGAACCAGCTCCGCACCGCCGCCTTCTCCTCTATCCAAGGCGTCACCCAGCTCCGAAGCTCCGCACGCCCCTCAACCCAGCGCGACCAGCCGCCCTCCGCCCGCGGCCCAGTACAGCAAGTCACCCAACTCCGCGGCGCCGCGCGTTCCTCAATCCGCCGCAGTAAGCAGCTCTCCTTCAGCGCCTCAGTCGAGTGAATCGTCCAACTCGCCAGCGCCGCGCGCTCAATCGGTCGCGGTGCGCCGGTTTCCTTCGGCACTTCAATCAAGCCCATCACCCAACTCCGAAGGGCCGCACGCTCTCGAACCCGGCGCGACCAGCCGCCCTCCGTCGGCCGCTCAATTCAGCCCGTCCCTTAATTCCGAACCGGCGCGCGTTCCTCAACCCGGCGCTGCACCCAGCTCTGCTTCGGCACCCCAGGCGCGCCCGTTGCCCAGCCCCGCAGCGCCGCGCGTTGTTCAACCCAGCGCCGCACGCAGCGGTGCTTCGGCGCCTCAATCGAGCCCATCGCCCAACGCCGCAGCGCCACGTGTTCCTCAACCCAGCCCGGCTTCGGCGCCCAAGCCAGGCCCATCCACCAGCGCTGCGGCCCCGCGCATCCCGCAACCCGCCGCGCCAACCAGCTCTCCTACGCCGCGCGCGCCGCAGCCCGGTGCATCACTCAGCTCCTCGACGCGCGTACCCCAAACGAGCGCATCGGCGAGCTCCTCGACACGACCTCCCGAGGCCAGCGCACCGGCGACTGCGCCATCGCCTCGCGCTCCTCCGTCGCCGTCAGCGCGGGGGTTCGCACCGCAGAGAGCTCCCCAAATGGAGGCAGCAAAAACTAAAAGCCCCGCCGTTGCTCCCTCTTCGCACCCGATGATCGACGCGGCTCGCGCTGCTGCGGTCGCCGGTCAGCCGATGGCTCCGGCGCCGCCGGTGAAGACGGAAGTGCCGCGGACGATCACACCACCCGCCAGAGCGGAAATGCCGCGGACGATTACCCCACCCGCCAGAGCGGAAGCGCCGCGATCGATCACCCCGCCCGAGTTTCCCGGCCTGACGGGACCGAGCCCGGCCAGCGCCGAAGTGCCCAGCGCGAGGCTGAATGTGGCGACCATCGAAGCCACGGCTCCACAGGGAGGCGTCCAAGAATTCCATGCTCGAGTCGCGCCGCTTTGGCGAAGGGCTCTTGCCTTGACCGTGGATGGACTGGCCATCGGTGGCGTGGCTGCTCTGTACTTATGGATCGCTTCCGCGATCACCGGCGCATCCGCACATGCATCGCGTCTCAGCGGGATCGACAAGTGGGTCGCCCGCGCCCACGCGCTTCAGCCGGCCCTGCTTCCTGGATTGATCCTCGCGGTGGTCATCGCGCTCGCCTACGCGGCGGCGTTCGCCGTCCTTCTCAACGGTCGCACCTTTGGGCGCCTGATGGCGGGCATTCGCCTGGTGGATGCGAGCGGTCTCCCACCATCACCTACGCGCGCCGTCATCCGCGCTCTTCTTTCTGGGGTGTCGTTTGCGCTCTTCCTGGGTGGATTCTGGCTCGCTCTGTTCGACCGACGCGGACAGACCTTGCACGACAAACTGACCTCGACCTTTTTGGTGCGCCCGGTCTGACCTCTTCGTGGGTCGGATATCCGAGACAGTAAAATGTCTCGCCAATGCCGACCCGCTTGACCGAGCACCTCGTTTCACGCGGTTTGCTTTCCGCCGAGCAGGCGGCGCAGGCGCTGAACGCCCAGCGCGCCTCTCCCGGTGGGCTGGACACGCATCTGCTGGAGCAGGGAGCGATCAGCGAATCGGCATTGCTCCACGCCGTTTCCGAAGTCTCGGGCCAGCGGGCGATCGACCTTGCGGATTTCGAGGTGAATCACGACGTCCGCTCGCTGATTCCACCGAAGATCGCCGACCGATTCCGGCTCGTGCCGCTCTCCGTTCAGGGGGACGCCTTGCACGTAGCCTGCTGCTACCCGGTTCCGGACCGAGGGCTGCAGGAGATGAGCTTCCTGCTCAATAAGCGCCTCGAGCTGTGGATTGGGCTGGAGGTCCGGATCCGCGACTGGATGAGGAGCATCTACGACGCGCCGCTGAGCGAGCGGTTCGCTTCACTGTTGGCTCGCCTCGATTCGAGCCGAAGGCAGCAGGCTCAGAAGAAAAAGACCACCGCCTTCGCCGAGGAGGTGACGCTTGAGCAATCTCTCACTCAAGATCTGATCGACCGACTGGCGCATTCGATCGTCGACGAGGTGATCTCGGGCAATGGGGTAACCGGCGATCCGACTCAACCGCTCGCGTCAGAGCAAGTCGACCTCGGGGCGGTAGCGGACGCAGAACCAGAGTTGCCCGAGGATCTGCTCTCGTCTCCGATCGCGGTTCGTCCACGGCCATCGCTCTCGAAGCTGCCGGGCCCGGCGCTCAGCGCGGTCCCCGCTCAAAGATACGGTGAGTGGGATCCACAGGCGATTCCCGACTGGACCCTGTCCCAGGCTCGCGCGGTCCTGAAGAATGCGGCAAAAGACCGGGACCAACTCATCGACGTCACCCTCCAGTATGCTCGCCGAACGTTCGAGTTCACCGCTCTGTTCGCAGTCATTCGCGGCGCCGCCACCATTTGGCAAGTGCGGGGAGAGGGGCGCGATGCACCAACGACGCCGCCGCTCCCGCTTCCAATCGACGCGCCTTCGATCTTCCGCGCCGTTTGCACCACGCGAAGAAGCTACGTGGGGCCAGTGCCGCCCGATCCTTTGACGCGAGCTTTTCTTGCGCAACTCGGCCGGCGGCCAAGGACGATCTTCGTTTTCCCGGTCGAGGTGAGCGGGAGGTTGGTCGCTATCTTTTACGGTGATTGCTCTCACCAGCCGATGAGCCGCCGCCGACTTTCGGATTTCGTCCTTTTTTGCCAGGAGCTTCCGCGCGCGTTCCAGGAGTTGATCGTGCTTCGGCGCCACCTCCGGGAGGGGATGGCGAACGGCCACGACAAGTCCGACGGCGAGGAGCAAGGCCTCCCGGAGTCGATCGCAAAGGTCGTTTGGTCGCCTGCGGAGAGCGGCAGCGAGATCACTCCGGTGAAGATGCTGCCGCCGCCACCCACCGTGTCCCGCCGATTGTTGCCCGATTTCGGGATGCTGCTGCGAAGGTTGACCGGCGCCGATCCGGAAAAGCGCGTGAGTGCGCTGGCCGAGCTTGGGCGATTTCCGGAAGCCTCCGCCGAAAAGCTCATCCTCCACTTCCCCGGCCCAACGGCATGGTCGCGACTGGCGGTGGTCGACCTGCCGGAGGCGGAGGAGCTCGGGCCAATCCCGGCAGCGCTCTCCTCATTGGGCCAACCGGCGGCTCGAGCTCTGGCGCCCCTGCTCGACTCCAACAATCCGTATACCCGGTACTTCGCCCTGTTGACTGCCGGCAGTCTTCCCTACTCTGAGGTGGTAGACGGAATCCTGCGAGGGCTCTTCGCGGTCGAGCCGGAAATCTCATCTGCCGCACGCTCGGCCGCCACCGCCTTTCGCCGCAATCCGATCTTCGAAAGGGCGATCAAACATCTGCGGCAAGAGCTCGCCAGCACTGACTCGCTCAGGCGTTCGCTCGCCGCCCGCGCTCTCGGTATGCTCCATGACCGCGATTCGATCGACGGGCTGATTGGCCTCACCGGCTCAGAGGACCAATCCTCTGCCGCGGCGGCCGCGGAAGCGCTCCGCGAAATCACCAAGGCGTCGTTCGGTCCAATGATGCGCGATTGGAGAATGTGGTGGGCCGACAATCGGGACAAGACCCGAGCGGAGTGGCTGGTCGCCGCGCTCAGCAGCAAGGATGCACCATCGCGGTTCTCCGCGATCCAAGAGCTGTCGAAAGCCTTCAACGACAACCTTGGCTACTTTGCCGATGCGCCCACTCAGCAGCGGAACCCGGCGGTCCGCCGTTGGGAAGCGTTGATCAACGGTTCCCCTCGGAACCGGCGGGACGTCTAAGCAAGCCGAGCGCCTCGAGCTGCGACGCAAACTGCTCAACCGACTGAAGGACGTAGGCGCGGA
>Ga0126378_10003289_pt1 | contig 12205 bp, 8 predicted proteins | sample PanSoiMetPlot_23_FD_92587 | JGI IMG/M metagenome (GOLD analysis project Ga0126378, IMG submission 92587) | Tropical forest soil microbial communities from Panama - MetaG Plot_23 | ecosystem: Environmental > Terrestrial > Soil > Tropical forest > Bulk soil | place: Panama | collected 2016-02-17
AAAATACGTAGCAGCGATAATTCAGCGTGTCTCCGCAATTATCGCTGTTTGGCAGCGGATAAGTGTTCATCGTTTGCAGCGAATAGGGGTCAACTCCGCGTTGCAGCATGGAGTACTGTGCTGTCGGCGAACAGGTGGTTGTGCAACGCGGATCCATTGTGGCGATTTGCGATGGTCCAAGCGCATTGAATCCGGGAAGAGAGGTATAAGATGCTCCGCTTTGGCCTTGGGCGCTATTTGCGGAGGTTCCCGGACACACCTGGGTAGCCGTCTCGATGATGTTGCCGCTGGAATCCGTAATCGCGGCGCAGGGATATTGAATCACACCGTCGCGCAACGCTGCGCTGGGCACGATACGCGACACTTCAAAGCTTTCTCGCGTTCGCTGTCCTTCGTACGCCAGAAAGTAAAACAAGCGGTCCTTTTTGATGGGTCCCCCAAAAGTCCCGCCAAAAGTGTTACGCAACAGGCGTGGGGGGACGTTCGGCTGATCGTTGGTAAGTTCCGAGTGTTTATTAAAATAATCATTGGCCACCAGATTGGTGGGACGGTGGTATTCGTAGGCCGTACCATGAAGCTGGTTTGTGCCGCTTTTGGTTACTTCGGCAACCTGTGCGCCGGAGGAACGCCCCGTGTCCGCGTCCGAATTCGCGGTAGTCACGCGGAACTCCTCGATCGAGTCGAGAGTGGCTCGAAGCGCGCCCACAAAAGCGTTCCCTTGTACCTGGTCGTTGTTGTCGATACCGTCGAGGGTAAGGTTGGTTTGGTCGCTGCGTGCGCCATTGACTGCCCCTCCGCGGCTGTCGCCGTTGGTGTCCACCTTGCCGCGATCAGCAACTGTCACAACGCCCGGCTGCAAACTCAGGATGCCGGCCGGATCGCGGCCTTCGAACGGCAGGTTATCGAGTTGCGTCCGGTTGAAGGCGTTACCGATGGTGGCGTCTGAGGTGTTGATCGTCTGCAGGACGGCGGTAACTTCAACCGTGGTGATTCCCGTGGAAATCTCCAAGGTCACGTCGTTTGTCGTCGGCGTTGCAACCAAAAGCTCGAGTCCAGACTGCCGCAAAGTGGCAAATCCAGCAGCTTTGATCGTGAGCACATACTTCGCGGGCCGGACTTCCTTGAATTGATAGACGCCGCTCTTGTCCGTGTGCGTGGACAAGGTGATTCCCATTTCCGAATCCATAAGAGTGACTTCCGCATTGGGCACCACAGCCCCCTTGGGGTCGGTTACAGTCCCGTGCAGCGAAGCAGAGCCGGCCTGCGCAAAAACCGCAGGGCACTGGAAAACCAAAACATAGAGCACGAATAACCATGCGAACAAAGGCGAGAAACCCCAGACCAAGATTCGGTTCATGACCACTCCTTTTGCAGCGGCCGAAAATTCGTTCGATTTAGGACGACCAAGCGAGTGCAAAAAAGGCAGGCCGGGGACGGCAGGTCTGAGAACACCAAGAGAAACCCAGGGGAACCCAAGATTCGGGGATTCGGGATCCCTTCCCACCACTCGCTTGCACCGGAATTGGGTTTGTTTTTAAGACAGAAAAGAAAGTATGTCAAGTAGGTTGTGCTGCTAGTTGGACGAAAAATTTCTAATAGTTGTTCAGCAAAGAAAATAAGGCCCACCGGGAGATCCCGGAGCGTCTTGCGTTTTGATCGGTTCAGGGTCGCCCTTGCCCGTGGAACGATTAGGTTTTGCCGAGGTGAATGAGGCGTGCCTGGGTGATTGCAGGGTGCTGGCGCACCGGCTCCAGAATGGATTCGGAAACCTCGCCATCCAGGCGGACCAGCGATACGGCTTCCGTACCGGCCGTGGCATCTCTTCGGCCAAGGGCAAAAGTGGCGATGTTCACCCCTTGCTTCCCCAAGGTTGTACCGACATGGCCGATGACGCCAGGGCGATCCGCGTTGCGCAGAAAAAGCATCGTGCCATCGAGCTGCGCTTCGAGCGGAATCCCGTCAATCTGAATGACGCGCGGCGAGCCGTCGTGCAGCACGGTGCCTTCTGCGGAAAAGCCGGCGCCCCCTGACTTGTCCGGGAGCGCGGAAACTTCCAGCGTGTGCGGGAAACCATGTTCGCGACGGCGAGTTTCTTCCTGTACCGTGAGGCCACGGGCCGTGGCAACAGCGGGAGCATTCACCACGTTTACTTTTTCGTCGAGAATCGCATTGAGCATACCCGCAAGCACCGCGCTGCGCAGCAGATGCGTGCCCACTTCGGCGACTTCGCCCGCGTAACGAATGCGGATGCGAGCGGGACGCGTGGCCGCGGCCTGGGACACTAGCGAACCGAGGCGCTCAGCGAGCCCGAGATACGGACGCACTCGCCGATACTGCTCCGGTGAAAGCGCCGGAAGATTCACGGCGTTGCGGATGATGCCTTCAACGAGGTAGTCGCGCACCTGCACGGCCACTTGCGTGCCGAGCTCTTCCTGCGCTTCCGCCGTCGAACCCGCAACGTGCGGAGTGGCAATCACATTGGGCAGGCCAATCAGCGGGCAATTCTTCGGCGGTTCTTCCACGAAAACGTCCAGCGCGGCGCCGGCAACATGGCCGCTTTTGATTGCTTCCGCCAAATCCGCTTCATGAATGAGTTCGCCGCGGGCCGCGTTGATGATGCGCACTCCTTTTTTCATTTTTGCGATGCTCGCAGCGTTGATCATGTCCTTGGTTTGCGCGCTGACCGCGGTGTGCAGAGAAATGAAATCGCTCTCGGCAAGCAGCTTTTCGAGCGGCACAAGCTCAACCGAGAATTCGCGCGCGGCCGCCTCGCTAATAAAGGGATCGTAAGCAAGCACGCGCATCTCGAATCCGTCGGCGCGCGTGGCCACTTCGCTGCCGATGCGGCCAAGGCCAATCAGGCCCAAAGTTTTTCCGCGTACCTCAGCGCCGGAAGACGATTTCTCCCAGCGCCCTTCGCGCATGGCGGCGTCGAATTTGGGGAGCTGCCGCACCAGCGCGAGAAGCAGCGCAAAGGTATGTTCGGCAACGCTGACGGAGCTGCCGCCGGGCGTGCTCATCACCAGGATGCCGCGCTTGGTGGCTTCGTCGAGGTCGATGTTGTCCACTCCCACGCCCGCGCGGCCAACCACGCGCAGCCGGGGCGCGTGATCGAGAAGCGCAGGGGTGACCTTCGTGGCGCTGCGCACAATGAGTGCGTCGGCGTCGGCAAGTTCGGAATTCAGATTATCTTTGTTCGTGAGAACGATGTTCCAGCCGGTTTGTTTCAGGAGTTCAATTCCGCGGTCGCTGATTTTGTCGGCAACGATGACTTTCATGATTCCTCAATTCAGGGCAAAAGCCGCAGCGAGCGCACGGCGGTCTCTTTCCAAGGTGTCGAAACATTCCAAACTACTGTGCCGCTGCAAGCGTGTCAAATCGCCGCAAAACAGAAATTTTAATGCCCGGAATGGGCCTCTGTTATAGTCAGAAAAGGAGCGAAAAATGAGTCTTGCCGAACGGATCCAGAAGGATATTGTGGCCGCGATGAAGGCCAAGGAAGAGACGCGCCTCAGCGTGCTGCGCATGGTCAAGGCCGCGCTGCAGCTCAAGGAAGTGGAGAAGATGCGGAAGCTCAACGAGAGCGAGTCCATCCAGTTGCTGCAGTCGCTGGTCAAGCAGCGCAAGGAATCCATCGACCAGTTCAGTAAGGGCGGACGGCAGGACCTGGTGGACAAGGAGAACGCTGAGCTGAAGATTCTGGAGACGTATCTCCCCGCTGGCGCCACGGAAGCGGAGATGGAAGCGGCCATCAGCAAGGCCATCGCGGATACGGGAGCAACGTCGATGAAGCAGATGGGCGGCGTGGTGAAAACGGCGAAGGAAGCCTTGACCGGGAAGGCTGTAGATGGCAAGGCGCTGAGCAACCGCGTACGCGAGCGCTTGTCGAAACTCGTCTGAATGGCACAGGCACTCTTGCCTGTACAGTCGTACCGCCAGCTTCACCACTGGCAAAATCCATATGCCACTCCCTGAACAAATCACCGTGCGCTACACGGAAGAAGACGCCGGCTACATGAGCGTGCGGCCGGTGGTAAAGCAGACCTTCCGGCTGCACGAACTGGTGGACATGGTCGTGAGCGTCGCGGGCAAGGATGCCGCGCGCGTGCAGCAAATCTTCCGCAGCGGCACGGTGGTGTATCACGGCTACCGGTATTGGTGGGATGCGCTCTCCACCGACGCGGCCGAGCTCGCGCCCTTGCTGGTTCCGTTTCCCGACGACGAGCCTTCGCGAGAGTTCGCGCCACGGCAAGCGACCAGCGCGTTGCTGGAAATGGGCGGTGGAACGCAGCGCAAAGTGACGGAAATCTCCCGGCAAGAGGCCGCGGCAAAAAAGTTATTCATGAGAAACTCTCCCTGGGATGTGCTGACCGAGTGGGCCGACGGCCAGGTGGCGCGTTACGAAAAATACGACCACGGACGAAAAGCCGACTTGTTCCGCGTTTCCCTGCCCTTCGACAAGGCGCAGAAGCTGCTCGCGGCAATGCTGGAAGCAGCACCACGAAAGCTGCGCCATCGCTGGAGCACGTTGCGGCCAGCGACAGCGGTCACGTTTGTTTGCCCCAGGGCGGGGTGGCCGGCATCATAGATCAAAGGTCATACAGCTTTTCTGGGGCAGGAATCAGGTAATCACCCGCTGGAAATGGGCCCGCAAGAGGCTATTCTGGCTACAACACACTCTCGCATCGGGTTGCGGCGCAAACGACATGGAAGATCCTTTGCCACCACACGGTGCGCGGAGCGACCGGCTAGCCACCCTCCGTCAGGCTAGCCGGACAGGGGAGGCGGGAAGACCTGGCCCGCCTCCCTTCCATAATTTTCAGACCACGCCCCCTACAACCTTAAGTATTGCCGCCCGACCCCGGGACGAGCCCCGGTTTCGCTTGGAATCTTCAAGATGGCGGAGAAATCCACGGCGGAAAGGATTGCGGGAATCCACATTTCGCGCAGTACGATGTGTTTCGCCTCATCCCTGGGCAGCTTAGGCAGCACTGAAATTACGACGAAGATTGAGCATAGGGCTAAAAACTCGAGCACCTATGTAAACCAAGGCCACCTTTTTCGCCTTGTCTTCGATAGTGAGTCAGTGGGATTCGGAGGGCTTCAGCACCGCGGTATTGCGCTCGTCGCCCGAGATGGCGCGATAAAACTTCTTTACATCGTCGGCCTTGGAAACCGGGACACTGAGTTCTTTTATCTCGAACGTACGCGTGTAGCGGATGGTATTGCCGCTGGCTTCCGTCTTGCTGTGGTAGCTGGCAAAGGAATCTTCCACGTCCACAGGCGGTGGAAGTTCATCTACCACGTAGCCAGCAGGAACTGAATTTCAAACTTTGCGGCGGAGCGCGACTGCGGCATAATCCGGGCACGCATTCAAACCAGCGTTCGAGGGTTACGCTGCAGGATTCAGGAGGACACGTTGAGCGACCGGCCATGGAGTTCCACGGCACCCGTGGGTGAATTTCAGCCGTACGTGCCGTCCGGGCAAAGCCCGACGGAGTTTTCGCTGCGGGCGGTGCTGTTGGGAGGCGTCTTCGGGCTCCTGTTCGGCGCGGTGACCGTGTACGTGGGCCTGCGCGCGGGCCTAACGGTGTCCGCCTCGATTCCGATTTCAGTGCTGTCCATCAGCATTCTGCGCGCGTTCGGCCGCTCGACCGTTCTTGAGAACAACATCGTGCAGACCACAGGCTCCGCGGGAGAGTCGTTGGCCGCCGGTGTGATGTTCACATTGCCGGCGCTGATTTTTCTAGGATTCGGCTCGGAGTTCACCTTCTGGCGGATTTTCCCGATGGCCCTGCTGGGCGGGTGGCTGGGCGTGCTGTTCATGATTCCGCTGCGGCGGCAACTGATTGTGAAGGAGCACGGCAACCTATCGTTTCCCGAAGGTACGGCATGCGCCGACGTGTTGGTGGCCGGGGAGCGCGGCGGCTCGTTCGCGGGACGTGTCTTTTGGGGGCTAGGCCTGGGCGGCATATACACCTTTCTGATGAAGACGGTGCTGATGTGGACCGAGCAACCCGAGGGGCGGCCTAGTTGGTATCCCGGCTCCAGCTTCCGTACGAATATCACTTCGGAATATCTCGGCGTGGGCTACATCATCGGGCCGCGCGTTTCGGGGATTCTGTTCGCGGGCGGCATTGTTTCCTGGCTGGTGATCATGCCGGCCATCAAGTTTTACGGGCAACTTGCCGGAAATATGCCGCTGTATCCCTCCACGATTCCCATTCCACAGATGACGCCAAGCGAGATGTGGGGCAGCTATATCCGACCCATGGGCGCGGGAGCGGTAGCCGCGGCCGGACTGATTACGCTGCTTCGCACGCTGCCGACGATCATCGCGGCCCTGCGCGCGGGCCTCAAAGACGCGCGTGCCGAGGGAGGACAAGGCGAGGCAACGAACGGACGCACGGAGCGCGACACGCCGATGAAGTGGGTTGTTGCCGGGTCGCTGCTGATCGTGGTGCTGATGTGGGTGCTGCTGACTTTTCTGCCGATGAAGGGCGCGCAGACGGCGTGGTATCACAATTTATTCGCGGGTGTGTTTGTGGTGGTGTTCGGATTTTTGTTCGTGACCGTGGCCAGCCGCATCAGCGGTCTGCTGGGCAATTCCTCGAACCCCATTAGCGGTATGAGTATCGCCACCCTGATGGCCACCTGCGCAATTTTCTTCTTGGCGGGCTGGACGGCGCCGAACTATGCCGTGCTGGCATTGATGATCGGTGGCGTGGTGTGCATCGCGGCGGCCATTGCTGGAGCGACATCCCAGGATTTGAAGACCGGCTTCCTGGTGGGCTCGACGCCGTTCTGGCAACAAATGGGCTTACTCGTCGGCGTGACGATTTCGACGGCGGCAATCGGCGGGACGCTGAACCTGATGAACAAAGGCCTGGAATCCTACATACCCACGCAAATTCCCGTGAACATCGCGTCGCCGCCCGCCGGCGTGAAAGTAGAACGCAACACATTCGCATACAAGGATAAGAATTACGTCTTGGTGAATTCGCTCGGGTCGAAGGAGATTCCCGACGGCGAATATCTCTACGACAGCAGCACGCAGAAGATCGAGTATCAGTGGTCGCAAGGCATCGGCAGCGACAAGGCCCCCGCACCGCAAGCACGGTTGATGGCCACGGTCATCAGCGGAATCCTGAATCAACGCCTGCCATGGCGATTGGTGTTGATGGGCGTGGCCATGGTCATTGCCGTGGAGATCCTGGGCATTCGCTCGCTGGCGTTCGCCACGGGGATGTACATCTCCATCGCCACCACATCGGCCATGTTCGCCGGAGGTCTGGTGCGCTGGGCCGTGGAAGCAAGTTCGAAGGAAAAGAAAGGCGACGAAGGCGAGGCCGGGCCGGGCGCGCTTTATTCCAGCGGGTTGATCGCCGCGGGAGGAATCTTCGGGTTGCTGGGTATCATCATCAATTTGTTTCAGGACCAGGAAATCGCCAACCACGTGCCGCACTGGTTCGCTGCGATCCTGCGCCTGCCGTGGCGGCCGGACCTGTTTTCCTTCGGGCCCAAACTGATGGGGGGGCTGGCGACCAACAATCTGTTTGCCGCGTTCATGTTCCTGGTGCTGGCCGGATCGCTGTTTTATTTCGCTCGGAAAAAGCTGGATTAAATGTGAGGAGCTAGGTGAGCCCGAGCCTCACGCAGCTCAAGTAACACATAGCTGTCGTGCAATACCTCTTGGCTGTGAGCGAAAGCCGTTCCAAATGCGCAAGCTGACGCAGGGCAGAAGCCCCTGTTCGAGAGCCTTCAGACCGCAAAATTGGGGTTTTGACTGGCCACCGCCAGACGCCTTACACTGCAATTATGAGTTCGTCTTACGGCGCGCCGCGGGTTGGCTTTGACTGGCGCGGGTTTATCACGCCTGCGGTAAAGCTCCTCGTGCTGATTTGTGCCGGCGTGTTCCTGGTGCAGGAACTGGTGGCCATCCTGCTCCCCCCCTCCGCAACAATCTGGCTGAATCTTTGGTTCGGCTTGGTGCCCCTGGGACCTATCCCTGGCCTACGCATCTGGCAGCCGGTGACTTATCTGTTTCTCCATCACGATATCTGGCATTTGCTGATCAACATGCTGATGTTGTGGATGTTTGGACGCGAACTGGAGCAAGTTTGGGGCAAGAACCGCTTCCTCAATTATTTCTTCATTTGTGGCGTCGGTGCCGGAATCATCACCATCCTGGTGAAAGTGTCGCCGCTGCTGTGGCACCACCAACCAAAGGACATTCCCACGATCGGTGCCTCGGGCGCCATTTTTGGAATCTTAATCGCGAACGCCATTCTCTTCCCCGACCGGCGCATCTGGCTGTTTCCGCTGCCTCTGACCATTCCCATGCGTCCGTTCGTGGCGGTGATGGGCGCGATCGAGTTCTTCTCAACTTTGGGGGCAGGCGGCGATGGTGTCAGCCATCTTTGCCATCTTGGCGGCATGTTGATCGGGTGGCTGTATCTGCGACGCGGATCGTTTTTATACCGCGTGCGCAACGAAATGGCCGACTGGAAATATCAACGCAACAAAAAGAGATTCCAGGTGTATATGAAGAAGCAGAAGAATGAGCCGCCCTCGCGGCCCGACCAGTGGGTGAATTAAAAGCCCTGCCGTTTCCCTAGGACGAACCGCCAATCACGTGAAACTTCATGAAGTTCGTTGTGCCGCGGATGCCCATGGGGGTGCCGGCGACAATGCCGATTACGTCGCCCTGCTTCACCAGGCGTTCCTCGAGTAACCGTTTCTCCGCCAAAGCCGCCAACCCGTCGATTTTCTTGATGTCGGAAATATTCCGCGAAGTCACGCCCCAGAGTAGCGCCATGCGCCGACGGATGGCCGGCACAGGCGAAAACGCCACAATGGGAACCAGCGGGCGATAGCGCGAAACCAGCCGCGCCGTGAAGCCGCTATGCGTAAAAACGGCGATCAGCTTCATGTGCAATTCGCGGGAGGCGTGGCACACCAGCTCTGCCACCGTTTCCGCAACTTTCAGCCGCTCCTGCGCGGAAGTAGGCCTTGGAAATTCCTGGATGCTCGCTTCGGCTTCCTGAATAATACGCGCCATCATTGACACGGCTTCGATGGGGTATTTCCCCGAAGCCGTCTCCGCGGAAAGCATCACCGCATCGGAGCCATCGAAAATGGCGTTAGCCACGTCGGAGGCCTCGGCGCGCGTGGGGCGAGGATTCTGGGTCATAGACTCCAGCATCTGCGTGGCGGTGATGACCGGGCGGCGGAATTCCCGGGCGCGTGCAATGATGCTTTTCTGCACCACGGGAACGCGTTCCGGATTCATTTCCACACCCAGATCGCCGCGCGCCACCATCACGCCGTCCGAAATGCGCAAAATCTCCTCGAGATTCTCGATGGCCTCCGGCTTTTCGAGTTTGGCGATCACCGGCGTATCTTTTCTGGCACGGCGGATCAGCGATTTTGCCAACTGAATGTCTTCGGCGCGGCGCACGAAGCTCACCGCGATGTAATCCACGCCATGCGCCAGGGCAAAGCGCAGGTCCTGGCGGTCCTTTTCCGTCAGCGCCGGAACACGCAGCTTGACACCGGGCAAATTGATACCTTTATGCTCTCCGAGTTCGCCTCCGTTCACTACGCGGCAAATCACTTTCTGCCCGGAAACCTTTTCCACACGTAGCTCAATCAGCCCGTCGGAGAGCAGGATGCGGTCGCCGGATTTCACTTCCCGCGGCAGCGGCCGGAAAATGGTGCTGACGCGTGTGGAATCGCCCAGAATTTTGGCGGTGGTAATCACAAACTGCTGTCCGGAGCGTAGATTTACCGTGCCTCCCCCTGCCAGCGCGCCGGTGCGGATTTTCGGCCCCTGCAAATCGGCGAGGATGCCGATGGTCTTCCCGAGTTCGGCGGCCGCTGCATGCAACATGGCAATACTCTGCGCATGCATCTGGTGCGTGCCATGGGAAAAATTGAGGCGCGCCACGTCCATGCCGGCCTGCATCAGCCGGCGAATCATGCGGGGCAAATGCGTGGCTGGACCGATGGTGCAGACAATCTTCGAGTGACGGTGGGTCATCGCTGTGTAGAGCCCAATTGTAGAACAGCTCGCGGGTTAGTGGTTGCTGGAAAACTCGGCTACGATGCGGGTCATGCAGTCCACACCCTTGGCGAAAGCGGCCAGCGGCAGGCGCTCATCGTCTCCATGGACGCGCATTAGGTCCGCCTCGTTCAACGGCATGGGGCGCAAGCCATAAGCCTGTACGTTGTGCAGGCGAAGCTGCGCGGAATCGGTGGCGCCCGTGGACATGAACGGAATCACCGGCACGCCGCCAAACTCCTGCGCGGTGACCTTGGTGATAAGCGCATAAAAATCGGTTTCCAGCGAAGAGTTGGGAGCCGCAAAGCCTCCCTCGGGCTGAATGTCGAACTTGATCATCGGGTCGTTGACCAACTTCTTCAAATCATTGACCAGCAGATCGATAGTGTCGCCGGGAACCAGCCGAACGTTAATGACGGCGTGGGCGTCTGTGGGAATCACGTTGGCGCGGAAGCCGGCCTGAAACACGGTCGGCGCAATGGTGTCTCGCATCATGGAATTCCACATGGGATTTTGATCGGAGAGGACGCGCAAGGCGTGTTCCCCACGATCCGGCGTGTCAATTACGCGCATCCACTTGCTGGTCTCTTCATCCTCGAGGGGCGCGAGGGCTTCAAAATAGCGCCGCACAATCGAAGTAAGATGCACAGACGCGGTGTAGTTGCCGATTTTCTCGACGGCGGAAGCAAGATGCACGACAGGATTGTCCTTAGTGGGCGTGGAGGAGTGCCCACCCTTGCCGGTCGCGGACAGGTTTACGTTCACGGAAACCTTCTCGCTGGCCTGTACACCCACGTACTCCACCTTGCCGTTTCTCACCATCACCTGGCCGCCCTCGTTCAGGGCATACCCCGCGGCGATCTTGTCCCAATACTTTGCGATGATCATGCGAAGGCTGGCGTCGCCGAACTGTTCTTCGTCCGCGGTACCCAGAAAAATAACATCGCGATTCAGGTGCACTGCACCACGTTTGAGCGCGATGAACGCGGCAAGATTGGCCGCCACCATACTTTTGTCGTCAATCGATCCGCGGCCCCAGAGATAACCGTCCTTGATGACCCCGGCGAATGGATCGACCGACCACCTGGTGCGCTCCACTCCCACCACGTCCATGTGCGCAACCAGAAGCAGCGCCTTGGACGGATCGGCAACAGCAGTGCTGCGTAAGCGCGCCACCACCGCGCTGCGCCCGGGCGCCAGATCAATCAATTCGGCGTTGATGCCTTCCTTGGCAAGGACTCCCGCGACGTACTTGGCCGCCGCTTGCTCATTTCCCGGCGGATTCGTGGTATTGATTTTGACCAGATCCACCAGCCAGCCCTGCGCCTCCTGTGCCAGTGCGGATGTGTTTCCAACCAGAGACGCCGTCTGGGGAAGCCCGGGCAGAGCGGATTTCTGGGAAACTTGCGCGTTCAGATTCGGAATTAGAAAAATGGCAAATAAAAAGAAGCTGAAGATCACGAAGCAGTTGCGCAGGCGCACCAAGAACACCCCCTCAGGGTTTCGGTTTGGACTCACGTAAATTCCATACTAACATGCAGGAATTGGGGCCTGGGCTGCGGGACATCCGGCGTTACGTAACGCGCACCGGATACGTCTTAACTGAAGACGACACAAGTTACAATTTTAGCATCTAACTTTACGATTGTGACGCAGGGGGCATACAAATGAGATGCGGGTTTTGGAAGGTCATAGGACGCCGGGCGGGCTTGGTGTGCATGCTGGCGGGCGGCGCTGGTACAGTCGTTTGGGCGCAGGCTCCGGCGGGACCTCAGCCGACTTCCTCCGCGCCGCAGGATCCCGCTCAAGCGGAAAAACCGGCCGCGCCGCAACAGGAAAAACCCAAAGACGCCGGCGTGACCATCGCCGTGGACGTGCCGGTGGTGACGCTGGATGTGGTTGCCACCACGCAGAACGGCGACATCATCCCCGGCCTGAAGAAAGAGAACTTCCGCGTCCTCGAGGACGGCCAGCCTCAGGTCGTCACCAACTTTGCGCCTTCAGAAGCGCCCCTCACCGTGGTGATCCTGATGGAATTCAGCGCTAGGTTCTACGGCTGGTTCGGATACCAGGCGAAATATTGGGCGCCTGCCCTGTTCCCGAATCTGAGCCAGAAGGACTGGGTGGCCCTGGTTACTTTTG